>Ga0190275_10001121_pt1 | contig 20571 bp, 14 predicted proteins | sample Popmic550T_FD_133745 | JGI IMG/M metagenome (GOLD analysis project Ga0190275, IMG submission 133745) | Populus adjacent soil microbial communities from riparian zone of Yellowstone River, Montana, USA - 550 T | ecosystem: Environmental > Terrestrial > Soil > Riparian zone > Trees stand | place...
ACTCACGAGGCGAGGGGTCCCGACTCACGAGGCGAGGGGTCTCGACTCACGAGGCGAGGGGTCCCGACTCGCGAGTCCGGGGATCCCGACTCACAGTACGTTCGCGTCGACCAGATATCTCACAGCTCGTCGGTCGACTCGGACTCGATCGGGATGAAGAATCCCTTTTCAGGACACGCGAGGAGCCAGTCGACCACTCCTTCATTCGGCGCGGGAGCGAGCCGCATGAGCCGGTATTCACCGCGGTCGATGCGCTCGACGATGAATTCCTCGCCCGGTTCGATGTGATCCTGCTCGCGCAACGCGGCGGGAATCACGATCTGGCCTTTCGAGGAGACGGTCGTTTTCATCACCGGTAAGATACCGTCTTACCGTGGAGAGTCAACGGCTCGCGGTCGGCCTTCTCACCAGCCCGGAATGTAAGCAAACACGTGCATGACTTCCCGCGAATGTGTCCCCTCAACGCACCGGGGACGGCCGCGAACGTGGCGAGCGTTGGTTTCTCAGTGCGTTCTGCCCTGGCGATCAGTCCGTGGACATGGTGGTCCGGAGCCACTCGAGATAGCTGGAGACGCGGACGTAGTACTCCGTCACGCCGTAGACGCCTTCTTTGCCGGTGGCCCTGCTGTCCTGCCCTGAGCTGATGCCGACGAGAAACGTCGCCGCTCCCACGGTCAGCAGTGCCGGGCCGCCGCTGTCGCCGGGACCGCTGATCCCTTCGAGCTCCGTCCCACCGGGTGGTGCGTCGAAGGTGAAGACCAGCCAATTCTGCTTGACCGCCTCGATCCGGTTCGTCGCCGCGCGGAGCCGCGCGTCGCGCACGTTCGGCCCGGTCAACCCGTCGCCGGAATGGCCACGTCCCACGAACGTGACGATCCTCTCGCCGTCTGCTTCATCCCGCCGTTCGTACAGAGAGATCGGCGTGACCCCTGCCGCCGGCGTGGCGAGCTTCAGCAGCGCAAGGTCATCCTTCCCGTCGCCGCCGCCAGGAAAGATCACCGTTCGCGCCACCGTGTACTCCTTTCCGTCGATCTTCACGGAGTGCGGTGTCTTCATGAGCTTCGCCGCGTGAGCAGCCGTAGCGACCCATGTGGGCGCGATCAGCGTGCCTGCACCGCCAGGAAGATTGAGGTCCACGATTGCACGCTGCCCTTCGGCCAGTGCCTGGTAGCGGGAGTCATCCCGATCGTGACGCCGTACGATGGCCCATCCCGGCGAGGCAAGGAGAAGCGCGAGGAGAGCATGAATGACGAGGCGCATCGTTCGATCATAGGACCGGACCCGCTCCGGCGGCTGTCACCGAATTGCACGCCAGGCAGCCTGGCAGGGTGCCGGATCGATGCACGGGTGACAACAGCTAACCAATTCCCTCACCACCCCAGGATGTACGCGAACACCAGCGGCGCGACGATCGAGGCATCCGATTCGATCACGTGGCTCGGCGTATCCACTCCCAGCTTGCCCCAGGTGATCTTCTCGTTCGGCACGGCGCCGGAGTAGGAGCCGTAGCTGGTGGTGGAGTCGCTGATCTGGCAGAAGTAGCCCCAGAGCGGGACCGAGGTGCGCTGGAGGTCCTGGTGGAGCATGGGGACGACGCAGATGGGGAAGTCGCCGGCGATGCCGCCGCCGATCTGGAAGAAGCCGATGGACGATTTGGCGGAGAGGTTGGTGTAGTAGTCGGCCAGCTCGATCATGTATTCGATGCCGGTGCGGACGGTGTGGACGTTCTTGACGTCGCCGCTGATGCAGTGGCCGGAGTACATGTTGCCGAGGGTCGAGTCTTCCCAGCCGGGGACGAACATGGGGAGGTTTTTCTCGGCCGCGGCGACCATCCAGGAGTCTTTGGGGTCGATCTGGTAGTACTCGGCGATGGAGCCGTCGCGGATGATCTCGTACATGAATTCGTGCGGGAAGAGGCGCTTGCCCTGTTTGTCTTTGTCGACCCAGTGTTTGAGGACGGCGCTTTCGATGCGGCGCATGGCCTCTCCCTCGGGGATGCAGGTGTCGGTGACGCGGTTCATGTGCCTCTCGAGGAGGAGTTGTTCGTCGAGGGCGGAGAGGTAGCGGTAGTTGGGCACGCGTTCGTAGCAGTCGTGGGCGACGAGGTTGAAGATGTCTTCTTCGAGGTTGGCGCCGGTGCAGCTGATGGCGTGGACTTTCCCCTGGCGGATCATTTCGGCGAGGGAGAGTCCGAGCTCGGCGGTGGACATGGCTCCGGCAAGGGTGACGAGCATGCTGCCGCCTTTGTCGAGGTGTTTGTTGTAGTCCTGGGCCGCGGCTTTGAGGGCGGCGGCGTTGAAGTGGCGGTAGTGGTGGTCGATGAAGTTCGTGATGGGACCCGGCATTTGTCCTCCAAAAGCGCGCGAATCATATGACGGCCGCAGGCCGTTCCCCAGGCAAACAGAGAGAGGACGACGAGGAGGCCTCCGGCGGGCCGGCCCGGCCGGCTGCGTTGGTTGCCATAGGCTGAACGCGCGGCTCTGGCATCGAACGTGGTCCGGGCGGAAACAAACGCAGCCGGCCGGGCCGGCCCGCCGGAGGCCCCCCGGTCGGTTCTCTCTCCGTTGGCCGGGAACGCTATTGCACCCGGATCGGGACGACGACCCGGCGCTCGTCGGTGGAGCCCTTCTTGCGCATGGCGACCGAGAGCTCCTGGGCGTTCTCGGGGACGCCTTCGAGGGCGAAGACGTATTTGGTGACGCCTTCGCCGGCGCTGGTCGAGACCAATGTCGCTTTGGGGGTGAAGTCGAAGGTCACTTCTTCGGCTTCGGAGTTGTAGACGAAGAGGGCGAAGAGGCGGGGCTCGCCGCGGCGGAGGGTGGTGCGGGCGGCGGGGATGAAGGAGTCGGTGCCGAGGATGAAGGGGTATGGGGTCTTCGCGCTGTCGCGGGCGGCCTTGACCATCACCCAGTTGCCCGGCTCCTCGAAGAAGAGGGGGCGGACGACGGAGACGTCGCCATGCTCGGGGACGGTCAGCTCGATGCGGCGGTAGCCGCGGGTGTCGCTCTCGGCGATGCGCACCAGGCTCTTGATCGCGTATTGTCCCGGCGGGAGGTGCAGGGTGCCGTAGAAGCGGATGCCGCTGTCGCGGAGGCGGTCGCCGATCTGGGCGACGTCCAGGGTCACGCGCTGGTGGACCGAGTCGCGCACCAGGCCGCCGTCGTCGAAGGCGTAGACGAAGATGTCGGCGGTGGCGGTCTGGCTCTTCGCCGCCTTCACCACGTCCGTCCCCTTGATCTCCAGCACCACCGGCACTTGCGACTTGGCGTCGTCGGTCGGGAACGGCGCGGCCAGAGCGGCGACGTCGATGTCTTCCTGGGGGATGTCGTTGACGACGATCTCGGCCAGGGAGAGGGCCCGCTCGATGATGGTCTCGTTGCCGGCATCGTAGTAGCCGCCGCGGTGCTGGAGGCGGGCGCCGCCGGGGGCGTTGACGAGCTTCACTTTCAGGTCGTGGAACTGGCCCGGCCGGCCGGCCGGCGCGCGAAAGCCGAGGACGTAAACCACCTCGTGCTGGCGGGTCAGGCGGTCGAACTCGGAGGAGATGTCGTTCGAATTGCGGAAGACCGTCCCGCCGGTGGAGTTGGCGAGCAGGAACAGCCCTTCGTTGGTGTTCAGCTTCGCCCCGCCGCGGACGTCTCCCTGCACGCGCAGCCCCTGGATGTCGACGGCGTGGAGGATGACGTCGGAGTGGCGGAAGACCTCGGCCATCATGGAGATGCTCTTCTGGGTCTCCGGGTTGCCGAAGCGTTTGTCGCTGTCGACGGTCCAGAGCTGGCCGCGGGTGATGGCGAGGTTCTCCTCCGCCTGCTCTTCGGTCTCCTGGACGGCCCGCCCGGTGACGAGGCGGGGGTCGAAGCCCTCGGAGAGGAGGACGAGGTGTTTCCGTCCGGCGAGCCGCTGCAGGACTTTGGCGACGTCGCCGAGCATGTCCACCTGCCGGCGGATGCGGGTCCGGTTGAACGACTCGTCCAGCCGGTTCGACTGCCGGGCGATGTCGACCATGTTCTCCATGATGACGTCGTTCTTCTCGCTGACACCGCCCATGCTCGCTTTCGGCTGATCGAGGGTGAACGAGGCGGCGATCTGCAACGGGTCGCTCGCCCGGAAGTTGCGCGGGTCGGCGATGGCGGCGACGAGCAGCTCGCGGTCGGTGGTGAAGGCGGTCAGGAGGCGGAAGCCGCGGTCGACGTCGATGGTGCCGATGCCCACCAGGTCGCGCACGCTGACGCTGCGGGCGATGAAGTTCCGGGCCGCCTGCTGGGCGCGGACGATCGAGTTGGGGTTGGAGAACGAGAGGTCGAAGAGGAGGAGGAAGTTGCGCCGGGAGGCGGGGTTGAGCGGGGAGATGGCCTTGGCGGTCTCGGTGGCGGCGAAGTCGATCAGCTCGAACGACTCGATGGCCCGCTTCGCGTCGTCCTCGCGGAGCTCGAAGTTCTCCTTGGTCAGGCCGCGCACCGGATTGCCGTCCCTGCCGAGGACCGTGACCGGCACCTCGACGTAAGTGACCGTGACCTTCTCCTCGAAGGTCTTGGTCTGGGCGACTGCGGGATCCGGAACGAAGGTGTGGACCGCGAGGGTCAGGAGTACCGCAACCAGGGGGCGCATGGGGAGATTATGCGCGCAACATCCCGTGCCGCAGAATCCGGGCGATCTCCTTGACGGCCGCGTCCGTGTCTTTGCCGAAGTGGTCTTTCACGCCGAAGAGGATCTCGACGGTGAAGTAGTTGTAGAAGATGCGGGTGGCGAGCATGACCGCGCTGACGGGCGAGAGGCCGTCGGCCAGCTTCGCTTCCAGCTCGGTCTCCATGCCGGTGGCCTTCATGAACGTGGTGAAGCGGTCGGCCATGTTCGCGTAGAACTTGCGGACGTGGGTGCCGTCGAATTCGACGACGTCGACGTAGATGAGGGCGATGTACTCGCGGTAGTCGCGGGTCACTTCGCGGATGGCCAGGCCGATCTCCTCGAGGTTGTCGGGGAAGGAGCCGGAGGCGAGGGCGCGGTTGAAGGGGAAGTCCGGCTGGGCCATGGCTTCGAAGTAGCGGTCGATGAGGGCGCGGAAGATCGTCTCTTTGTCTGGGAAGTGGTGATACACGTTCCCCTTCGAGAGCCCGGCCTCTTCGGCAATGTCGCGGACACTCGTCGCGCCATAGCCCTTGTGTGAAAAGAGCTTCAGGGCTGCGTCGAGGATTTGTTGCCGCGATTTTTCGGACCGTTCTTCCTGCGTCATCCGGCTGGGGTAGTTTAGCTGAGCTGCCTCCGTAACTCCTCCTTCACTACTTTCCCGTACGCGGTACGCGGGAGCGTATCGATGAATACGAAGCGCCGCGGCACCTTGTACTTTGCGATCCGGAGCCCCAGATACTCGGCCAGTTCCTCCTGAGACGCGGAACCGACGACAAAAGCAACTCCGACCTCTCCCCATGTCTCATCCGGGACAGCGACGACGGCGGCGTCGCTGACCGCGGGATGGGAGACCAGCTCGGCCTCGATCTCCGCCGGGTAGACGTTCACGCCGCCGGAAATGAACATCTCTTTGCGGCGTCCGGCGATGTAGAAGAAGCCCTCTTCGTCGCGCCGGGCCAGGTCGCCGGTGCGGAACCAGCCGTCTTCGCCGTAGGCTTCGCGGGTGGCGGTGTCGTTGTTCCAGTAGCCTTTGGACACGTGCGGGCCGCGGATCCACATCTCGCCTATTTCTTCACCGGGCTCCCCATCCATATTCTCCAGCTTCACTTCGGTGAACATCATCGGCTTGCCGATGGAGCCGGGCTTCCGAAACGAGTCGTCGACGGTCATGGTGAAGCAGTTCACCCCGACCTCGGTCATGCCGTAGCCTTGTTTGAAGGCCACGCCGCGCTTCTGGTAGGCGTCGATGATGTGCTGCGGCAGCGGCGCGCCGCCGGAGATGAACCAGCGGACGTGGGAGAGGTCGGCGGCCGGAAACTCGGGCGCGTCCATGAGCAGCTTCCAGATGGTGGGGACGCCGAGGACGACGGTGCAGCGCTCGTCCTGGATGGTCCGCCAGACGTCCGCCGTGTCGAAGCCTTTGTGCAGGATGATCGTCCCGCCGGCGCAGAAGATGGGGACGAGGAAGGCCGCCAGTCCACCGGCGTGGTACAGCGGGGTGAAGACCGGCGAGACGTCGTCGTCGCGCAGCCCCCAGTTGATCGCGGTGTTGTAGCCGTTCCAGAGGAGCTGGCGTTTGGGGATCATCACGCCCTTCGGCTTGCCGGTCGTGCCGGACGTGTAGAGGAGACAGTAGGTGTCCTCGGGGGTGTTGCCAACGGCGGTTGTCGGTTGTCGGTTGTCAGTCAAGGGGGCTTTTTCGCGATGCCGGACGGATAACTGACAACTGACAACTGACAACAATGCGCTCGCAATATCGGCATGTTCGTCGCCGTAAAGGAGTGCCTTCATCCCGCAATCGGCAGCGATGTGCTCCAGTTCGTGGGCGGTGGCTCGGGTGGAGAGCGGGACGACGATCGCTCCTGCCCGTCCGGCGGCGAAGAAGAGCTCGATGAATTCGACGCAGTTGTAGGCGAGGAGGCCGAAGCGGTCGCCGGGCTGGAGATGGGCGCGCAGGGTTGCGGCGGCGCGGTCGATGCGCTGGTCGAGTTGCGCGTAGGTGAGGCGCTCTCCGGTCTCGACGACCACGAGGGCCAGTTTGCCGGGGGTGACGCGAGCGCGCTCGCTCAGGAGATCGCCGTCAAACATGCGAGGAAGCTCTCCGGTTGCTGCATGTGAGGAATGTGTCCGGCGCCTTCGATGACTTCGAGGCGCGAGCCGGGGATGGCCTGCTGCAGTGCTTCCGCATACGAGAGCGGGATCACGCCGTCGTCCGCACCCCAGATGAGCGTGGCCGGCACGTCGATCTCGCCAAGCCGCGGCTCGATGTCGTGCTCGAGCACCTCGGTGAGGCGGAGCATCGGAGAATCACCCGCGCGCTGGAGGAGGGCGTCGACCACCCACTCCGGCGGCACGTACTTCGGCCCATGCACGGCGCGGAGGATCTGCAACGCTTCGTCGCGCGTCCGTGCGACGAGCGGCGACGCAAGCGGGCGATTCAGGCCACCGGAGGCCTCTAACACGAGCTGTTTGATTTGCCGAGGATGCTTCAGGGTGTAGAGCAACGCCAGCCATCCGCCGAGGGAGTTGCCGAGGAGGGTGAATTCGCGCTCTTTGGCAAGAAGGGTTTCGAGGCGGGTGAGGATGAGCGAGATGGGGATGGGACCGGTTCTGGGCTCGCTCTTCCCATGGCCGGGAAGGTCGGGCAGGATCACGCGCGCCCGCCGTGCGAGCGCCGGCGCTACTGTGAACCAGGTTCCCGCGTGGTCGTTAGCGCCGTGGAGGAGAACGTAGGTTGACGCGCGCAGGTCGCATTCAGGGGACCGATGCTTACTGTCATCCTGAGCCGCTGGAACTTCGCCATCGACGCAAGACGCGGCGGCGAAGGACCCCCTCCGGGTTGAACGCTGTTCGCCCGGGCGTAGGGGGTCCTTCGGCGCCATGCTTTGCCCTTCGTCGGAGAATTCCTGCGCCTCAGGATGACAGCATCTACCTGTCCCAGGAGTCCCATCGGGTCCTGGCGACACCCACCACACCATTCCCCCCTCTTCATGCCGCACAAAACCCGCGGCGGCCAGGGCCCCGCGGGTCATGCGCACAAAGTCGGCGGAGGATTTAATTTCCAAACAGGCGCGGCTCCTGGAGCGGCATGCGGAAGGCGGCGGCGGCCTGGTTGTAGCCGACGCCGGAACCGATCATCACCACGAGATCGCCGGGCTTGATCTTCTTCTGGCGGAGGGCGTCGTCGAAGGCCATGGGGATGCACGCCGAGCCGGTGTAGCCCCAGCGTTCCATGATCATGTGCGTCCGCTCCATCGGCAGGCCGAGGTTGTTCATCACCAGCTCGATGGTCGGCTTGCGCACCTGGGTGAAGATCAGGAAGTCGATGTCGTCGAGGGTGAAGCCGCCGTTCCCGGCGACGCGGCGGACGAGCTTCGGCCAGCCCTCGTTGTTGATCTCCGGCGGATAGCGGTCGAGCATCTTCACCTGCGTCCGCCCCTCGCGCGCGGCGGTCTCGCTCGCCGGCTCCACGGTGCCGCCGGCCTGGATGAGCCACTTGCCGGCATAGCTGCCGTCGGCCTGGAACGCCGCCGAGACGAAGCCCGGCTGCTCGCTGCGCTCGAGGATCGCCGCGCCGGCACCGTCGCCGTAGAAGAAGACCATCGGGTCGCTCTCCGACGCCAGCTTGTGCATCTGGTAGACGGAGACGACCAGCACGGTCTTGAGGCCCGGGTTGGTGGCCATCAGGCCGGCGCCGTTGGAGATGGCGGTGGGGAATGAAGCGCAGGCGCAGCCGACGTCGAACGTCCCTGCGTTCTTCGCGCCGAGCTTCGCCTGCAACACCACCGAGGTCGCCGGGGTGATGTAGTCGGGCGAGTCGGTGCCGAGGATGATCAGGTCGACGTCTTCAGGAGTCTTTCCGGCGCGCTCCAATGCCTGCTGCGAGGCGCGCAGGGCGAGATCGGACGCCGACCATTCCGGCGGCGCGTACCAACGGCTGCGGATGCCGGTGGAGGCTTCCATCTTGTCGACGAACTCCGCGTTGCCGTTGAACCGCGCGCGCAGGGCGTCGTTCGTGATCTCGATCTCGGGAAGGTACATCCCCGTGCTGACGATGTTCGCGTAGGACATTCAGGTTCCCATGACCAGGCCGCCGTCCACGCTCAACACCGCGCCGTGCACGAACTTCGCGGTGTCGCTGGCGAGCCAGACGTAGGCGTTGGCGATGTCTTCCGGCTCGCCGAGAATGCCCAGCGGCGTCCTGCCGGCCATCGAGTCCAGCACCTTCTGGGGCATGGCCTTGACCATCTCGGTGGAGATGAATCCCGGCGCGACGCAGTTGACGCGGATTTTGTACTTGCCGAGCTCGCGCGCCCACGTTTTCGTGAAGCTGATCACGCCCGCTTTCGTGGCGGCGTAGTTGGTCTGGCCGAAGTTTCCGTAGAGGCCGACGATCGAGGAGGCGTTGAGGACGACGCCGCTGCCGTTGCGGATCATGTGCGGCACCACGGCGCGCGTGCAGAGGAACACGCCCTTGAGGTTGACGCTGACGACGGCGTCGAAGGTGTCGTCGTCCATCATCGACGCGACCTGCCCGTCTTTCCACTTCACGAGCTGCGAGTCGCGGACGATGCCGGCGTTGTTGACCAGCACGTCGATGCGCCCATGCTCGGCCACGGCTTTCTCCGCCGCGGCGTTCACGGCCTCGGCCTGCGTGACGTTGACGTCCGGCAGGTCCCAGACCACCACGCGAGCGCCTTCATTCTCGAACGCGGCGACAGTGGCCTTGCCGATGCCGGCCGCACCGCCGGTGACGACGACTACTTTGTCTTCGAGGTTGAGATTCATGATTGGTTGATGGGACGAATGGGACTGATGGGACTTATGGGACTCATGGGTCGCATGAGTCCCATTTGTCCCATTGGTCCCATCAGTCTTAGAAGATCCACCGCACGCCGAGCTGGAACTCGCGCGCCGGAAGCGTGGCGTTGAACTGGCCGAAGCGTGCGTTGCGGACTGCCGGCAGGGCCGGGTTCGCCGCGGTCGGGCCGCTCAGGAACTCGCCCGTGACGGTCGACTGGACGTCGTAGTTCACTTCGTTGGTGACGTTGAAGGCCTCGGCGATCGCTTCGAGCTGGCCGAAGCCGAAGGTGAACGCCTTGGTCAGACGGAGCGAGAGCTGCTTGAACTCCGGTCCGTCCTCCTCGTTGCGTCCCACGCCGGCCGGGCGGTCGGAGTTCTTGCCGTCGCCGTTGAAGTCGTAGCCGAGGCGATGCGTCCACGGCTGGCCCGAACCGTACTCCAGGATCGGCGCCACCTGGAAGCCCCACGGCGCATGGAACACGCCGCTGAGCACCACGCGGATGCGCTCGTGGCCGCGGGCGTAGCCGTACTCCGACTCGATGTCGGCCGGGTCGTTCGGGTAGCCGGTCGGGAAGTCGGGGCTGAAGTCGTCGCTGATGTTCTGCTTGTCGGCGAACGTCACCGAGGCCGTGAGCAGGTCGCGCTGGCGGATCGTGCCGTTCAGCGCCAGGACGAGCGCCTTGTACTCCGAGTGCCCGTCGTTGGTGTACATGTTGACCTGGTCGTACGCCGTGAACGGGCGCGTGCGGACGCCGTTGCCGTTCCAGTTTACGTCGCGGATCACGATCTCTTCCTCACCCTTGACGTAGATCGCCTCGGTGTCGAGGTACATGCGCGAGCCGCCGAGCTTCATCGTGTAGCCGACCGAAGCCTGTGTCGACTCCGGGTTGTGGTAATCGGGCGCGAGCAGCGCGATGGCCGGCTTGGACGGGATACCGGTGGTGGTCGGGTTGTTCACGTCGAGCGCGAACTGCGGCAGGCCGAGCAGCGCGCCGTTGATGCGCGTGTACGTCACGCGGCCGGTCACGCCGTTCTGCTGCAGCTCGGTCAGCGCCGGGACGAGCAGCATGCGGCCGGTGAAGCGTCCCACGCCGCCGCGCAGCACGTTCGTGCCGTTGCCGTTGATGTCGTAGCTGAACGAGACGCGCGGCTGGATGTTGTCCGAGTCGGTCTCACGCGCTTGCGGGATCAACGGGTGGGTGAAGCCTTCGTTGTTGCCGTTCGTGTCGACGTCGTAGCGGAGGCCGGCGTTGACGACCAGCTTCTCGTTCGGGCGCCAGGAGTCCTCGAAGAAGAGGCCGTAGACGTCCGTGTCGCTGCTGACATCCGAGGAGCCGACGCCGTACGCGTACGCCAGCGGCAGGGCGCGGGTGTCGGTCACATAGATGAAGAGGCCGGAGGCGTAGGTGTCGAGGACGAAACGCTCGTCGATGTGCTGGTACGAGAAGCCGGCCTTGAAGTCGTGCGAGCCGCGGCCGGTCGCAAGGTGATGGTGGAAGGTGTCGCGCAGCTCCCAGGTGGAGCCGTCGCCGAGGAGATCGCCGAGGATGTTGCCGCCGGTCTGGAGCGTGTTGCCGCTCGAGAACCACTCGGCCACGCCGTTGGAGTTCGTCGGCTCGAAGAAGCGGCGGGTGCCGTACTGGATGCGCGCCTCGTTCGAGGAGTTGCCGGAGAGCGCCCAGTTATGCTCGCCCGTGACGTTCCAGTTCTTCCGCTCCAGGAGCTGGCCGTACGACTCGTCGGCCACGCCGCCCACGCGGAAGTTCTGTTCCTCGTAGTTTTCGTAGACCGCCTTGATGCCGCCGGTGCTCCGGGAGTTGAAGTTGACGTCGAAGCTGCCGAAGAGGAGGGTCTGGTCGATCGGCTTGTCGATGTCGGCCGCGCCGGAGGCGTACGCGCCGCCCGGACGGAAGAGGGTGACGTTCTCTTCGTTGATCAGCTCGACCGACCCGAAGTAGAAGGCCTTGTCGGCAATCGCGGGGCCGCCCAGCGTGAAGCCGAGCTGCCGGCGGGTGTAGTCCTCATTCTTCTGGAGCTCGCGCTCCCCCTTCTCGCGAAGGGCGGCGTCGCGGAAGAAGCCGATCACGCTGCCGGTGATCTGGTTCGTGCCGGATTTGGTCACGACCGACAGCGCGCCACCGGCGGAACCGCCAATCTCGCTGTCGAAGCGGTTGGTGATGACCCGGAACTCGCGGACCGCGTCCTGGCTGAAGCGGGCCCGGGCCAGACCGTTCACCTGGTCGGTGAGGTCGACGCCGTTGACCAGGATCGTCGTCTGCGAGGCGTTGCCGCCCGCGCCGACGACCGGACCGCCGTTGATGAACCGGAAGCCGCCGCGCTCGCGCTGCACGCCGGGAGCGATGAACGCCAGCCGCTGGAAGTCGCGGTCGGCGACCGGCAGGGCGGCGATCTGCTCCGGCACGATGTTCGTCGAGGAGTCCGTCTTGTGGACGTCGACGATGGGCGCCTCGGCCGTGACCGTGATGGTCTCGCTGGCCGCTGCCTGCATCACCGCGCTCAGTTTGGCCTCCTGGCCGATCCGCAGGACTACTCTCTGCGCCGCGACCGGGGCGAAGCCTTCCAGCGAGAAGCTCACCTCATAGTTGCCCGGCGTGAGGGCCGGGAAGCGAGCTGCACCGGAGGTATCGGTGACTGCGACGCTCTGGAAACCCGTCTCGGGACGCGTGACTGTGATGGTCACCCCGGGCAGGGGGGTTCGGGATTGGTCGAGTGCGATCGCTTCGATCGAGCCTTTGTCGATCTGGGCGAAGGCGGGCACTGAGGACAGTGCAAGGAGGCACAGCACTGCAAGCCAACGTCGGTTCATTGTTCCCCTCCGGATTACCGGCCGACCGGTCGGTTTTGACGGTACGGCGGAGTGTAGGAGTGGCTCGAAGCACTGTCAAGCAACAGTTTCGGAGTCGATGACCGGCAATTCTGAAGGTCGCGCTACTAGATGGAGGGGATGCCGCAGAGGCCGAGGATGATCGCGGTGAGGAGCCTGGGCTCGACCGGCTTCGGGAAGACGAGCTTCACCTGATTGGCGTCGAGCATCTCCCGAACGTACGACGGCAGCTTCCCGGTGACCACGACCGTGGGCACATTCAAACCCGCGCGCTCGATGTGGCTCAAGACCTCGAACCCGCTCCCGCTCTTCAGGACCAGGTCGAGCACCATCCCGCAGTACGCCCGCTCCCCCAGCAGCTCGGCCGCGCGCCGTGGATCTTCCGCGGTATCGACGATCACCTCGTACGGCGCCAGCGCGGTCCGAAGAATGTCGACGAGAGACAGATCGTCCTCGACGATGAGTACCGAATGCTCCACGGGGCGCGGCGACGCATGAAGCGAGCCAGAGGTGTCCGTTGCCGGTTGCCCCGGTCCGCGATCAATACGAACAGCCGCGCAGCATGAGGTTGAGGACGATCGTGAGCAGGACCGAGGCGATGATGCTGAAGAGACAACCGGAGCTCCGGAAACGGATGGCCATATCAGCGGCCATTGCGACGGTGATGCCGGGCGTTCCTTCAAGCGCCTGGGGAGACCTTGGCGGAGGCGTGTCGGAATCGAACCAACCTTTCGACGCTTCCGCGCCGAAACAACGGTTTTGAAGACCGCGGGAGCCACCAGACCCCATTCGCCTCCATGAGGAGAGCGCGCAGGATAACCGCACGCAACCTCTATACAATCCCCCGCCGATGACGGTTTTCTACTGGGCGGCGGCCTTCGGCCTCGGGGCGATCGTCGGCAGCTTCCTGAACGTCGTCATCCACCGCTATCCGATCGGCGAGTCGATCGTTTTCCCGCCGAGCCGGTGCCCGCATTGCGGGACGCACATCAAGCCGTACGACAACGTTCCGATCCTGGCCTGGCTATGGCTGCTCGGGCGGTGCCGCGCTTGCCGCGGGCCGATCGACGCGCGGTATCCGCTGGTGGAGCTGGCGAATGCGCTGTTTTATCTGGCGATCATCCAGCGGACCGGGCCGACGCCCGGGTTCGTGGCGATCGCGGCGCTGGTGTCGATGACGATCGTGTTGATCTACATCGATCTCGACATTCAGATCCTTCCCGACGTGATCGATCTTCCCGGGGTCGCCATCGGGCTGCTGGTGGGGGCGACGCACCTCGGGGCGCTGTATCCCGATCTGCTGCTGTCGAAGACGCTGCTCGAGTCGGTGGCGGGTGCGGCGGTCGGCGCGGGGGTGCTGCTGGCGATCGGGCTGGCGTATCAGCTTGTACGGAAGATCGAGGGGATGGGGCTCGGGGACGTGAAGATGATGGCGATGCTCGGGGCCGTCCTCGGGTGGGAGCCGCTGCTTCCGCTGCTGCTGATCGCGTCGCTGACGGGGGCGATCGTGGGGGTGCTGGTGGCGCTCCGGAGCGCGGACCGGTTCAAGGTCGCGCTGCCGTTCGGGGTGTTCCTCGGCCTGGCGTTTCTGGTGATGCTGTTCTTCGGTGCGGATCTGCTGGGGATGTATTTCGGGCTGGCGGGGATGGAGTAGCGGCCGAGCGCCGCTACTCGCGCAACTTCATTGCCGGGTCGCCGAAGACGATCCACGTCTTGCGCACGTCCATGTCGTCGGTGGCTGCTTTGGAGCGCATGGCGGCTTCGCCGAGGGTGGCGCCGGCGAAGAAGTGGCGGAACATCTCTTCCGCCATCGGGATCTGGCCCATCGGGTAGGTGAAGCCGGAGGAGGTCCAGACCGCGACCGCGCCGCCATCCGGGTTGGTGAGGAGGGCGTCGATGAAGCTGGACATGAAGGCGTCGTGGAAGTAGCCGTTGAGGCAAGTCATGCCGACGACGATCGGGAGCTTCTGGTTCTGCAACTGGCGCGCGGCGGCGCCGGTGAAGAAGCCGGGGTACCAGAGGTCGACGGAGCCGTGGCCGATGTAGGTCAGGACGAGCGACTCGAACGACGCCTGCGTCGGAAGCTTGGCGAACGTCTTCGGCAGTGACGCAGGGGTCAGCGCCGCAAGGCTCGCCGCATTCGCGTCGAAGTCGTACGCCGGGTCGATGTCGGTGAGGAAGGCGAGAGTGTCGTTGCCGGTGGTGTCGCGCGCGATGGTGCGGCTGATGATCAGCTCCGCTTCGGCGACGGTCCGCGCAGGAATGCGGCCGATGGCGAGCTGCGGCAGGCCGGTGTCGTCGAAGTCGACGAACCAGTCGTCCGAGGCGGTCTTCATGAACTCCGTGCCGACGAGCTTCGTCGGAATGAGGTCGAACGTGCCGAGGCCGAGGTAATTGCGCGGGTCGAGGCTGGCGTCGCCGACGAAGAGGACGAACCGCGGGCTGCGGCGCCATTCGCGCGTGCGCAGGAGGAACCGTCGGATCGCCTCGGGGCCGCGATGGCCGAAGTTGAATTCGTCGTAGAGGTCCTGCACGTCGATGATCGTCGTGGCCAGACCTTCCGCCTCGCGGTGCGCGCGCAGCGGCTCGGCGGCCGCGGCGAGCGAGCGGGCCGAGATGATGACCATGTCGGCGCTGTTCTTCTTGTTGTTCCACTTCGTGGCGCGGCTGGCCACGACCTGTGCGGGCGCGGCGATGCGCGAGTCGCCGATCACCAGGATCGAGCGCGTGCCCGGGCCGGGGGTGACGAAGGAGGCGCTGCCGGCGTTCAGGGTAATGTTGATCTCGATCGGATGAGCGGTGTCGGTCACGTCGAAGGCACGGACGCGTGCGGAGGTGAAGCCGGAGATCGCAACGGAGGACCCGGCGGCGGCCGAGACCTTCAGCGCGTTGTCGTCGGCGACGAGGCGGTGGGGATAGGTGAGCCGCAGCGACTCGACGACGGTGACGTCGAGATCGCCGTTCAGCGCGGTCAGGGCGAGCGTGTTCGCCCCCTCGTTCAGGCGCGCGAGCGGGACGGAGATGGTCGTGACCTTCCGCTCCCGGTTGGTGAGGAGCACGGTGCCGGTGTCGTGGCCGTTGAGGGTGAGCTGCACGGCGTGCGCGGTTACGGTGCCGCCCTGAAGGACGAGCTCCATCGTGGCGTTGCCGCCGGTGAGGTCGAGGTTCTCGACGGTCAGCGACTGCGACGCCCCGAAGTTCGTGACGATGGCGCCGAGAAAATTCTCGCGGTCGCCGTTGTTGGTGAGGCCGGTGAAGAAGACCGTCCGCTCGATGCGCGAGAAAGTGAACGGCGTGCGCGCCAGCGGGGTGGGTGTCCCTTTCGGCTTCTCGAGCTTGACGACGCGCGAGCCCATTCCGTTGTCGTTCGCCAGCCAGTACGCGCGCGCGCCGGCGGCGGGAGTGTCGATGCCGACGCCGTAGAACTCGATGGCATCGGCGGTGACGACGATCGGCTGTTCGACACCTTCGGAAAAGAGCGATACCTGGTTTTTCGGCGTGAAGCCGGCCGCGGCGAGGGCGCTCTTCGTGACGCGATACCACCCCTCGTGCGTGACCATCAGCTTGACGGCGGTTTCGTTGGCGAGGTCGTACTGCTGCTCGCGCTGTTTCTTCGACGGCTCGATGACCGGGTACGACGGCGCACCGATGCCGCGCGGCGAGACGAAGATGCCGCCGGCAGAGCCGAGGCCGGCGAGCGTGTCGGTGTTCTCCGGGACCGGGATCGCGGCTTTCAGCAGCGGCGTAACGGGGACGGATTCGATTCGCGTGCCGTTGAGGCTGACGCTCTCGACCGAGTACTGCGCGAACTCGCCCGGTGCAACCTGGTCCTTCCAGCGATAGCCGCGTCCGGCACCGACCTGCTTCGCGGTGAAGAAGGCCGATCCTGCGATGAGCTGCCGGTTGACCCGCGCCCGGCCGGCACTCGTCTCCCGGTAGACGTTGAAGCCGAGGTTGCCGGTTTCGGCCGCGGGCGTCCAGGTGATCAGCACCTTTCCGCTCGCGTCTGCGACGGCGTCGACCACGGGGGGCGCGGCCTGCACGGCAAGGGGCAAAGCGAGCGCAAGAAGAGCGACGAGGAGGTTTCGTCCACGATTCAACATATTGGTGTGCCTTCTCGAACCGGATTTTGCTGAAGGGGATTTCGCAGTATGGCCCAAATACGTCAGAACGGCGTGACGGGGGACGGCACACAGGTAGGAAAAGACGCAGCACGGTTCCTCGGGTTCTCAAGCCGCCGAAGGCGGCGAAAGATCTGTAGGCCCGGCCTTTAGGCCGGGTACACCAGCGCCGCATGAGGCAAGTCCGCGAAGCGGGCGACAGAACAGGCACTCGCGAGAGCCCTACCCTGTCGCCCGCTTCGCGGGCTCGCCATGCAACCGCCGTGGTTACCCGGCCTGAAGGCCGGGCCTACAGATCTTTGCTGCCTTTCGGCAGCACCCATCCTGCCGGGTTCTTGGTTCCTCGGAGTTTTCCACTCCGAGGAACCCGAGGAACTCGCCTACCGCAACTTCATCGACGGATCCCCGAACAGAATCCACGAGCGCCGCACGTCCATGTCGCTGGTGGCGGCCTTGGAGCGCATGGCGGCTTCACCGATCGTGGCGCCGGCGAAGAGGTGGCGGAACATCTCCGACGCCATCTCCATCTGTGCGACCGGCTCGGTGAGGGTCGACGAAGTCCAGACCGCGACCGCGCCGCCGTTCTCGCCGGCGAGCAGCGCCTCGGCGAGGCTGGTCATCCAGACGTCGTGGAAGTAGCCGTTGAGGCAGGTCATGGCCGCGACGATCGGCAGCTTCGGCGCGTTGCCGAGCTGCTGCGCCCCCGAGCCGGTGAATGTCCCGGCCTGCCAGAGGTCGACCGAGCCGTGTCCGATGTACGTCATCAGCAGCGACTCGAACGCCGCCGTGTCGGGCGTCGTGGCGAACGTCTTCGGCGCCGATGCCGGGGCGAGCTGCGCGAGCGACGCTGCGGCCACGGCGAAGTCGAACTCCGGATCGGTGTCGGTCACGAACGAGACCGTGTCGTTCCCGGCCGTATCGCGCTCGGCGATTCGTCGGATCATCATCTCCGCGCCGGCCAGCGTGCGCGCCGGAATGCGTCCGATGGCGAGCTGCGGCAGGCCGGTGTCCTTGAAATCGACGAACCAGTCGTCCGAGGCCGTCTTCATATAGCCGGTCGGGACGAGCCTGGTCGGGACGAAGTCGAAGGCGCCCATGCCGAGGTAATTGCGCGGGTCGAGACTGGCATCGCCGAGAAGCAGTACGTACTTCGGAGCGCGCTTCCAGTCGCGGGTGCGGAGGAGGAACTGGCGGATTGCGTCGGCGCCGCGCTGGCCGAAGCCGAACTCGTCGTACAGATCCTGTACGTCGACGATCTTCGTGGCAATCCCTTCCCGCTCGCGCCGCGTGCGGAGAGGCTCGGCGGCGGAGGCGAACGAGCGCGCCGCGATGATGACCAGGTCGGCGCTGTTCTTCTTGTCGTTCCACGTCGACGCGCGGCTGGCCACGATCTGGGCCGGAGCCTCGATGCGCGAGTCGCCGATCACCAGGACCGAGTGCTTGCCCGAGCCGGGCACGACGAACGCGGCGCTGCCGGACGTCAGGGTGACGGCGAGCTCGGTCGGGTCGGCCGGATCGGTCACATCGAGGGCGCGGACGCGCGCCGAGGTGAAGCCGGAGACGGTGACGCTCGAGCCGCCGGTGGCCTGGACCTTGAGGGCGTTGTCATCGGCGACGAGGCGGTGCGGATACGTGAGCCGCAGCGCCTCGACGACCGTGACGTCGGTGTCGCCGTTCAATGCCGTCAGCGCCAGCGTGTTGGCTCCCTCGACGAGCGCGGAGAGCGGGACCGCGACCGTGGCGATCTTCCGATCCTTGCCCGACAAAGTCACCGTGCCTGCGTCGTAACCGTTCAACGTGAGCTGTACTGCATGTTCGGCAAAGCTGCCGCCCTGCAGCACGAGCTCGATCGAAGCAGCGCCGCCGGTGAGGTCGAGGTTCTCGACCGTCAACTGCTGCAAGGCTCCCCAACTGGTGACGATCGCCCCGAAGAAGTTGTCGCGGTCGCCGTTGTTCGTCAGCGAGGTGAAGAAGACCGTTCGTTCGATCCGTTCGAACGTGAAGGGAGTGCGCGCCAGCGGCGTCTTCGCTCCCTTCGACTTGTCCTGTTTCACCCGGACGTTCGTGCCCTTGTCGTTCGTCAGCCAGTACGCCCGAGCGCCGGCGGCCGGGGTGTCGATGCCGACGCCGTAGAACTCAACCGCGTCAGCGGTGACGAGGATCGGTTGTTCGACGCCCTCGGCGAAGAGTGCGAGACGGTTCCCCGGATTGAAGCCGGCCGCGACGAGATCGCTCTTCGTGACGCGATACCACCCTTCGCGCGTCACCATCAGCTTGACGGAGCTCTGGGAGGCGAGGTCCCACTGCTGCTCGCGTTGCTTGCGCGCTGGCTCGATGGCCAGGTACTTCGGCGCCCCGATGCCGCGCGGCGAGACGAAGATCCCGCCGGTCGAGCCGAGGTCCGCGATCGTGTCGGTGTTGACGGTTTCCGGCACGACGGCCGTCATGGCCGGGGTGATCGGTCCGTGCATCGTGCGCGTGCCGTTCAGGTCGATGTCTTCGATGTAGTACTGCGCGAACTCGCCGTCCTTGGTCTTGTCCTTCCAGCGATAGCTGTTGCCGGAGTCGAGCTGGCGCCGGGAGGTGAAGAACGCCGAGCCGGCGATGAGCTGCTTGTTGACCCGTGTCCGTCCGGCGCTGGTGTCGCGGTAGACGTTGAAGCCGAGGTTGTCGGCCTCGAACGACGTGGTCCAGGAGACCAGCACCTTCCCCTTCGAGTCGGCGACCGCGCTCATCTCGAGCATGTGCACGACGGTCGGGGCGAGGACGTTGGCCAGTGCCGTCGCGGAGTTGTTGGCCGGGACGGTGTCGGTCTCCGTGCGCGTGGTGGTGGCGGTGTTCGAGAGCTGGGTCGTGTTGACGGTGATGGTGCCGGTGATGGTGATGATGTTCGTCGCGCCGGGGTCCATCGTGGCGTACGTACACGTCACCGTGCCGGCAGCCTGCGAGCAGGTAGGCCCGCTCGGTACGACGCTGACGAAGGCAAAGCCGGCCGGCAGCGGGTCGGACATGACCACGTTCGACGCGCGGGAAGGCCCGTTGTTCGTGACGGTGACCGTGTAGATCAGCGTCTCGCCCTGCTGGAAGGCGTCGTCCGAGCCGTCGTCATTCGTCACCTTCGTGACCGCGACGTCGACGCGGCGGATCACGGCGGTGTTCACCGAGGCGGTGTTGTTCGCGAGGTTCGTCTCGGTGTTGGAAGTCGAGGTCGAGACCGGCTGCGTGATCGTGCTGCCGTCCGCCAGCGACGGGCTGGTGGCCACGACGAAGGTGAAGTTGCCCGAGCTCGCGCTCGGCGCCAGCGGATCGGTCTTGGTGCAGATCACCGAGCCGGTGCCGCCCACGGCGGGCGTCGTCCCGCACGTCCATCCCGCGGGAGGGGTGATGGAAACGAAGGTCGTGCCCGGAGGCGTGGTCTGGGTCAGGACGACGTTCTGCGCCGGAACGACCGTGGAGTTGTTCGTGACGCTCTGCGTGTAGGTGATGTTGTTGCCGGCGATGACCGGGTCCGGACTGTCGCTGATCGCCACCGAAAGGTCGACGCAGGCCGACTTGACGCCGGTGATCTCGTCGAATGACGCCGAGGTGAGGACCGTGCCGGGCTGGCCCGCCTGCGCACCGAAGGCGTCGTTGGCCGTGGTGGTGATGCCGGACGCGCCGCCGGTGACCTGGGTCGAGGCCGCCGTACCACTGAGGGCGATGTAACCGCCGCCGCCACCGCCGCCGGGGCCGTGACGCGCGCCGGGATACGAGCCGGCGGCCTGGGTGCTCCAGGCGTCGCCGCCGCGGCCGCCGTTGGCCTGCAGGGTCAGGCCGCCGATGCCGCCGCCGCGGGCAAGAATCACGATCGAGCCGCCCGCACCGCCGCCGCCTCCGCCGTCATTGGCCGTCGTATTGAACGCCGCCGAGCCGTTCGCGGTGATGGTGCCGGTACCGGTGATGCGGCCCGCGCGAATGAGCACGATGCCGCCGCCGGCGGCACCCGCCGCGGCGATGCCGGAGCTGTTGTTCCGTGCGCCCGCGCCGCCGCCGCCGCCGAGGATCACCTTGCCGGGCGAGTTGTAGAACGGAGCGCCGCCGAAGCCGCCGGCCGCGCCGTTGGACTGCCAGGCGTTGCCGCCGCCGCCGCCGCGGCCCCAGTTCGCGCCGCCGCCGCCGCCGGAGTTCTCCTGGTTC
>Ga0190275_10001122_pt1 | contig 20566 bp, 20 predicted proteins | sample Popmic550T_FD_133745 | JGI IMG/M metagenome (GOLD analysis project Ga0190275, IMG submission 133745) | Populus adjacent soil microbial communities from riparian zone of Yellowstone River, Montana, USA - 550 T | ecosystem: Environmental > Terrestrial > Soil > Riparian zone > Trees stand | place...
GCCCGGCCGGCTGCTCGACGCTGCGCCGCTTGATCAGCACCGCCTCGGACTTGAGGATCACCTCGCCGAACACCTCCAGGCCAGCCTGGCGCAGCGTCGTGCCGGTCTCGACGACGTCGGCGATCACGTCGGCGACACCGAGCTGGACCGCGGACTCGACCGCGCCGTCCAGCTTGACCACGGACGCGTCGACGCCGTTCTCGGCCAGGTGGTCGCTGAGGATCCCGGCGAAGGAGGTGGCGATCCGCTTGCCCTGCAGATCCTTCACCGACTGCGCGACACCGGGACGGCCGGCGAACCGGAAGGTCGAGCCACCGAAACCGAGCTCCAGGATGGTGTCCGCGGCGGCGTGCGAGTCGAGCACCAGGTCGCGGCCGGAGATGCCGACGTCGAGGGTGCCCTCACCCACGTACACGGCGATGTCACGCGGGCGCAGGTAGTAGAACTCGACGCCGTTGTCCGGGTCAGTCAGGGACAGGTCTTTGCTGGTCCGGCGCTGCCGGTAGCCGGCCTCGGCCAGGATGGCGGTGGCGGCCTCGCTCAGCGAGCCTTTGTTGGGTACTGCGACGCGCAGCATGAAACGGCCTTTCTTCGAAGAGGTGAACCGGGTCCGCAGGGCACTCCTACAGATGTCGGTACACGTCGTCGAGGCTCAGGCCGAGCGCGTGCATCATCACCTGCGCGTGGTAGAGCAGCTGGCTCAGCTCCTCCGCGGCCCGTTCCTTGCCTTCGTGCTCGGCGGCCATCCAGGACTCGGCGGCCTCCTCGACCAGCTTCTTGCCGATCGTGTGCACGCCGGCATCCAGCGCTGCCACCGTGCCGGAGCCCTCCGGTCGGGTCAGCGCCTTCTCGCCCAGCTCGGCGAAGAGTTCGTCAAAGGTCTTCATCGCGGGTCCAGCCTAGAGGTCGCCCGCCGGCAGGGTGCGGTCAGGTCTCGCTCCCCGGACTTTCCGCGATACTGGCTCGGGTGAGAATTCGAGCTTTGGGAGTGGCGCCGGGCGCGTTGCCGACCGGTCGGCTGAATGCGATCACCGATGTGCCGGGGGTGCTGGTCGGGCAGACGACGGTCTGTGGTGGGGAGGTGAATACGGGGGTTACCGCTGTTGTTCCGGTCGACTTCCCCGGTGGGCTTCCCGCGGCGGTTGCTGTTGGCAACGGGTATGGGAAGTTGGTCGGGTCGACGCAGGTGGACGAGCTCGGGATCATCGAAACGCCGATTTTATTGACCGGAACGCTCTCGGTTTTTCGCGTGGCCGACGCCTTGCTGACCTGGCTGCTGGATCGCGATCCCGGCGCGACCAGCCTCAATCCTGTGGTCGGGGAGACCAACGACGGCTACCTGTCTGATATCCGCAGCCGGCCGATCACCCCCGAGCATGTCTTCGCGGCGCTCGACTCCGCCTCCGCCGACCTCCCCGCCGAAGGCAACGTCGGTGCCGGCACGGGGACTTCAGCCCTCGGATTCAAAGCGGGAATCGGCACCTCGTCCCGCCAACTCCCCGACGGCGTCATAGGTGTGTTGGTGCAGGCGAACTTCTCGGGGGTGTTGACGGTGCTCGGGGCGCCGATTCCGCCGCCGGTCGTGAAGCCGGTACCGGAGGGGAACTCCTGCATGATCGTGATCGCCACCGATCTGCCCCTCGACGCCCGTCAGCTCGGCCGGGTGGCCCGGCGGGCGGTGTTTGCGATGGGCAGGGTGGGCTCCGACTTCTCACCAGGCAGCGGCGACTACGCCATCGCCTTCAGCACCAACCGCGGAACCCCGATCAAAGATCAAGCCTTGAAACAAGTCTTCAACGCAACCACTGAAGCCACCGAAGAAGCGCTGCTCAACTCACTCACGATGGCGACGACCGTGACCGGCTATAACGGAAACACGCAACACGCAGTACCGCATGAACTGATCACGCGTAGAGCTCAGCAACCGCCTCAGCCAGGCGCTTGAGCTCGTCACGCAACTCGACCGGCTCCACGACCTCAAGCGACCTGCCATAGCGAATCAGCTGCGTCGCCGCATGGGCGACAGACTCGATCGGCACGGCGACGGTGATACTGCCGTCGTCGGCCGGTACCGCACCCGCGTCCCCGACTGCCTTCAGCAACAGCGTCGCCGAGAGATCAGCGAGACGACCAGCCAGGTCAGGCGAGATCCGCACCACCGCCTCACCGGTGAACCGCTGCTGCTCGAAGCGATCCAGATGCTCCTGCCAATGCTTGGCCAGATCGAAACCGGCAGGCCGGGTGAACGCTTCGTCGGTCGGCGCCAGTTGCAGGATGTTGGAGACGCGATACGTCCGCACTCCCCCGGGCGTCGCGGCAACGACGTACCAGCTGCCGTTCTTCAGTACGAGCCCGTACGGTTCGAGCGTCCGTTCCACTTCGCGCGGCGCCTCCCACCGGCGGTAGAGCACCTTGACGCGGCGATCCTCCATCACTGCCGACGCGACCGCTGACAGGTAGGGCGAGTCCTCGGCATCCCGGTACCAGGCGGGCATGTCGAGGTGGAAGCGGTTCTTCAGCCGCCCGGCGCGGTCCCGCTGATCCGGCGCCAGCGCGGCGAGCAGCTTCAACTCGGCCGCACTCGTCTGCTCGGTCAGCCCGAGTGCCGCGGCCGGTCCGGGCATCCCGACCAGGAACAGCGCGGCTGCCTCGCCTTCGGTGAGGCCGGTGAGTTTGGTGCGATAGCCGTCGACCAGGCGATACCCGCCGGCGCGGCCCTGGTCGGCGTACACCGGAACCCCGGCCGCGGCGAGCGCCTCGACATCGCGGTAGATCGTCCGCAGCGAGACCTCGAGCTCTTCGGCCAGCTCCCGAGCGGTCAGCTGACGGCGCGTCTGCAACAGCAGAAGGATCTGGAGCAGCCGGCTCGAGCGCATGGTTCGAGGTTAGCTGGAATCACTGCCACTCGTTGTCAGGTATAGGCGAGAAGCTCGGGACATGAGCACAGACTTCGACTTCCTGAACGGCCACTTCGACGTCGTCAACCACGTTCTAACGCCCACCGGTGAGTGGGAGGAGTACGCCGGCACCCACACCGGGCGGACCCACTTCGCCGGAGCCGTCAGCGTCGATGAGGCGCGCTTCCCGAGCAAAGGCGGCTACGGGATGTCACTTCGCATCTACGACCAAGCCAAAAAGATCTGGACGATCTATTGGGTCAACAGCCGCACCGGGAAACTTCAGCCGCCCGTCCGCGGCGGCTGGTCGGACGGGGTCTGCACGCTGTACGGCGAAGATGATCTGGGCGACCGCATAGTCCCCGTGCGGCTGCGCTGGTCGGACGTCACCGACGAGACCGCGCACTGGGAGCAGGCCTACTCCGAGGATGGCGGCGAGACCTGGGAGACCAACTGGACGATGGACCTGACCCGGCGATCGACCGAACCGCCAGCTCTGGACGTCCCCAAGGTCACCGGCGACTTCGACTTCCTCGTCGGCCAGTGGAACGTACAGCACCGCCGCCTGGTCGACCCACTGAACGGCAGCGACGAGTGGAAGGAACTGCCCGGCACAGCGGACTGCTACACCCTCTTCAACGGCGCCGTCTGCATCGACGAGACCTTCTTCCCGACCGAGGACTTCGACGGTATGACAGTGCGCCTGTACGACGTCGAGGCCGGCTCGTGGGCGATCTACTGGATCAACAGCAAGCGCGCAGTCCTGGAGCCGCCCGTCTACGGCGGTTTCGGCGACGATGGCGTCGGCATCCTCGAAGGGCCTGACGAGCACGACGGGCAGCCGGTCGACGTCCGGTTCCGGTGGACGAAGGGCGACGTACCGGTCTGGGAGCAGTTCTTCTCCAACGACGGCGGCGTGACCTGGGAGAGCAACTGGACGATGACCTTCACCCGGCGTTCGCCGTTCCCCAAGCTGACCAGCGACTTCGACTTTCTCAACGGGTACTTCGATGTGCGGCACCGGACCCTGAGCAAGGTCTTCGTCGGCAGCGACGACTGGCAGACGTTCGAGGGGACTTGTTCAGCGCGGACCCACTTCGACGGGGCGATCAGCATCGACGAGATGCAGTTCCCGAGCAAAGGGTCGTACGGGATGTCGGTGCGATTGTTCGACCCGGTCGAGAAGGACTGGACGATCTACTGGATCAGCAGCAAGACGATGGAACTCAACCCGCCGGTCAAGGGACGGTGGTCCGAGGACGGTACGTCGTGCTGGCTGGTCGGCGAGGAAGAGCTCGACGGCCGGCCGATCCTGGTCAGCTACGCCTGGTCGGACGTCACCGAGACGACCGCGCACTGGGAGCAGTCCTTCTCGGCTGACGGTGGCGAGACGTGGGAACTGAACTGGGTGATGGACTTCACCCGGCGCGACACCGAGCCGCCGCGGGTCGACATCCCGAAGGTGACGGGTGATTTCGACTTCCAGGTCGGCGAGTGGGACATGCACAACGAGCGCCGCCGGCCGGCGCTGGGCGAACCGGCGGAATGGTACGAGCTGAAGTCGAAGCTGAAGGCGACCACGTATTTCGATGGTGCGGTCAGCTTTGACGAGGGGTGGTATCCGAGCGAGGGCTTCCGGGGTGCGACGCTGCGGCTCTACAACCCGGAATCGAAGACTTGGGCGATCCACTGGATCAACAGCCTGCGCGGCAAACTGGAGAGCCCGGTCATCGGCGCCTTCGGCGACGACGGCCGCGGCATCTTCGAAGGCCCGGACGTCTGGGAGGGTCAGCCGATCGACGTCCGCTTCATCTGGACCCCCGGCTCAGACAAGTCCAACTGGGAACAACTCTTCTCCACCGACAACGGCCAAACCTGGCACAGCAACTGGAAAATGCGCCACACCCGCACCGCGTGACGCCCCCTGGCCCTTCCAATCACGAAGGGCCAGGGGCCCAGCCGGGTCAGCCGAGTTGGCCCGGCTGGTAGTCGCCTACGGGCTGTTGGGTGATGAGGTTTAGGCGGTTGGCTGTGTTGATTAGGGCGATGAGGCCTACTAGGGCTGCGAGTTGGTCTTCGTCGTAGTACTTGGTGGCGTTTGACCAGACCTCGTCCGGGACGCCGCCAGCCGCGTCGGCGATGCGGGTGCCCTGTTCCGCCAGTTCCAGCGCAGCGCGTTCGGCGTCAGTGAAGAGGTCGGTCTCGCGCCAGGCCGCGACCAGGTTGATGCGGGTGGGGGTGTCGCCGGCGTGGGCGGCGTCCTTTGTGTGCATGTCGGTGCAGACGCTGCAGCCGTTGATCTGGCTGGCACGCAGGGTGACCAGATGGAACGTCTTGGCCGGCAGCGGTGAGTCCAGCAGGATCCGGTGCATCGCGATGAAGTGCTTCAGCAGCTTTCCGGTGACCGGGTTGGTGGCGAGATCCAGTCGAGCTTCCATCGTGCACTCTCCAAGGTGATTGTGTTGGTTGAACACAAGGCACCGCGGCGCCGCTTCCTGTGACGGTCCGGCGACGTGACGTGGACCACTGGGCGTCGATGTCACAACTCAAGACCGGCCGGTGTCCTGTGACTGACCCCGGCCCGCGCGCACAGACAGGAATGACCAGATGGACTCCGCCACCGAGGCATTCGTTGCCCACCGCAATCTGCTCTTCACCGTCGCCTACGAGATGCTCGGCTCGGCCACGGATGCGGAGGACGTGCTGCAGGAGACCTGGCTGCGCTGGACGAACGTCGACCTCGACGAGGTACGGGACCAACGGGCGTACCTGGTCCGGATCACCACCCGCCAGGCGCTCAACCGGCTGCGATCGGTCGGCCGGCGCAAGGAGTCGTACGTCGGCTCCTGGCTCCCCGAGCCACTGCTGACCGCGCCCGACGTAGCCGACGACGTCGAACTGTCCGACAGCGTCTCGATGGCAATGCTGCTGGTACTCGAGACGCTCGCCCCGACCGAACGGGCAGTCTTCGTACTACGCGACGTCTTCGCCCTCGAGTACAACGAGATCGCAGAAGCCGTCGGCAAGACGCCCGCCGCAGTCCGCCAGATCGCCCACCGGGCACGCGCCCACGTCGCCGCCCGCCGCCCGCGCGGAGTGGTGTCTGCCGCCGAATCAAAAGGCGCCGTCGAGGCATTCCAGAGAGCCGTCAGCACCGGCGACCTGCAGAGCCTGGTCGACATCCTCGCGCCAGACGTCGTCCTGCTCGGCGACGGCGGCGGCATCAAGCAGACCGTCCAGCGCCCCATCCTCGGCGCCGACAAGGTAGGACGCCTGATGATGGCCGGCCTGGGCAAGGTCGGCCACCAACTGTCAGTCGAGCCCGTCCAGGTCAACGGCAGCCCAGCAGTCGCCGTCTACCTCGACGGCGAGCTGGACGGCGTGATGGCCCTACTCATCGAGGACGGCCTGATCAGCGGCCTGTACTACGTCCGCAACCCCGACAAGCTCTCCTGGATGCAGCAGGAGACAACTGTCAGCCGCTAAAGCCCTAGAGCGTGCGAGTCGCGAGGAGAGTGGCGAGGGCTGCGTGGGTCGACTCGTAGCCCTTGTCCTCGCGACTGTCGGGAAGGCCTGCGCGGTCCAGCGCCTGCGGGTCGTTGTCGCAGGTCAGCAGACCGAAGCCGACCGGTACGCCGGTGTCGACCGCGACTCGCATGAGCCCTTCAGTCGCGGCCTGGCAGACGTACTCGAAGTGCGGAGTGTCGCCGCGGATCACCACGCCGAGCGCGACGACAGCGTCGTACCCGCCCTTAGCCGCGTGCAGCGCCGCAACTGGCAGCTCGAAGGAGCCCGGCACCCGGACCACCTTGTAATCGGTGACGCCCGAGGCGGCGAGGGCTCGCTCGGCGCCGGCGACCAGAGAGTCGGTCACCTCCGGGTGCCACTGGGCCGCGATGACCGCGACCCGGACACCTTCAGCTTGCGGGATTTCGATGGTGGGTGCTCCACTGCCCGACATCAGCCGGCTCCGTTCTCGTCGGTACCGGTGGGCAGGTGGTGTCCCATCCGGTCGCGCTTGGTCCGCAGGTACCGCAGGTTGTGCTCGGTCGGATCGATCGAGATGCCGCGACGCTCGACCACGTCGATGCCGTAGCCCTGGACGCCGGACAGCTTGTCCGGGTTGTTCGTCAGCAGCTTCACCGAGGTGATGCCGAGATCGGCCAGGATCTGCGCACCGGTGCCGTAGTCGCGGGCGTCGGCGGGCAGGCCGAGATCCAGGTTCGCGTCGACCGTGTCGCGGCCGGCGTCCTGCAACTCGTACGCCTGCAGCTTGTGCAGCAGGCCGATCCCGCGACCCTCGTGCCCCCGCAGGTAGACGACGACGCCGCCCTCAGCCGCTACCTGGCGCATCGCCTCGTCGAGCTGCGGACCACAGTCGCAGCGCAACGAGCCGAACACATCACCGGTCAGGCATTCCGAGTGCAGCCGGACCAGGGTCGGCCCGGTGCTGAGGTCGCCACGGACGAGCGCGAGCTGCTCGGTACCGTCGATGGTGTTTCGGTAGCCGTGGGCAACAAAGTCGCCGTACTGGGTCGGCAGCGTGGTGGTCGCGACGCGCTTGATCTGGCTCTCGGTCCGGCGCCGGTACCGGATCAGGTCTTCGATCGAGACGAGCACTAAGCCGTGCTCGTCGGCGAACGTGCGCAGGTCTCCCCCGCGCTTCATCGTGCCGTCGTCGTTGACCAGCTCGGCGATCACCGCGGCCGGGCGCAACCCGGCGAGCCGGGCCAGATCCAGCGATGCCTCGGTGTGCCCGGGCCGTACGAGAACACCACCTTCGCGGGCGCGCAGCGGGAAGATGTGGCCCGGCTGCACGAGGTCGTACGACTCCGAGGCGGAGTCGGCCAGGACCCGGATCGTCCGGGCCCGGTCAGCCGCCGAGATACCGGTGGTGACGTTGTCGCGGGCATCGACCGAGATCGTGTACGCCGTCCGGAGCCGCTCGCGGTTGTGCGGTGTCATCAACGGGATGCCGAGCCGGTCGAGCTCGGCCGCCTCCATCGGGACGCAGACCACACCAGAGCTATAGCGGATCAGGAAGGCCAGCAGTTCCGGCGTCGCCTTGGAGGCCGCGAAAACCAGGTCGCCCTCGTTCTCGCGGTCCTCGTCGTCGACCACGATCACGGGCCGGCCGGCCCGGATCTCGTCGATCGCATGCTCGATCGTGTCGAGCTTCAATACCTCGCCCATGGCTCAGCCCACCGTCACTGGCTCAGGAGTGGCCTGGTTGGCCGTCTCGCGATTCTGGATCCGCCACCAAGCGGCGAATCCGAGGACACAGAAAAGCCCGTAGAAGACATACATCGCCGCTGACGGGTAGAACTTCGCTTGGATGAGCAGCGGTACGCCGACAACGTCCACCGCGATCCAGATCAGCCAGAACTCGACGTACCCGCGTGCCATCCCGTACGTCGCCAGGATGGAGCCGGTCAGGATCCACGCATCCCACTGCGGTCCCCACGAGCCCAATGCCTTCAGCACCGGGTAGGCGATCGCATAGAGGACTACTGCCGCGCCCAGCAGCTCAAGACGCTGCCGTCCCGTCGCCCAGCGAGGCTGTACTCCGGTCGCCGCGCCGCCGTGACGGGTCTGGTACCACCGGTACCAACCGTAGAGACTGACCAGCGCGAAGAAGATCTGCCGCCCGGCCTGACCCCAGAGGTCCTTGTCTTGCGGGGTATCGAACAACCCACCGACAAAAACGGTGAACAGCAGAACGTTGCCCACGATGCCGATCGGCCAGGCGGCAACCAGCCGGCGCATGCCGAACAGTGCGCTGCCGAGACCGAACACGTTGCCGACGATCTCGCGGACCAGTACCGGCGAGCCGGCGATGGTGACGTGCGAGTGCAGCAACCAGTCGAAGATGTTCACTCGTTGCCTCCGGGGTGTGCAGTACCGGGCTGGGTGGTGCGGGGCTGGGTGGTTCCGCCGGCGGTGAGCAGGCGCTCGACGTACTTGGCGATGACGTCGACCTCGAGGTTCACCGTGTCGCCGAGCTTGTTGTGGCCCAGCACGGTGAGCTCGAGCGTGGTCGGGATCAGGCTGATCCCGAAGGTCCCGGTGGCGTCGTCCACATCGGTGACCGTGAGCGAGACGCCATCGACGGCGATCGAGCCCTTCTCGGCGACGTACTTGAGAATGTCTGCGGGTGCGGAGATCCGGACGACCTCCCAGTGCTCGGCGGGCTCGCGGCTGGCGATCGTACCGACGCCGTCGACGTGCCCCTGGACGATGTGACCGCCGAGCCTGGCGTGCGCGGTAACCGCGCGTTCGAGGTTGACCTTCGACCCCTTCTCGACGCCGCCGAGACTGGTGCGCTGCAGCGTCTCGCGCATCACGTCCGCGGTGAAAGTACCGTCGCCGTGCTCGATCACCGTGAGGCAACAGCCGTTCACCGAGATCGAGTCGCCGTGGCCGGCGTCCTCGGTCACCTTCGGGCCGCGGATGGTCAGCCTCGCGGCGTCCCCGTCCAACAGGTCCAGCGATTCGACGGTACCGAGTTCTTCGATGATGCCGGTGAACATCTAATGCCCTCCTAGAGGAGTCAAAGTGAGCCGGACGTCGTCGCCGAGGCGGGTGACGTCCGCAAGGTTGAAGCGCCGCAGGTGGTCGATAGATTCCGCGCCGAGATCACCGATCGCGGCGAATCCTGAGCCGAGCAGCGCCGGAGCGACGTACGCGACGATCTGGTCGACGAGCTGGGCGCGCAGGAACGCGGCCGCGAGCGTCGGGCCGCCTTCGAGCCAGAGGTGCCGGATCTGGTGGTCGTCCAGCTGACGCAGTACTTCGGCCGGGTCGTGAGTGGGAAGTACCAGCGTCTCGGCGCGATCGTTGCGGACCTTCGCGGTCGGCGGGATCTCGCGATCGCCGACGACGACCCGCAACGGCTGCCTCGCGGCCGGGCGATCCTGGTCGTCGCGCACGGTCAGCTCGGGGTCGTCGGTCAGTACGGTCTGGGTGCCGACCGCGATGGCGTCGCACTCGGCGCGCTTCTTGTGCACGTCGGCGCGGGCGAGCGGGCCGGTGATCCACTTGCTCGACCGGTCCGGCGCCGCCGAACGGCCGTCCAGGGTGGTGGCGAACTTCCAGGTGACGAACGGGCGCCCCTGGCGAATGCTGTGCAGCCAGACGTGATTGACCGCCTCGGCCTCCTCTTGGAGCACGCCTTGTTCCACACGGATGTTCTTGGTCTGCAGCTTCTCGGCGCCGCCTGACGCCTGACGGTTGGGATCCGGTACGGCGTACACGACTCGCGCGACACCGGCCGCGATCAGGGCGTCCGCGCAAGGGCCGGTGCGGCCGGTGTGGTTGCAGGGCTCCAGGGTCACGTACGCGGTACCGCCGCGGGCGCGCTCGCCGGCCATCTGGAGCGCTTCGACCTCGGCGTGCGGGCCGCCCGGATAGGCGTGGAAGCCTTCGCCGACGGGGTGCCCGTCGCGAGCGGTGATGACACAGCCGACGACCGGATTCGGGTGCGTACTGCCGATGCCGGCCGCGGCCAGCTCGACGGCACGACGCATCCAGGCGATGTCGATCGGCGAGGCGTTCTTCACTGACGGGTCCCTCGTTGTCACGGACGCACACCGGGGCCATGACAACCGGCGCACGCGCGGACCCGGACGCTCGCGAGACGGCTGCCTTCAGCCGCGCCCGGACGCCGGAGCGCACCCGCCGATCGCGTGCGCCTCCCATCCGGACTTTCACCGTCGGTCCTGGAATTCCACCAGGTCAACCGGCCGAGATACAGCTACGGCCGGGTCGCGGACTATCACCGCCGGCTCGGAATTACACCGACCCCGGAGCACGCGAGTGGGTTCACTCGTACTTGAAGTGTGCCACGCCAACCGAAAACCACCACGACCTGGGTCACATCCTGAACAACATCTCGCCTCACCCGAACTCATCCCCCGGGCCGGTGCATTGCCCCACCCGAACCACCTGCGCGGGCGCCTTGCGCGTTGCCTGCGTTGAGGCGTCCCAGCAGCCGCTGGCTGGTGCCCGGGATGAGGACAGGCAAGCCGACCGGGCAGACGGCGCGCTCAGAACCGAAAGCCCGCCTCGACAGTGCGGGCGCTTCTGGGGGATAGCCCCTCGAAGCGGGGTTTAGCCCGCTGGTCTGCCATAGAGCTAACTCCTGGAAAGGGGCTGGCCCGGGATGCGAGTACGGGCGGGGGCAGACATCAGCCCGGCGGGTGCCCACCTGGCCCGTTACCGGTTAGAGCGGTAACATCGCCGGCATGAGGATCAAGATCGCGGTTCTGGGTGTGGGTGGCGTTGGTGGGTACTTCGGTGGGCGGCTGGCTGCGGCTGGGCATGACGTGAGTTTTGTGGCGCGGGGTCAGCACCTGCAGGCCTTGCGGCGGGACGGGCTGACGGTCGAGAGCGTTGCCGGGGACTTTGCGTTGGAGTCGGTGGTGGCGACCGATGACCCGGCCGAGATCGGTGAGGTCGACTACGTGTTGCTGGGGGTGAAGACCTGGCAGCTCGATGCAGCGATCGCCTCGCTGCGGCCGCTCATCGGGCCTCGGACCGCGGTGGTGACTACGCAGAACGGGGTTGACGCGCCGCAACAGGTGGCGGATCGGCTTGGGCGGGAGGCTGTCTTGCCGGGCGCTGTTGAGGTGATTGCGTTTCTTGATGGGCCGGGGCGGGTTCGGCATATCGGTGGGCCGGGGAAGCTGACGCTCGGCGAGTGGGACAACCGGCCGAGTGAGCGGGTCGAGCGGCTGCGCGAGGCGCTTCAGGGGTCTGGGCTGACCGCCGTACTACCGGCCGACATCTGGGTCGCGCTGTGGAGCAAGTTCCTCGCGCTCGGCTCGTTCGGCGCCATCGCCACAGTCGCCAACGCCCCGTACGGCGTACTGCGCAGCCGGCCGGGTACTCGCCAACTGCTCGTGGACAGCATGAACGAGATCAAGCAGGTGGCGAAGGCAACCGGCGTCGAGCTGCCGATCGATGCCATTGACAACACCCTCGCGTTCCTTGACGGGCTGCCTGCCGAGGGCACCACCTCGTTGCAACGCGACATCAACGCAGGCAAGCCGTCGGAACTGGAAGCCTGGACCGGCGCTGTCGTCAGGATCGGACAGGAGACCGGTACACCGACGCCGCTCAACAATCTCCTGTACGAACTGGCGAGTGCGCGCAGCCAGGCGGGCTGATGGCGGTGGACCTCCTCGCATTCCCCTTCGTCGGCGGGCGAACCACCCTCAACTTCGTCGCCACACTCGGCAAGCGCCGTACGGCGAAAGTCGAGCGGCTCGGCACGCCGGAAGACCTAGCGCGCTGGGCAGGGCTCGCAGGACTCGGGACGATCTCGGCCAGCGCAGCCGACCTCGAAACAGCCCGCGCACTACGGGAAGCCCTGTACGCGTTGACGATGTCAGCTCTTGGACAAGCGGACCCACGGCCCGCCGATGTAGAACTCGTTAACAGCTGGGCGGCTCAGGAGACAGCCAAGCCGGCACTCAGTATCCGCTCAGGGACACTGCACCGAGCCGACCCGGAGGTGACGGTGTCCGCAGTACTGGCTGCTGTCGCCAGGGATGGGATCGAACTGCTCACCGGTCCAGAGGCAGCGTCGATCCGTGAGTGCGAGGACTCCACCTGCACACTGCTCTTCGTCGACACCAGCCGCGGTCGCCGCCGCCGCTGGTGCTCGATGAACGTCTGCGGCGCCCGCGCCAAGATGCGCACCCTGCGTACAGCGACCTGACGGAGGAGCTGGCCCCACTTCGGACTAGCGCTACCGCAGCAACAGCCACGCCCCGGTGGCGAGGAGCGCCGCCGCGCCACCAAAACTTCCGATCGCGACCCACACCAACGGACGCCGAGCAGCCCGGCCGTCTGTGGAATCGGGTCGCTCAACCGCTTCCTGCCCAGTGCTCACTGCGATCGGACGCGCCGCCGGCGCGGCAGGTGGTGCGGGACCAGCGGGACCAGCGGAACCAGCGGAACCGGCGGGAGTCCAGCCGGTCTTCGCGGAAGCGGCGGAAGCGGCGGAAGCGGCGGAAGCCGCGGGCTTCGCGGGACCGGCGGGAGTCCAGCCGGGCGGAAGAGCCGGGAGCTGATCGAAGACCTCGGGTGGGTCTGGCGCGGTGACCCAAGGGGCGCTGCCAGGTGGAGGGAGGAGCCCGGTCTTGGCGAGTAGCCGTCCTGCGGCGGCAGCGGAGTCGGGGCGACTCGCCGGATCCTTGGATGCGAGCAGCCGGATCAAGCCCCAGAGCACCCCATCGCCACCGCCGGGAAGGTTGCCGTGGACGTCGGGGCGTTCGCCGGTGAGGAGTTCGGCGGCGACTGCGCCCACCGTGTAGAGGTCTTGGCGCGGATCGGGGTCCGCTCCCGCCAACTGCTCCGGCGCGATGTAGCCGGGAGTGCCGAGGACCGTGCTGTGGCGGGTCATCCGCGGTTCGCCGAGCAGACCAGCGATACCAAAATCCGAGAGCCGCAACCGCGGACTCGCAGTACCGGTTGCGTCCAGCAACAGGTTGGCCGGCTTCAGGTCGCGGTGAACGATGCCGGCAGCGTGTACTGCGGACAACCCGTGCAGCAACTGGTCGATCAGTACCGCGACGTACGACGCCGGCAGCGGCCCGTGATCGCCAAGCAACGTGGCGACCGACCCGCCACGGACCAGGTCCATCGCGAACACAACCTTGTCGTCATCCGCTGCCCAACCGTGCGGAGCGACGACATGTGGGTGCTCGATGCGCAAGGACTGCTCCCTAACGAAGCGCAACAGCGTCGCCGCGTCATGTTGCCCGAGCACCTTCGCCGCGACATACGCCTCGCGCCGCAAGTCCCACGCGCGCCACACCGAACCCATGCCGCCAGTACCGACCAGATCGATCAGCACATACCTTCCAGCGAACGCCTCCACCCGCAAGAAGGTACCGGACCGCCAGACGCAGATGCCCGCCCGCCGGAGACGCAGACGCCTGGCCGCCGGAGACGCCCGGCCGCCGAGAGGCAGCCGGGCGCGTGGACGCGCTGGTCAGTGCGTGGGCGGGCCTTGGCTAGGGCCGCCACCCTGGTTGGGATTGTTCGGCCAAGGGGCCTGCGGAGGGTACTGCTGCTGGGCCTGCGGCGGGTACTGCTGCGGCGCCTGCTGCGGGTACTGCGGAGGTGGTTGCTGCGAGTAGGCAGCGGCTGGTGCCGGCGACTTGCGAAGGCGGAGGACGGACCAGACGCCGACCAGGAGGAGAAGCAGCGCGCCACCGCCGAGGCCGGCGATCAGACCTACCGGCGCACCACTGTCGGACGAACTGTCTCCGCTGTCTTTGATCGGCCCCCCGGCCTCCGTCTTCTCACTCGACGGTTCCTCGGAAGTCGTCGCGGAAGGCGTAGCCGAAGGAGTTGGCGTCGGCGTCACCGAGTCGCCCGCCACTGGCGTCGCGCCGTCCACATACTCCGGCTTGCCCGACCCCGCGGTGCCTTGCAGCCCGATCGTCAGCGTCATCGGCAACGCGAAGGCCTTGTCCGTCGCCTTGCGCGACAGCGAGACGGCCACGTAGTACTCACCGGCGGTCGACGTCCCGGTGTCCTGGTTGTTGGGACCGTTGCGATTGAGGTACCGGACTTCCTTCATCGTCACGCCCTGGATGACACCCCGCTTCGTCAGCACTCCGCGCTTGCCGCCGGGGCCCGGCGTCTTCTTGGCGAAGACCGCGTACACGTCCTCGCCGATGGGTGAGATCAGTGCCGTGTCGAGATAGCGGAACATCCCGTTGGCGTCCGCGAGCGCGCCGCCCAGCTGTGGCACGGTCACCTGCGCCTGGATCCGCTGTCCCCAGTCTGCTTTCACTCGGTAGAGCTGCAGTTCACCGGGCATCAGTGTGGTCTGGTAACTCCCCGGTCCGAGCAACGGAGCATCAGGGAAGCTCGATCCGGGCGTGACCGCCCGCGGCGTGGTCCCTGGCATCGACACCCAGGTCGGGTCGATAGCTTTAGCGGGCAGGCTGGTGGTCGAGGCCACCGGCGGTTCCTCGTCGATCCGCAGCTCGTACGGAACGCCCTTCAGATCGCTGAAGTCCTTGCCCGCGGACACCGTGAGCACCAGTTGCTCGGACTCGTAGCACTCCTTCTGCCAGTCCGACCAGCTCGACGCCGTCCCGGTCGCCAGTCCCTGGTCGCCCTCGAAGGCCCGCGGATAGCTCCAGCCGCAGCTCTTTCCTTCCGTCGTGTTCAGCTTGACCTCGGACTGGACGACCAAGTCGTCAACGGCCGGCCGCCGGAAGCTGACGCCCGCGCGCAGCGTCGAGCCGGCGATGGTCCGCTTGATCACGTAGTACTTCGCGGTCGGCGAGCCGCTGAACGAGTCCGAGTAGTGGCCGGGGGCAAGCGCCGGCGCGCCCTCCTGCTGCGCAGCGCCCAGCACCGGCGTACCGGAGATGCGGAAGGGGCGGAAGGCTCTGGTGGAGAGCCGATCCAGTCCGGCCTCGAGATCGATCGTGGAATCGGCGTCGTAGTAGTCGCCGCGGCCTTCGCGGGCCACGCACTGGAGCTGGCTGCGCGCCTTCGCCCCGACCCGGAACCCGACCACGTCGATCTTCAGATCGATGCCCTGCTTCGCGATCTCCTTGGCGACCGCGCACGGCTCGGGCGCACAGGTGGCCTCGCCGTCCGAGACGAGCACGATCGTGCGCTGCCCGCTCGGTCCGAGATCCTTCGCTGCCTGCTGCAGCGAGTATCCGATGGGAGTCTCACCGAAGGGCTTGTACTTCGAGATCGCGGTGAGCAACTGCGGCCGGTTCCCGGTACCGATCGGAACGGTCAGCTGGGTGTCCGTGCACGCGCCGGGCTGGCTGCGCTGGAAGACCGTCGCGCCGTAGACCCGCAGACCGACCTGCGCGTTCTCCGGGAGTTTGTTGACCACCTGGGTCAGCGCGGTCCGGGCCGCGACGATCTTCGTCTTGCCGTCGCCGGCCGGCTCCTTCATCGAACCCGACGAGTCGAGCACCAGCACCAGCTTGCCGGTGTCACCCGGCGCGGGGTCGGCTTGGGCAGCACCGATCGGCAGGCACGCCAGGAGCACGGCGGCGAGCAGCGCGAGGGCCGCGGGGCGGCGGAGTCGCTGCGGTCGCATCATTCTTCCTCCAGGTGAATTCGCTATCGCAATCTTTGCAGTTTGCGATAGCGAACGTCAAGCGTGGGATGACTAGCCTCCGGCATTCGCTAGTGCGAAGATGGAGGCGTGGAGCAGACCGAGAACAACTTACGGCAGCAGACGGAGCTGTACGGCGAGCCACTAGGCGTGCTGATGCGCCGGATCGGCGGCACCCTCGGCCTGACCCAGGCCCGTCTCGCCGAAGCGATCGGCCTGTCCGCTCCGATGTTGTCCCAATTGATGAGCGGCCAACGGGTCAAGATCGGTAACCCGGCCGTGGTCTCCCGCCTGCATTCCCTCGACCTGCTTGTGAAGCGCGTCGACGAGGAAGGACTCGAGGAGTCGCAGATCGCGATCGAGCTGGCCGGCATCCGGAGCAGCACCGGCGCCTTCACCAGATCAGCACCGGCCGGCCACCCACAGGCCGGACAGACACCAGCTGGCCAGACACCGCCCACCACCTTCCAGCCGAGTTCGATGCCCACAGCAAGCAATCCGCCGCCGGCCGCGCGCGCCGTCGTGCGAGAGATCCAGGACCTGTTCCGCTCAGTGGCCTCGGCCGACGAGATCCAGCGGGCCGCCGACCTGATCGTTGCCCAGTCCCCCGGCCTCGCCGAACTGCTCCGCGTTTACGGTACGGGTCGGACCGATGACGCCGTGGCACACTACGAGCGGCAGCACTGACTCATATATCACGAAGTGAGTAGACATTCCGGAGCCGTCTCATCCGGTGTCGCGGTGGAATTCGCCGCTGGTTCACGGCGTTAGCGTCGTTCGGTGGGTTACCCCCATCGTTCCGGATCGCTTGTTCTAAGGAGACACTCGTGCGCGCCATCAGCGCCTTCCGCCGCCTCGCTGCTCTAGGTACGGCCGTCACCCTGGCCGTGGCCCTGGCGGCTTGCGGCAGTGATGACAAGACCGATGCCTCAGGCCCCGATCTCGGCCTGCTCGAGGCGGGTACGCTGCGGATCGGTACGCTCACCGACGCGCCGCCGAACGTCTACGTCAAGGACGGCAAGTTCACCGGCTTCGACAACGACCTGATCACCGCGGTCGCGGCGAAGCTGAACCTGAAGCCCGAGTTCGTCGGTACGGACTTCTCCGCCCTGCTCTCCCAGGTCAACGGCGGTCAGTACGACCTCGGCAGCTCGTCCATCACGGTCACCGAGGCGCGTAAGAAGACGGTTGCCTTCAGCAACGGCTACGACTTCGGCTACCTCGGCCTGAACACCACCAAGACCTCCGGCATCAAGAGCTTCGACCAGCTCGGCGGCAAGCGAGTAGTGGTTGTCCAGGGCACCGTCCAGGACGACTACGCCACCCAGAAGGACCTGAACCCGGTCCGCGTGCCGAACTACAACGCCGCGCTCGGCCAGCTCAAGGCCGGTACTGCCGACGCCTGGGTCTCCCCCGCCGAGATCGGCGAGAAGATGGCCAAGGAGCAAGGCGGCGGCACCGTCATCCTGGCCGCCAAGGAGCTCAGCGATGCGCCAATGGCCTTTGCTGTGGCCAAGAGCAACGACAAGCTGCGCGATGCTGTCAACAAGGCGCTCGACGAGGTGATTGCCGACGGCACCTGGACGAAGCTGGTCGAGCAGTACTACCCCGGTCGTCCGGTACCGGCGAACTTCAAGCCGGGAAGCGGTTCGGTGAAGTTCACCGCGCCGTCGGCCACCCCCGCAGCCGGCTGAGATGGACATCTGGTCCACTCTGAAAGACACCTTCCTCGACTGGGAGTCGATGAAGGCGGTCCTGCCCGAGATGCTGAAGGTGGGGCTGGTCAACACCCTCATCCTCGCGGCCGCCTCGGTCGTGCTGGGCACTGTGCTCGGCATGATCGTGGCGGTCATGGGGCTGTCCCGCCGACGGTGGCTGCGCTGGCCGGCGAAGGTGTACACCGACATCTTCCGCGGCCTGCCCGCGATCCTGACCATCCTGCTGATCGGCCAGGGGTTGTCGCCGATCACGCGGCACTGGTGGGGACCGAACCCGTACCCCCTGGGCATCCTCGCGCTGTCGCTGATCGCGGCCGCCTATATCGGGGAGATCTTCCGCTCCGGCATCCAGAGTGTGGAGAAGGGACAGCTGGAAGCCTCGCGGGCACTCGGCTTCAGCTACACCGCCGGCATGCGACTGGTCGTCATCCCACAAGGCGTACGCCGCGTGCTGCCGGCTCTGGTGAACCAGTTCATTGCCCTGGTCAAGGAATCGAGCCTGGTGTACTTCCTCGGCCTGCTGGCCAGTCAGCGGGAGCTGTTCCGGATCGGGCAGGACGCGGCCGCAACCAACGGCAACCTGTCCCCGCTGCTGCTGGCCGGCCTCTTCTACCTGATCATCACCGTCCCGTTGACCCACCTGGTCAACTACTTCGACAAGCGGCTGCGTGAAGGCCGTCCTGCCGATCTCGAGGTCGAGGAGCTGACCCATGCCGACCATCGTTGAGGCCGCGGCCAGTCTGGAGCTCACTGGCATCGAGCTTGCCTTTGGCAACAACAAGGTGCTGCGCGGAGTCGACCTCGCCGTACCGGCGGGCAAGACCGCCTGCGTGATCGGACCGTCGGGGTCCGGCAAGTCAACGTTGCTGCGGGCCACCAACCGGCTGCTCGAACCGTCCGCGGGTGACATCAGGCTCGGCGGCGAGTCTGTCCTGCGGAGCAACCCGGACGAACTCCGGCGGCGGATCGGGATGGTGTTCCAGCATTTCAACCTGTTCCCGCACAAGACCGTGCTGGAGAACATCACCCTGCCCTTGCGCAAGATCAAGAAGCTGACTGCCGACGGTGCGATCGAGGCGGCCCGGATCCAGCTGGAGCTGGTCGGCCTGAAGGAGAAGGAGTCGGCGCGGCCCGGCAACCTTTCTGGTGGCCAGCAGCAACGAGTCGCGATCGCCCGCGCGCTGGCGATGAAGCCTGAGGTGATGCTGTTCGACGAGGCCACCTCGGCTCTCGATCCCGAACTGGTGAAGGGCGTTCTGGGTCTGATGGCCGATCTTGCCGGCGCCGGGATGACGATGATCGTCGTCACCCATGAGATGGGCTTCGCCCGCCAGGTCGCCGACCAGGTCGCCTTCATGGATCACGGCGTCGTGGTGGAGTCCGGCGTACCGGAGCAGTTGTTCACCGCGGCGGAATCACCGCGGCTGCGGCAATTCTTGTCACAAGTGCTCTAGCCATCTGGTGTCCGGGCACCGATGGTGGAGAGATGATCCGGTTCCAGCTCGTCATCCCCGGTGCGGTCCTCGGAATCTGCTTGCTGGTGGGAAGCGGGCACTCCGCGCGACCCGTGATCGAACCTCAGGCGGCGACGGCGTCGAAGTACGTATATCTCACCTTCGACGACGGGCCGCATCCGCAGTACACGGCACAGGTCCTCACCATCCTCCGCAGGTACGGGGTGAGGGCAACCTTCTTCGAGCTCGGGCGCCACGCGGCGCGTTACCCGTACCTGACCAAGCGAACGGACCTGTACGGTCACAGCGTGCAGAACCACACGTGGTCGCACCCCGATCTCCGGAAGGTGAACTGGGCAACCTTCAAGTCCCAGATCCAGTCGACCGACCGGGCTCTGAGAGCGCAGACCGGTTACACGCCGCGCTGCCTCAGACCGCCGTACGGCGCAACCAACAGCGTCGTCTCCCGGCGAGCAGTTGCCGTTGGCAAGAAGATCGTGCTGTGGTCCGTCGATCCCCGTGACTGGTCGCGCCCTGGTACTGCGGTGATCGTGCGCCGGGTGCTCGCCAACATCCGCAGCGGATCAGTAGTGCTGCTGCACGACGGCGGCGGCGACCGGCGCCAGACCGTCGCCGCCCTCCCCACGATCCTGAAGACGCTCAAGGCGCGCGGCTACACCTTCTACCCGCTCTGGTGCACCTAGGACATGGCGGCGATCAGCGGCACGACGTCGGCGATCGACTCCACGATGCGGGTCGGGCGGTAGGGAAAGCGTTCGACCTCGTGTTCGCCGGTGGAGCCGGACAGGACGAGGATGCTGCGCAGGCCGGCTTCGAGGCCGCTGATGATGTCGGTGTCCATCCGGTCGCCGATCATCACCGAGGTCTCGGAGTGCGCCTCGATCCGGTTCAGCGCGCTGCGCATCATCAGCGGGTTCGGCTTGCCGACGAAGTACGGGGCGACGCCGGTGGCGCGGGTGATGAGGGCGGCAACCGAACCGGTGGCGGGCAGCGGGCCCTCGGTGGACGGGCCGGTCGGGTCGGGGTTGGTGGCCAGGAACCGCGCTCCGCCGGCGATCAGCCGGATCGCGCGGGTGATGGCCTCGAACGAGTACGTCCGGGTCTCCCCCAGCACCACATAGTCCGGCGCGCGTTCGGTCAGCACGTACCCGACCTCGTGCAGCGCGGTCGTCAGGCCGGCCTCGCCGATCACGTACGCCGACCCGTTGGGCATCTGGTCCGCGAGGAACTGAGCCGTGGCGAGCGCGGAGGTCCAGATCGCGTCCTCGGGCAGGTCGATGCCCGACGTCGCGAGCCGCGCGCGCAGGTCGCGCGGCGTGAAGATCGAGTTGTTGGTGAGCACCAGGAACGGCCGCTCCTTGTCCCGCA
>Ga0190275_10001123_pt1 | contig 20562 bp, 29 predicted proteins | sample Popmic550T_FD_133745 | JGI IMG/M metagenome (GOLD analysis project Ga0190275, IMG submission 133745) | Populus adjacent soil microbial communities from riparian zone of Yellowstone River, Montana, USA - 550 T | ecosystem: Environmental > Terrestrial > Soil > Riparian zone > Trees stand | place...
AGATCCGGCCGCGCCGTACGTCGATCCGAAGCTCGCTTTGCCGAGGTACATGCCAATGGCGAACTTTCCGATTGTGAATAACAGCGAAGTGAATAGCGCTCCGATGAAGACGTCATGCCACTGTACGTTTACGTCAGGCAGGTACTTGAATAGCACCGCGAACACGCCCGCAATGACAAACATCGAAACGACGAACAGCACCGCATGCATGACGAACTCCGGCATTGGGAGAATGCCGGTGAAGAACGCGCCCGCAGCGGCAACCAGGGAGCTGACGGTCAGAGATACCAGCAAAAGGAATCCGCCGCCGAGCACCACTCCTAATGCCTTCGAGCGCTGCGCCACCATTCCAAGGACCCCGTCTCCTGAGTCCGCTGGCCGGTCCCAGATGATGTTCAACGCCGTCTTCAATTCCCCCGCAACCGAACTTGCGCCAAACAGCAACGTGAGGAATCCGATGATCGAGGCCACGATACCGCTGGCGGGCTTGCTCGCTCCGGCAATCATCTGCTGGATTGCTTCCGCGCCTTCCTTGCCCACCATACCTTGGATCTGGCTAGCCAACTGTCCCGTTGCGGCTTCCTTGCCGAACACAAGCCCGGCGAGTGCAATCAACAAAATCAGCAGTGGGGCCAACGAGAGAATGGTGTAATAGGCAAGAGCCGCGCCGAGTCTCGGCGCCTGGTCCTCGTTGAACTCGCTCCAGCTCTTAACGAGCAAGTCTTTGGCTTGGGTTGCTGTAATCTTGGACATCCGACTCCGCTTACCCAGTTGACGCTGTGAGGGAGCCACTGTTTCTGAACAGAGCCATCGTCATTTCGAACTCGGCCAACAATATTTCTACAACGCGGCGGACACCATCGCAAACCGCCCACAGTTAACCGTACACATAGGGGCCGCCTTTAAGGACGGCAGATGCACCAAGCGCAATGCTTCCAAATGAGTGGAAGATTCCGCATAACTCGCGCCTATCTGTAAGTCCCGCCGCCCACCTCGACCTATCGAACAGCACGACAGGTACAACGCTGCCGTCGAGACTTTCACACTGCTGCGAGTTGAGGTAAGCAAGCCACAAGCTGACCCCCTAAGCTAGGCGTAACCACCTTTCATGGAGAAAAGCCGAGAGCGAACACTGCAAGGGATGGAAGGGCTACTTGCGGAAGGGGCGGAGTCCCCTGAGGAGGAACAAAAGGGAGTGCTCCGCGGACTTGCCGCCCATCGGTGCCGCTCAACGGGTCGAGCACTATGAGGTGGCCGCCTACGGACAGCAAGGGGCGCGCCGGCATCATCCGTGCAGTAATTTACTCTAAGGACCCGTTTTCTGGCCTCCTTAGAGTAAGGAGGCTGTCAAAAGGTGCCTGAATCTGCGGTTCCTGCGTGAAATACCTGCGTACAATACCGATTTCATGCAAGTTCCGGATTCCGAACACCCTATGTACGCAGGAAACAGGGGGTGCTAACGAGGGGATTGACGCTGCGTGAAATACAGCCAGCGCTCGTCGGATTGGCCGGATTTGCAAGCCGCGGGTGATCAGCGCCCCGGCCGCTACCAGCATTGACTCTGCGTACAATACCGCTACAGTAAATTTCTGCACGGATACTGCCGGGACCCACATTGCGGAAAACTGCTCGGAAATCAGTCGGTTGAAGGTTGTTGGTGCAGGCATCCCCTCAGCCTACGTTGCTGGTCAGACCCCCGGGTTGCTGCTGCACTCCTAATATCGCGAACGCGAATAGGCTCAACGGCTAGGTTACTGCAGCGCGCATCAGATGATCGTCGGCCACATTGTCGGTGTCGGATCCTGCCTACATCTTAACGGTCCTGACCAACGCACGGTTGACGTCTGGATTTGGCATCGGGCGACAACTCTATTTCGTATCCGCTCGATCTTCCTCGTCAACGTTGATCGCGCCGTGCTGGTTTAAGATATCGATTGCGCGGTCGACCTGCGCCTCATTTGTCTTGACCGTGATTGCCGTGCCGCCTCGTTGGAGCACGTCCATGTAGTATCCAGTTTCCTCGTTATTGAGACTAAACATTGAGCGCAACCCACCACCCAGGGTGCCACCGGTCGACTGCATCGTGCTGTCAACCGTTCCCGTGAGCGCAGAGTTTCCAGACCCGGCATTGCTTGTAAAGCTGCCGGTAGAGGTGATTTGGATATCGTGTTGATCAAAGCCGTGGCTGAGGAGTTCTTGCTTTGCGCTCTCGGCACTGGTGACATCAGGAAAAAGGGCACATAAGGTGGTCGTTGAGTTCGGCATGCTGCAACTCCGTACGCGAGGGACTTCCTGGCCTATGATAGGGCGGGTCCTGCGAAGAAAGCTGTTTACACGGTGAACGTCGAGACGCCCATCGAACTTGTCTGACCAGAAGTTACCACCACAGATCTACGCGAGCGCTTTCCGCCGATGGCCAGAGCGAATTGCACTTACAGGGGCTTCTTGGTACTACTTTTAGCCAAAAGCCGGTGGCTCCGGCCCATCTTGGCCGGTCAAATTGAATTTGTTGAGTGGACGCCAGACAATCACTCTCCGGCACTCACGTTTCATTGCGCTTCGCGAAGACAAGAAGGCAAAAGGACGTCGTTCGTGATCATTAAGCCTTTGTGAAACATGCGCATCTACGCACAAACGCACAGGCGTCCTATCTGTTACCGTCCCACGTCCAATCCCAAGTCATCATTGACGGCGTTCGTCAGATCCAACCGACTTCCCAAGTACCTCTCGGTAGTAGCAATGGACGCATGACCTAGTAGCAGTTGAATCTGCTCGAGGTCCCCGCCGGCAGTTCGACATAATTTCGCGCAAGTCCTCCTAAGGTCATGCGGGGCCAGTTTGGGCACGCCGATCTCGGCCGCGTAGGCCCTGGACGATGGACCAAATCACGTTGGCGGTGAGGCCGGCGCCGTACACGCGGCCGCCCTTGTTGATGGCGCGGAACGCGCAGCCGCTTTCGACACCCGCCGCCTTTCTCCACTCGTCAATGAAAATCTTGCACCAACTCGGCACGGGCACGGTCCGGCGCTTTCTTCCCTTCCCCAGCAGATCGACCAGCACCCAGCGTCCCTCGCGCAGTTGGATCTCTTCGACGGAAAGCCGGACCCATTCATCGCGCCGCAACCCACAGGTGAGCAGCAACGCCAAAATCGCGCGATCGCGTTTGCCTTTGAGAGTCTCGGGGTCGGGCAGCGAGAGCAGCCGGCTGGCCTGGTCGCGAGTCAGCCAGTTCCCCGCCCGGGGTCCCTCACTTCGTGGCCTTAACCTAGCGAAGGCCGAAATTTCGGCAAAGCTTATTGCGGGCGTAGCTCAGCGATCGCGATCCCGCTTTCGCCAGCAATAGAGTACAGTAAGTAGGTTTTACCGTCCTCACGAAAGATACCTGGATCTCGCAGTTGCCGGACTCGCCCCGGTGCTTCGTCCGGCTTCGAGGACTCAAGGGGTAGGTCCGCTCCTTCATAGATGGTGTTTGGCTGGAGTATGGTGATCGGAGAAGAGGCTCTCCATTTTTTCCAATCAGCCCTCAGCAGAATGCGGGAAAGGAGGATGCGTTCCGGCCGATCGCCAATTCGCGAATAGTAGACCGACAGATGATCACCTTGAAGATCGATGGCTGCGTGGCGCAGAATCAGTTTCTTGTCTTCGTCAAAGAGCGTCGGCCCTTGCTCAAAAGGGGTCACACCATCGCGCGACCGCGAAAACACGCCTGCGCGGGCAATCGCATAGTAGAAATCACCCCACCGGAATACGCGGAAGTACGCTGGCCCAAGCAGATCCGTCTTTGCCGTGAAATGGAGGCCGTCTGTTGAGAACGCCACCAGAGTCTTCTGCTGGCCAATGTCCGTTCCGCCTTTCCCAACAGGACAGTGGAAGTACATGCGGATCTTCTTCTCCTGGTCGAGGACGTGGACATCTGGTGAGGCAATGTGATCGTGGCAGGCCTTCACCTCATTCAACTGCAAAGTGCCGGGCTCATAAACGGTCCAAGGCCCTGAAAATTGGTTGGCATAGGCAAGCCGAATGAACTTGCCCGCGTGGTGGGCGAAATACAGATAGTATCGGCCCAAGGGTTTCTCCACCCACACAGGCGCGCGGATGAGCGAAGGCCCGTTGATGTTGGTTCCGATGGTACTACTCGATGCAGACGTGAGAATCGGGTTCTGAGCTAGCCTTGTCTGAGGAATTGCCGCGTTTGCGAACAACAGCGCCAAGATTATGAGCCGCATCTAACCACACCCTTCCAATGCTCGCTCCTAGAATTCAATGCCCACTATAGGGGATCTGCGACGCCGTTGCTGATAGCGAAAGAGTAAACGCCGAAGGGTTCATCAATCGGACCGGAAACAACGATGTGGCCGGCTATCTGGAGAATCGTTGCCATAGGCAATCGAGGACGTGTCTGGCTACAGCTTCCCTCCAAGGGCCCGTATGTAGTTCTCGCTCATTCCCTGCAGGCTTGTCTCGGCGTAGATTTGTGTCGTGCTAATCCGCTTGTGCCGGAGAAACTTCTGAACTTGGTCCAGCGGCATGCCTGCGTCCAGCAGGATCGTGGCGACGCTGGCACGAAGACGGTGCGGAGTAACGTCCTTCTCAATTCCGGCTTGCTGCGCCGCCTCGTGCACCAAGCGTTGTACGTACCGGCTCGTGTACGGCTTTAAGCAATTGCTCTCGAACACGTATCCGGTGCGGCGACCGTTCAAGTATGTGCGGAGTTCCTGGGCGAGTGCCGGGAGGAGTGGCACATACCCGGCGCAAGATGTTCGTGTTTAGAAGGGCTTCATGGATTAAGCCTCTAACCTTCGGGCTTGGCGACCTCCTGATGATTCTGGGCGGGAAGGCTTTCCCCTTTTTACTTCTCTTTTAGGTCTTTAAGTTCTGGGTAGCGTGCAAGCAACTGCTCTGGGAGGTTTACCGGCCGGTCCGATAGTAGGGCTGCTAGCTGGAGTGCGTTAACCACGGCCTTTCCTTCGAAGTGGTTGTTCGTAACGACGTATACGCTCTCCCGGCGCTTTTCGGAGATTGTCTTTACGCGGTCAGCCCAGGGATCTAGCTCTTTCATGGAGTAGAGGTAGTCGTAGCGGTCGGAGGAGCGTTTGTTTTCTGCAAACCAGTTCTGGTAATTCCGGCCGTGGAGTCGGACGTAGCCGATGGGGGAGGTCCGTTCGGCAGATGGCTTTAGTGCTTTACCGAGGAGCGGCTGGTCGATGTTGCAAAAGCCAATCCCCAACTCGGAAAGGTAATCGAGGACCGATTCCTCGGCCCAGCTTTTATGCCGGATTTCGAGGACGAGAGGATACTCGCTGAACTTCCGCTGAAGTTCGGCGACGTACTGGCGGTTGTCCGGGGTGTTCTGAAACGAGATTGGAAACTGCATGAGGATGGCCCCGAGCCGCTCAGTTTCCATGAGAGGCGTCATGCCGTCTTTAACGAGCTTCTCGTCTTCGGCTGTGGCGTTTCGTTCGTGGGTAAACCCTCGCCAGAGCTTGGCGGTAAAGCGGAAGTTGGGATTGGCCTTCACCTGCTCCGGCCATCTCCGCGTCATGTGCGGATTCGGTGGGCCGTAGAACGAGGTGTTTATCTCGATAGTGTCGAACAGCTTCGAGAGGAATTCGACCTGGCTAAAGCCTTTGGGGAGTGGGTTCGGGTAGACGATTCCCGCCCAATCTTTATACGACCATCCTGCAGGCCCGATGCGAATCACAGATGTCCCTTAGCTCGTAGTTCAATCCGATTGTTTATGCGTTTCCGTATGCGAGGGAAGAGGACAGGTCACGGTAGGCATCGGTCTGCTGCTGAAGCGTTTTGGCCACTGCTCTGCTGTGCCCACAGCGTCAGCGCCTGCGATGAAACGCCGAGGCGGCTGTTCCTGACCTGAAATGGTAATCAAAGCCTGCGCGAGCTTGGCGGGGTCGCCCGACTGCTGCCCGTTATAGCCTTTCCAAAAGTCCATCTGCTTCGCTCTACGCTCGTCGTAGTCGTCGATCGTTCCTTCGGCGAAGTTTGTTGACTCCTCCGTAAGAAGCTCTGTGCGAAAGAAGCCTGGATTGACGGTGATGGTGTTGATGCCGAACGCTTCCACCTCCGCTTGCAGGGACTGCATCCAGCCCTCGAGGCCGAACTTGGATGCGGCGTAGGCCGTACCGAATTCAAAGCCGATTAGGCCGGCAGTCGATGAGATTGTGATTATCAATCCCGAACGCTGCTTGCGCATGACCGGAAGGACAGCGCGGGTGACATTCATCGGGCCGATCAGGCTCGTCGAGAGTTGTTGATTCATTTGTTCCGGCGTCAGCTCTTCAAAGAAGCCTGCATAGAAGTTTGCTGCATTGTTTACCAGCACATCTAGGCTGCCGAACTTGTTCAGAGCGGCGTGAACAGCAGATTCAGCGTCAGCGGGTTTCGTAACATCGAGCTTTACGACGAGCAGTTCGGCGGATTCTCCAAGCGCCGCTGCCACCCTGTCCGTATTCCGGCTTGTGGCGACGACTTTATGGCCTGCCGCCAGAGCCGCCTTGGCGATATCGACACCCATTCCACGGCCGGCACCGGTGATGAACCAAACTTTGCTCATGTTCTGTCTCCTACGTAATGATCCCTGACCGGCTAGTTCGGGGTGTGGATTACGGGAAACAATATCCCCGGCGCTTAGCATCGCCAATCGCCTTGAACAGGGTGGAGTACGGACAGATGGAGTGAGGGAAAGTCGAGCCTGCCATTGGATGCCAAACTGTATAACTTACCAGGGCTTCACCAACGCGCGGAAGAATCCTTCGCAATAGACAGCGACTTCCTCACCGGTCGCACCGGACGCCTCCGGTTCGGGCTGTCTATGGACGAAGGAACCTGGGTCGATGATTGGAGTCATGTCCACACACGGTTTTGTGCGCAAATAGCGTTTCAGCAGTTACGTCTATGTATAAGCACGCCTGGTATAAGCACGCCTGGTATAAGCACGCCTGAGAGGTCCCGCCGATGCAAGCCGCCGAAGATTCTCCCTCCGTCCTGATTGCCGAAGATGAGGTTCTGATAAGGGAGGCACTGCGGCAGGAACTAGACAAGCGCTTTAAGGTCGTTGCCGCCGTGTGGGACGGGCAAGCGGCTATTGAGACCGCAGAGAAAGTTCGGCCGGATGTCGCGTTACTCGACATCTCAATGCCGGTAATGAATGGCCTGGATGCAGCCAAGCAAATTGCAGAAGCTGTGCCGGAAGTGAAGATCATCGTCGTTACAAGCCATGCTGAGCCGGCCTACGTGGAAGAGGCGTTTCGCCGGGGTGCGAGGGGCTATGTCCTCAAGGGCCGCTTAACTGAGCTGATTGACGCCATCACCGCCGTCTGAATGGGCAGACCTACCACCCGCAATTCTGAGATTCTCCTTTTCTTCGCCTATACTACTGGAGTGGCTTCGCGGACCTGCACCGTCTCTTTTCAGGATGCATCCGGTATGCGTCATTCAGTGGAGGTAGTTGCTTCGTCACTCTATGAAGCTGCCGTTCTGGCACTTAAAGAGTTTCGCTCGTGTTCATTTACCGAGGTCAGTGCAGGGAAGGGGACAAGGCTACACGTGGCGGTGCGTCCGCCGGCCGACTCGCACGAGATAACAGGTCGGCCAGGTTGAAAGCTGGCTAAAGTCGGGAGGGAAATCGCCACGGGAGCAGGCTACGAAAACCAAACTCGCCGACCTCTTAGCCGACTGATGCTTCTTAATAATGACGAAGGGCTTGCCTGACGGAATCCGACAACTTTTTTTCTTCAGAATCACCCATCACAATCCCGAGTCTGAAAAGATGCCCTCTGGAGACAGCGCTTCGATGATCCGATAATTCGCGATGAGGCCTTCGCCCTTACAGCAGGTGCTCAGACGTCGCATCTCTCCTTCAAGCCGTGTCAGGTCAGCAATCTTTTCCTTGATGTTGGCCAAATGTTCGGCCGTAATCCGGTCTACCTCGGCACACTCTTGAGTCTCCTGTGAGGACAAGCGGAGAAGGTCTCTAATTTGGTCGAGTGTAAAGCCGAGGCTCCGGCAACGGCGGATGAACCTGAGACGACGCAGGTGCTCGTCGGTGAAAACGCGGTAGTTTCCTTCCGAGCGGCGAGGAGCTGAAAGAAGACCGATTTGCTCGTAGTAGCGGATTGTGACGACCTTTGTGTCCGTCTCCTGTGCCAAATTTCCGATTTTGAGCCGTGTTCGAGAAGCCATGCTTGACCCTATAGTCACTATAGACTCTATGCTCAAGGTGATGGGTGCGAGTTGCTGCAATCACGCAAGCGAGAGGGAACTGCAAGACCGGCAGTATCGCCGTATGCTGTGGGCGGTCCTCGGCATAAACGCCGCGATGTTCCTCGTTGAAGTGATTGCAGGTCTTGCTGCCGGGTCAGCTTCCTTGCAGGCGGACGCGCTGGACTTTCTTGCCGCCGCCGTAAACTACGGAGTCAGTTTGTTTGTTGTCGGAATGACGCTCAGATACAGGGCAACTGCGGCATTCACGAAGGGCGTGACAATGGGCCTGTTTGGAGTATGGGTACTCGGGACCTCTATCTGGCACGCGGTTTATCAAACGGTCCCGGAAGCAGTGACGATGGGCGTTATCGGAGTTGCAGCACTCGTTGCAAACGCGCTCTGTTTGGCCCTGCTCTGGTCATATCGAGCAGGAGACAGCAACATGCGCTCTGTCTGGCTGTGCTCTCGAAACGACGTGATTGGGAACTTTGCAGTGTTACTTGCAGCGTTGGGGGTCTTTGGCACTGGCACCGGCTGGCCAGATGTAATCGTCGCATCCATCATGAGTGCTCTTGCCCTTCAAGGCGCTTGGAAGGTTATTGAACACTCCTCAGCTGAGCTTAGGGAGGCTCGTGCATGAAAACCGGGCTCGCTGTGCTCGGTCTAGCCACGATTGCACTATCCGCAGAGCGCCCGTCACTATCCCTGCCGGATCTAAGCGGTAACACGCAAACGCTGGAGCAGTATCGCGGACGGATAGTTGTTCTTAACTTCTGGGCCACGTGGTGCGTTCCATGCAGAGCGGAGATGCCGCTGCTGGTAGATATTAAGAACCGCTATGCGGAGCGCGGAGTCGTGGTCGTAGGACTCTCTGCTGACGACGAAACCACAAAGGAGCAGATAAAGCCGTTCATTGAAAAACTGCGCATCACGTTTCCAATCTGGACCGGAGCCACCACTGCCCATATGGAACAGTTCGGGCTCGGTCAAGCGCTTCCGGCAACGGCGATCATCGATGAGCAGGGAGAGATTGCCTTTCGCATCATTGGGATTCTGGAGCGAAAGGACCTGACGCGACGGATAGAGTTTCTGCTCACAGGCAGAAAGGGGAAGGCCCCGGAGACACTTATCGATTCGCTCAGCAAAGCTGCCGAGGAACACGCAGGGCATGAGCATGAAAAAGAAGAGGAGCACACGCATGGAGGCGTAGGCGTCGAAGGTGCGTCTATGGTCCCCTCGTGACCACTTTGACCTGGAGAGGGCCGCGCCGTGAGCGGGGCAGAAGGAAGTAACGAGAACAGGTTTACGTTCAGCAGCCGAGTGATTCCGGGTGCTGTGCGTAGGGCTCAGCTCAGAACAACGCTAACGTATCGGCTTACCTCGCGGCTGCAAGCCGGCATCGAAGTAAACCCGCGCTCGACTGAGGAGAAGGCAAATCCTCTTGTGAACTGGTTGGCCGTGCCGGAAGGAAAGAACACGCCGGCCGTGATTATCGGGACAAGCTCGGATCGCATTGGAACGCCCGGAGGGCAGAGCTTTTATGCGACTGCGAGCAAGAACCTGAAACGCGAAACGAAGCTTCCGATAGCGCCATACTTCGGCGTTGCATACGGAACTTATCAAGACCGGCTGCGCTACATTGGCGGCTTAAACATCGGGTTTACGGAGCAGCTCGGAGCGCTTGTCATCTTCGATGGGGTCCACGTCCACCCGCTGCTGAATTTCAGCTACAAGCAGCATGCCTTCTCGTTTCTTCTTGTGCGAGGAAAAGAGCCAGGCATCAGCTACAGCGTCTCGTTCTGAGGCTACGAGGAGCGCAAGGGGACAAGGCTGCACGTGGCTGTCCGCCCGCCGGCCGGAATCCGACAAACTTTTTTCGGTTCCCGGCTTTGGAACCTAGCCATGACGGGTGAAAGCCAAAGTACGAGCGCAAAAATGATGAAGTTCGCTGCCGTTGATCGTCGCCGTCTCCCAGGCAGCATTGGTGTCGTGATGAAACTTGTTCGCGTAGTCCAACAGGGCTCGAAGCTCTTCCGTGTCGTTCGCTGACATGATCTGGTCAGCAGTACCCACTTTCTGCTGACAAGAGTAGTGAAAAGGTCCCAGCATAGAGCCAGGTGGAAAGTGCTCTGGGTAGGCCACGCGCGTGTACGATTCCATGATCGGCCTTAACGCAGACGCAACGACGCGACTGTCCGCGGTATCCGTTCGCAGATACTCACGCACAAGATGGTGTCGGCGATCGTGCTCGGTTAGCTACTCATGGCGACGGCTTGTCGTCATGAAATGCGAAGCGTCTTGATCAGTGCGCTCAAAGCAGCAGGTTGATTTCGGCGGCTCGGGTAGTACAAGAAGTAGCCGGGAAAAGGTTGGCACCAATCATCGAGAACTTGAATCAACCGGCCCTGCTCGATGAGATCCACGACGGCATCCTCGAACGCCAGCCCCAGACCGACGCCGCTCAGCGCAGCTTGAATCAACAGGTTCGTGTCGTCAAAAACGACGGGTCCCTCAGCGTTGACGGTCAACGCCTTGCGTCCTTTTTCAAATTCCCAGCGGTAAGCGGCATCTTTTGATCGAATGCCAATGCATGGGTGTTCTTTGAGTTCGTGGGGGGTTCGCGGAACTTTGTGGGATTGAAAGTACTCCGGCGAACCCACGACAACCAGACGCACGTCGTTGCTGACGCGCACCGCGATCATGTCTCGCTGTATGTATTCTCCGATTTGGATTCCGGCATCGAATTCCCCTGCCACAAGATCGACTGGCGCATTTGAGGTGGTTACATCCAGAACGATGTCCGGGTACGCTTTGGCAAATTCTGCCAGCTTCGGAACCAACACCCGAGCAGCGCCGGGACGCGACATGACCAGACGCAAGCGCCCTGCAGGGCGCGCCTGAAGCTTTCTCGCTTCGGCCAACGACCTCTCGATTTGTTCGAGCGCGGGCTCCAAATCTCTTAAGAGAGCGGCACCTGCAGGGGTTGGAGCGACGCTGCGCGTCGTCCGCGCGAGCAGCTGAAGCCCCAACTTCTCCTCAAGGCCACGAACGGTGTGGCTTACGGCGGACTGAGACACGCCTAGGCGAACCGCAGCGCGGGTAAAACTTCTTTCCTCGGCGACGGTCGCAAACGCTGCAAGCTCGCTTAACTCATTTCTCATGATTCATGAATTGTACTCATGACGGTACGAAACAGAAAGTATATAGTCTCATGAGGCTGTGGTTGGGATGATGGAAACAGAGCAATTGTTCCGGGCATGCAGTTCACACCAAGCCGGGGCTCCCCGGCAGCACACTGCGGCATACAGGAGAACACATGAACCATACGGCAATATTCTTATCGGCGGCGGCGCTGACGTTGTCAGTTGCTGCTACGAGCCGGGCGCAGAACACATCGGCAGCCGAAGCATCGCAAACCGTCACGCGCGCCGGTTCGGAGCCAGCAAGGCAAGGCCCTGCCGAGAATTTCACAGGTCAAGTCACAGTCACGCCGCTCTTTGAGGCCAACAACAGCACGCCGTATTCCGGCGGCTACGTCACCTTCGCGCCGGGTGCGCGCTCGGCGTGGCACACCCACCCCGCGGGCCAACGACTCGTTGTGACCGCAGGCGTAGGCCGCACCGGAGTGTGGGGAGGCTTGGTACAGGAAATTCGCGCGGGCGATACGGTCTGGTGCCCGCCCGGAGTCAAGCATTGGCACGGGGCTGCACCGAACAGCAGTATGACCCACCTCGCTCTCACGGGGGTTCTTAAGGGCCAGAACGTTGTGTGGATGGAACAAGTTACGGAGGCACAGTACAACATGTCACAGACGACACCAACGGCAGCGTCAGCGTCTACAGCGGCGTCAGCCACGAAGATCACGCAGCCTAACGTCGAGGGACGCAGGCTATCGCCGGACGACGTGCGCAGCGTAGCGCCCGCGCTCGAAGGCTACACGCAGGAACGTCTCTACGGCGAGGTGTGGAACCGCCCCGGCCTCACCAAGCGAGACCGCAGCCTCGTCACCGTCGCCGCGATGATCGCGCGCGGCGAGAGCGGAGCGCTGACCTACTACTTCGGGCAGGCGCTCGAGAACGGCGTAGAACCGCGCGAAATTTCCGAGACCATCACGCACCTCGCTTACTACACTGGCTGGGGCAACGCTTTCGCGGCGATCGGACCGGCAAGGGACGTTTTCACGCGGCGCGGCATCGGACCGGAGAAACTGCCTTCGGCTTCGCCCACGCTCTTATCACTCAATGAGACGGCAGAAACGCAACGCGCGGCGAATGTGGAGAAGCAGTTCGGCGCTGTCGCGCCGGGCGTCGTCCAATACACAACCGACCACCTGTTCCGCGACTTGTGGCTGCGCCCCGATTTAGCACCCCGCGACCGCAGTCTCGTTACAGTCGCCGCCCTCATCGCTTCCGGCCAGCCCGAGCAGGTGACCTATCACCTCAACCGCGCGATGGACAACGGACTGACCAAGCCGCAGGCGTCGGAGATGCTCACGCAACTGGCCTTCTACGCCGGTTGGCCGCGCGTCTTCTCGGCGATGCCGGTGGTGAAGGAAGTTTTCGAGAAGCGCTGACGAGACTAAGGAGCACGAAATGATCAGACGAGACCTTCTGAAATACACCGCGTTTGCTGGCGCAGCCGCCGTTTCCAACGCCCGCGCGAGTCAAGCCACGGCCGGAAACGGTGGATCATCCGCAATCTTGACGAAGAAACGCACGCTGGGACACGGAAACGCGGCTCTGACTGTTTCCGCTCTGTCCCTCGGCTGCATGGGAATGCAGGTCGGACGTGGGCTCACACCTGATGAGAAGGCGATGGAGAAACTCATCCGGCAGGCCTATGACCGCGGCTGCACCTTCTTTGACACGGCCGAGGGCTATAGTGCCGGTCGTAATGAAGAGCTGCTGGGTCGGGCAATTGCGCCGATTAGAAACCAAGTCATCATTGGCACCAAGTTCACCCTAGACCTCACGAAGAATCCGCCGGTCAACGACAACCGGCCCGAACGAATCAGAGCTGCGTGCGAGGGATCACTCCGGCGTTTGAAGACCGACCATATCGATCTTTACCATCAGCACCGCATTGACCGTTCGGTACGGATCGAAGACGTCGCCGGAGCGGTGGCGGACCTGATCAAGGAAGGCAAGGTCCGCTACTTCGGGTTGAGTGAGGTTGCTGCAGATACCATCCGCCGGGCGCACAAAGTCTGTCCCGTCACCACCGTTCAGAGCGAATATCATTTGATGTTCCGCAAGCCTGAGACGGAAGTTTTCGCTACCCTGCAGGAACTCGGCATCGGCTTTACAGCCTACAGTCCCACAAACCGCGGCTTCCTTGGCGGTTCCTTGACCGAGTACGCCGATATGAACGCCAATGACATCCGCGGCGCGTGGCCCCCATTTAAGCCTGAAGCGCTCCGGTCTAACACCCGAATCCTACAAGTTCTGCACGAGTTCGGCAAAACGCGCGGCATGACCTCGGCGCAGATTGCAATGGCTTGGATGATGCACAAGTATTCATTCATCGTCCCCCTGTTCGGCACGACCAAGCTGTCGCATCTGGAGGAAGACTTGCGGACGGCTGACTTCACGCTGACTACGGGTGAGATCAAGGAATTGGAGGCGAAAGTTTCAGCGGTTCCCATTGTGGGCCCTCGTTACGATGCCGAACAACAGGCAAGAGTGGAATACTGAACAGCGAACATGGCGGTGCGGAATTGCCTGGAACTGCGGCCACCCGAATTGTGACGTCTAAGGGCTGGCTGGCCCAACGTCTCTCCGCGATACCAGTGTTCAAAGAAGTTCTTGAAAAGCGTGCTCAATAAGGAGTTCAGATGAGAGGAACAGTATCGGATTTCAGGGTTGGGCCCTGGAGCAAGGGACCTACTGTAAAAACGTTTGTCACAGCCTGTCTGATCGCTTTTGTATTGGCCAGCACGCTTTTTGCGCTTCAAGCTCGGGCAGGAGCATCCGGTGGCCGTGACTCACGGGACATGGGCAAGGAGATGCTGGTCCGGATCTCGGAGATCGAAATACATCCCAACTATCTCGAAGAATACAAAACCATTCTGAAAGAGGAAGCTGAAGCTTCGGTCAGGCTCGAAGCCGGGGTCATTTCCATCTTCCCGATGTACCAAAAGGATAAGCGGACTGAGATCAGGATTCTGGAGATCTATGCCAGCCGCGAAGCCTACGAGTCGAATATCAAGAGCCCGCATTTCCAGAAATACAAACGATGACCAACATATTCCAAAAGATGTCAAAGCAGTAGGTGCTGACGAATTCGACGCTGTGGTCAGAGGCTTCGGTGGAGCCTACCAGTTAAAGGTCGGGGCGATGGATGAGCCGCTGCGTCCCCGTGCGGGACAGGTCCTGGTCGATGTGGAGGCTGGAAGGCCGGAGCGAAGCGAAGCCCGAAGGGTCGCCTTGACAGGGCGCTGAATAGACTCGAACCGCAGGGAGCGGGCAGTGTGAGCAACGAAGGAAGCGTCCCCGGAGCGGCATAACAGCCCACCACTTTCCTGTCCCAACGAGGCCAACGCAGATAACGTGTGCACATCGATCCCCAGAAGCGTAAACCCGTCACACAGTTCGATTTACTAGGCCGTAGCCGGCCGTCTGTATGATGAAATTGATGTTCAAGGGTTCGCCTGGCGCTGCTGTTGTTTGTCTGATGGGTCTCTTCTTTATGGCGGCGCGGCCAGCGCTCGCTGTTCGCCCGTTTATCACCGATGATGCTCGGGTAGTTGGGCGACGGCAGGCCCAGATGGAGACATGGGCGCGGGGAGACCGGCATGCGTTTCAACACTGGGCGCTGACCTCTTACGGACCGATCGAACCACTGGAGCTGACGATCGGAACGGTGCACGGTGTGACGTATGACGAGGGCCGCGAGTACTCGATTGCTGGCCCACTGATGCAAGCAAAGTATCTGCTCCGCAGACCCGAGGCTGGCTCGTGGCCTGGTGTGGCCGTTTCCGCTGGAGCTTTTGCCCCGGTAGGAAACGGAGCTTTTAACCTGAATTCCGAAGTTGAGCGGTCGATGCGGAGCGTATCCTGAACGGATGGAAGCTGAGGGTACGCGGATCTTCGACGGGCGGAAGATTGTGTTGATCGAAACGGACCGAGCCTTAACACCCTTTGACGGGATGGTGGTGTTTCTTGAGTTTCTGAACCGCATCGGGTTTGTGAAGAAGGTGATCGAGTGTATGCCGGTCATTCATCGATCCCCGAACTCGATCCCACCTGCACAAACCTACATTGCCTTTTTGATCTCGGTGGCGGCCGGAGCGCGCCGGTTCGCGCATGCCGGATGGCTACGGGGCGATCGAGCGCTGCACGGGCTGCTTGGGATCGATCGTTTCCCGAGCGATGACACGATTCGCAATCTGTTTATGCGGTTCGGGATGGGAGAGATACAACGCTTTTTCGAGCCGCTGACGGAATGGATGATGGAGCGGGTTCCGCAACCAACCGTCGGCCACAGCCTGGACTTGGATTCAACCGTGTTCGAGCGTCATGGGCAACAGTAGGAAGGAGCGATGAAAGGCTACAATCCGCGACGGCAGGGACGCCTGAGCCACCACCCGCTGCTAGCTGTGCTGGCGGAAAGCCATTTCATCATGCATGGTTGGATGCGCAGCGGCAATAGTGGCACAGCGCGGGGCGTCACAGAATTTCTCAAAGAGGCGCTGGCGCTATGGGGCGAACGCGGACGCTTGCGCGTGGTGCGAGCCGATGCCGGCTTCTTCGATAACGAACTACTGACATTTTTATATACTTTGTTCATGTCATCCCGAGAAACGGCGGCGCTCTAATCGGTGCCCTCGTAGCCGGTGGGTTTTCTGTTTTGAGTTTTTTTTTGATACGTCGTAAAGAAGACAAGACACGTCGACAAGAGGCGTCGTTGCGGCACCTCCAACGGCAAATCGAGGAGTTATATGGGCCCTTACTGGGATTGATTCAGGACGGCCGGGTCGTTTATGAAGTTGCCATGAACCGATTGAAGCGAGCCGATGGAACGATGGATTTCAGGACCTTAAGCGACGAAGAAATGAAGCTTTGGCTTTTCTTTAATAACACTTATCTACTGCCCACCAATCGCAAAATGGCCAAATTGCTACGTGAGAAAGCTTTTCTACTCGATTCGCTCGAACCACCACGCAGCGTTACTCACTTTTGCACGCATGCAATACAGTACGAACTTGTCAATACCGTGTGGCAATCAACTGGAGTGGATGCCACCTTCATCGATCACATTCACTTTCCAAAAGAGTTAAACACGACGTCGAGACTACACTTAATGACCTCAGACGTCGGTACACGTACTACCTACAGCGTTTAGGAGCAGAGAGGCACCGACAATCCGCATAACGCTAAATAGACTAAGTTACTAGAACGCGACTGAGCGTGTTCCGCTATTCCAGATACCAATTGTGTTCCCGCTGTGCCGCTCATATGGATCCATCGTCAGTTGGTGATTGCGGACGAAGCCACTTCAGCAAGACAACAAGTAAACGGAGCATGATTGGTCTTAGGGGGGTTCTTTCCGGACGCGATTGCCGTCTCCTATGCGCTGCAAGGCCGTACTGCTCGAGTCAACACCCTAAACGCCAAGAGGCCAGAGTCGCAACTGCGTCCCGCCGACTTAAATCGGGATGAATCGCGAGTTCCAAGACGAAGACGGCGTCCAGATCGACCACATAATCTTCAATTTCCGTCGTGGATCCGGTAGGGCTGAAATTCCATTGCTGACGCACAATCTCTCTCGTCGATCCGCCTGTGGCCGATGCCCATCGAAGGGTGAACTCCTGTGTTCGTTCAAAGGTCACTTCTTGGAAACGAAGCTGGATACGATGAAGCGAAACAGGTTCATCGAAGATGATGCGAATCTGTTGTTCACCCGCTTGAGAAGCGCGCCAGCCGGGGCCGTCTTTTGAACCAATTGCGGATTCAATAGGAAAGCTGGGGTCTTCCGACGTTACCTCTATGGTCGCGATGTGTTCGAGATCAAGCCACTCTTGGTCCGATTCATCGCCGGGCTTGGCATAGCGCGGTCCCGTTATCCTCTTCCGCATAGTTCATTCTCGCCAGAGAACAACGCAAGTCGCTTATGACCTCGGCTACTTCAGAATGGAACCTCATCGGCGGTGACGTCGATTGGCAATTCATTATCGAAGCTGCCATCACTCGTGATGAACCGCAGAACGCTTCGGCCTGTGAGCCGGTATGAGTCTTTCAGCTCTTCGCCACGTGTAGCGAAAGCCACAATCTTTTGCGCCGAAAATTTTAGTTGTGCCCATCCGCCTCGTTGAAGCCTCCTGAGCGGACAGGAGAGAAAGTGCATTTTTCCAAAGCCCGGAATATCCGACGCCGTGGACGCACATGGCTTGCCATCCTGAAACAGCGTCCAGTCCTTCGTTGCATAGAAGTAGAGCGCCTCAATATCGGGAGAGCTTTTGTCCGATTCGTTTTTTAAGTCAACGGTGAAATCACATCCGCGGTCGCCAGATACTGTGTGCGCGTCAGCGTCCCGAACGTCTGGACAGTCGTCTTGATGTGGCTGCGGCGAACGTTTCTACCTCACTCTTGGCCCACAGGAGCTCTCTTGTGCAAGCAGGTCTCGCAGGGTGGCAATGGAGCCGCCATAACCGATGTGGCGGCGGTGCTTCAGGTCTAATGGAATGTCGTTTGCGTCGGACGTCAGCAAGATGCAGAGCTTCTCTTTTGCATGAGCATAGCCGACCTCGTAAAAAACGTTCTCGTTCTTTCCGGTCATGTCTGCGATGACGATGTCGGCTACTTTAATCTGCTGGTAGATACGTTCGAGCATCCCTTCCCGGTAGATTTGTTCATCAACCCGTTCAGCATCGATTCCCAGCTTGGTCGCCGTTTCTTTGATGCCGAACTTGTAGATGTCGTTGAAGGCATCATTAAACGGCATGAGCACGAATGCAAACAGTCTATTGTCCATTGAAAGAGGAGGGGTCAGCTTCCAAGCAGCCTTTCAACGTTTCTGGCTCCGTGGAGCACGCGGCTTACCTCTACTCCGCTCGGAGCCGGCCGATACACAATGATGTACTTGGCGAATTGCGGTACGCGCCACAGGCGCAAACCTTTCAAGGCCTCCCGGCGGAATCGTCGAGCACTTCCCATGTGCGGCATTTTCGCGAGCAGCTCGAATGTTCGGTACACCTCATCGATAAAGCGGTCGGAGGCCTCCAAACTGTCAGCGGCGATGTAATCGGCAATGTCGCGAATATCGCGGCGAGCTTTGGGACGGACAACGAACCTGCTCGTCATTCCCCTTTCCGACCGTGTTTGGTGTGCACCTCGCGGCGGATAGCTTCAAAGTCCTCCCGCGCCATCTCTGTGGCTGGCCCGCTGTCGATTCCCTCTTGAACGAGGGCTTGAAGCTCTGCTTCGGCTTCGTCCATATCGAGGAGATAGTGAATTGCTTCATCAACCAGCGCGGAGGCATCTTTGTATTCGCCCCGCTCCACTCGGTCTTTGACCAGCTTTTCCGTTTCAGGTTTTAGAGTCAGGTTCATACCTTTTTCTCCCTTGAATAACTATTCTCGCCACTTCATCAATGGTCATCATCATCACGACGGTCATACAGGCTCGTTGTCTTCGAGTTTGCATGGCCGCCATCTTTTGTGCAACTGCGATTTCGCCCGCGTACGCCATGATTCCGGTGGCGACTAAACGGACGGGAAAGGTATCTCGTGAGGCAATCCTCATCTCCACCATTTGTGTTTCATTAACGGCTGGTTATGAAACATACTCGCTGGCAGTCACGCTTACTGCTCCTCCACAACGCCGCCATAATCGTCTTCGCAGTACTCCCAAAACGGGCAATACTTCCGGCTACACAGGTTCGAGTTCCGGTTCGGCACATACAGCCCAGACCGCATCGCTTCCTGAGCTAAGGGATACATGCGTTCGATCTGGATGAGATCGGATTCGACGATTGCAAACGATTGTTCGACAAGTTGAATCGTCTTCGTCTTGGTCACAGTGTCCAGGCGCACGGAACCACTCGCATGCCCGTGCAACTTGGTATAGGTAGCCACCTGGAAACGGTAGTTCGGCGCAATCCCGACGGGCTCCTTACTGGACGTCTTGGCATCGATGATCCGGCCCGTTACATCAATAACGTCGATTCTTCCACGCACCTTCACTCCGCCGATCTCGCCGGTAACATCCTGTTCCACCGCCGCTGGCTGGATCCGTGGAGCAACTTTTCGTCATGTACTCGTCGACAAGATCCTCTCCCATGCCGCGCAGCGCATCTGCATAATTCTTTGGGTCCGAACACCGTATCCTTCACGCCAGTGCAGGGCTCGGCGATGACGTACGACCCTGTTGTGGTGGGTGATCGAAGCGAGCGTTCGCCCGAAGCTGGCAATTGCCCAATCCGCGGTGACCCCTCCTTGGAACTCGGAGGCGTCGCCACGCGGTCGGGCGTTGTCTCGGTCGGTTGGTTCACGTCCACAGCGTTCGCAAACGGCCGGAAGGTTTTTTTTGCGGAGGGGGCGTATCACGACAGCTACAGACGGTGAGTGCAGTGGTAAGGAAGAGTCTTCGGTTCATCTGCTGTCGTTCATGTCGCGCGTGGTCCTGCAAGCATACCGCGTCGTTATGCGAAGTCACGTCCAGTGGCACAACTGCACTGCTCGCGGCCGCCGAAGGGCACCACAAGCGTCGTCGATCTGCTTCGTCCGCGTGCCATGCGGATCCAGCCGGCCTGCTCCCGCTTCTACATTCCATCCCGGTTGTGTCGCAAGATTTCGTTTGTAGCTTAACGCTATCCGCCACCCAACGGCAAGCTCTAGCAAGTAATCCTAGCCCAGCGTTATAACCAATCCCAAGTCATCATTCACCGCGTTGGTCAGCTCCAACCTACTTCCCAAGTACCTCTCGGTAGTAGCAATAGACGCATGTCCTAAGAGAAGCTGAATCTGCTCCAAATCCCCGCCCGCAGCTCGACATAATTTTGCGCAAGTCCTCCTTAAGTCATGCGGAGCCAGTTTGGGAACACCGATCTCGGCTGCGTAGCCTTGGACGATGGACCAAATGACGTTGGCGGTGAGTCCGTCGCCGTAGACGCGGCCGCCCTTGTTGATGGCGCGGAACGCGCAGCCGCTTTCCACATCCGCCGCCTTTCTCCACTCATCGATCGAAACCTTGACCCAGCTCGGCACGGGCACGGTCCGGCGCTTTCTTCCCTTACCCAGCAAATCCACCAGCACCCATCGTCGTTCGCGCAGTTGGATCTCTGCGACGGAAAGCCGGACTAGCTCATCACGCCGCAGCCCACAGGCGAGCAACAACCCGAGGA
>Ga0190275_10001124_pt1 | contig 20561 bp, 17 predicted proteins | sample Popmic550T_FD_133745 | JGI IMG/M metagenome (GOLD analysis project Ga0190275, IMG submission 133745) | Populus adjacent soil microbial communities from riparian zone of Yellowstone River, Montana, USA - 550 T | ecosystem: Environmental > Terrestrial > Soil > Riparian zone > Trees stand | place...
CGAGCGTCGCACCGCAGCTCGGGCAGCTTATCGTGCCAACGTTTTCTCCTCGCATCTCGGCCCTTCCGTTCCTGTCCTGCATATCTTTACCTTGAGCTTCCGGCGTGACGCGTCCGCTTCCGAGGCTTCTCGCCGTGGACGTGTGTTAGGAATATACGCCTGTTGGAGCGTCGCGGTTGCATCCGGCACGCGCCGGGCTTAGACTTGTCGCCACGTATCAATTCGGCTACGGCATGACATTTTGGCCTCCGAGCGGCCTCCCACGCAAGCCCTCTTAGGGAGCGGCACGGCGCGTGCCACTGAAAGTGAGCAGTGAGCAGGAGACTCGTGGCCGCGCTCTGTGATGATATTAAGCGTAATGATTAAACAGTTCACTGCTAACCGCTCACTGCTTATTGCTCACGTGCTAGGAGGACGAAAGTGGAAGTGACCAAAGCTCTCGCGGCGCTCCAGCCGCTCTACGGGAAAGACAACGTCGAGATCGTGACGGAGACGGGCGCGCGCGTGCGCGGCGTCGTCCGCAGCCTCAAGCAGACGCAGGCGCTCACACGCCCCAGCGTCAAGATGGAGCGGCCCGACGGCGAGCTTGTTAAAATTCCCTTCTCCGCAATCACGGAGATAATTGATCACAACGGATGAGCAGTTTTCAGTTTTCAATTTTCAGTTTTCAGGCGCGCAGGAGGCCACGGCTCGCGCTGAGCATGGCAAGACCGGCAGCAAACAAGCCGCAGGCTGGAAACTGAAAACTGAAAACTGAAAACTATGATTGACTTCTCACGAATCCCCTGGCGCGCGACGCGGCACGAAGGCATCTACCTGCATCTGCTCCGGCGCGACGAGGCGACGGGCGACGCGACCGTCCTCATACGAATGCAGCCGGGCTGCTCGTATCCCGCGCACCGTCACAACGGCGTCGAAGAGGTCTTCGTCCTTCAGGGCGGCTACAGGGACGCGCGCGGCACGCACCGCGCGGGCGACTACGTTCTGAACGACGCCGGCTCGGCCCATCACCCGACCGCTCTCGAAGACCCAGCCGAAGACTGCATCATGCTCGCCTTCGCGCACGGCGGCATCGAAATTAGTGAATAGTAAATGGTAAATGGTAAATGGATTGAAGGCAGTTTCTATTTACCATTTACCATTTACTATTCGCCAACCCGTCACTTGTCACTCGTCACTTGTCACCGCTTTTGTTATATTATGCCGCGTGCGGCCCGGCAGGGACGCGCGGGAAGAAGAGTTTTAATGATGACGATTGAAGATTTCGGAGCGCGCGTTGCGAGCGTCTGGCAGGGCCTGAGGCCCTCGACGCGGAGCCTCGTCGAGCGTGCGCTTTCAACGCCGCCGCCGGCTGCGACGAGCGGCGCGGCCTCACGCTCGGAGGGAGCTTACGACGCGCGATCCGAGTGGGAGTTGAGCCGTCTTCTGGCCGCGCTCGACGAGCGCGCTTCGGAGAAGGGCGAATCCATTCTGAGCGCGGAGCAGGCGCGCGAGCTTGTTCGCATGTCCGAGACCTGCGTCGCAGTCCTGCACAGGCAGGCGCGCTCGGCGGAAGTCTTCGCGCAGCTTCTTGAGCGCGCGTTTCGAGTTAAAGACTACGCGCGCGTTGACGCCGTCGCGGACGTGATGACCGCGCGGCTCGCGCCGAGCGAGTTGTGCGAGATGGCGCGCAACGCGAACCCGGCAGTCCGCGCGGTCGCGCAGGAATCGCTTCTGCAAATGCCGACCGCCGTGCTGGTCGCGCTTTTGGGTGATCCGGTTGACGCGGAGACCGCGCGCGTCGCGCTCGAATGTCAGGCCGAAGAGTACGAGTCGGAGGAGGCGCGTTTCGTCGTCAACGCACTCGAACAGGTTGACGAGGAAGACGACCTGTAAGAAGACAAGGGCATAGCCCCGTCAGGGGCGGAAGAACGGTAGCCCACGGCGTGAGCCGTGGGAACAAAGTTACACAAAAAGTTGATAGCCCCGGAGGGGCGAAAGAAATTTCGAGCTTGAGAGCAACGCTGTCTCGAAATTCTTTCGCCCCTCCGGGGCTTCTAATTTTTATTACGTCTATTCCCACGGCTCACGCCGTGGGCTACTGCTCTTCCGCCGCCTTCGGCGGCTTTCAACGCTTGCCGCCCGTCTTTACTTCTCCTGTCCGATTTCGCGCAGCCGCGCGACGACCTGTTCGATGAGCCAGTCGGGCGTCGAAGCTCCGGCGGTCACGCCGACGCGCTCGGCGTCGCGCAAATCTTCGGCGTTGATCTCGTCGGTCGTCTCGATGAGAAAACTTTTTTCGCACTGCTCTTTGCAGACCGAGAGAAGCTTCAAGCTGTTCGACGAGTGGCGGCCTCCGATGACGTAGAAGGCGTCAACGTGTCCGGCGAGGGCGCGCGCCGCGTCCTGCCGGTCGCGCGTAGCGGAGCAGATCGTGTTGACGACCTGCGGCTCGCTGTCGGACTTGGCGCGCACGGCTTCGGCTGTTTCGAGGAAGGTGCTGAGCTTAATCGTGGTCTGCGAGACGACGAGCGGCGCATGCAAGCTCGGCAAGGATGCAACCTCGCTCGCGTCGCGGACGACGTGCGCGCGCGTCGGGGCGTAACCTTTGACGCCGATCATCTCCGGGTGGTCGGGGTTGCCGACGACCACAACGTCGCGCCCTTCGGCGGCGGCGCGCTCGGCGAGCTTCTGGACTTTGGTGACGAACGGGCAGGTCGCGTCTATCACGCGCTCGGCGCGCGACTCAAGCTCGCGCTGCACCTGCGGAGTTACGCCGTGCGCGCGTATGACCGCGGTCTCGCCGTCAGAGACCTCATCGGGCGCGTTGATGGTTCGCACGCCCTCGGTTTCCAGCCGTTGAATCTCCTGCGTGTTGTGGATGAGCGGCCCCAAGGTGCGGACGGTCGCGCCCTCCGAGAGCGCGCCCTCCACCATCTCGACGGCTCGCTCGACGCCGAAACAGAACCCGAACTCTTCAGCCAGCAGAACTTGCATAGGTAGCTTTTAGCCCTTAGCTGTTAGCGGTTAGCTTCTTCACTTTCTTAACCCTTCATCTTTCAGCGTACCTTTCGACTTCACGAGGACGAAAAGCTGAAAGCTAAAAGCTAACCGCTGACCGCTTCTATAAAATCTCCGGCTCGTCCGTGACGGTCGTCGGGGGAGGCGTGCAGCGTCGCCGCCACTCCTCGCGCAGACGGTCTGCGGCGGCGAGACTTTCGTCAATCCGCGTGACGCTCTTATCGGCGAACCAGCGCACGCTGCCCCAAAAGTTTTTCTCGAACTCGCCGAGCTTGTGCGCCGCGTCGCGCGGCAGCACCGCGAACGAGGCGTCGCACAGAAAACGCATCGCGTCGCAGATGGGGTTGCCGGTCTTGTATCTCGAATCGTTTGTGTCAATCATTCGTGGAAGAACCTCCTACACGAGCCATACGGACAAAGCGCCCCGCGCGTTCCGCACTAGAGTAATCTTAATGAACGCGTTGGACAAAGGCAAAGCCGGGGAGGAGGCGACGGGCCGTGAAGCAGTTTTCTTTCTTCTGGAGCGTCTTCGTTCCTGCGCGCGGGGAGTGCTTTCAACTAGCCTCTAGTCTCTAGCCTCTAGCCTCTAGTTCAGATCGTTGCCTCCGAGCGGACAGGCTCGCGCAGGATGGCGGCGGCGGCCCCGGATGCGATGCGCGCGGCCTGCGGGTGCGAGTCGTGTATGTTTGAGATTTGAAGGAGCGCTTCGCCCGTTCGCGAGAGCATGCGGAAAAGATCGCCCTCTTCGGCGCGCGTGCGTCGCACGAGCGAGGCCCAGTCGAGGCCGGAGGCCCAGCGCGCGGCTGTCGCGGCGGCGGAGAAGTTGATTTCGGGCGCAGGCTCCAAGTCCTGCTGCCACTCGACGCTCGCCGCGTCGTATGCGATGCGGTCGAACTTTGCAAGCGCGGTGATGAGCGCGTCGTCAAGCTCAAGCTCGCCGTAGTCGCGCTCTGCGTCCGCCGCGAGCGCGGCCATCAGGCCCGCGGCGCGCGGCGCATCGAGCGTGGCGAAGAGGCCGCGCCCGATGGCCTCGCCGACGAGCAGCGGGCGGTCAATACGCAAGTCCGCGAGCCAGCGTCCACGGTCTGTGACGCGCTCGGCGAAGAAGTCTAAATAGCCGAAGTGGTGCAGCACGCGCGCTCGCCGCTCGAAGGGCTGCCACACCTCGCCGCGCACCGACTCGATTCTCCGCTCCATGCGCTCAATCGCCTCTGCCTCCTGCATCACGCCCCACAGAGCCTCTTCGCATCGCGCACGCTCGCCGCCCTGCGAAGAGAGGGATTCGATGAGATCGTTGATGAGGGCGACCGCGCCGTCGGTCTCGGCGCGCGCCTCTCGCAGTCGCGGCTCGCGCAAGGGAGTCGCCGCGCCCGCGCGCACAAGCTCGAACGCTTCGTCGCGCGAGCGCTCGTCCATCTTGTGAGTCTCCTCGAAAACTCTGCCGACGCGCTCCATCGCGAGCGTGACGCGGCGACCGTTGTCGCGCACGCCCGCTAGGCCCTCGCCGCGCCGCTCCGTGACGAAGACGAGGCGGCGGCTGCCGCGACCGACGACGACGACGCGCCCCGGCGTCACTTCCTTGTCGAGCCAGCGCATGTACGCGTCCGTGCGCGTAAGCGGCGCTCCTTCGAGAAGGCGCGTGCGCGCGCTCGCGAGTCGTTCGAGGCCGCGCGCAACGTCGGGAGGCAGGTCGCATCCCGCCTCGGCGAGTTTCGAGCGCATGCGACGCTCGGCCTCTTCGCGCTCGTGCTCAAGACGCGCGATGTCGTCCACGGCGTCGCGGCGCGCGAAGCTGCGCTCGGCGATGTCGCGCACCTGCGCGAACGTGCCGTAGGCGTCGAGAAGGTTGAGAAGCGTCGTGTACGTCGCGCGGAAACGGCTCTCCAAAGGGTCGGGCGGGGCTTGAAGAAGCGTTGCGAGCTTCTGCGGGTTCTGATGAAGACCGGGCGCGGCGACGACGAAGCCGACGCGGTCGCGCCCACGGCGTCCCGCGCGGCCCGTCATCTGTTGAAGCTCCGAAGCGGTCAGCGGTCGCCAGCCGTGGCCCGTTCTCACGTCAATGTTTTCGAGCACGACGGTGCGCGCCGGAAAATCAACGCCGGCGGCCACGGTCGCCGTCGCGAAGATTGCGTCCAACAGGCCCGCGCTCATCAGGTGCTCAATCGCGAGCTTCCAGGCGGGCATGTGCCCCGCGTGGTGCGAGGCGACGCCGCCGCGCAGAACGATGTCCCAGTGGCGGTGCTTACGCATTTCGGGGTACTGCTCGACGAGGCGTTCGAGTATGCGGCGGCGAGCCTCGCGGCGTCCGGCGTTGTCGCTTCCGCGTCGAGGGGCGAACGCGGCTTCGGCGGCGGCCTCGTCGCACCGACGCCGCGTCGGAAGGAAGACGATTGAAGGCAGAAGGTCGTAAGAGCCGAGCGCGGCGAGCAAAATTGAAGGCGGCATTTCGGGCATGCCGGGCCGACGCTGTTGCGGGCCGCGACTGAACCGTGCGTGCGACGACTGGCGCTCGCTCTTCGACGCCTGCATGAAGCGCGCGATCTCGTTGTTGAAGTGGCCGCGCTCGTCGAAGAGCGGCGTGAGTCCCGCGTCGGGGTAAAGAAATGCCGCGCGCAAGGGCACGGGTCGCGCGCCGGGTCGCGGGATGATTCGGCAGGGGTGGCCGCGCACTTCCGCAATCCAGTCGGCGAACTCTTCCGCGCGCCCCACGGTCGCGGAGAGCAGGAGCATACGCACGCGCGGGGGCGTGAGCAGGATGGCCTCCTCCCAGACGTGGCCGCGCTCCTCGTCCGCGAGGTAATGCGCTTCGTCTAAGACGACGAGGTCGGCTTCAAGCTGCCCGCCGCCGCGCAGAGCGTCGAAGAGCTGGTTTCGATAGACCTCGGTCGTGCCGACGACGAGCGGCGCGTCGGACTTCTCCTTGCGGTCGCCCGTGAGTATGCCTACGCGTTCCGAGCCGAACTCGTCGCTGAACTCGTGATACTTCGAGTTGGTAAGAGCCTTGAGAGGACTCGTGTACCAAGCGCGCTTGCCCTCCGCGAGAAGACGCCGAATCTCTTCGCGCGCGATCCAAGTCTTGCCGCTGCCCGTCGGCGCTGTGACGAGAACGTCCTCGCGCTCAAGCGCGGCGAGCGCGTCGAGTTGGAACGGGTCGGGTTTGAAGACTGAAGGCTCGGGTGCGCCGATGCCTTCGAGCAGCTCGCGCAAGGGACGCGTGCGCGCCTGCCGGCTCGCTACGCGCGAGGCGTTTTCGGCGGCTGACGCGGACGCCTGCGGCGTCGTGCGGCGCGGGCCGTCGGACGTTCGGCGCTCAGGCGCGCGGTCGCCGTCACGACCGCGCTCTGCGTCGCGCACGGCGTCCTGCTGCCGAGTGTCGGGGCGGCGCGTCGAGCTGCGCTGCCGGGTTCGATTGCCTTTGCGTGGACGGGCCATAGCGAGATTTTAACGCACGTTCGGAGTTCGCGCTTGGATGAATAGGTCAGAAACGCGAGCGTCAGCGAGCGTGTCTCAACGGGCATAACACGCTCGCTGACGCTCGCGTTTCTGCTATGAGCACTTAAACGGTGCTCACTCTGAACCGAACTTTGTGAAAAGCGCCCGCGTAATGGTAACTTTTGTGTGTATTTCGCAACGCCCGAAGCACAATAGGCGTCTAAGACTTTTGGGTTTGCGGCGCGTTTCGGGCTAGGCCGCGCCGGATTTCAAGGTATGACAGAGCTTTTCGACAGATTCGAGATTAACCGCGTGCCGCGATGGCCTTTGATGTCGCGGCTGCTCGCGCTTTCGGTCGTGCTGCACGGGATTTTTCTCGTGGCGATCATCTACGTGCCGACGCTCCGCAGCATGCTCTACATGGCAGGCTCGGTCTCAGGGCTGAAGCTCGTCAGCGAGGACTACGACAAGACGCTCATAGGCCAGCGCGCGACCATCATCAAGTTTGAGCCGCACGAGAAGCTCGTCTACCCGCCCGACTACTTCGGCACGCCCGCCGTCGAAGAGACGACGCTGCTCGACCAGACGACGTTCGTGCAACAGTACACGCCCCCGCCGCCCATAGTGACTTACGGGCCTCGGCGCACGAGAACGCCGAGGGCAGTGGCCGTCCCTGAGCCAAGCCCTTCGCCCGAAGTCGCCGCAGCCGACGCGAGTCCGACGCCCGCCGCTTCACCCACGCCCGACGAGGCGCAGAGGCAGGCCGAGGCCGAGATGGACAAGGTCGCGAAGGAGGCCGGCATCGAACGCCCGCCCGGCAACATCAACACGAAGCCTTTCGAGGACGTTGCGTTGAAGGGCAAGGAGCTGATTGACGAGGGCAAGCTCGACCTGAAGAACAGCACGATTGACCTGACGGCTACCGCCGAGCGCAATGAGGACGGCACGCTCAAAGACGAGACCGTGAAGATTGACGGCGTGGTGGACAACGAGAGTCTGGCTCTGCTCTCGCAACAGCTCGTCACCGCGCTCAGCCAGAGCAGAGTCCTCGTCGTCCTCAAGGGCGCGAAGGATGTCCGCATCGGCCTCAAGCTCGACGGGGAGACGGTCTCCATCAAAGTCCTGAGCGAGCTTCTGAGCGAGGACGACGCGACGAAGACCGCGACGGGCTGCGCCGCGCTCGTCGCGCTGGGCCGGATGGCGAAGAAGGGCACGAACGAGGGCGAGCTTTACAACAACCTGAAGTTCAGCAACGAGGGCAAACAGTTTACAATGTCCTTCGAGATGCCGAAGGAAGCCGCCGGCAAGATGATCGCAGACATGCTCGCGAAGAAAGCCGCGAAGGATAAAGCGGCGAAGGACGCGGCAGCGGCGCAGAACAAGAGCTAAGGGGTGAAGAGTTGGTGAGACGTAAAGAACGAACAATGTGGGCGCAACTTTTAGGCTTCGTATTCTCCGCGCGTGAAGGGGCGGCTCAGGCGCGTCACGAGCACACGCGCACGCTCGCGCGCTTCGCCGTGCTGGGCGCGTTCGTCTTCGGACTGCTGCCCGCTTCCGTCACGAGCCTCGCGCAAGCGCAGAAGGCAGGCGCGTCGGGCGGCGCGGGCGTGAAGAAGACCGCGAAGACCGGGGGCGTGAAGTCTGATACCCCGAAGACTGCAAGCTCGAAACCCGAAAGCGCAAAGACCGAAAGCGCGAAAGTTGACATCGGCCCGATACGCGCCTTCATCGCACGCTCAAAGACGCTCCACGACGAGGGCAAGCTCGACCTCTCGAAGCCGCAGACCATCACGGTCGAGGGCGACCGCCAAGCGGACGGCACGCTCACGAACGTCCAGATAACGGGCGAGTCCGCGGCCAGCCCGGAGTTTCGTCGCGTGGCGGACGACTTCGTCGCGTCCGTCAACCAGAGCCACGCGCTCAAGTTCCTCGACGAAGTCTCGCGCATGCGTATGGTCTTCACGCTCGACGGCGAGCGCTTCAAGGCCGAGACGGCGTCCGACACGCCTTCCGCCGAGCGCGCCGACTCGATGGCGCGCGGCTACCGCATGATGCTCAACTTCGCGCGCATGGCGAAGCGCGGCACGGACGACGCGGCCCTCATGTCCGGCATGAAAATCTCTTCGAGCGGCAAACAGCTCGTCATGAATCTCGACATGCCGCGCGAGCAGATGGGCAACATCCTCCTCCGACAGATAACACCCAACTAATACAGGAGGCAGGAGCAGGAAGCAGTCGGCAGGGAGGCGATGGCTGCCTCCTGCTCCTGCCGTCTGCTACCTTGCTTGCGCCCCCTCCGCCGCTCAAATACAATCGCACGTTGAAATAATCTCGTGACACCGTATTTGTAGAGGCAGGGCTTGTCCCTGCCCGCGTGTGTCGCGACACGGATGGGCAGTGACAAGCCCTGCCCTTACAAGGTTAAAGACAATGATTGATAAATTTCTGACCAAAGTTTTCGGCAGCAGCAACCAAAGATATTTGAAGGGACTGTTGCCCGCAGTCGAGCGCATCAACGCGCTTGAGTCGAGCGTGAAGATACTCTCCGACGACGAGATGCGCGCGCGCATCGTTGAGCTTCGCGAGCAGGTCGTGCGCGAGATCGGCGACATCAAAGGCAAGGACGAGGACGCGCGCAAAGAGCGCAAGCGTCGCACGCAGGAAGCGCTCGACGAAATACTGCCCGAAGTCTTCGCGCTCACGCGCGAGGCCAGCGTGCGCTCGACGGGGATGCGCCACTTCGACGTGCAGCTCATCGGCGGCATCGCGCTCCATCAAGGCCGCATCGCCGAGATGCGAACCGGCGAAGGCAAGACGCTCGTCGCGACGCTCCCCGCCACCTTGAACGCCTTGACGGGTCGCGGCGTACACGTCGTCACCGTCAACGATTACCTCGCCACGCGCGACGCCGAATGGATGGGGCGCATCTACAAATTCCTCGGCCTCTCGGTCGGCGCAATCGTCAACGACCTCGACGACTGGGAGCGCAAGGACGCATACGCCGCGGACATCACATACGGCACGAACAACGAGTTCGGCTTCGACTACCTGCGCGACAACATGAAGTTCGACCTCGCCACGTGCGTGCAGCGCGACTACTTCTTCGCCATCGTGGACGAGGTTGACTCGATCCTGATTGACGAAGCGCGCACGCCGCTCATCATCAGCGGCGCGTCGGACGAGGCGACCGACAAGTATTACCTCGCGAACGGCGTCATCCCCAGCCTCAAGCGCGCCGAGCTGAACGCCGAACGCAAGCCCGGCCCCGGCGACTTCCTCCTCGACGAGAAGCAGCACTCGGCGGTGCTTACCGAAGACGGCGTTGACAAGGCCGAGCGACTGCTCGGCGTCGGCAACCTCTACGACCCGTCGAACATGGAGATGCTGCATTGCGTCGAGAACGCTCTGAAGGCGCACACGCTCTACAAGCTCGACCACCACTACGTCGTACAGGACGGGCAGGTCATCATCGTTGACGAATTCACGGGGCGTCTGATGCAGGGACGCCGTTGGTCGGACGGTCTGCATCAGGCGGTCGAGGCCAAAGAGGAGGTGAAGATCGATCGCGAGAACCAGACGCTCGCCACCATCACCTTGCAGAACTACTTCCGCCTCTACGACAAGCTCGCGGGCATGACCGGCACGGCGGAGACGGAGGCAGCCGAATTCGAGGCGACCTACAAGCTCGAAGTCGCCGCCATCCCTACGAACCAGCCGATGATTCGCAAGGACAACTCCGACGTTATCTATCGCACGCTCCCCGAAAAGTGGGAGGCGGTCGTCGAAGAGATAGTCGAGCTGCACAGGAAGGGCCAGCCCGTCCTCGTCGGCACGGTCTCGGTCGAGAACTCCGAGCTTATCTCGCGCCGGCTCTCGAAGGCGGGCATCCCGCACCGCGACGAGCGCGGCAACATTCTCATCGAGGGCGACGGCACGATCCCCAATTACCACCACGTCCTCAACGCCAAGCACCACGAGCGCGAGGCAGAGATAGTCGCGCAGGCGGGCCGGAAGGGCGCGATAACCATCGCGACGAACATGGCGGGGCGCGGCACGGACATTCTCCTCGGCGGCAACCCGGAATTTCTCGCGCGCGAGCATCTGAAGCTTCAGGAGATTGACCCGGACGAAGCGACCGAAGAGCAATTGGAAGAGGCGATGGCCTACACCAAGAAGTTCGTCGAGAAGGAGCATAAAGAGGTCGTCGCGGCGGGCGGTCTGCACATACTCGGCACCGAGCGCCACGAGTCGCGCCGCATTGACAACCAGCTAAGAGGCCGCGCCGGTCGTCAGGGCGACCCCGGCTCTTCGCGCTTCTTCCTCTCGCTCGAAGACGACCTGATGCGAATCTTCGCGGGCGACAAGGTCAAGGCGCTGATGCAGCGTCTCGGCATGGAGAAGGGCGTCGCCATCGAGTCGAAGATGGTATCGAAGCGCATCGAGGCGGCGCAGAAGTCCGTCGAGGCTCGCAACTTCGAGACGCGCAAACACCTCCTCCAGTACGACGACGTGATGAACAAGCAGCGCGAGACCATCTACGGCCTGCGCCGCCAACTCATGGAAGAGCCTGACCAGCGCGACTACGTTCTCGGCGTCGCCGAAGATTTGCTCGGCGACCTCGTCAAGCAGTACCTGCCCGCCGACGCTTCGCCCGACGATTGGGAGGTCGAGAACTTCAAGATACAGCTCTTCGCAACCTACGCCTTCGACGCCGAAGCAGAGGGGATTGACTTCGAGCAGATGCTGCCGCAGGAGATCGAAGAGACGATATGGGAGAAGGCGAAGGCGCAGTATGAAGAGAAGGAGGCGCAGGTCGGGGCCGAGGCGCTACGCACATACGAGCGCATCATCATGCTCAACATCATTGACGCGCAGTGGAAAGACCACCTGCTCGCCATTGACCACTTGAAGCAAGGCATAGGGCTTGTCGGCTACGGGCAGAAAGACCCGCTCGTCGAGTACAAGAAGGAGAGCTTCGACATGTTTCAGGCGATGCTCGACCGCATTGACACGACGACGATTCGCACGCTCTTCAACCTACAGGTCGTCGCCGAGCAGCAGCCCGAACACCTTCAACAGCGACGCCAGCGACGCCCCACTTCGATGACCTTCACAGGCCCGAATCAGGGCGCGACCGCCGCGGGCGAAGAGGCCGCGCGCACCAAGACCGTGACGCGCGACCATCCCAAAGTCGGGCGCAACGAGGCTTGCCCCTGCGGCTCCGGCAAGAAGTACAAGAAGTGCTGCGGCGCTTCGGTCTGAAACTCTAAAGCGACGTTTGGACGAAGCGGGGCGAGCATGAAGACGCCTCGCTTTCTTCTTCGCCCCCGACGCTCAAATGGAGAAACCGTATGAACTTTAAACGCGGCCTCTTCACACTTGTTTGCACACACTTCATCGCTTTGCTCCTGCTGTCTCCGCCGCCGCGCGCCTCGGCACAGACCGTGCAGCAGAAAGCACAGGCGTCGCAGACCGCCGCGCACCCCGTCGAAGAAAAGTTCGAGCGCGGCAAGCGTCACTACCATCAGGGCGACGCGGAGTCCGCGCTGCCGCTACTGCGCGACGCCACACAGACGCGCAAGAAGGACGCCGAAGCATGGCTTTACTACGGCCTCGCGCTCAACCACGCTGGCAAGGCGAAGGACGCGCGCAAGGCATTCGAGAAGGCTTTGAAGTTGAAGCCCGACGACGCGCGCGCGCGCACGGGCATCGCCTACTCGCTCCTGCTTCTGCACAAGCCGCGCGATGCCGAGCGCGAGGCGCGTCGCGCTCTCTCGCTCGATCCGAAGATAGCCGACGCGCACTACCTCATCGGCGTGATCCGCTACCGCGAGGATAAGGTCGTCGAAGCCAACGAGGAGGCCGAGGCCGCACTCCGTATCCAGCCCGACCTGCCAGCCGCAGCCGTCTTGAGCGCCGAGGCTTTGCTCAGCATCTATGTTGACGAGAGCGGGCGGGTCGGCGAAAAGTATCCGCTTGCACTCGCCTTCGGCGAGGAGGAGCGTAAAGCCACGTTCGAGAAGCGCGCGGCTGAGCTTGAGCCGCTCAAGGCTCGCATGCGCGAAGCCGCCGCGCGCATGGAGGCTTTCGTAAAATCACGTCCCGACGACAAAAAAGTTGGCGAGTGGCGCGAGCAGGCTGAGACGCTTCGTTTCTATAGTAGAAAGCCGGGCGAGGGCGGGGGCGAAGCACAAGGCATCTTCCGCACGAGTGAGGTCTCGAAGAGGGCCATCATCACGTACAAGCCCGAGCCGGGCTACACCGAAGAGGCGCGCAGGAATAACACGAGCGGGGTCGTCCGGCTGCGCGTCATATTAGCTCCAGACGGGCGCGTCCGGCACATACTCGTAATCAAGGGGCTGCCCGACGGATTGACCGAGAAGTCGGTCGCCGCCGCGCGCAACATAAGGTTCACGCCCGCGACCATCAACGGCCACCGCGTCGCGCAGTACGTCGTGCTGGAATACAACTTCAACATTTACTGACGCCGCCACTAGCGATATTTTTGAGCGATGATGAAGAAGACGCAACGGCTACTCATCAATCTTCTGCCGACCGCGCTGCTCGCCGCCGCGTGCGTACTTGCGCCGCGCCCCTCAGCCGCGCAAGGTCAGGATGCGACGCAGCAAGACAAGCCGCAGACGCTCAGGCTCATGAGCGCGGACACTCTGCGCGGGAGACAGTTGCTCGAACAAGGCGACTCGGCGGGCGCGGCCAGCGTGCTGCGCGAAGCCGTAAAGCGCAACGCGCGCGACTCCGCCGCGTGGCACTACCTCGGACTCGCGCTCACGCGTGAAGGCGACACGCGTGGCGCGCGCAAGGCGCTACAGCGCGCCGTAGAACTTCGCGCCAACGCCTTCAACATGGAGCTCAGTTTTCAGCTCAGGCGAGACGCCGAGCCGAGCAAGGAGGAGGGCGACGCGCGCCGCCTGCGCTTCGTCGCCATGACGAAGGAGAGCATCGAGAGCGTCGAAAGCCTCGTCGCCGTCGCGCGCGACGAAGAAGAATTCTGGCAGGCGTGGCTTGAGACGCTGAGGCTCTACTTGCAACTCGCCGCAGACCCGAAGTTCGACAGCACGACTTTCAAGCTCAGCCAATTCGCGACGCGCGCGGTCATCACCTACAAGGCCGAGCCGATGTACACGGAAGAGGCCCGGCGAAGCAGAACGCGCGGCACCGTAGTCCTCCGCGTGATGCTCGACGCTGACGGCGCGGTGGGGGGCGTCTCGGTCGCAAGGTCGCTGGGCAGCGGGCTGGACGAAACTTCGGTCGCGGCGGCGCGGCAAATCAGGTTCAAGCCCGCGACTCTGAACGGCCAGCCCGTCTCCCAACTCGTCGTGGTGGAATACGGCTTCCATCTTCACTGATGAAAGCCGGCCCGACGGTTTGCCCCCGCGAGTTTTCTACGCCGCCGCGCCGGACTAAAATTAGGCGGCGCGCGTGTTATCTTCTACCCGCTAGATGAGCGCGGACATTACATCGAAGAACCCTGTCGTGCAGGCCATCGTGTCGGGGAGCGCGCCGCCCGCCGCGCGCATGGCCGCCGCGCGCGGATTGCTCCCTCTCGCGCAGGACGAGCTGTTGGAGCTGCTCGTCGTTTTGCGCGGGGACGCCGACGAGGACATCGCGCGCTCCGCAAACGAGACGCTCACCGAGCAGGAGCCTGACGCGCTCGTCGCGGCGGCTTCTTCCGTAGAGACCGCCCCGCACGTGCTCGCATACCTCGCCTCGCGCGCCGACGCCGCGCGCGAGGTGCAGGAGGCGCTCGCGCTCAACACGCAGACGCCCGACGAGGCCGTCGCCGTGCTGGCGCGCACGACGCCGCAGGGCGCTGTTCTCGAAGTCATCTCCATCAACCAACAGCGGCTCATACGCGCGCCCGCAATCATTGACGCAGTGCTTGCCAACCCCGCGCGCACGCCCGACGCCGAGCGACGCGTGCGCGAGACGCGGCGAGAGTTCTTCGAGAAGGAGCGAGGCGCGCGTCAGGTCGCGGAGGAGATGCGCGCGCGCGGCATGAACGCCGCCGCAGAGTTCTTCGAGTCGTCCGAGTCGGTCGGCGTGGAAGACGGGCTTAGCGCCGAAGACGCATGGCTAATCGCGCAGCACATCGAAGTCTCGGACGTAGACCTCGACGACTCTTGGCTGCCCGCCGAACGGCTCGAAGAGCTTATCGAAGAGACCTTCGAGCAGCGCTCCGCCGCCGCCGAACGCCTCGTCGCGGAGGCGAGCGCCGAGGCCGGCGGGGATGCGGCGGAGCGCGTCGCGCTCATCCGCCGCATCATGCTGATGAAGGTTAAAGACCGCATCAAGCTCGCGATGAAGGGCGACCGCGAGGCTCGCTCTATCCTCATCCGCGACTCGAACAAGGTGGTTGCAATCGCCGTCATACACAACCCGCGCATAACCGATAAAGAGGTCGAGGGCATCGCCTCCATGCGAACCGTCAACGACGAGGTGCTGCGCATCATCGCAATCAACCGCGGCTGGGCACGCCAGTACCCTGTCATCCTCAACCTCGCCCGCAACCCGCGCACGCCGCTCCCCACGGCGATCAGCATCCTCCCGCGCCTTTACACCAGAGACCTCAAGGCGCTCGGCCAGAACCGCAACGTCTCCGACGCAGTCCGCCGCCAAGCGCTCAGGCTTTCCACCGTGCGGACACAGTAAAAGCCGTGAATCGTAAATCGTAAACCGTGACAAGCTAAACTCCGTTCTCTCTTGTCACGGTTTACGATTTACGATTCACGGCTTTAAAAAATTTCCGAGCCTTTGCGGACGACAGACCAGCCCACGTCGGTCAGTGTGTGGCTTGCCGCGCCCCACCAGAGTCCTGCGAGCGCGGCAAGCAGCACATGGCGTCCGACGCCGTAGCTGGCCGCGCCGGCTTCGATGAAGCGCCACGCTTGCTCGACCTCTCGCAAGCCCGGCGGCGTACCGCCCGCGATGAACGTGGCACGCACGTAAACGCCCGCCCAGAAGAGCAGCGTAAGCACAGAGGCGAAATAGACGACGCGGATGAGCGTCCCGAAGACGATGCCGTGCGACCAGCGCGAGCGGTGCCGGAAGATTAACTTGTAAGGCAGCCACAGGAAGCGCAGCACGCCCCAGCGCGTGTACTGTCGCGACTGTATGTCGAGATCGGGGCCGAACATCAACCCGCCGAAAACGGTCGCGCACGTCGCCACCACGCTCAGAGTCAAACTCCCCGTCAGCCCCCACGCCGCAGCGAAAGTCGCCGGCGCGAGCGCGAACGTGACAAGATCGTGTGTCTTTCCAGAAGGCATAAAGGCAGAGGCTAGAGGTTAGAGGTTAGAGGCTAGTTAAGAACATGCTGTCTTTAACTAGCCTCTAACCTCTAACCTCTAGCCTCTGCTTATAGCACGCGACTCGTACGCAAGACCAGCGGTTTGCCTGTCCGTTCTACCGCGGGTTAAACTGTGTGCCTTGTCGAAATAGGTATGGCGAAAAAAGGAAAGGCGCAGATTTTTTTTGAGTACGCGGCGGCGCGCGCGATGCTTTCCGGCTTGGGCATCCTGCCGAGGCCGCTCGCGGTCGCCGTGGGCCGCGCCGTCGGTCGCTGTGTCTACGCGCTCGCAGGTGGCTTGCGCCGCACGGGGATGCGTAACCTCGAACTCGCCTTCCCCGAAATGGGCGCTGCCGAGCGCAAGAAAATCCTGTGCGGCTCGTTCGTCAGCCTCGGTCGTCAGCTCGGCGAGGTGAGCCAGTTTCCGCGCGCTACGCCTGAGCGTCTGCGCGAAGTCGTCGAATACGACGGCGAGGACGTAAAACTCTTAGACGTTGCGCGCGAGCGCGGGCGCGGCGTCATCTTCCTCACCTCGCATTTGGGGGCGTGGGAGATTCTCTGCTTCGCGCACTCGGTCTTCTACGAGCCTCTGAGCTTCCTCGTCCGACCCATAGATAACCCGCGCATAGACGAGATGGTAAGCAATCTGCGGACGCGCTTCGGCAACCAGCCGATTGACAAGAAGGCCGCCGCGCGAACAGCCCTGCGCCTACTCCGTCATGGCGGCACGCTCGGCGTCCTTGCAGACCTCAACACACAGGAGCGCGAAGGCGTCTTCGTTCCCTTCTTCGGCCACCTCGCTTGCACGACCGCCGGAGCCGCCACGCTCGCACTGCGAACGGATGCCACCGTCATTCCTGTCTGCGCTCCGTGGGACGAGAGCAGAAAGAAGTTCGTCTTTCGAGGCGGCCCCGTCATCGAGCTTGTACGCACCGGCGACGACAAACGCGACATCGAGATCAACACCGCGAACTTCACCGCCGCCATCGAGCGTCACGTCAGAATGTTTCCGAGTCAGTGGCTCTGGATTCACAAACGCTGGAAAACCCGCCCGCCCGGCGAGCCAGACCTCTATGCACGTCCGACACAAATTCCCTCCGACAAACCGCCCGGAGTGAAACTTCCTGCCGCGCCGACAAACGAAAAGATTTACAGGGCTTAGTCCGTTAGCTTTCAGAGATCACTTTAACCCTAGCGGCTCAAAGGTTTACGCAAGCCGTCACGGTCTGTCACAAAATTGTTGAGAAAGTTGCATTTTCTTCTTGACAACCGGCAATAAATCAGTATAATTTCGCACCAAGTTAGAGAAGCAGTCAGAAAAAGTTTTAGTGGCTTCGACGTTGATTGAAAAGACGGCTGTTGGGTTAATTCAATCTTACGGGCAAGAGCGCATTTTGATTTCAGCTCTCGTTAAGATTGATGAAGTAGCAAGCAAGTTATTTATCTCGCCCATCCCAACGACCACCTGAAAGCCGGATCGCCCGTAGGTGACGATCTCCAGCGAATAGCCAACGCCACCCTGAATCTCCGAGCCTGCCCGAAATTACGCCCCGTCGGTTAACCCTAAACCGACGGGGCGTCTTCTTTGTAGCTGTTAGCGATTAGCTGTTAGCCTTTCACCTCCGCGACATAGGCAAGCCCGTTATCTCATCGCTCAACCTTCGTCAAACGCAAAAAGCTGAAAGCTAACAGCTAATCGCTAACAGCTACTACATCGCGAGACCGCCGTCGGCCTGTATGACCTGCCCCGTTATGTAGCGCGCTTCGTCGGAGAGCAGGAAGCAGGCGATGCGTGCGACCTCTTCGGCTTCGGCGTAGCGCTTCATCGGAATCTGTTCGAGGAGTTTTTGTCGGTAGGCTTCGTCGAGGGCCTGCGACATGTCGGTGGTGACAAGGCCGAGCGCGAGCGCGTTGACGGAGACGTTGCGACTGGCGACTTCTTTGGCGAGCGACTTGGTGAGGCCGATCATCCCTGCCTTCGACGCGGAGTAGTTCGACTGCCCACCCATGCCGACGACGCCGCTGATCGAGGTGATGTTAAGCACCGAGCCGCCGCCCTCCTGACGGAGCATGTGGCGCAGCGCGGCGCGCGAGAAGTTCCACGCGCCCTTGAGGTTCGTATCCAGAACAGCGTCCCAGTCGTCCTCCTTCATTCGGAGGATGAGATTGTCGCGCGTGATGCCCGCGTTGTTGACGAGGAAGTCTATGCGACCGAAGGCGTCCTTAACCCCCTTGACCATCTCCGCCGCGGCCTCCGTACTCGCCACGTCGCACTGCGCGGCGAGGGCCTGCACGCCGAGCGCTTCGATCTCCGACTTCAACGTCTCGGCGGCCTCCGCGCTCTGCGCGTAGTTGAAGGCGACCGACGCGCCGCGTCGCGCAAGCTCCACGGCGATGGCACGACCGATGCCGCGCGTCGCGCCCGTCACGATAGCTGCGCGTCCCGAAAAAGGTTTTGTCTCGGTGCTCAAAATCATCCTCCGTTTATAGGAGAGGTCAGAGGCCGGAGGTCAGAGATCAGTAAAGGCAGAGTGTTTTTACTGACCTCTGACCTCCGGCCTCTGACCTCTAATCATCGAGTTTCAACGAGCGCAGGTACTCGCGGAACTGCGGGCCGAGGTCGGGACGCTTGAGCGCGAACTCGACCGTGGCTTTGAGGAAGCCGAGCTTGTCGCCCGCGTCGTGGCGCGTGCCCTCGAAGCGGACGGCGTAGAAGGGGCGCTTGTGCAAGAGAGAGCGCATGGCGTCGGTGATCTGAATCTCGCCGCCCGCGCCGGGGGTCGTGCGCTCGATCTCGTCGAAGATGTCGGGCGTCAGAATGTAGCGACCGATGATTGCGAGGTCGGACGGCGCTTCGGCGAACGGCGGCTTCTCGACCATGTCGCGGACGCGGAAGACACCGGGGCGCAACTCTTCGGCGTCGAGCACGCCGAAGCGCGAGATGTCTTCGCCCGCGACGCTCATCGTGCCGAGGACGGGCGCGCCCGTCTCCTCGAAGATCGCGAGCATCTGTTTGAGCGCGGGAACTTTTGCATCAACGATGTCGTCGGCGAGCATGACGGCGAACGGCTCGCCCTCGACGAAGTCCTTCGCTTGAAGGATTGCGTGGCCGAGGCCGCGCGCCTGCTTCTGCCGGACGTAGCTGACGCGCGCAAGCTCTGAGACCGCGCGCGCCTGCTCGACCATCTCGTCCTTGCCGCGCTCGCGCAGGAGGTTTTCAAGCTCCAAGGAGATGTCGAAGTGATCCTCGATGGCGGTCTTGCCGCGCCCAGTCACGATGATGACGGACTCGATGCCGGAGGCGACCGCCTCCTCGATGACGTACTGTATGAGCGGCTTGTCAACGAGCGGCAGCATCTCCTTCGGCGAAGCCTTCGTCGCCGGCAGGAAGCGAGTGCCGAGGCCCGCGGCAGGGAACACCGCTTTGCGAATCTTATGTGTCATACCAGTTTTCAGTTTTGAGTTTTCAGTTTTCAGTCGCCACTTTCGGTGTGGCAACCGCTTCGTTCTTAGTTGACAGCCGAGGACGCAGAGCGAGGGCTGAAAACTGAAAACTCAAAACTGAAAACTGCCTTCCTTGACAGTCCTGCGCGGCGTCCGTTAGGTTGAAGTTTTTGCCGGAACAGTCGAAAGACGTAAACTGATAACACACGCCGAAGGGTGACAGCAAATGCTCGATTTGAACTACGTCCGCAGCAACCTCGAACGCGTCCGCGCCGCTCTGGAAGCGCGCGGATTCGACACGACGACTCTCGACGACTTCGCCGCGCTCGACGCCGAGCGGAGGCGCGTCATCGCCGAGTCGGACGCGCTCAACGCACAGCGCAACACGTCGAGCCGCGAGATCGGCGCGCTGATGAAAGAGGGCAAGAAAGAAGAGGCGGAGGCGCGGCGAGGCGAGGTCGGAGAACTAAAAGAGCGCATCGCGCAGCTCGAACGCGCGCGCGATGACGCGGAGCGGCGCATGCATGAGTTGCTCTCGACCGTCCCGAACGTTCCGCACGAGAGCGTGCCCGTGGGGCGCGACGAGTCTGCGAACGAGGAGGCGCGGCGTTGGGGCGAGGCTCCGCGGTTCGACTTCGAGCCGCAGGATCACGTTGATCTCGGCACACGGCTCGGCATACTCGACTTAGAGCGCGCGGCGAAGATCGCGAGCGCGCGCTTTGCAATACTGCGCGGCGCGGGCGCGCGTCTGGAACGCGCGCTCATCAACTTCATGCTCGACGTTCACACGCGGGAGCATGGCTACGAAGAGACGCTGCCGCCCTTCATCGTCAACCGCGACTCGCTCTACGGCACGGGTCAGTTGCCGAAGTTCGAGGCAGACCTCTTCAAGCTGACGGACGAGCGCGGCCTCTATCTCATACCGACGGCGGAAGTGCCCGTGACGAACATCCACCGCGACGAGATTCTTGAAGCCGCGCAGTTGCCTATGAAGTTCGTCGCATACACACCGTGCTTCCGTTCCGAGGCAGGCTCTTACGGTCGCGACACGCGCGGCGTCATACGCCAGCACCAGTTCGACAAGGTCGAGCTGGTCAAGCTCAGCCTGCCCGAGAACTCTTACGAGGAGCTGGAGGGGCTGACGCGCGACGCCGAGAGCATCCTGCAAAAGCTCGGCCTGCACTACCGCGTCGTCACGCTCTCGACCGGCGACATGAGCGGCGCGTCGGCGAAGACCTACGACATAGAGGTGTGGCTGCCCTCGCAGAACGCCTTCCGCGAAATCTCCTCGTGCTCGAACTTCGAGTCGTACCAGGCGCGCCGCGCCTGATACGCCTCGAAGTTCGAGCAGGAAGAGATTTCGCGGAAGGTGTTCTGC
>Ga0190275_10001125_pt1 | contig 20559 bp, 15 predicted proteins | sample Popmic550T_FD_133745 | JGI IMG/M metagenome (GOLD analysis project Ga0190275, IMG submission 133745) | Populus adjacent soil microbial communities from riparian zone of Yellowstone River, Montana, USA - 550 T | ecosystem: Environmental > Terrestrial > Soil > Riparian zone > Trees stand | place...
CGAGTTCTTCGCCGTCGCCAGCGAGTGCTTCTTCGAGCGCCCGGTGCAGCTTCGCGCGCGCCACCCCGAGCTGTACGAGGAGCTTTCATCCTACTATGGGCAGGATCCGGCGGGGGAGATCCCGCCGGGATGACGGCTCCTGACGTGAATGCCCGGCGGCGGGCGATGGCCGTCGATGGCCGAGGATTCTCGCCCGGGAACGGCGCACACGCGCGTCCACTTGTGTGAGCGGCCAGGTGGCACGGACAGGCGTGCGCAACGCTGGCGCCTTCGGTGCTCACGCTCGACACCGCCTCGGATTTCGGCTATATTTCGGCTGAATTCCAGTGCTATCCGCGTTCCCCAGAGCATGCACAGCGCACTCGACGTCGCAGCCTGGTTCTTGAACGAGGTCGACCGCAGGGCTGGCGACTCGATCACGAACCTCAAGCTCCAGAAGCTGGTCTACTACGCCCAGGCATGGACGATGGCGATGCTCGGCCGGCCGCTGTTCACGGAAGCAGTCGAAGCGTGGGCCCACGGCCCCGTGGTGGACGTGGTCTACCAGGAATACAAGGGGCACGGATACAACGGCCTGCCCCGCTCCCGGAAGAAGCCCCGCTTCGCGCCCGAAGAGCGCATCGTGCTGGAGGACGTGCTCGCGGCCTATGGCGAGCACTCCGCGACGTTCCTGGAGGCGTTGACGCACAGCGAGGCTCCCTGGCGGACGGCCTGGGGTGACAGGCCGTCCACCAGCCGGAGCCGGCGGGAGATACCGCTCTCGCTGATGGGGGAGTTCTACCTGCGGCAGTACGACGATCGGGAGAACCAGGACGTGAGAGTCGACCTCAAGCAGATGCGACCGGAGCTGCTGGCGCCGGGGATCGTTCCCCTCCCGCCCCTACCGGAGGACCACTTTCCCGCCGACCACGACGACTACATGCGCGCGGTGGCCCGCGATCTCGCGGCACGTCCTCGCCGCCGGCGGAGAGACGAGCCTGGCCCCGCATGAGCGAGATCGGGGACGTCCACAACCTCCCCGCCGAGGAGAGACCGGACGCGGACATCAAGCTGGAGCGGCCCTGGCTGCTTCTGCATACGCCCAGAACGGAGACTCCGAGCTGGGCGTTCGCTTACGGCGGCACGCAAGCGACGGAGGCCAGACTCGACGCGGTGCCCCTCTCGCTCGCCTGGACGCGCGCGAGCACCCGGCGCCTGGAGCGGTCCACCTTCTACCCGGCACGCCTGCGTACGCCGGTGGCCGGCGACACCGGCACCCGCGTGGGCCAGACGGCGGGCGCCGAGTCGCGCATCCGGTTGGCGTTCCGGGACGCCCTGGGAATCGGGGCGGGGCCCGGGCGGCGAGTCGCACCCGACCAGCCCGAGCGTGGCCGCGTGGTCCGGCTCACGCGCGCGGTCGAGTCGGACACCGACGGCGCCCGGTTCGCGGTCCTGGTGACCCCCGATGCGTATGCGCGTGTCCGCCGGTACCAGCAGCTCGTCCCCATCTACGACCTGGCCGAGGTGGAGCCCCAGGACGGGAAGGTCGAGTCGGACGCGCCGTGGGTGCGCTCACTTCCCGGGACCATGGAGACGGCGACCCTCGCGGTGCCCGGCCTGTTCACCGGCTCGGAGCACCGCTGCCCGTTCACCCCCGGCCAGATCGCGGCGCTCACCGAAGTCAGGGTCGACACGGGCACGCTCCGTCGCATCGACGAGGCGCTCGTCGCCCACTTCCGTCTCTGACGCCAGGCTCGCCTGACCACTGCGGGCAGCCAGAGCGACCGGCATGAAAAGACCCTGCATCGCAAGCCGATGCAGGGTCTCTGACGTCATACGGATCCCACGAGCTCCGTTCCGCGAGCGGATTGCGTGAGGGATTCGCGCCCGGAGGGCCGAGACGCCGGCGCGCCCGCGTCGGCGTTTCGGGAATGAGCCCGGACCATGGCGCGCCGGCGGCTCGGCGCCGTTGGCAACGGCGGTATCGTTGCCTACGGCGCGCGAAGCCCGGCCCGGAGCGCAGCGGAGGGACACGCCCGCACCGGGCAGTTCCGTTCCGGGCCCCGGCACCGACTTCTCGCGCTCCGTATCACCCCCGGCGCGGGAGGTGGACGGTGAAGGTGGTGCCGTCCTCCTCGGACGAGGCGACGTCGATGCGGCCGTTGTGGGCGTTGACGATGCGGTCGGCGATGTAGAGGCCCAGGCCCAGGTTGCCGGAGGGCCCGCCGGCGGCGGCCTGGTGCGCGTCGTCGCGGGGCTTCATCGGGTTGAAGATCCCGTTGAGCTCCCCCGACGGGATCACCGGGCCGCGATTGTGGACGGAGATGGCGACCTCGTGTTCGTCGCCCTGCGTCTCCACCGTCACCACGGTGCCCGGCGAGCCGTGCTCCAGCGCGTTGCCCAGCAGGTTGGTGAGCGCCTGGCTGATGCGCGCGCAGTCCCACTCGCCCTGCAGCTCGCCGCGCGCGTCCACGTCGATGTCGCGGTCGGGGTGGGCGGCGGCCATCTCGTCCACCACGTCGTGCACCGCCTTCCCCATGTTCATCGCCGCGCGCTCGATGGGGATCCCTCCCCCCAGCCGGCTGCGCGTGAAGTCGAGGAGCGCGCCCACCATGTGCACCATGCGGGTGGCGCTGCTGGCGATGCGCGAGGTGAGCGTCAGGCTGGGCTCCTCCAGCTCCTGCGTGTCGAGCATGAACCTGGCCGAGGTGAGCACCGCCCCCAGCGGCGTGCGCATGTCGTGCCCCAGGATCGCCAGGAACATCTCCTTCGAGTCGTCCAGCTCCTTCGTGTAGCGCGTGACCGACTCGGCGAGCGACTGGTCGATCGCCTCGTTGAAGCGCGTCAGGTCTTCCAGGTCGGCCGGGGCGAGCTCGCCCCGGGCGCGCGTCCAGAGCCGGATCACGCTGGCCCGCAGCGCCCGGTACTCCGACACCATCTGCTCCACCGTGAAGCCGCTCTCGGCGCGGTCGGCGCCGTGCTCCTCGGCGGCGGTGGCCGCGTGGCCGCCGTCCGCGGGGGCGTTCCCCTTCGACTTCTCGGCCTGCGCGTGGCCGCCCTGGTGCGTGCGCAGGTCGGCGGCGATCACGGTGAGCATCTCGTTGGCGTGGTCGCGCAGCGACATGATGTCCATCGCGCCGCTGGCCGGCGTGCAGGTGCGCGCGAACGCCTCCCACTCGGCCAGGATCGGCTCGCGGTTGCCCGCGATGAAGTCGGCCAGCCGCACGCCCTCGCGTCCCGCCGCGGGGGGCGAACCCCCTTCCCCGCCCGTCCCGACCTCGTCCCCCTCGCCCGCGCCGACTTCGTCACCCTCGCCCGCGTCACCCGGGGCGCCGGTGACGGCGGAGGCGAAGTTCTCCTCCAGCAGCGCGAGCATGCGGTAGCCGGCGGCGCTCACCTTCTTCAGGTCGGGCACCATCTCCCGCTCGCCCGCCTCCTCCGCACGCTCCACCAGCAGCTCGGTGTAGCCGATGATCTGGCCGAGCGGGGTGCGCAGGTCGTGGATCAGCGCGGGCGGCAGCGCGTGGCGGGCGGCGCCGGGCGCGGGCGGCTCCACGCTCACGTGGACGCCTCCGCGGGCGGGGGCGCCGCCGCGGCGGCCGCGGCCAGCAGCGCCTCGATCTTCCCCAGCAGGCGGGGAAGGTCCACCGGCTTGGTGTCGTAGTCGTCGCAGCCGGCCTCCAGCGCCTTGCCGCGGTCGCTGGACATGGCGTGCGCGGTGAGGGCGATCACGGGGATGTGGCGCGTCGCCGGCTCGGACTTGAGCCGGCGGGTGGCTTCCCAGCCGTCCAGCACGGGGAGGCTCATGTCCATCAGCACCAGGTCGGGGAGCTGGCTGGCGGCGGTCTCCACCCCCTCCTGGCCGTCCACCGCCAGGATCACCTGGTAGCCCTTGCGCATCAGCCGCCGCGAGAGCATGTCGCGGTTCATCTCGTTGTCTTCCACCAGCAGGATCTTGGTCATGGCGTCGATTGGGAAGGCGCTCACGCGAAGGCCGCGCGCCGTTCCCCTCCCTTTCTCATGTTCATGACGCGCTGGGTGCCCGAGTCGCCCAGCAGGTCTCGTACCCGGTGCAGCAGCGCCTCGGGGAGGTCGCCGGCCTTCTGCACCACCGTGTTCACGTAGCCGTTCAGCCGCTGCCGCTCATCGCGGCTGAGGTCGTGCGAGGTCACCACCACGATCGGCACGTCGCGCCACTCGGGGTGGCGGCGCACCCGCTCGGTGAACTCGAAGCCGTCCATCACCGGCATCATCAGGTCCAGCAGGATCAGGCGGGGGAGGCGCAGCGCCATCGTGTCGAGCGCCTCCCTGCCGTTCGCCGCCTCGCTCACGTTCCATCCCTCGGCCTCGAGCATGGCGCGCATCAGGCCGCGGGCGGTGGCGTCGTTGTCCACCACCAGCACCGCGCAGTCCTCGCCGGCGCAGGTGTACTTGCGCAGCAGGCGCGACAGGCGGCTCCGGTTCACCGGCTTGGTGGCGTACTCGGCCGCGCCCAGGGTGAAGCCGCGATTGGGGTCGTCCACCATGGTGAGCATCACCACGGGGATGTCGCACAGCGTGGGGTCGGCCTTGAGCGCGGTGAGCACGGCCCACCCGTCCATCCCGGGCATCATCACGTCCAGCGTGATGGCCACGGGCTGCATCTCGCGCGCCAGCCGGAGGCCCTCCTCGCCCCCCGCCGCCACCAGCACGCGGTACCCCTCGCGGCCCAGGAAGCGCTGCATCAGCTCGCGCTGGACCGGGTCGTCGTCGATCACCAGCACGCAGCTGGCCCCGGCCTCCACCCCCTCGCCCGCCTCCACCGCCGGCCCGCCGGCCGCCGCCACGGCCTCGATGGCCGCGGCGGGCGAGTAGGCCGCCGCCATGGCCACCTCGGCGGGGAGCTTGAGGGTGAACACGCTCCCCTCGCCGGGATCGCTGTGCACGGTCACGTCGCCCCCCATCATCTGGCAGAAGCGCCGGGTGAGCGCCAGCCCCAGCCCGGTTCCGCCGAACTTGCGCGTGGTGGAGGCGTCGGCCTGCGTGAAGTCCTGGAAGAGCTTGACCAGCTGCTCGGCGCTCAGGCCGATCCCCGTGTCGGCCACCTGGAAGACGATCCACTCGCGCCCGTCCATCTCCTCGCGCCGCGCGTCCACGGTGATGATCCCCTCGTGGGTGAACTTGGCCGCGTTGGAGAGGAGGTTGAAGAGCGCCTGGCGCACCTTCACCTGGTCGGCGTGCATGCTGCCCAGCTGCGGGGCGATCACCATGCGCAGCGTGTTGGCGTTGGTCTCCACCATCGGCTGGATGGTGGTCGCCACCTCGCCGATCATCCCCGCCAGGTCGAAGGTCTCCAGGAAGAGCTCCATCTTCCCCGCCTCGATCTTGGAAAGGTCGAGGATGTCGTTGATCAGCGCCAGCAGGTGCTTCCCCGCCGAGCCGATCTTCTCCAGGTCGGCGCCGAAGTCGTCCAGCTCGCGCTCCACCGCCTCCTCGTGCAGCATCTCGGAGTAGCCCAGGATGGCGTTCAGCGGGGTGCGCAGCTCGTGGCTCATGTTGGCCAGGAACAGGCTCTTGGTGCGGTTTGCGGTCTCGGCCGCCTCGCGCGCCCTGGCCACCTCCTCCTCGGCCAGGCGCCGCTCGGTCACGTCCTCCATGGCCAGCACCAGCAGCTCGCCGTGGTGCCCCGCCTGCAGCCGCCGCGCGTTCAGCAGCATGGTGCGCCGCCCGATCCCGGGGAAGGCGTGCTCCAGCTCGAAGTCGCTGAACACCGAGCTGGCGGGGATGATGTCCTCGAGCAGCGTGCGCAGCGCCGGGATGTCCCACTGGCCGTTGCCCAGCTCGTAGATCAGCCGGTTCTCGGTTTCCTCGGCCGACACGTGGAAGGTCTCGTAGAAGGCGCGGTTGCCGCTGCGCACGCGGAGCGCGGGATCGAGGATCAGCAGCGGCTCCCGCACCGTGTCCACGATGTCCTGCGCGTAGGTCTCGATCGCGGTGACCTCGGCCTCGGCGCGGCGCCGCTCGGTCACGTCCTCCATGGCCAGCACCAGCAGCTCGCCGTGGTGCCCCGCCTGCAGCCGCCGCGCGTTCAGCAGCATGGTCCGCCGCCCGATCCCGGGGAAATCGTGCTCCAGCTCGAAGTCGCTGAACACGGAGCTGGCGGGGATGATGTCCTCCAGCAGGGTGCGCAGCGCCGGGATGTCCCACTGCCCGTTGCCCAGCTCGTAGATCAGCCGGTTCTCGGTCTCCTCGGGGGTGACCTCGAAGGTGTGGTAGAAGGCGCGGTTGGCGCTGCGCACGCGGAGCTCCGTGTCCAGCGTGAGCAGCGGCTCGCGCACGGTGTCCACGATGTCCTGCGCGTAGGTCTCGATCGCGGTGACCTCGGCCTCGGCCAGGCGCCGCTCGGTCACGTCCTCCATCGCCAGCACCAGCAGCTCGCCGTGCTGCCCCGCCTGCAGCCGCCGCGCGTTCAGCAGCATCACCCGCCGGCCGATCCCGGGGAAGTCGTGCTCCAGCTCGAAGTCGCTGAACACCGAGCTGGCGGGGATGATGTCCTCCAGCAGCGTACGCAGCGCCGGGATGTCCCACTGGCCGTTGCCCAGCTCGTAGATGAGCCGGTTCTCGGTCTCCTCGGGGGTGACCTCGAAGGTCTGGTAGAAGGCGCGGTTGGCACTGCGCACCCGCAGGTCGGGGTCCAGGGTGAGCAGCGGCTCGCGCACCGTGTCCACGATGTCCTGCGCGTAGGTCTCGATCGCCTTCACCTCGGCCTCGGCCAGGCGGCGCTCGGTCACGTCCTCCATGGCCAGCACCAGCAGCTCGGCGTGGCTCCCGGGGCGCAGCTTGCGCGCGTTCAGCAGCATCACCCGCCGCCCGATCACCGGGAAGCGGTGCTCCAGCTCGAAGTCGTTGAAGACGGAGCTGGTGCGCATCACCTCGTCGAGCAGCGCGCGCAGGTCGGGGATGTCCCACTGGCCGTTGCCCAGCTCGTAGAGCGGGCGGTTCTCGGTCTCCTCGCAGGTGACGCGGAAGGTCTGGTAGAAGGCGCCGTTGGCGCTGCTCACGCGCAGGTCGGGGTCGAGGATCAGGAGCGGCTCGCGCACCGTGTCCACGATGTCCTGCGCGTAGGTTTCGATCTCCTTCACCTCGGCCTCGGCGCGGCGGCGCTCGGTCACGTCCTCCATCGCCAGCACCAGCAGCTCGCCGTGGCTCCCCGCGCGCAGCTTGCGCCCGTTGAGCAGCATCACCCGGCGACCGATGGTGGGGAAGGTGTGCTCCAGCTCGAAGTCGTTGAAGACGGAGCTGGTGGGGATCACGTCTTCCAGCAGGGTGCGCAGCGCCGGGATGTCCCACTGGCCGTTGCCCAGCTCGTAGATCAGCCGGTTCTCGGTCTCCTCGTGGGTGACCTGGAAGGTCTGGTAGAAGGCGCGGTTGGCGCTCTTCACCCGCAGCGTGGGGTCGAGCATCAGGAGCGGCTCGCGGACGGTGTCCACGATGTCCTGCGCGTAGGCTTCCACCAGGGGCTTGCGCCGCATCAGCGAGCGCTGGCCGAGATTCATCATGCGGGGTTCCCCGTTGAGTTGGAGTGGAGGCTCCCCGCGGGCGCCCCGGTCGATCCGTCCGTCGCCGCGCGGGGGGCGTCCCCGCGGGGGAGCCGGACGCGGAAGGTGCTCCCGCGCCCCGGCTCGCTTTCCACGTCCACGTCGCCGCCCAGCAGCCGGCTGAACTCGCGCGCGGCCGCCAGCCCGATCCCCATCCCCCCGAACGAGCGGGTGGCGGCGCTGTCCACCTGCCAGAAGCGGTCGAAGACGCGGGCCTGGTGCTCGGGGGCGATGCCGATGCCGGTGTCGCTCACCTCGAACACCACGTGCGCGCCCTCGACGCGCACCCCCAGGCGCACCTGGCCGCGCTCGGTGTACTTGACCGCGTTGCCGCACAGGTTGATCAGGACCTGCCGCGCCTTGCCGCCGTCGGTCTCCAGCGCCACCCGGTCGCCGGGGAGGTCCACCACGAACGCCAGCCCCTTGGCGAGGGCGGCGGGCTCCACCAGCTCGCCCGCCTGCCGCGCGATCTCGCGCGCGTCGAAGGGCTCGGCGTGCACCGTCTCGCGCCCCTCGTCGCGCAGCGAGAAGGCGAGGATCTCCTCGATCATCCCCGCTAGGTGCCAGCCGCCCGCCTTGATCCGCTCCACCTTGCGCGCCTGCGCCTCGTTCAGCGGGCCGTCCAGGTGCAGGATGTCGGCGTAGCCCAGCATCCCGTTCAGCGGGGTGCGGAACTCGTGCGAGAGGGTGGCCATGAAGGTGCCCTTGGCCAGGTTCGCCGCCTCGGCCGCGACGGTGGTCTCGCGCAGCGCCTCTTCCACCCGCTTCTGCCCGGTGATGTCGAAGAAGGTGAGCACCACGCCGTCCACCCCGCCGTCGGGCCCGCGGTACGGGTTGATGCGCGCCGCGAACCACTCGCCCGCGTCGCTCGCCACCTCGCGGTCGCTCCGCTCCAGCGAGGCCACCACGCCGCGCGCGTCGTCCAGCAGCGACGGGTAGCGGAGGCGGTGGGTGATGTCGGCCAGGGGGCGGCCCTCGTCGGCGGCGCCGAAGTTGAAGATCGCCGCGGCCGCCGGGGTGAAGCGCCGGATCCGCATCTCGCGGTCGAGGAAGACCGTGCCCACCTCGGTGGACTCGATCAGGTTCTGCAGGTCGGCGTTGGTCCGCTTCTGCTCCTCGATCGTGCTGCGGTGCTCCTGGTTGATGGTGGTGAGCTCCTCGTTGATCGACTGGATCTCTTCCCGGCTGGTCTCCAGCTCTTCCGACGCCGCCTTCTGCTCCTCGTTGACCGAGCGCAGCTCCTCGTTGGCCGCCCGCAGCTGGGCGACCATGCGGTCGTGCGCGGCGCCCGTCGCCTCCAGCTGCTCGCGGGTGCGGCGCAGCGCCTCCTCCAGCACCTCCACGGCGCCCGCGGCGGCGGCCTCCGGCGCGCGGGCGGCGCGGCCGGGCTCCGCGGCGCCATCACGCGGCGCCGGGTCGTCGAACACCACCAGGGCGAACCGCCCCGCCCCCGCCCCGTCCAGCGGCGGGTGCACGCGCAGGCTCACCGCGTCGCCGCCTTCGCCGTCGGCCACGGTGCGGGTGGTGGCGAGCCCCTTCTCGAACGCCTGGTATAGCGCCGTGCGCAGCTCCATCCGCAGGGCGCCGCGCGACAGGTCGATCAGGTTGTGGCTGGGCGCGCCCACGCCCAGGTGCAGGTGCCGGCCGGCGTGCCCGGAGAGGTGCACCACGTCGAGCCGCTCGTCCACCACCAGGCTGGGTGGCGCGTAGGCCTCCAGCAGGCGCAGGTGCAGGGCGCCGTACGAGGATCCATGCGGGGTGTCGCCGGATGCCGCCGGCGGAGCGCCGGAGCGCACGGGCGGGTCGGCGGCCGAGGGACGCGCCGGCAGCCGGTGCGGGCCGGCGCCGCGTCGGTAGATCCGGTGCTCGCCAGTGGACGCGAACAGGCCGTCGCCGGCTCCCTCCGCGCTCCCCAGGAAGAGCAGTCCGCCGTCGCGCAGCGCGTAGTGGAAGGTCTCCAGCACCCGCGCCTGCGCCTCGGGGTGCAGGTAGATGAGCAGGTTGCGGCAGCTGATCAGGTCGAGCCGCGAGAAGGGGGGGTCGTGCAGCACGTTGTGCACGGCGAAGAGCACCCCCTCGCGCAGCGGCTTCCCCACGCGGTACCCGCCCTCCTCGCGGGTGAAGAAGCGGCGCAGCCGCGCCGCCGGGATCTCGGCCACCGCCCCGGCCGGGTAGAGCGCCTCGCGCCCCCAGGCGTAGCCCTTCTCGTCGATGTCGGTGGCGAACATCTGGATCTGCGGCGGGTGCTCGAGCGTGGCCGCGTGCTCGCGCAGCAGGATGGCGATCGAGTACGCCTCCTCGCCGGTGGCGCACCCCGCCACCCAGACCCGCACCGCGTCGTCCGGCCCCTTCCCCTCGAACAGCGCCGGCACGGCCACGGCAAGCGCCGCGAACGCCTCGGGGTCGCGGAAGAAGCCGCTCACCGAGATCAGCAGGTCGCGCACGAGCGCCCGCGGCTCGTCGCTCCCCGCGCGCAGCAACGGGAGGTACGCCTCCAGCGTCTCCACGCCGGTGAACATCAGCCTCCGCTCCAGCCGCCGCAGCACGGTGGTGCGCTTGTAGAGGCTGAAGTCGTGCCCCGTCGCGGCGCGGAGCGCGGCGAACACCTGGGCCAGCAGCGCCTCGGTGTCGGGGGGCGGCGGGTCGGCGTGGAGCGCCGGGGCGGCGTGCCGCAGGCGGACCAGCTCGGCGGCGATGCGCTCCGACGGAAGCACCAGGTCCACCTGGCCGGTGGCGATGGCGCTGGTGGGCATCCCGTCGTACCCCGCCTCGGCGGGAAGCTGCGCCACGGTGATCCCGCCGCCCTCGCGGATGTGCCGCACCCCCGCGGAGCCGTCGGCCCCGGTGCCCGAGAGCACCACGCCCACCGCGTCGGCCCCGTGCGAACGGGCCAGGGTGCGGAAGAAGAGGTCCACCGGCAGGTGCTGCGCCTCGCCGCCGCGCTCCACCACGTGGATGGCGTCGCCCTCCATCACCAGGTCGTTGCCGGGGGAGATGACGTAGGCGTGGTTCGCCTCCACCCGCGTGGCGGCGGTGACCTGCGTGACGGGGATGGGCGAGCGGTCCTGCAGCAGCGCCGCGATCCGGCTCTCGCGGGCGGGGTCGAGGTGCATGATCACCACGTACGCCATCCCGCTGTCGGCCGGCACCTGCTCGAAGAAGCGCTGCAGCGCCTTCAGCCCGCCGGCCGACGCGCCGATCCCCACCACCGCCAGCGGAGGCCCCGCCGCCGCGGCGGCGCGCCTGCGGCCGGGCGATGCGGACACGCGGGTCACGGGCGCCTCCGCATGGACGGGGGCGGGCGGGCGCGGGGCGGAGTGCGGTCAGCGGGCATGGTGCCTTCCGTCCGGAGAGGGGAGCGTGGCCGGAATGGAGGTGCGCCGTCGGGCGCCGTCCACCATCCGACGGCCCCGCGGCGAAGGTCGTCCGCAAGTTATTGACCAGATGGTAAATTGAAGCTATACTATATTGTACATTCGGTCAATAACCATCGCCGCGTCGTCCGGGGCACTCGGGTACGGGCGTGGGCAACGGAGGCGGGAGCGGATGCCGGGGAAGCGGGCTTCGGAAGACGAGCGGCGCGAGCAGATCCTGCACGCCGCCTTCGAGGTGGCGTCGGCGGGGGGGATCGGCAGCCTCACCATCCGCGCGGTCGCGGCCGAGGCGGGGCTGAGCCACACGCTGGTCGTGCACTACTTCCAGCGCAAGGAGCGGCTGGTGCTCGCGCTCCTCGCCTGGCTGATCGACACCACCTCGGTGCTGCACGTGTCGGACGACATCGCCCACTTCCCGCGCGCGCTCGACCGGCTGCACGCGCTGCTGCAGCAGGAGATGGCGCGCCTGGGGCAGCAGCCGCGGCACACCCGGCTCTTCTTCGAATTCTGGATCCTGGGCCAGCGGCACGAGCCGATCCGGGCACGCATCGGCGCCGAGCTGGAGCGCTACCGCACGGCGTTCCGGGCGATCATGGAAGAGCTGCTCCGGGCCGAGCCGGCCTCGTTCCCCGGCGTCACCGCCGACGGGATGGCGGCCGTGGCCGTGAGCTGGATCCACGGGTGCGCGGTGCAGGCGATGATCGATCCCGGCCACTTCGACACCGACGAGTACCTCGCCGCCGTGCGCGGGATCGCCGGCCAACTCGCGTGACCCCGCGTGTCCGGGATCCGACGGATGAATGAGATGTCACCACCACCGGAGCACGTGCCCATGGCCGCGACCATCCTTCTCGTGGACGACAACGCCGACAACCAGGAGATCTACCGGATCATCCTCGCCCACTTCGGCTACACGGTGCTGCTGGCGAATGACGGCGAGGCCGGGGTGAGGATGGCGCGCAGCCACGCCCCCGACCTGATCCTGATGGACCTGACGATGCCCATCATCGACGGCCTGGAGGCCACGCGCATCCTGAAGGCCGACCCGGCGACCTCCGGCATCCCCATCGTGGCCCTGACCGCCCACGCGATGCGCGAGGACCAGGTGGCGGCGATGGAGGCCGGGTGCGACTCCTTCCTCGCCAAGCCCGTCGAGCCGCGGCGCGTGGCGGAGGAAGTGCGGCGGCGGCTGACGCTCACCCCCGCGTCGCGGGCATGAGACGGAGTCCTGAAAGAGACGGCGGACGCACATCGGCAGGTCGAAGTCAAAGGATTCGGGGATTTGGGGGAGGGGGGGATTCGGGGGATGGGGGGATTCGGGGGATGGGGGATGGGGGATGGGCGTGTCAGAATGAACAGGTCACAATGAGCGCGGGAGGCATGAAATGAATCACATGATGTTCTCGGACTTTGAGTTTCGGGACGACGACCGATTGGTGATGTGCACGCGCGGTGTGCGGGACGCGGCGGCCGGCGCGGCCATCGACGACCGCTGGTGGTATCTCACCTTCGCCGGCAGGCCGCCCGTGCGCCTGGTGCGGGTGACGCCCGGCGAGACGCGCGGCGACGTATGGCACAGCGCGCTGCAGCACCTGGACGGGCTGGAGTAGCGGAGGCGGGAGGGCTGGATGCATGGCGCGGTCGGCCTCCTCGCCCGATTCATTGCGACAAAATTTTGCTTGTGCGGTCGAGGAGGGTGGCCTAGCTTCGCTTCTGGAAAGCGTGGTGAACAGTCAGCGGCGGGGGCGGCCCACTCGGGCGACCCTGGCCGGTCTTTCTGTTTTCGGATACCGCCGGAGGAGGGAAAAATGCGCCCGTTCCCACGTTCCGCGAAGACCCTGCTTCTCGCCGCGAGCGCCCTCGTCGCCGCATGCACGGACCGGAGCGGTGCGATCCTCCCGGCCCGCCCGGGGAGCCCGGGTGCGAACGCCCCGCTCGCGGCCGTCGCCTGCACCGCGAGCGTCCCCGCCCGGACCCTCACCTGCGCCCCCACCCCGGGCGGCCAGCCCGGCGTTCGGGCGAATGAGATCCTGTACGGAGGGCAGCACGTCTACGTCACCCTCTTCTCGACCGCGGCGGCCATCGCGGCCGACACGTTGTCGTTCACCGTCCGCATCCGGAACCTGATCCGGCAGCCGATCGGCACGACGGACGGAGCCACGGCCGACCCCGCGGGCGTGAAGGTGTTCTTCGCCACGCCCCCCGCCGTGACCGCGGGCACGGGAGCCGTCACCATCGTCAACGCCGATGGCTCTGCGGTCTTCACCGCGAGCGACCAGCCCTTCTTCCGGTACGTGGGGCTGATCCGGACCGACTCGACCTCGCCCGGCAGGACCTGGAAGTTCCAGCTTGCGCCGGGCGTGGAGACGTTCACCTTCACCCTGTTCGTGGCGGCGCCGGTCGCGTTCCCGGACGGATGGATCGACCTGCTCCCGGACAGCAGCGTGCTCCTGGTGGGCGAGGACGACACGGTGAAGGCGGTGGTGCGCAGCGCGGTCGGCAGGGTTCTGCCGCACGGCCCGCTCGCCTGGGCGAGCTCGGCCCCCGATTCGGTCACCGTGACCCCGCTCCCCGGCGACTCGCTCGCGGTGGTGCATGCGTTGGGCGGGGCCAGCGCGACGATCACGGCCACCGCCGCGCCGCGGACCGGCCACGCCGTCGCGCGGGCCGAGCGCGACCCCGCGGCGGTGCCGCGCCGGCTGACCGTCTCCGGCGCGGGCACCGGCGACGGCGTGGTCACGTCCACCCCGTCCGGCATCCTCTGCGCCGTCGCCGGCGGGGTCGCCGCCGGGGGGTGCAGCGCGCTCTTCCCCTACGGCACGGAGGTGACGCTCGGCGTGACCGCGGCGGCCGGCGGCCACGCGTTCGCCGGGTGGTCGGGCGCGTGCGGCGGGACGTCGGCCACCTGTGCGGTCACGCTGACGCAGGCGCGGTCGGCGGGCGCGCAGCTCACCGCGCCCGCCGGGCCACTCGCCTACCGCCCGGCGCTCGACTTCGGCCCGTTCATGGACGGGCAGAACCCGGACCTGGGCTCCGTCGTTTCGGCCGACCAGCTCCGCGCGCGGCTCGTGCTCACGCGCTCGCTCACCACGCGCGTCCGCAGCTTCGGCAGCATGGGCGGGCTGCAGCACGCCCCCGGCATCGCCCGCGAGCTGGGGATGGGGATGGCCTGCGGCGCCTGGATCGGGCCCTCCGAGGATGCCAACCAGGCGCAGATCGCGGGGCTCCTGGCCAGCATGCGCTCCGGCGACTGTGACCTCGCGATCGTCGGGAGCGAGATGCTGCGGCGGGTGGACGTGACCGAGAGCCAGCTCATCTCCTACATCCGCCAGGTGAAGCAGGCGGGGCTGGGCGTGCCGGTGACCACGGCCGACATCTACGGAGAGATCCGCTCCCGGCCGAGCCTCATCGCCGAGCTCGACGTGCTGATGGTGAACGTGTACGCCTACTGGGAAGGCGTGCCGCTGCAGTACGCGCTCTTCCACGTGGACACGGTCTACCACTCGATGGTGGCCGTGGCCGGCGGCAAGCCCGTGTACGTCTCCGAGAGCGGCTGGCCCTCGTGCGGCGACGTGAACGGAGGGGCCGTGCCGTCGGAGGCGAACGCCGCCCAGTACTTCCTCAACTTCGCGTCGTGGGCCCGGAGCCGGGGCGTCACCGCGTTCTACTTCGAGGCCCTGGATGAAGGCTGGCACGTCGCGAGCGAGGGCCCGCAGGGGGCGTGCTGGGGGGTCATGGACCGGTTCGGCGCGCTGAAGCCGGGGATGCAGGCGGTGTTCGACGGCACCACCGTACCCGACAACTGGAGCGGCGAGACCGTGGTCGGGGGCGCGGGCACCCCTTCGATCGCGTTCACCCACGTGCCGCCGCTCGGCGCGACGGCCGAGGACCTCGCGGGGAGCATCGCCCACGTGAAGCCGGTGGAGCACCGCGTGGCCCTGTACATCAGGGTCAACGGGCTGTGGTACGTGAAGCCCTACCAGGACTCGCGGAGGGCGATCCGCATCCGCCCCGACGGAACGTGGGCCGCCGACATCGTCACCGGGGGGAACGACCAGGATGCGACGGAGATCGCGGCCTTCCTGGTGCCGGCGACGTACGACGCGCCCGCCGTCTTCGGCGCGCCGACGCTCCCCGGCGAGATCGCGGCGAACGCGGTGGCCAGCGTGAGCGTCACGCGGTAGCCGGGCGCGAATGCCCCTGCCGCGGGCGTGCCGCAGGGGCCACGGCCAAGCTGTCGTAGCCCGTTGTCTTCCAACAGATTAGATTAAATCACTCCGCCGCTGGCCAGCGCGGAGCCCCCACGCGCGAAGGACGCTTCATGAGCACGCTCAGCCCGGACGTGACGCTCCTCGTCGGGGGGCCCGCGCCCGGCACCGAGGTGGCCGACGGCCGCACCCGCTTCGCGTTCCTCGCCGAGACCAGCCGCTGCCTGGCGCACTCGCTCGACTTCGAGACCACGCTCGAGACCGGGGCCGGGCTGGCGCTGCCGCACTTCGGCACCTGGTGCATGGTGGACATCGTCGAGGCCGACGACAGCATCCGCCGCGTCGCCGTGATCCACCCCGACCCCGAGAAGCAGCGCCTGGCGCGCGCCTTCTACCAGGCGCACCCGCCCGGCCGCGACGATCCGATCGGCGCGCCGCGGGTGATCCGCACGCGCGAGTCGGAGTTCGTGCTGGCCTACGACGACGTGCTCGAGGGGATCGCCGAGGAGGAGCACCGTACCCTGCTGAACGAGCTGGGCGCGCGCTCGTTCCTGATGGTGCCTATGTCGGCGCGGGGGAAGACGCTGGGCGCCATCACCTTCGTCTCCGACGACCGCCGCCGCTACGACGACGCCGACCTGCTGCTGGCCGAGGACCTGGGGCGCCGCTGCGCGATGGCCGTGGACAACGCGCGGCTCTACGCCGCCTCGCAGGGGGCGCTGAAGGCGGCCGAGGAGGCGCGCGTGGCCGCCACCTTCACCGCGCAGCGCGCCGAGGAGCTGCTGGGCGAGGCCAACCTTTCGCGCCACGAGGCCGAGGAGGCCGACCGCGCGAAGACCTCGTTCCTGGGCACCATCTCGCACGAGTTCCGCACCCCGCTCACCGCCATCCAGGGCTTCGCCGACCTCCTGGCCGAGCAGATGTCGGGGCCGCTGAACGAGAAGCAGCAGCACGGCGTCACGCGCATCCGCGCCGCCAGCGACCACCTGCTCACGCTGATCGAGGAGATCCTCACCTTCGCGCGGCAGCAGGCCGGCCGCTCGGAGCTGCGCCTGCGCGAGGTGGACATCGCCCACCTGGTGCGCGAGAGCGCGTCGCTGATGGAGCCGCTGGCCGCCGCGCGCGGGCTGAAGCTGGTGCTGAACATCCCCGAGGCCCCGATCCCCTTTTGCACCGACCCGGGCAAGGTGCGCCAGATCATCCTGAACCTGGCGGCCAACGCGGTGAAGTTCACCGAGGCGGGCGAGGTGCGGCTGGACCTGGAGAACACCGGCGGCGCCGTGCTGCTGCGCGTGACCGACACCGGCATCGGCATCGCCACCGAGCACTTCGAGCACGTGTTCGACGCGTTCTGGCAGGTGGACGACTCGTCGGGGCGGCTGGGGGGCACGGGGCTGGGGCTGGCGGTCACGCGGCAGCTCGCCGTGCTGCTGGGCGGCGAGGTGGAGATGCGGAGCAAGCTCGGCCGCGGGAGCGTGTTCACCGTGCGCCTCCCGAACCTCGAGGTGCCGCCCGCGAAATCGGCCTTCGGCGCGCCGCGCGAGCTCACCGGCACCGAGCAACGGAAAAAGGGCCGCCGCCGCGCCTCGCGCCGCGGCGTCAAGCCCGCCAAGCCCCCGAAGCCGCAGGCGTAGGACCGGTGCGGCCCGCCGGCCCGCTCGCACCCGCCGGCGATGCCGGTCCCCCCCGTGCGAAATATGCGAGTGAACTCGCCGCTACAACGGCACACAGTCCGCCTCCGCGGACTTCACCGGGCCGGTGGGATCGAGCCCCGATGCCGCCGCCGCGCCGTGGAGCCTCGCGCAGTTTGCGAGGCTTCTCGTAGTTGTTGCTGCGGCTTCAGCCGCCGGTCGCGGGGCCATCGGACGATCTGCGGGGCCATCGGAGGCTCTATCGGCGGCGCTCGGAACCAGCTCTCCGAAGCTTGCGATGGTTCGGGTCGGGATCGGTGCTTGACGCGCGGAGGGCGCAGAGGAATTCCCCTGCGCCCTCCTTCGTCCCGATTTCGTAACAACAGGTTTCACGCGGAGTCAGCGGAGTTAGCGGAGTCAACAGAGAAGCTGTATCACTCCCCCGCTGCCCGTGCGTGAGGTGCCGCTGGACGGCTACTGGCGGACGGCGCGGACGCTCCAGCCCACGGACGGGGCGCCGCGGTATTTGCGCTGGTTGACGGTCGGGGTCATCTCGTAGCGCCGGATCGACGCGTCGCCGCCGAGGCGCTCGATGCCGCGCAGGATGCTCGAGGCTTCCTCGTCGTTGGCGGTGTGCGCGCGGATCTCTTCGAGAAAGCTGGGCTCGGCGATGGCTGAAAAGCGTGAAGCAGAGATGGAAAACGAGCTCGACATGATGCTTTCCGGACGGAGAAACACAGGTGACGCCGACGCGGGCGCCCTTGAATCTAGCGGCAAACCGCCGAAGTAGCGATGGCAGATCGCAGGAAACACCGATATCGTGCTCGTGGCCGTGTCGATCGATGTCCGTCATCACCCCTGAACCGCCGGAGTTCCGCGTGACCGTGCCACCGTTCACCGAAGGAATCGAGGCGATCGTCAGCGGCCTGCGCGGCGACGCCCGCTCGCACGCGGCGCTGAATGGCGCCGCCTCTGGGATCGACCACCTCGGCCGGCACTTGCACGGGTTCGGCTTCGTGCGCGACCGCGAGATCGCGGACTGCTTCACCGCCGCCTTCAACGAGCTGAGCGCGTCACACGCCGTCCCCGAGGACGAGCGCGGCGAGGCGGTCGAGCGCGCCGTGGGCCACCTCGAGGCGGCGCTGGCACACGCGCGGGAGGGCGTGCTGCCGGACGAGCCGGTGAGCGCCGAAACCTGAGGTCGACGGACCCTTTCTCCATCCCGGTGTATGGGAACGCGCAGCCGCTTACGCGCGGCGGCGCAGGATCCCACGCCGATCTGAGGCTCCATTGCAATCCCCCGAGGGCCCGCCGGACATGCTTCCCCCGGCCGGGATCGACGCGTTTCCGCCCGGCGTTCCGCACTCCGTGCCCGCCTATCACCGCGCGCGCTGGCCCCTGGCCGTGGCGCGGTGGTGGCGCACCGCCTTCGCGCACCACGCCCTCCCGCCGGCGGCCGAGACGGCGCGGCCGCGCGACGCCGCCGCGGCTGGCGTGGACGCCCCGGCTCGACGCGACGACGACGGCGTGTAGCCGCGGTCCGTCCGGCGGCAGGATCGCCACGGCTTTTCGGTGGATATCGATCATCCCAAGGCCCCCCAACGCTTTGCCGCGTCGGGGGGCCTTCGCGTCGTCGAACCTCGCGGCGCCTTGGCGCGTGCAGGGCGGATGTTGTGCCGCGCGGACTGGAACCTGCATGAGCGGCGCCCGCCCGGGGGAGGCGCCACGGGTGCCGCCGGGCTCGCCCGATCTTCGTTACGGACTTCGCAGGCAAGGCAAAGCCAAATGGATCAGCAGCAGCAGCAGACCAAGACCCGCGGGGTCGCCGACATCGTGTTCCTGATCGACGTGTCGGGGAGCATGGCCCCGGCAATCGACGCGCTGAAGGCGAACATCGGCACCTTCGTGGAGTCGCTGAGCAAGGGCGAGGGGAACAACGTGTCGCCGGTTCGCGACTGGCGCGCCAGGGCCGTCGGCTACCGCGACGTGGAGGTGGACGCCCAGCCGTTCATCGACAACCCGTTCGTGAACGACGTGGAGGCGCTGCGGGCGCAGCTCGCCGGGCTGGTGGCCGAGGGCGGCGACGACGAGCCCGAGTCGCTGCTGGACGCGCTGTTCATGGTCGCCAACATGGGGCAGACCGAGAAGGGCGCGCAGGCGCTGGACCCGACGAAGTGGCGCTACCGCAGCGACGCCGCGCGCGTGGTGGTGGTGTTCACCGACGCCTCGTTCAAGCCCACCATGAGCATCCCCGAGGCGAAGGGCGGCGGCATCCAGGACGTGACCAACGCCGTGATCAACAACCGCATCATCCTCAGCCTGTTCGCGCCCGACATGCCCGGCTACGACGAGCTGAGCCAGATCGACAAGTCGGAGTGGGAGGCGATCTCGTACCCGGGGAAGAACCCGCAGGAGGCGCTGGTCCAGTTCACCACCGACCAGGCCAACTTCAAGAACACCCTCCGGCAGCTCGCCGCCAGCGTGTCGAAGTCGGCGGAGACGGTGGCGCTGTAGGGGGCGTGCTGGTGCTGGGTGCTGAAGGGATTAGTCCTGAGTCCTGAGTCCCAAGTCCTGATTGAGTCCGTCTCGGACCGGCTGAGGGTTTCGCGGGACTCGGCACCAGCAGCTGCACCCCGGCACGTCGCGGGCTTGGGTCCGAGGGGCGGCGATAGATCCTTCGGCCTGCGGTCGCCGGCCGCGCCGAACGATCGGTGTGGCCGGCCTCAGGATGACATGCGCGGGGTGGGGCGCGTCGAGCACATCGCGCGAACATAAGGCGAACAGGACTCAGGACTTAGGACTCAGCACCCGAAAACCCAGCACTCCGAAGCTATGGCGAAGAAGCTCAAAGTCGGCGACGAGATCAACGGATACCGGATCACCCGCGTGTTCGGGCCCGGCGCGATGGCCATCTCGTACGCGGCCGAGAGCGCGTCGGGGCAGCGGGTGTTCTTCAAGCAGTACAAGTCGCCCGCGGTCACGGTGGACTGGTACCGCGACTTCGTGCGCTACCAGAGGGAGCTGAACGCGCGGATCGAGGGGAGCCCGGCGCGCAACTTCTGCGTGCGCGCGGTGGACGCGTTCGAGGCGGTGTGGGGCGGGCGCAACTACTTCCAGGTCTTCGAGCTGGTCGAGAACGGCGCCGACCTGGGCGGGATCTTCGAGCGCGAGGCCGAGGAGAACGGCGGCAACGTCCTCCCGATCCCCTTCCCCGCGCGGCTCTGGGAGCAGCACCTGATCTGGGCGAAGGTGCTCATGTCGGGGATCAACACGCTGCACGCCGCGAAGGTCGCCCACGTCGACCTCAAGCCCGACAACGCCTTCCTGATCGAGGACCCCTCGATCGCGGCGGGCTTCCAGCTCAAGCTGATCGACACCGACTTCTCGGTGCTCACCGACCAGACGGCGCCCTGGCACGGCCGCCAGGGCTACGTGGGCACCGACAACTACCGCTCGCCCGAGCACTTCACCACCGGCGCCGTCCCCGGCGCCGCGTCGGACGTGTTCACCTGCGGGTTGATCCTGTACCAGCTCCTGGCCGGGCGACACCCGTACTGGTCGGAAGATCAAGCCGAATACGCACGGAAGGCGCTCGCGCACGCAGCCGAGCGCCCGGTGCTGGGCGGCACCATGCCCGCGCCCGCCAGCAACGACGCCGTCGCCGACGTGATCCACCGCTGCCTCTCGCCGCGCGCCGAGGATCGCCCCACGGCCGCCGAGGTGCGCGACGTGCTCACTGGCCGCGCGGCCGCGGTGGCCGCCGCGGCTGCCGCCGCCGCCGCGCCCGTCA
>Ga0190275_10001126_pt1 | contig 20556 bp, 19 predicted proteins | sample Popmic550T_FD_133745 | JGI IMG/M metagenome (GOLD analysis project Ga0190275, IMG submission 133745) | Populus adjacent soil microbial communities from riparian zone of Yellowstone River, Montana, USA - 550 T | ecosystem: Environmental > Terrestrial > Soil > Riparian zone > Trees stand | place...
ACGCGCAGTTCGGCGCCGGTCATACCAATCGCGACCATCGCATCCAGAGCGGGCTCCAGGTCAGGCGAGAACTCGTCGGTAATAGCGGCAATACGAAGTTTAGGATTCATTAGAGTGTGATGACCTGGTCCGGCATATTGCCCGACAGGGCTTTATACAAATCAGGGAAGCAGCCGATTGGCACTCCTTCGATCAACTTGTCCGCAATGTCGCGCTCATAGCAGCACTGGTCGCATCCCATGAGGAGCATCCGGCTCTTTTTGGCGACGGCGGCGAGCCTCTCGCCGATTGGATTTCCTTTGACGAGAACGTAGTTGTTGTCCTCGAAGAAGAACATCCCAACTACATCGACGCCGTGGCGGCCTTCTTCAAGCTGCGGCAGAATCATCCGGCCCAGTTTATACGACACGGTATGGCCCTGTGTGGAAAAAATGTAGGCTACTTTCATATTGGAAGTGTGTCCAGCGCGGCTTGAACTGCACTGGTCGCGAGAATCGCGCGGGAACGGCGGCTAACCGGGATTTCCGGATGCGACCCAAGGATACCGGATGCAGTAAGTTCCCGCGCGCGATCCGGTTTGGCGCCGCGAATTTGTTCCGCGGCATGCTCACAGAGAGCGATCAAAGTCATGCAGGTCGTGCACCGATATTGGACTTCCTCGATGGCTCCGTGGTCGCTAAGCCTGATTGCGAAACCGGCAATTGCATCATCGTCCTTCACGAACGCCTGCGGTTCGAAATGCGGCTCCAGCTTGCGACGACACGCTTGTTGGAAGTAATGGTACACATCGCGTTGCATCGAAGAATCATTCTATCGTGGGCGCTGCCGACGGCGTTGATATGATTACGGTACTCAAATCTGCTTATGTTCTGTAGAACCCTGGCAATCGTCTCCTTGTTCGCGAGCGCAGTGACCGCGGCGTCTCCAAATCTGGATATTTACTGGATTGACGCGGAGGGCGGCGCTTCAACTTTAGTTGTGACGCCGGGCGGACGATCGATGCTGATCGATACCGCCAACCGGACTTCGGACGATCGTGACGCCAAACGAATCTTCGCAGCGGCACAACAGGCGGGCTTAACGAAGATCGACGTCGTGTTGACTACGCATTACCACGGAGATCACGTCGGCGCGATGGAGGCGCTCCAAAAGCTGATCCCAATCGGGCAGTATATCGATCATGGAGAGTCGATCGAGTTCGACCGGCCACGCGGTATCGAGCTCTACAAGAATTACGTTGCGTTGACACAGGAGAAACGAAGAAGCGTAAAGCCGGGCGATTCGATTCCGTTGAAAGGGGTGAACATTACGGTGGTCGCGGCGGGCGGCAAGGTCCTGTCGGAACCTTTAAAAGGTGGTGGCGCGAGTCCGGCCGACGTGTGCAAGGATGTGCAGCAGAAAGCCCCAGAGACGGACATCGAGAACAATGAGAGTGTCGGAATCATGCTGACATTCGGAAAGTTCAAGTTTCTCGCTCTTGGAGATCTTCCCTGGAATTACGAGAAAGCTCTTGTGTGTCCGCGAAATTTGATTGGGATGGTGGATGTTTATCAGACCACTCATCATGGCCTAGACCGTTCCGGGTTGCCGCAACTGGTTTGGTCGGTGAAACCGCGGGTGGCGGTCATGAATAATGGTCCGCGAAAAGGCGGGCCGCAATCGACATTCGAGATTTTACGAAAGTCCCCTGGACTCGAAGATATCTGGCAGGGGCACCTGGCGCTGGGAACTCCAAAAGAAATCAACACCAACGAGCAAATGATTGCAAACTTCGAGCCAACAGCCGAATGCAAGGGCCATCTGTTGAAAGTTTCGGTGGCTCCGGACGGCAAGTACACCGTCACGAATTCCCGCAACGGCTTCAGCAAAACCTACGCTTCGCGCTAGGTTAGAAACGGAAATTCTTCCGCGCGTACTCGATGCACTTCTGGTTGTAATCGTCTTCGGCCTTGACCTGATCGGCCGGGCTGAGACCCGTCATCTTTGGGAGCGGCGTCTTCGGCGGATTCTTGCGGACCAGATCGAGTACGCGTGCGAGGTCGCGACCGGGCAGCGGACTCGACGGATCGTCGAAGGTCGGCCAATACGCATCTTTGTAGACCGGGATCTTGAGGGGATCTCTGGTGATCATTTCCAGAGCAAAAATGATGTTGGGATCGCGCTTCTGAAGTGTCTCCACCATCTGACGAAGGTCCACGATGCCGTCTCCAAATACGACTTCTGACAGAAGGAATCCGTCATCGTAATTTGCGACCCCCATGTCCTTCATATGGCAATAGATGGTGAAGGGTTCCAGGATCTTGAACGTCTCCATCGGATCTTCGCATAGAGCCAGATTATTTCCGAAATCAAAGCAAACGCGAACGTACTCGCTGCCGACGCGCTTCATCCACTCGGCTTGCTCGGCCGCACGCCAACCCTTATGATTTTCAACCGCGAGCTTCATTTGGTGCTTGCGCAATACAGGCTCGGCCAGACCTACCATTTTCTGGCATTGCGCGAAGTGCAACTTGAAGGCTTCGAGCGTCGGGTACTGTTCGTAACGGCGTCCGGTTAGCGCGGCGTGCATCGCTACGGCGCCAGCCTCCTTCGCTGCCTTCACAGCGACGTCGTATGCGGCTACTTCGTTCTCCAACTTAGGCAAGGGCGCGCTGAGGATTGTGCGCAGATTGTAGCCTTCGGCCTTTTGGCGGAACTTCTTGACCACCTCAGGATCACTCGATGGAAGGCGCGTTTGGGTCGACCCTAATCCCAAACTATGAGCGTGTTCGACCATGTCGAACGACTGACGGTCCGCCCTTGACCGCAAGGCCACAGCCGTCGGCGCCAGCCCCATATTTTTCAAAGGAGCGCCATTCGCCCGGGCCGGCGTAGTGTTGAAGACGGTGGGGGCTGCCGCGGCCACCGCGAGAATCTGTCGTCGGGTCATAGATCTTACCTCCTAACGTGGACGGCCTCTTGCGCCGTGGCAAGCCGCTGCATCTATGCTATACAACGATCTACGGAAATGTAAGTGGCAAGGACGCTGTAGTCCCATCGAGTTCGCAAGTATCGTGGCGAAGCTACTGTAAAATGCGGAACGTGACGCATTGGAAGCGCATGTCGCTGCTATTTTCCGCCATGGCGGTCGTGGCAGCCCCGCCGTCCGAGTGGCGTTACTACGGCGGCGATGCCGGCGGGACGAAGTACTCTGCGCTCGATCAGATCAACAAAAAGAATGTCCGGGAGTTGAAGCCGGCGTGGATCTTCGATACAGGAGATTTCAGCGATGGTAAGCAGCTTGCGGGGCGCTCGGCCTTTGAAACGACGCCGCTGGTGATCGATGGTGTGATGTATGTTTCGACGTCATTTCATCGATTGTTTGCGCTCGATCCGGAGACGGGAACCATTCTTTGGGAGTTCGACTCGAAGTTCGATCGTTCCACACGTGTAACGCTGTATCAGAGTCGAGGGGTCGCGTACTGGGAGCGCGGTTCAACTAAGCGAGTCCTGCTTGCAAACCAGCAGGGACGATTGTTTTCCATTGACGCGAAAACGGGCAAGCTGGATACCGGCTTCGGAAATGAGGGTGTGGTCGATCTGAGAAAAGGCATGGCTGAAAAGTTCCCTCTAGGATCATATGGCCTCACATCGCCAGTAGCCGTTTGCCAGGACACCATCGTGACAGGCGCGTGGGTTAGCGACGGGGAACCACAGGGACCAAGTGGGGACATACGAGGCTTCGATGCTCGCAACGGCCGTGAACTATGGCGATTTCATACGGTGCCTCGTCCAGGCGAGTTCGGTCATGACACATGGTCCGGAGATTCATGGAAAGATCGCGGCGGGACAAACGTATGGTCGCTTATGAGCGTTGACGAACGCCGAGGCATGGTCTTTCTTCCTCTCACATCACCCTCGACTGACATGTATGGCGGCGATCGTCATGGCGCAAATTTGTACGGCGACAGCGTTGTGGCTCTTGACTGCAAGTCCGGCAAGAGGCGCTGGCACTTTCAGACGGTTCATCACAACCTGTGGGATTACGATCTGCCGTCGCAACCGGTTCTGGTGACGGTTCGCCACGATGGTAAGCCGGTAGATGCCGTGGCGCAGGCGACGAAGACCGGTTTCGTCTTCCTTCTGAATCGTGACACCGGTAAACCGCTGTTTGAAGTGCAAGAGCGACCCGTTCCAAAAAGCTCCATCCCCGGAGAAGAGTCCTGGCCGACACAGCCATTTCCGGTGAAACCACGGCCCTTTGCGCGGCAATCGATGAAGCTTGAGGAGATGACGAATGTCACACCCGAATCGCGCGCGCAATGCATGGAGATGATTAAGGACGCGGTTGTCGAAGGTCGCTTGTACGACCCGATCGGCGAGAAGACCACCGTGATGTTTCCCGGTACCAACGGGGGATCGAACTGGGGCGGAGGATCCTTCGATCCAACGACCGGGATCCTATACGTGAATTCGATGGATGTCGCGGGCTTTTTGCGCATGGTGAAGCGACCCACAGATTCTAAGATTCCGTATCGCAGCCAAGGATTCGGCCGGTTTTGGGACAAGAACGGGTACCCGTGTCAAGCGCCGCCTTGGGGAACCTTAACGGCGATCGATTTAAACACAGGGGATTTCCGATGGCAGTCCCGACTCGGAGAGTTTGAAGAGCTGACGAGGCGAGGTGTGCCGAAGACAGGGACGCCAAATCTCGGCGGGTCGATTGTGACGGCGGGGGGCTTGGTGTTTATCGGAGCTACAAACGACTCGAAGTTTCGCGCCTTTGATAAAGACACCGGCGAGGAGATCTGGACGACAGACCTTCCCGCAAGCGGTCACGCGACTCCGATGACGTTTATCGGTCGCAAGAGTGGACGGCAGTTCATCATGATTTCGGCCGGCGGCGGCAACAAATACAATACGCGATACACCGGCAAGCTGATCGCGTTTGCTTTGCCGAAAATCGGAGATCCGCAAGAACCGCGCATGATCTCAGCAAGACGAAAGCCTGTCTTCCGCGCCGAGTATAAGGGTATGAACGAGACACTGCCGGCCACAGTCGCCCCGCAACCCGTGCCGTTCAGTCACAAAGTTCACTCCGTAGGTTTGCAATGTCAGGATTGTCATACAGGCGCTAAGACGCAGGCGCGCGCCAGCTTGCCGGATGCCGCAAAGTGCAGGCAGTGCCACCCTGCGATAAAGCAGACTGCAATCGACTGGGTGCGCGTATACACGGTGCCGGACTTTGTGTCCTTTAGTCATCAGAAGCACTCTGCGACTGAGTGCTCGAGCTGTCACGGTTCTGTCCAGACGCGCGATGTTCTGGCGAAAGAGGTGTCGACTGGGATGGTCGCCTGTATGGATTGTCATCGGCAGAAGCGAGCGTCGATTGCATGCAACACATGCCATGATCTCGGGCAGTAAGAAACTATGAAGATTATTGAAGTTAAAGCATTTGGCCTTCGCGGCCGCACGCCGGAAGGTGGATGGTCAAAGGAGTTGCGTCCGGATGACTGCGTTCATACGCTCATCGCCGTTATCACGGCAGACGGCCTGACAGGTTGGGGCAGCGTGTTTACAAGCGAGGAACTGGTTCGCGCATCACTCAACGTTCTGAGGCCGCTTTACCTCGGCGAGAACGCGTTGGAGCCGGAGCGCGTGAGCGAGATTCTGCATCAAAACACGTTCTGGCAAGGACGCGGGGGCGCCATTACTCATACGATCAGCGGTATCGATATCGCATTGTGGGACCTGCTGGGAAAGGCGACGCGGCAACCTGTTGGACGATTGTTAGGCGGACGCTACCGGGAGCGCATTCTGCCTTATGCCTCGTTGTTGATGCGGGAACCGGAACGGATGCCGGACGAACTTCTGCCTGTCAAATCGCAGGGCTTCCGAGCTTTCAAGATCGGTTGGGGTCCCTTTGGCCGAAGAGACGCAGCCACGGATGAAGCGATTGTCCGGGCCTCGCGCGATGCGCTCGGGCCGGAAGCATTGCTAATGGTGGACGCTGGCGCGAGCGACGCATTCTGGCCGCGCGATTTCAAGTGGGCGCTGCGGACGGCAGAGATGTTGGCGGATTATGGCGTGGCATGGTTTGAGGAGCCTCTGCCGCCGGACGCCATGACAGACTATATCGCTTTACGAAGGTCAGCGCGGGTCCCGATCGCAGGTGGTGAGGTGCTGACGCGAAGACAGTCCTTCGCGCCATGGCTGGCAGCGGGAGCGTTCGACATTGTGCAGCCGGATGTGACTAAGGTGGGCGGGATCAGCGAAGAGCGCCGCATCGCTTGGATGGCGCGCGCTAACGGAGTACGGTTCATCCCGCATGGGTGGAACACAACAGTTGGGCTCGCGGCAGACCTCCAACTTGCTTCGGCCATTTCCGATACCGATCTAGTCGAGTACCTGACAGGATCGCCCTTCATTGATGATCTGCGCGATGGTGGATGGAAGCTTGATCCCGACGGGATGTTGCCGATTCCGAGCGGTCCGGGATTGGGGATTCAAATCAATCTTGAAGCTTTGAAGGAGTTTTCTGGCGCTGACTTGAGTGGTATCCATGCGTAGAGCAGCATGAAGCTCGTAGCATTCCTGTGGGTGGCGTTCGCCTTGAACTACGTGGACCGGCAGATGGTCTACTCGATGTTCCCGGCCCTACAGGCGGATCTGGGCTTCAGCGACGTAAGACTCGGGTTGATCGGTAGCGTTTTTCTATGGGTCTATACGTTGTCGATGCCGCTGGCCGGCCGGTTGGCCGATCGAGGCCGCCTGGAGCGGATGATTCTTGCGAGCCTGCTGCTTTGGAGCGTCTCAACCCTAGGATGCGGATGGAGCGGGTCGCAGGGTTCGTTCCTTGGTTGGCGCGCCGCAATGGGACTAACGGAAGCTCTCTATTTCCCGGCAGCACTCGCGTTGATCGCAAGCCACTACTCTGACCAGGCGAGATCGCGCGCGCTCGGCATCCATCAATCGGCGCAGTTTGCGGGTGTCGTCATCGGCGGATGGTATGGCGGGTGGTCAGCCGATCATGTGGGTTGGCGCCAGGCATTCGCGCTGGCGGGCATTCTTGGAATTGGGTACAGCTTCGTCTTGTGGCGCGCGCTTGCCAAGTTGGAGCGACCCACACCGGTCGACACACACCGTGCGGGAAACGTGCGCGAATTGTTGCGATCCCGGTGTTACGTAGCTCTATGCCTGGCCTTTGCCGCGTTCTGCGCTATGCAGTGGATCTTCTTCGCTTGGTTCCCTACGTTTCTCTACGAGAGCTACCACTTGTCAATGACGGACAGCGGTTGGAATGCCACGGTCTTCGTGCAGGGCAGCACGATCGCTGGGATTCTTGGCGGCGGCACACTCGCAGATAAGCTCTCGCAACGCTGGCCGGCAGCGCGATTGTATGTGTCGGCGTTAGGCGTCTTGTGCTGCGCGCCGTTCGCATACCTGACTTTCGCTGCAGATTCGCTGCCCATGGCGCGCTTGTACTCCGCTGGCTTCGGGTTGTTTGCGGGCAGCCTTGCAGCCAATGCCTTCGCCGCAGCTTATGACGTAGTCGGTCGGAAGAATCGTGGAGTCGGATCGGGCGTGCTGAATATGATGGGCGGACTGTCATCGTCCGCGATGATCTATATGGCGGGAATCTGGAAGACTACGATCGGTTTCCCGGTCATGATGATGTGGATGATGATTGTCGCCGTCCTCGCGGCGATCTTGATGATCCTCGCGACTTCAAAGTGGTTCAGCGCTGAAGCCGGGCCACGGCCGGTGGTCGGGGGAATTCCGGAGAAGCTCGGTACACCCGGCTGACAGCGACGATCGTCATCATGAGAGCCGCGCCTATACCGGCCAGAGCTATGTCTTTCTGCGCATCCCAAATGTCGCCTTGCATGCTGACAAAGGATTCTCCGGAGTCCGGACTGATCAAGCTTGCAACGGCAGCTTCGATGATCTCGTAAACCCCACCGAAGGCCAGCGCGATGTCCACGGGAAGATAATATCGCCAGGCGCCTTGAACGCCACCGGTTCGGATCAACAACTCCTGGAACGGGTAGGCAAAGCAGAGGCCGAAACTAAAGTGCGCAACTCGATCATAGTGATTTCGAGGCGTGCCCAAAATCCCTTTCATCCACTCGCCGAGCGGCACGTCCGCGTACTTGTGGTGGGCGCCCCACTCGTGAATGCAAAGGAACACAAACAACAACCAATAGGAAGTGTTCGATAACGGTATACGCCGGTGAATGAAGACAAGTACTAGGATCAGAAGTATAACCAACAGGTTTTCAAGAAGCCAATCCGCAATGCGGTCGGGGCGGTAAAGTGAGGTCGCGATCACGAGGCCGCCAGCTACGGACAGTATCGGCGCGTGCGATTTCTCCATGAAAGTTAACTTTACTGGATCAGGGGCAGCTTATGCAGCTTTCAGTTCAACTGGCAATCCCATGTAGTGGCCATAGCGCTCTAAAGCCGGTCCCAGAGCCTGGGTTTCTGAGCCTTTGAGTGATCGATCGATACACACTTCTACAACTACGTGATCCGACTTGAGAACACGTCGCCAGCGACCAATTACGCGGCCATCGAGCAACACGACATGCAGGAATGAAGAGCCGGACCGGAGCTGTGGGGGGCTACTTCCTTGTAGATGAAGAAGGTCCCTGCTTTCGCTGTATGACATGATGTACTCGTCGTAGCCTTGGACGAGATCTATCACTGGAACGGCAGGTTTTCTGCTTTCTGAAGAGCGCGCAAGCCAGTATGTGCGGTCATCGATCGATTCGTGATGAAGTTCTGGCGTGACTGCCTCAAGCCCTCTTCTTCCTTCAGCGGCTGTCAGGCTCGACCACACGAGGTAGTCCTTCAGAGTCGCTGGCCCGCGGCTTGTAAAGTACCGCCGAGTCAGCTCAATGAGTCCTTCCTCTCTGTCGAGAGTCTTGACCGAAGGCACTCGCTCGTCGAGCAACGCATACGTCTGCTGCTTCCCTCGCAACGGACCGCTGCAGACAATTCCATCCAATTCGGCCCGCATAATGATATACGCGAGATGAAAGCCACTGGCCTTGATGCTGTTTTTCTGAAGCACGACGGCAAGCTCGGAACGTGTAAGATGCTTCCCGCCCATCAATGCTTTCGTAAATATCTTGCGGCTCCTGGAGAATACGGAATCGTCTAGTCCCACTTTGTTATACATGTGAGAATTCAAAACGTTTACCCGCGGCCCTGTGACTGTCAGCATCCACCGAATGTCCGTTGCCGCTACGAAATGCCACGTCGGGCGGACCATGTGGGTTCGAAGAATCGTGCCGGATGCGAGCGCCTGATTGATCCTGTCGACATCAACTCCGACAGCTCGCTGCGCTATAGACCATTTTGCATAGCCAAACTCCTGTGACTGCATCGCGCCAAAATGGTGAACAACCGCCTCGGGCGAATCGGAAGTGGGTGTCCACAGACGCTGACTGGATAGTCGCCGCAATACGATCTCGGCGTTATTCATCGCGTCTGGGGCTTGACCATAGGAACGAATCGGACTGGAAGGATCGATTGAGTGCTTATCTTGCCGTCCGAGTCTTTGGTAAGCAGCAGGAGTTCCTGTTCGAACGTTGAGCGGCCAACCGGCGCCAGCATCTTTCCGCCCGGCTTTAGCTGTTGAACCAGCGCTTCAGGAAGTTCGGGCGGAGCCGCCGTTAGGATGATGCGATCGAACGGAGCTTTTTCAGGCCAACCTCTATAACCATCTCCATCACGGACGAATACGTTTTTGTATCCCATCTGCTTCAGAGTCTCGGTTGCGGATCGAGCCAGCGAATCAACGATCTCAATGGTGTAGACCTCATGTGCCAAGCGCGAGAGAATTGCCGCCTGATAGGCCGATCCTGTGCCGATCTCAAGCACCCGATGATCCTTAGCGACATCGAGAGCCTCGGTCATGAAGGCAACGATATAGGGCTGTGAGATGGTCTGTCCGTGGCCGATCGAGACTGGACGATCTTCGTAGGCAGCCGAACGAACGTCGACAGGCATGAACATGTGGCGGGGCGTCTCGCGCATCGCTTTCAGGACCGAGGCGTTCTTGATACCCCGCGCGGCGATCTGGTTCTGAACCATGCGGTCCCTGTCGCTTCGGAAGGGGTCCTGGGCCGGCAGCAGCGCAGCCGTAAGTAGGAATGCTACAAGCTGAGTCCTCACGTTTGTATTATGCGCCGGTCTGGTAGATCAACGCGTATAATTGCGGCAATGTTTAGACGCGAGTTCTTCACGACATTGGCTGTAGGCGCTGCAACGGCGCAGTTCGGACGTTCCCAGCCTGCGGCTCCATTTCTGGAGCGCGCCGCAGAGGGTACTCCTCAGGCGGGTAAGGTTCTGCTGGCGGTGCAAGCTCATTCGGATGATATTCCACTTTCCGCCGCGGGCGCCGTGGCAAAGCTGACGCGCGAGGGCTATACCGGCTACCTTGTCCGGGCGACCAATGATGATATGGGTGACGCGCCCGGGCTCGGAACTCCGGGTACGATTGGCGAACACGTGCTGGGTAATGAGCGGGATAATGCAAAGCTCGTATCGATTCTCGGTTTGAAAGACAAGTTCGATCTGAACTATAGCAATCATCTGATGGGAGGAGTCGCCTTCAATGAGCTGATGTCGCGGCTTATCTTTTTGATTCGCCTCTTGAAAGTAGATACGGTAGTCTCCTGGGATCCCTGGGCGCATGACGAAGAAAATCCCGACCACCACATGACGGCGCGCGCCGTCGAAGCGGCGTGCTGGATAGCGGGCAGGAAGCATGATTATCCCGAGCACTTTGCCGCTGGGCTGCAACCTCATGCCGTGACCGATAAATACTATTTCGCTCGCCGGCCCGAGATCACAAGAGTCGTGGACATCAGCGGAGTCATCGACAAGAAGGTGGAAGCCAACCGCGCCAATGTAGCTAAGGGTCCGGCCGGGACAAACGGCTCGCGTCTGCGCGCGGAGCTTGCCAAGCGGAAGCTGAAGCTACCGCTGCTCGGCGACGACGACGCCACGGCAGATCGCAATTACATCAAAGAGTTCGTTCTGGCGCGCAATCGTGAGCTTGGGAAACAATACGGCGTGGAATACGCCGAAGCATTCCATTACATCGGCCCGGGGGCCGCCGCACGACCCTCGCGGGTCGAGGAGTATATAAAGCGAAATGCAGTGCCGCTACGTTAACACGATCTCGTGTTCGCATCCACGAAGATCCATCTCATACTCGATCGAGACAATAGGCGGTCGCGAATAGTGCCAGTTCACGCCATGAATGGCGGAAGCGCCCATCGGACGAATGATCTCGCTGGCGAGCATCGCGCTGATCGAGTGCACCGTATAAACGTTTACAACCGTCGCAAGCTGCCAGCCCAATCCCATTCCTTTGAGGCGTCCGGACATCAGGCCCATCACGAACCGGGCTTTCTTTTCCAACGCTTCGGGTGACGTCTCTCCGCGCCGGATCACATCGTGAGGATCGAGAGAACCTTCGGGCAGCTCTCCGCCTCCGGCGACGATGAACGTCTTTGCTTTAGTGGTTGACGGTATCGTATAGCTGAACCCATACAAAGATGGTGTCGCGGAAGGATTGATCTCCGGCGCCACATTGGTGCGCGCAACGGGATTGACTCCATCGACGATGAGTCCCCAGTCCTGCAGCACGCGAACATAACCGCCGTTGAAGTCAGCGAATCCTTGAAAGCTGAACGGTTTCGGTGAACGTAATTCCATACCGCAAAGCGAGTGAAGGGGTCGCTGGACTGAAGCGAGATGATCTTTGACGCCATCGAAGCCGGCGCTCAAGGCAACCGGCTGCAGAAAACGGACATGGACGATCTCATGGCCATCATCGGCAATCGTCCCGCCGGAGTATGGCGCTATCCCACGCAGGAATGAGTAGTTTCCTTTTCTATAAGGAACGAGCATATGTTACAGGTCATAATACCGGGTCGAGATTCCTGCCCTTCATTGGGATCGCTTCTATTAGCAATCGTGAATAGGGATGGCGCGGATTGGCGAACATTGTGTCGACAGATCCGGATTCGACCACCTGACCTTCGCGCAGAACGTACATCCGGCTACACAAGGACGCTACAGATAGCAAATCGTGAGAGATATACAGAATCGACACTTGATGATCGCGATTCAACGAATGGAACAATTTCAGGAGCTGTGACTGAGTAACAAGATCGAGTGCGCTTGTGGGTTCGTCGACAATGAGCAGCGCTGGCCTATGCATGATCGCCATCGCGATCACGACGCGCTGCGCTTGTCCGATGCTGATCTGTCCAGGGTATCGGCGCAAGAATGTATCTTCGTCCGGCAGTTCGACGCTTCTTAGAAGATCTGCGAGAAACGCTCGATCCGGCTTTCCAGGTCTATGCGCTTTCCAGACCTCTCGTAGCTGTGTTTCGATGCGGAGTGCGGGATTGAGCGCAGCCGCCGCGCTTTGAAGCGCTAACGCGATCTCTTTTCCCCGAACGGACCGAATCTGCGAATCATTCAACTCCAGCAGTTGCAAATCTCGAAATGCTATTTCACCTGTAACAACGGCTCGGCGGGAACCCAGAAGTCTCAGGATCGATAGGGCAAGAGTGCTCTTGCCTGATCCGCTTTGTCCCACGAGACCGACGATCTCACCTTCGCCGACTTCCAGCTCTACTCCGCTAAGCACGTCTTTCTTGGTCGGATAGTCGACTGTGATGTTAACGGACAGTAGCGGCTGCGACATGGGTACCCTTCTCTCCTGCATTCAGGCTGAGATGCTCGATGTTCCAGTAGAAGTGAGGCCGCAGGGATGCTGGCGAGATGTTCCGCAAAGCCGGCGTTAGAGCTCCTAGCGCATCTCGGTTCACCAAGTAGATAAATGGAGATTCTTGAGCGACTATTTCCTGTACTCGATCGAAGGCTTGCTTCCTTATCTGATGTGTGGCCGCCGACGCCTGGACGCGCATCAGCTTGTCGATCTCTGCCTCCCACTCGGTGGCAGGGACCTTTTGGGCGGGATTCCATTGGTGATTCACCGCGGAACTCAACCAGACGTTCATCTGCGCATTCGGATCCGGATCTACGTTCACCAGACCGAGCAAACAAGCGTCATAGTCAAGCGTCTTGCCGGTTCGTTCCAGCAGCGAAGGAAAATCTAACGTTGTGATGTTTACGTCAATTCCGATCTTCTTGAGATCGTCCTGGATCAGGCTGGCGAGTCGTAATCGCGTTTTGTTTCCGGCGTTCGTGATCAGAGAAAACGCGACGGCATTCCCTTGCTTGTCATAGAGTCTGGAATCTCTCAACTGGAAGCCTGCAGAATTAAGCAGGCGTAGGGCTTGCTGAGAGTTGTACCGGGTCCGCTGAAGCTTCCGATTGAACCACACACTGGACGACGGGACGGGGCCCGAAGCCTGCTTCGCGTATCCCCGATACACCAATCGGATCATGTCTTCGCGATTGATCGCGAGAGACACCGCTTGCCGGAACTGACGCGATTGAAACCAAGATCTCTTTGCGGCGTTGATAGGCGCTTTCCCTGCCTGGTTGAACCAGAACATCTCCACATCGGTTGTCGCTCCTGCATTGAGGGCCGTGATCCCTTGCTTATTCCGAAGCCGATCATACGAATCGGCGTCCAATCCTTCCATAATGTGGAGCTCGCCTCTCGAGAATCTCAACATTTCGGTGTCTTTGTTACCGAGAATGTCCAAACGAACCGAATCGAGGTATGGCAACCTTCGGCCGTTGCTATTCTTTTTCCAATAGTTGGGGTTGCGCCGCAACTCGACGAACTGACCAGGCCGGTGGTCAGCAATCCGGAATGGCCCGAGAACAGCTCGTTCCTGAGGCGCCTTAGCTGACTGGATGACAACCTGATCGAGCAAACGTTCTAACGATGCTACCGGAGCCGGAAAATCGATCACAACGGAGTTTCGTTTTGGGATGGATACGCTTACGCTACCGGCGCTTGAACGGAATGAGTCGCCTGTAGGGGAATGGAGCGATGGATCCATCATGCGACGAATCGTGAAGGCGACATCGTCCGCAGTGAACGGAGTTCCGTCGGAAAATACAATGTTCTCGCGGAGATCAAGGGTTAATCTGCGTCCGCCATTCGATATTTTCCATATCTTCGCTAGCTCGGGTTCGAGCTTCTGTGTCACCCGATTCAGACGGACAAGTACGCCCCCTGTTAAATAGCGGATCGTTTCTCCCGCACTGTCATCGACGAGCAGAGGATCGAACGTTCTTGGATCATTGCGCAAGGCTAAGCGCAGTTGACCTCCCCATTGTCCTGCAGCGGGAAATGCAGCGAGAATCAGAATCCAGGCAAGAATCAGGTTTGATGAAGACACAAGTCAATCCACTTTTGGTACGAGTAAATGTAACGATCCGGTGATGCCAAACAGTAGGATCGCGGGGGCCAGTAGCCACGGTTGTTCGAGTACGGCTGAATAGTTAAGGAGATCGCTCATTAGGTTTCCGAGCGACGGCAAAGGCTCACTCACACCCAGTCCCAGCATGCTGAGGTTCGCCTCGGCCATCACGAAACCCGGGACGAAAACACAAAACTGAGCAAACATCGTAGGAATGAGCCCTGGCAAGAACTGCATCAGGATGAGTCGTGATGGAGGGCAGCCGGAGGCTTGGGCTTGGATAGTGAAATCTGAATCCGCCAGACGCTGCGTTGCTGCCGCAAATAGCCTCACACCGGAGGCCCACCCGAGCAGGCCCAGCAGGGCGAACAAGATGGACACCGAGATGATGGCAGATGTGTCGAGCGGGAGCAGCGCCCTCACAACCAACAACAGGAAGAGCAAGGGCGTACTGATGATCACATCGACGGCATAGAAAAGAGGTCGTTGAAGTTCCGTTATGGACGCTGCGACCACTCCTGCGATTGCCGCGATTGCGGTTGCGAGCAAAGCAGCCGCCGGCGCGAGGAGCAGCGACGTTCGTGCTCCGTAGAGCAGTCTCGCAAAGCGATCCCGCCCCAAATCGTCGGTGCCGAGCAAGAAAGTTGGGCCTGGCGCTTCGTTCGGCTGCCGCCGGTGCTGGGTGTCATAAGACGATGGCGTGAAAATCTGAGGCGCAACCGAGCTCAGCGAGACAACAAGAAGGAACCCGATGGCGAATCGTCGGAGAATCCTCACGACGCCTGCTCCCGAAGAACCTTGTTGGCGATGTCCGTTGTCGCCGCGGCCACGCTATTCAGAGCGGCGATGATCAGGGTGACGCCAAGCAGCACCGATAGATCTCGTCCAAGGGTAGCTTTCCAAGCTAGTTGGCCCAGACCCGGTGAATCGCAGATCACTTCGAGAGGCACGGCGGCTCCGAGCGCAATCGAGATTGATGATGCGCCTAGCACAATCATCTGCGGTGTGCTTGGCCCGGCAATGTGCCAACGAAAAAGGGCTCTACGCGTTAAACCCATTGCCTCAGCCGCCATCACATGCGGCTGAGCGCTCGCTTTGTCGAAAAGCGTATTCATCTGCAGGAAGAGGCGTGAAAAGACCACGCATGACATCGCCGAAGCCACCGAAGATTGGAGAACAATCGCCATGAAACCAAGCAGCGCTGAAGGCACACAAAGCAGCAGTCCCGCAATGGACGTGCTGCTGCCCCGCAGGGCAAAGCCCGGAAAAAGAGTTACACACGACGCCAGAAGCACGGCAACAGCCCAGCCGGTGAAGGCTCCGACTCCAACTGCCCGAAAGGTTGCAGGATAACGTTCGGAAAGCAACTCCCAGACGGGCCGGTTAAATGTGGAGGAGTACCCAAGATCACCTTGTACGGCTCCGCCAACGAACTGGATGAAAGCCGTGAGTGGATTCCGATTCTGTGCTCGCAATTGCCGTAAACTTTGGATACTCTCCGTGCTCAAACGCGCGTCGATTTGACGCTCATCGGAATCAAATCCCGGCGCGATGCAGACGAGCACGGACGTAAGAAACAGCACCATCGGAAGACGCATTCCGACTCGAAATGCAATGCGCCCGATCGCTTTGATCGCATTGTGGGCCAGAATCAGCACGGAGGCCCCACTGAGGAAGGTTCAGTCTGCGTCTCGTGCCACTTTTCGAGAATGAGCTTCAGCTTATGGATGTCGATGGGTTTTGCAATGAATCCGTCCATACCTGCATTTCGGCAGTTTGCCTCATCGCTTTGTAAAGCGCCTGCCGTCAGCGCCACGATCGGAGTGCGGTATCCGACTTCGCGCTTCCGAATTTCCCGTGTAGCTTGAAGACCGTCCATCACCGGCATTTGACAATCCATCAGAACGAGCGAGTATCGAGCTTCCATGACACGGTCGACGGCCTTCTGTCCATCACTGACCGCTTCCACCACATAGCCGAGTTTGTCGAGGAGCCGCATCGCCACACGTTGGTTTACCATGTTGTCCTCGACCACGAGGACTCGTGCGTCCTTCGGCTTCTGCGACTGCAACACTGGCGTCGTTGTCGGCGCAGTGGGAGCCTCGCTCTTCGCATCGACAGGACCGACCGGCAGTTCGAACCAGAATGTGGAACCGGCGTGAAGCTGGCTCCGAACTCCGACTTCTCCGCCCATCGTTTCAACGATCCGCTTGGAGATTGAAAGACCGAGTCCGGTTCCACCGTGGCGCCTGCTGTCGGACGAATCCAGTTGCGTGAACGGCTGGAACAACTGTGTGCAGCCGTGCTCAGAAATTCCAACTCCGGTGTCGACAATTTCGAATAGGATGCGGCCGGCATTCCGGCCGGGTAGGACGTTAACCGTCACACTCCCTTTGTCCGTGAACTTAATGGCGTTGCTAACGAAATTGAGGAGGACTTGCCGTAATCGGCCCGCGTCGGCGCTGACGCAGCGCGGGATCGAAGCGTCGATTTTAATATTGAGCTCGATTTGTTTGCGCGCCGCATCGGCCCGGACGATCTCGATTGCGTCCTGGACAGCAGCCTCTAGGCAAAATGCTGCTGCTTCCAGGCGCATCCGGTCGGCCTCCATCTTCGAGAAGTCGAGGATGTCGTTGATGATCGTCAGGAGCGCATTTGCGGATTTCTGAATCGTTTCGGTATATTCACGCTGTTCGCTACTGAGAGGTGTGCTTGTCAGAAGAGCCGTCATGCCGATGACCCCATTGATGGGGGTTCGGATCTCGTGGCTCATATTGGCCAGAAACTGCGCTTTGACGATTGCCTGCCGCTTGTCGGCTTCGAGCCGCTCTAGATAAAGTTTGTAGGCGCGATAGACAGCGTACATCATGGGCACAACACCAACCCATGCCTGCCATCCAAACATGCGGTTGAGCACAATGATGAGCCAGACCACGGATGCGCCTGAAAGATAGAACGGGAATGACCAGTAATACGACTCGTGCCACACTTGTCGCATGTTTCGGTTCTCAGTCAAGCCAATCACGCCGGCCACAATCACGGTGTTAACAAGGAAATAGGCAGAGGCAACGAGAACAAGCTTGACTGGCTCTTGCACGCCCGCCTGAGTCAGAACGGGCAGGTGGTACAGAGCAAAACCGACAGTGATCGAGATCGCCGCATTCCCCAAATTGAAGAGCATCTTCAGGGGTTGGCGCTTTTCCCGCGAATGCCAGACGTACTGGAGCGTAAATGAGGAAGACGCCATCAATAGCGTCTCCGACCATGTCAGTTGCGTAATGGCCAGCAGCAACACGAGAAAATTGACCGACAAAGTCCCTTTGACGCCGGGAAGGCTAACCTTCAGCCGGGAACTCAGCAGAGCCGCTATCGAATATCCGAGCGCTCCAAGCGGATCAGACAGTTCCCACCTGATCAGACTCGCTAAAAGCGCCATTAGCCCGGTGCAGAGTACTGCCGCGATGTAGAGATTCGCCTTGGATACTTTCCCGTCTGCCATATCTTCACCACGCGGCCGGTAATCCTGAGGAATCCTGATCGGACTGTGCTTTGGCCGAGAGAAACTCAAGCCCTACGATGTAGCCATCGCAACCTGCTCCTGCGTGCCGGACTATGGCGGTACCCCTGATAACAGGACCAGCGAGGTAGACGCTACAGCCGGGTGCTAGTCGCTTCTGGGTAGCGATGCACGCCCCGGACGTAGAAATGTTGCGTAGCGTTGCATTTTCGAGAAATGGTCCACCTGGCCGACCGTCGTAAACCAGGACGGGTCCGCTCGCTTCATACCTAGGTTGCATCCGGCGGCCTAGAAGATTAAAACCCGCTTCAATTCGCTGTAGAAGGCGCGACACATGTTTCTTATCGACTCGCCGCGCCAACTTTTGAGGAATTTATGCCAAAAGGGCTATTTCCTTGGGAATAGGACGTTAGCGCCGACCGGTTCAATCTGGAAAGCGACGCGTTTTTCCCTAAATGCCGTTATCCAACGTCCGAAGAGTAACGCGAAAGGACTTTACTACATGTCGAACTCTATACGTCGCCTTCTTTTCGTATGGGTGGTGATCCTCGCCGGTGTCACCAACGCGATAGCGCACCCGAAAATTTCTGCGGATCTTGAACGAGCCGCCCCCGATCGTCCGGTCAACGTCATTGTGCAGTACAAGCTCGGACGTCCGTTGCGGACGGTTCTTGGTTCGATCACAGATCTCGTACGACAATTGCCGTTAGTTGGAGCGGTCGTTTTTCGTATTCTCCCGTTGGAAGCTCTTGCTATCGCGAATGATCCCGATGTTGAGTATGTATCACTCGATCGCTCGATCGCAGCGAAGATGGATGTCAGTGCTGCCGCCGTCAACGCGAATCTCGCCTTCACTGCCGGGACGACTGGCCGTGGCGTCACCGTCGCTGTTATCGACAGCGGCATCGCGAATCATGCTGATGTAAAGAGCAGCGGTCTACTGCTAGGTCTCTTACCTCGGATCATTTACCAGGAAAGTTTTGTGCCGGGTGATCCTCGGACCGATGACGAGTTTGGCCACGGCACTCATGTCGCAGGCATTCTTGCCGGTGACGGAAAGGAATCGACAGGCAGCGGTTTCACAAAGACCTTCCGCGGCATTGCACCCGAAGCGCGCTTGATGAACCTGCGCGTGCTCGATGGAAACGGGAAAGGCACGGACAGCGCTGTGATCAATGCGATCCACCGCGCAATCCTGCTAAAAACGCTGTTGAACATAAAGGTGATCAATCTGTCACTCGGACGCCCGGTTTGGGAATCGTATACAAAGGATCCTCTTTGCCGAGCAGTTGAGGCAGCCTGGAAAGCCGGCATCACGGTAGTAGTCTCAGCTGGGAATGAAGGCCGCAACAATAGTGTTGGCTCCAACGGTTATGGAACGATCAGCTCACCGGGCAACAGCCCATATGCAATTACCGTAGGCGCAATGAGAACGATGCAATCTATGTCCCGCGGCGACGATCTGATTGCAAGCTACAGCTCGAAAGGTCCGACGCGCATCGATCATATCGCGAAGCCGGATCTGGTTGCGCCGGGCAATCAGGTCGTATCTCTCATGACGAGCGGAACTCTGGCGGCACAGGCGGCAGCCAACAACACTTTGGTTCCACTCTCTTACTATCAGAGAAGCGCTGCCGGATATCTGTTTTCGCAAGATTACTATAAGCTCAGCGGCACAAGTATGGCGGCTCCGGTGGTCAGCGGCGCAGTGGCACTGCTTCTCGATCGCGAACCCTCCCTGAGCCCCGATCAACTCAAGGCGAGGTTGATGAAAACGGCCTCAAAGTCGTTCCCGGCGCAGAGCACTGTCTTCGATCCGGCTACGAACCAGACATTCGTCAGTCAATACGACATGTTCACCGTTGGAGCCGGATATCTGGACATCTGGGCAGCTCTGAACAACCGTGATAACGTCCGGGGTACCGCAAGGTCGCCGCGCGCCGCGGTTAACGCCGCGACCGGAAAAGTCACGATCGTCCGCACTGAAGCGAATAGTTGGTCCGACTCCGGTTCCTACGGACTATCCGCAGTATGGGGTGATTCCATCTTCGTCGGCGGCTCTTCGGCTGTCTGGGGCGATTCCGCCGTGTGGGGCGACTCCGCTGTTTGGGGCGACCGGACAACCAACGGATACAGCGCAGTGTGGGGTGACTCGGCCGTCTGGGGCGACTCCGCAGTCTGGGGCGATTCGGGACTATCGGGCTTGAACGTTTTGGTCAAGGGCGAGAAGTAATCGATAGCTGTCTGAAATCGGCGAGGGGCGGGACGCGCCTCTCGTCGATGTCAACCACTCGCAACTACAGCCGATCTACTCCACTGATGGGCGTACTTCTCCCGAACCAAAAACAGATAAGACAGCAACCCGATCACGAGCAGTACGCAGATCAGTTGGAACGGAGCCGTGTAGCCCCCGGTTGTCTGCTTCAACCAACCCGTTGCGATCGGGGCCACAATTCCGGGCGCGCTCGCCGCCAGCGCCTGAAGTCCCACAACTCGACCGACTAGATGGCCAGGAATAAGAGTTTGCGTCAAGGCCCAGGCGTTCGCAGTGGCTAACCCAAGTCCACTCAAAGACACGATGGCGAACGTTATCGCCATCGAAGGTGAATCGACAACTGCTCCTAAAAGTTCTGTGGACGCTACGGCCAATCCTGCGATGACGAATGACTTTCGAACCAACGGCGCATTGTA
>Ga0190275_10001127_pt1 | contig 20527 bp, 19 predicted proteins | sample Popmic550T_FD_133745 | JGI IMG/M metagenome (GOLD analysis project Ga0190275, IMG submission 133745) | Populus adjacent soil microbial communities from riparian zone of Yellowstone River, Montana, USA - 550 T | ecosystem: Environmental > Terrestrial > Soil > Riparian zone > Trees stand | place...
CGTGGTCTTCACCAACGGCGATTCGGCCAAGGGTCATGAACTCGCCGGCAATCCGCGCGCCGCGCTGGTCTTCCCGTGGCACCCGATACATCGGCAGGTGCGGGTCAGCGGCCCCGTCGAGGTCGTCGACGATGCGGTGTCGGATGCCTACTTCGCCAGCCGTCCGTACGGCGCGCGGATCGCGGCTCGGGTCAGCCGCCAGTCCGAGGTGATCCCCGGCCGGAGCGCCCTGGAAGCAGATTGGGCCGCGCAGTCCCGCGCGTACCCGAACGGCGAGCACGTGCCCCGCCCGCCCGCATGGCAGGGCTACCGCATAGCGCCGGAGGCGGTCGAGTTCTGGTCCGGCCGGGCAAACCGGCTGCACGATCGCCTGCGTTTTCGTCGCACCGGGGACGGTTGGGTGACCGAGCGCTTGGCGCCGTGAACTGGCTTCGGCGGCTGGCGGTCGACACCACTCCGCTGCAGGTCCCCGCCTTCAAAAGGCTCTTCCTCGGCACCGTCGTGACGGTCCTGGGCACGCAGATGACCTTGGTCGCCGTCCCGGTACAGGCATATCTGCTCACCGGCTCGTCACTGATCGTCGGACTGACCTCGATCGTGGCGTTGGTGCCCTTGATCATCTTCGGCCTGCTCGGTGGCGCGATCGCGGATGCTATGGACCGCCGGTCGTTGCTGCTGATCACCTCCGGCGGGGCGGCGCTGACCGCGGTCGGGCTGTTCCTGCAATCGCTGCTACCCGGAGGCGGGTCGCTGGCGTTGCTCTGGGTCCTGGTGTTCTGCCAGTCCGCCTGCTTCGCGGTGAACGCACCCACCCGAAGCGCCACGATCCCCGCCCTGGTCGGGCTGGCCCGCGTGCCCGCCGCCAATGCGCTGAACATGACCGTCACCCAGGCCGGCATCGTCGGAGCACCGCTGCTCGCGGGACTGCTGATCGGGGCGGGCGACCTATCGCTCACCTACGCGGTCGATGCGGTCGGCCTGCTGCTGGCCCTGCCGCTGCTGCGAGGTCTGCCCACACTCATGCCGGCCGGCGGTGCAGGGCGGGTCCATCTGCTTGGGGCGGTGCGAAGCGTGGCGGAGGGCTTTACCTTTCTGCGTTCGCAACCCGTCCTGCTGATGACCTTCGTAGTCGACATCATTGCGATGGTCTTCGGTTTTCCCCGGGCTGTCCTGCCCGAGCTGGCAACCACGACATTCGCCGGGTCGTCGAACGCCCTCGGTTGGCTGTTCGCCGCGATGTCGATCGGGGCTGTGGTGGCCGGATTGCTGTCCGGCCCGGTGGCCCGGGTGCGTCGGCAAGGCGCTGTCATCCTCGCCGCCATCGTGGTCTGGGGGATGGCTGTCGCCCTGTTCGGACTGATGTCGTCGTTGCTGTGGGCGGTCTTCTTCCTGGCGCTGTCAGGTGCCGCAGACATGGTGAGCGCGGTGCTGCGTACCTCGATCCTCCAGGCGGGCGCGCCGGATGCAATGCGGGGGCGGATGCAGGGGGTGTTCATCGTCGTGGTGGCCGGTGGACCGCGCTTGGGTGACCTGCGTGCCGGCGGAATGGCGGCGGCGGTCTCCATACCCATCACGATGGTCAGCGGCGGACTGATCATCGTCCTGGCCATGATCGTCGTGGCTGTCGTCGTACCGACGTTCCAGCGCTATCGAACCGATCGGGGCGACCCGAGCGCGGCGATGGCTGCTGACTAGGGTCTGGGCACATGCTGGAATTCGACGGGCTGCGCAAGTCCTATGGCACGAACCTCGTCCTCGATGACGTCAGTTTCACTGTCGCTCCTGGGCAGATGTACGGCTTCTGTGGGGCCAACGGAGCCGGGAAGACCACCACGATGCGCATCGCGCTGGGGTTGGTCCGCGCCGATGCCGGCCAGGTGCGCTGGCAGGGCAGGGTGGTCGACCTCCAGACCCGACGCCGTATCGGGTACATGCCCGAAGAACGCGGCCTCTATCCGAAGATGCCGGTGGCCGAGCAGCTGGAGTACTTTGCCCGGCTCCATGGCATGAACACCGGAGCGGCCAAGAAGTCGGCCAAGGACCTGCTGGAGGGAATGGGCCTGGGGCAGCGATTGAAAGACCCTCTGGAGAAGCTGTCGTTGGGCAACCAGCAGCGGGTGCAGCTGGCCGCTGCCCTGGTCAGCAACCCAGATGTCCTCATCCTCGACGAGCCCTTCTCCGGCTTGGATCCGACTGGGGTGGACGCCCTGGCTGCCAATCTCTCCGAGCGCAGAGCTCGTGGGGTCCCGGTGCTGTTCTCCAGTCACCAGCTCGATCTCGTCGAGCGGCTCTGCGACGCCGTCGGCATCCTTGCAGGCGGGAGGATCGTGGCATCCGGAACGGTGGATCAGTTGCGCGAGGGCGAGGCCAAACGTCAGCTCCGCGTGGTGATCCCCGGCACTGATGGAAGTTGGGCACGCGACCTCGACTTCGTCCGGGTGGACTCCGAAGCCAACGGTGAGGTGCTGCTACAGCTTGAAGACCCCGGTCGCGATCAGGACGTGCTCTCAGCGGCTATGGCGGCTGGATCAGTGAGCCAATTCGGTTGGCGTCAACCAAGTCTGGTAGAGATTTTCCGGGAGGCGGTGGCCGCGTGAGCGAGAAGTCCGCCTACGACCGTACGGCCGATGTGCCGATGACCAGCTCCAGGATCGTGCGTCTGATCGCCCGCCGCGAGGTCAGCACCAGACTCAAGGACAAGGGCTTCATCGCCTCCTCGGTGTTCATCATCTTGTTGATCATGGGCTCGGTGGTCTTCCAGGTGCTCATCCAGTCCGGCGCAGACGAGGTCGCGGTCGGCGTCACTGGTGAACCGCAGGGACTCTCGGCCGCGATCGAAGACCAAGCAAGTGCCTTGGGCTTGACCGCGGAGGTCACCGAATACGACGACGAGGCCGCCGTTCGTGAGGCACTCGAGGCCGAGGAGATCGACGCCGCGGTCATCGACGCAGAGTCCGTTCTGGTCAACGAGTCGCTGGACGAGCGCTTGCGGGTGGCCATCGAAGGCGCGGTGACCGGTCTGACCATCGCCGATCGTCTGGCCGAGGAGGGCCTGGATCCTGGAATCCTGCAGCCAGTCTCGCTGGACGTCACATCACTCAAGCCGGTTGACGAAGAGAGTGACGAGAAGGCGATCGTGGCGTTCATCGCCGTGCTGCTGCTCTACACGCTGCTGATCTTCTTCGGCCAGTTCATAGCCCAAGGGGTCGTCGAGGAGAAGGCCAGTCGCGTCATCGAGGTCCTGTTGGCCGCAGTCAAACCGTGGCAGCTGTTGGCTGGAAAGATCATCGGTCTTGGAGTCCTTGCCCTCGGCCAGCTGATCATCATCTGCGCCGCCGGCCTGGGTGCGGCGATCGCGTTTGATGTCATCACCGTCCCCGGCGCGGCCATAGTGACAGTCGTGCAAGTGCTCGGGTGGTTCGTCCTGGGCTTTGTTCTGGTGGCGGCTCTGTTCGCCGTCTGCGGCGCCCTGGTCAGCCGACAAGAGGATCTGCAGTCGGTCCTGTTGCCGATGACCTTGCTGCTTGTCGCCGCGCTGTTCCTTGCGATTACCGCCGGCCAGAACCCGGACGGCACGCTGGCCAAGGTCACCTCGTTCATCCCTCCGCTGTCCACCATGGTGATGCCGGTGCGAGTGGCCACCGGCGCAGTGCAGTGGTGGGAGATCGCCTTGTCCGTCGCCCTGATGCTCGTGGCCATCGTGGTCACAGTGCGCGTCGGCGGCCGGATCTATTCCGGAGCCTTACTAGGTAAGGGCGGCCGTGTCAAGATACAGGATGCTCTTGCCTCGGAACGTGTTTCGTAAGATCCGACACCAAAAGGACCTCTTCGGCGCGGAAGGTTTACATCCGTGCCGGATAGGGCATTCTGTATGCGCGCCGCTCGCTGACGAACGGTGTGTTCTAGGTCCTGAAGGGACGTGACATGGAAGTTATCGGTGTGATAGTTGCCGGAATCATCATCGGTCTGCTGGGGAAGCTGGTGGCTCCGGGGGATCGAGACAACATCCCGCTGTGGGCGACCGTCCTGGCCGGCATCGCTGGGGTCCTGATCGGCTGGTACGTATCGGCTGCGCTGGGTGTCGCCGAGACCGACGGTGTCGACTGGATCCGTTGGATCATCAGTATCGTCGTTGCCGCTGTGCTCGTCGTGATCACCGCGTCGGTCATGGGCAAGGGCAGCAGGAGCATTAACCGATAGACCGCTGTTCAGTTCGGCCGCGCGCCGGGCCACCTTCGGGTGGCCCGGCGCGCGTCTCGTTTCAGCCTCTGCCCAGGGCTAGCCTGCTGGGATTGCCACCGCAATGACCCCGCCGGTGGCTTGAAGGTCCAGGACTGCCCCCGCCGGATCTGTGTAGCTGCCGTTGATCAGAACCGTGCCTTCGGTGAAGTCTGCCGGCACGTCGAAGACGATGAGTCCGAAGCCGGCGTCCTGCGCGGCGACCGCACTGCCATCCGGCAGGCTGAGCGAGAAGCAGCTCGCCGAGCACGGCGTGGCGCCCGCAGCGCTGTCGATCCGCAAGCCGTCCAGGAGTAGGAGAGCGCGGTCGGGTCCGGAGGCCGTGGCTGAGCCCACCGCGTAGTCCAGCGACACGACAGGAATGACGACCGTCAACGGGATCGTGGGCACGGTGCCTTCGCCCGGGAAGGTGAGGTTCCCGACAACGGTCGCCGTCCCGTTGATTTCCGCCCTGCGGTTGACCCGCTGCCAGACAGCCACGTTGCCCTCACCCGGTTCACCATCGGTGAGCGAGACGGTCTGTACCAGGCTGCCCTCGGTGATCGTCAAGGTGACATCCTCGGCATCCTCTGGCACCGACGCGACTGCGGTACCGCCGAGGTCAAGTTCACTGGGCAACTCCAGTGACTCGTCGTCGTAGGTGATCGACAGGCTCGTGGTCTCACCCGAGGCGCCCTCCGGTGGAGCGCTCTCGAGCGTGAAGGCAACGAATCGCTGTCCCTCGGCTGGCCTGCGGGCGTCGTCGCCCTGGCCGAACCGGTCTGCTTCGCCATATCCGACCAGAAAGAAGCTGGCGGCCAGGCCCCCGACGTAGGTCTCGGCAGAGGTGAGGTCAAGATCGTCGGGCTCGACGAGTTGCGTGATGTCGGCTTCGGCACGGGGGGGTTCGGGGATGGCGAGGCCACCATTGCCATCCGGTGGAGCGGCGCCGTCGGGCCGGAGCAGTAGGGCGGCGTCGGCGAGTTCGGCCGGCTCAGGGCTCTCCGGCTCCGCCGCGACGGTGAGGGTCGCGTCGCCGTCTCCCGAGCTCGCCTCCAGGGGAAAGGTGAGGTACGGCTTGCTGTCGTCTCCGTCGACGAAGAGCACCGGTCCACAGACGAGCCGGTCCTCGATGTCGGTAGTTTCGGAGTTCTTGGCGACGAAGTAGCACGCGGTCTCGTCGTTGGCAGCTCCGTTGCGGCTCTCGACGATCCCGTCCAATGTGGACTCCGCGTCGCTGAGCACTTTTTCCGGCTCGACGATGTCTCGGCCCGCGTAGGTGATGTCATCGCCTCTGAGGAAGAAGAACAGGCCACCGCCGACCAGGGCGAGGACCAGCACTGCGGCCCCAACGACGAGGTAGAGCTTCTTGTTCTTCCGTGGGCGCGGTGGTTGGCCTTGGCCATGCGCGCCCGGTGGGTAAGGGCCGTTGCCGTAGTCAGCTGCGTACGGCTGTTGTTGTGGTCCGGGATGACCGGTCCACTGCGAGCCGGATTCGTTGGCGTTTGGCGGGGGAGTCCATTGCGACCCCGATTGCGAGGGAGGCGGGTTTCCTGGGGCCGGGTACTGCTGAGTTGATGGGGCCTGCGGCACGGGTGCGTTCCAGTTCGGCTGGCTCGGAGGGCTCGACGGTTGGTGCGAGGGTTGATCGCCCCACCCCGACGAGGAGCCCTGTTGATGTGCCCACCCGGAGGAGGAGCCCTGCTGTTGCCCCCACCCGGAGGCGGGGCCCTGCTGCTGTCCCCATCCGGAGGAAGGAGGCGGCGTCGACGGGTCCTGACTCGAATCGTCATCGGTGGGGCGTGTCACGTGGGGCCTCCTGGCTCGAGCAACTTTCTAGTCAGGCGCCGATGGCCAGACCGCGATCGAAGCAATCTAGCTCGCGTTGTCCGCGCGCTGACGTCCCCATGCCCTTGACCTCGTCCGTTACGGCTCAGCCGCCGCTGCCTCCGGCTAGGGTTTGGCCACATGGCGTCGGTATTCACCCGCATCATCGCTGGCGAGTTGCCGGCCCGCTTCGTGTGGCGCGACCAGCACTGCGTGGCATTCCTGTCGCACAACCCGTTGAAGCCGGCACACACCTTGGTCGTGCCCCGGGCTGAGATCGAGGATTGGCTCGAACTGGATGCTGAGGTCCGCGACCATGTGAAGGGTGTCGCCGCCCAGATCGGCGGCGCGCTCAAACGCGCCTATGAGCCGACCAGAGTGGGACTGTTGATCGCCGGCCTCGAAGTCGCGCATGTGCACATTCACCTGGTGCCGATCTGGGATGCACACGACTTGGACTTTGATCGCGCTCAGCAGGACCCGGACCCGGCGGGGCTCGACGAGGCGGCGGCGACCCTACGAGCGGCGCTGGTCGCACTGGATGCCCAGGGCATCACCGACTGACGACGCGGCACGGAAAGCCTCTACTCAGGTTGGTCGCGTCTCACATGGCCGCCCAAAGTCCACCATCAGCCCACAACAGGGCTGCTGAGCCGGATGTCAGCCCACCGGCCCTTACCGCCACCCCCGGTGAGGGTATACGGTACATTGTCGTCAGCTATCCAACAATGCGAGGGTAGAATGGTGCAAACGTATCTGCCAGGTGAGCGGCGTACCCGCGTCCGACGGGAGTCACTGGGCAGCCAGGTAGCCGATCAGCTGAGACACGACATCCTCGTGGGACGCTTGGTGCCTGGAACGACCCTCAGCCAGCAGCAGGTCTGCGAGGACTTCGGAACCAGTCGGATGCCTGTTCGCGATGCCCTCCGGCAACTCACGCATGAGGGCCTTATCGTCAGCAACAACAACGGACACGCCCAAGTCGTGGGCATGACCAGCGCGGACATCTGGGACACCTATTCCGCTGAGGCGCTCCTGGTGGGGCGAGCCAGCCGGCGCGCGGCTCAAATCATAACGGATGAAGAACTCGACACCTTGGCCTCAATATATGAACGGATAAAGGAGACTGACGAAGAAGGATCGCCGGAAGTCATTGCGGAATTGAATTGGCAGTTTCACCGGCATATCAATCTGTGCTCCCGCTCGGCCAAGCTGCTTGCCCTCATACGCGCGGTTTCGATGAGCATCCCGCGGCGCTTTCAGGTTGAGATACCGGAATGGTCGGTGCACGCGAACGAGCACCACAGTGAGATCTTGGAGCTCATGCGCGCACACGATGCTGACGGAGTGGAGAAGGCCACGCATCAGCATGTCTTGGATGCAAGTCTTCAATTCATCAAGTACTTGGAGACGCGAGCCCCACACGATGGATGATCGACTCCAGATCTGCTGCCTCTCCGGAGGGAACTCATGTCATAGCCTGAAGATCTGAGAGCTGGTGCCCAAGCTGGAGGCAACTCAGGAGTTGGCCTTCGATGCTGCGCTTCGGGCGCAACTGGCTGTCAATCTGCAGCGCTTCACCCCGATCCAATTGGCCGAAGGCGACCTGCGCCGAGCGGCCGTATGTGTGGTGGTCCTACCAGACTTCCGGCAACAGGCAGCGCTACTTCTGATCCGCCGAGGTCGGCGCGCCAGTCACCACGGCGGCGAGTGGGGGTTGCCCGGAGGGGGCCTCGACGACGGAGAATCGATCATCGCTGCCGCGCTCCGGGAGCTTCGTGAAGAGGTCGGTCTTGCTTGCGCCCCGGGAGACGTTCTCGGCGTGCTCGATGACTTCCGGACCAGATCAGGATTTTGCATCACTCCAGTAGTCGTGTGGTGTGCCGGCTCTGAACCCATGCGGTCCAGCCCCGATGAGGTCGCTTCGATCCACTGGGTCAGCCTGGCAGACCTGACGCATGACACACCGCTGCTAGAAGAGAGCAGAGAAGGGCGCCGCGTCTACCGGATGCCGGTCATGGGTCATGGCGTGTTCGCGCCGACCGGCGCCATCCTCTATCAGTTCCGCGAGGTGGCCATTTCCGGGCGCTTGACATCTCGGGTGACCTGGTTCGGGGAGCCTGAATCGGTGAGGCCGCGGTGAGTGATGAGAAGCGGCAAGGGACGACGACGCTAGGAGAGAACTCAATGAGCAGAGTTACCGATATTTGGCAGGGCCTGATGTACGAGGACCTTGAAATTGGCGATGTGTTCGAATGCGGGGCCGTTACCGTCACCGAGTCACATATCGTGGCTGCATGCGGTCTCTTTGGTGACCTCGCGCCACTTCATCGCGATGAGATGAGCGCACGTCGTGCCGGCTTCCCCGGAAGGATCGCGCCCGGTGTCCTCACTGCGGGGCTTATCGTTGGCTCGCTCGCCCTCATCTCACGAAATGGGGTTGCCACGCACCTGGCTGACAACATCACATACAAGCAGCCGGTTTTCGCCGATGACACCTTGACGATTCGTGCGATTGTTACCAGTAAAGAGCCGCGTAGTCGTTTCGGCCTTGTCTGGTACGCCGCGTCCGCGACGAAGCAGACCGGCGAGAGCGCCGCAGAGGTCGACATCCTTCTGGGCCACAAGTATGGACCGGTCGCACAGGGTCAGTAGCAGCGGGCAGTGCCACCTGCGGTCTGGTCTGACCGGCCCGCCGGTGAGCCTCCACGCCATCAGCCGGGCCTTCGAAGACACCGAGGTGTTCCAAGGGTGATTACGTCTTGACGAACATCGTAAGTCCCGGCTAGCGTTTAGGTATGCGGTATACGGGCTGCGGTGCACCGAGCACCACAGTCACGGACAGCTCGAAGAAGCTGCATCAGATGATGTTGAGGAGTCTTGAATGAGGCGAGTAGCGATGGCGCGGACCCCCCGCGCCTTGGTGATCGGGCTGGCATGCGCGCTGCTGATGACCGCGTGCGGCGATGACGGCGAGACGAGCGGCGGTGACGGCGGCGGTGACGCGTCGGCGGGAGACGAACGCGAGTACAGCACCGAGGAACTGACGGTGAAGTTCAACATCGCTAACGCCATCACCTACACCCCTCTCATGGTCGCTGTTGAGAATGGATACTTCGAGGACGAGGGCCTCACCATCGAGCCGTTCAACGTCGGTGAAGCCGGGATGGACAACGCGCAGGCTGTCCTTGCCGGCGCGTTGGATGCTGGTGGCGTGAGTGGGCACACCGTGCTCCAGGCTCTAGCCCAGGGATCGGACGCGCGCGCTGTCTCGATCTTCGCGGGCGGGGCGGATCCCCTGCAGATCATCGTGTCATCGGACAGCGACGTCACAAGCGCGTCGGACTTCGCCGGACTACGCATCGGTTACGAACAAGGTGGCCTGCTGCAGCAAATGGTTTACACGCTGCTCGATGCCGAGGGCATCGAGCAGAGCGAGGTCGAGCTCATCCCGATACCCGCAGCCGAGATGCCAGCGGCCTTCGAGTCCGACGTCGTGGACGCCGTCGTCGTTTACGAGCCGTTCGCTTCCGCCATCGTGGACAACGGCACCGGCAACGTGATCGGAAATATGAGCGAATATGTTGAGGAAGTGCCTCGTTACATCCTGATGGGCGCGCAGTTCATGGAGGAGAAGGCTGAGGCTGCCAAGCGTTTCCTTCGGGCCATGCACCGCGGCATGCAGTTCGTACGGACCTCGGACCCTGCTGACGTTGCTCCGATCGTGGCGGAGTACATCGAGGCGACGGAAGAGAGCCTGACCACTCAGATCAGCCAGTACACCTTCAATCCGATCATCAACGATTCCGTGGTTGAGATTCTCCAGTCCGACCTTGAATTTCTCATAGAGCTGGATCGAATCGAGGACCCGGACGTCGAGCCGGCGGACGCCTTCGATTTGAGCATCCAAGAGGAACTGCTTGAGGAGAACCCTGAGCTGTACGAGGACTAACGGTCAATAGTAGGAACGCGCTCGGGTCCGCCACATGGACGACCGCGCTGCCGGGTGATATCCACAGCTTCCGGCAGCGCGGTTCGCGTTCCGGACAACGTGAGGATGCGCTGTTGACAAGCTTTGGCCCGGAGGTCTGGAGATGAACATGAGCGAAGCGAAAACCGACTCACGATGGCAACAGCGATCACAATCGCCGGTCAATTTCTACAATCTTTCGGTGCCTATCTCGAGTCGGTTCCCATCGCCAGCTATGCATGGACCGATCGTGCAGTACCAATGGTTCGATCATAAGCAGGGTCAGCGTGTCCTGGAGAAGATCTACGGCACCAGCAACGGCTTGGGGCTCGGAACTGAACGCATCGAGATGCCGGTGCATGTCGGCACCCACATGGATGCGGCATGTCACTATTCGGCAAACGGTCGCCTTGGCGACGGAAGTACCGTCGATGAAACCGAAAGGCGTTACGGATCATCACGCCTCTCGATCGAGAAAGCAAACCCATTGGTCGGGCCAGGTGTCCTGCTCGATGTTGCTGCCTATCTCGGTCGGTCTTATCTCGACGCAGGAGAACCGATCGACGCGCAGCTGGTCGAGCAGGCGGCAACATCGCAAGGGGTTATCGATGCGCTGGCTGGGGCAGTCGTGCTGATCAGAACCGGCTGGCTGGAAGCCAGAGCGCTGGGGGGGCCAGACCTCGGCTACCTAGACGGTGAGCCCGGCATCTCCAGTAACGGCTGCGAATGGTTGATCGATCGTGGAGTTGTTGCCCTGGGGTCGGACAATCATGCCCTCGAGGTTCTCGCAACGGATGCGGGCGAGATCTATCCGGTTCACGTGCAGTGTCTCCTGGCCGAGCAGTACACGCCGATTCTGGAAAACGTGAATCTTACGGAGCTCTCGCGCGACGCCGTTTATCAGTTCTATCTGGTTGCCGCCCCCGTTCCGCTGGTCGGTGCCAGCGGCGCGCCCATCGTTCCGATCGCATTTCCCCGAAATCATGGTCCATTGGTGAGCGACGGAGGTGAGCCAGAATGGACATCCTAGTCGCCGACAAGGTGGACAAGACCTATCTGGATGAACGGACGCTGTCCAAGGTCATGGCGCTGCGTGGTTTGTCCCTGTCGATCCAAGAAGGACAGTTCGTCTGCATCGTCGGACCCAGCGGATGTGGGAAAACCACGTTCCTGCACATGGTGGCGGGCCTTAGCCCGGTGACCTCTGGCACGATTACTGTGGATGGCCGGCAAGTGCGCCGTCCGGGCGCCGATCGCGGCATGGTGTTCCAGGATTACGCGCTCTTCCCCTGGAAGACGGTTGCCGAGAACGTGGAGTTCGGTCCGAAGGTTCGCGGCGTGCGCGCGAAGGAGCGCGCTGAGCTATCCCGCAAGCTTCTTCAGACGGTGGGCTTAGACGACTTTCGCGATCGATTCCCGAAAGATCTCTCCGGCGGAATGAAGCAGCGCGTGGGGGTCGCGAGAGCGCTGGCCAACGAACCGCGCCTGCTTCTTATGGATGAGCCTTTCGCGTCAGTGGACGCGATGACTCGGATGGAGCTCCAAGAGGAGACCACACGACTGTGGGCCACACTGAAGACAACGGTCATCTTCGTGACGCACAGCGTGGAAGAAGCTGTTTTCCTGGCCGACCGAGTTCTCGTATTCGGCGGACGGCCTGGCCGTCTCACGGCGGACTTGGCCGTAGACATAGACCGGCCTCGTAAATGGACTGAGATGGAAACCGACGCGCAATTCAACGCACTTCGGAAACGAGTCGTGGATGAGGTGCACAGCATATGACCTCCCTGCACAACCGGAAATCATCGGGCGACGCCAACCCTGGAAGCCCGATCGTGGGCACGCCGCTGAGCGGCGCTGGCGATGATGGGCCAGCAGTCATCTCTGCGACACGGCAGGAGCTGGGCCGGCTACGCGTCAAGAGATTCTTCTTGCGCGCTCTCTATATCATCGTGCCATTCACGGCGCTCATCACAATCTGGTATCTGGCCGCTACGTACGGCGGCTATCCCTCGTACCTCTTCCCGCCGCCGCAGAAGGTGTTGGCTACGGGTATCGAGCTCCTGAAGGATGGCACGCTCGCCGAGCAGACCTGGGCGAGCTCCCAGCGGATCCTGTTTGGTTCTGTCGCTGCTATTGCGGTGGGCCTCCCCTTGGGCGTCGCCATGGGCCTCAATCGAACCGTCGCGAACTACTCCGCACCCTTGGTGACGTTCTTTCAGGCCATCCCTGGCATCGCCTGGATCCCGCTTGCCATCCTCTGGTTCGGGCTCGGGTTCAGGACCGCCACGTTTATCGTCTTCCTCTCCGTATTCTTCCCGATGTTATTCAACACGCTTATCGGCGTGCGCAGCGTACAGCAGAATATGATCAATGCCGCATTAACCCTGGGAGCCAACAAGCGTCAGGTGATCACCGACGTGATTTTGCCCGGGGCTCTTGTGAACATCGTGACAGGTATGCGACTCGGCATCGGATACGGCTGGCGCGCGCTGGTGGCTGTTGAGATCTTGGGCGCCTCTTCGGGTCTCGGTTACATGATCTTCGATGCCCGCGCGCAGCTCAAGAGTGACGTAGTGGTCCTGGGCATGGTGTGTCTGGGTGTCATATGGCTCATCGTGGACTCCGTTCTGCTGAAGCCACTCGAGTCGCGGACTATCGAGAAGTGGGGTGTACTGCGATGAACATGGATGTGAGCGACTTCATCCGAGCCGCAAACGACCGAACAATAGTCGGCCTTGGCCTTGAGTTGCATAACAGCATCCCGAATGGTCACCCACACGCCCCCTTCACGTATTCCTTGATGAAGCAGCACGGGGACCTGACCTACCGCGGTGGGGTGAGTGCGGCTAATGACGTCATGTCCTTGGGACTACACGTGGCCACACATATCGATGCGCTCGGTCACATCTCCAAGGACGGCCAGGTCTTCGGCGGCCTATCGATCGACGAGATCCGTGGTGACCCCCGTGGGGACGGACTGAGGCAGTTGGGCGTGGACAGCTACGCCCCCTTCGTTCAGCGGGGGGTGCTGCTGGATATCGCCCGTTACCAGGGAGTCGAGGAAGTAGATCCTGAACGGGGGATTGACGGCGAGTTGCTTTCTGCGACATCCGAGGCCCTCGGGGTGAGCGTTCAACCTGGCGATGCAGTGCTTGTGCGGACCGGTTGGGAACATCGGTGGCCTGACCCGCAGCGATATCAGGAGAGCCCCGCGCCCGGTGTCGATTTGGATGGGATCAACTGGTTGATCGCGCAGGGCACCACTGTGGTCGGTTCCGACACGTATGGCTTCGAGCAGATGCCAGCCAAGGGAATGCCGGTCCATGTGGCATGCCTGGTTGACCACGGCGTTCCGATCATCGAGGCGTTGGCGCTCACCGAACTGGCGGAGTTGAAGCCGAAGGAGTTTCTCTTTATGGCGTCCCCTCTGAAGATCCGAGGAGCAACCGGTTCGCCCATCCGCCCAGTTGCGCTGGTGTAGGGGATGTCTGAAGCCAGGATCAGCGATGCGTGGACGCTGTCCGGAGACTCGCTCGATCAGGAGCCGATACGCGTGTTCTCCCGGGCCGCGCTGCGCGATATGTGCGCTGCTCGCCCGGCCGGAACCGAAGGCTTCCATAGGGAGCTCGTCGCACCGTATCGCGATCTCGGGTTGCTCTCCTACACCATCCCGAAGGAATGGGGCGGAGTCGGCGGAAATGTCCTGAGTGAAGCTGTACTCGCCGCCGAACTCGCGTACACCAACGTCTCGGCGGCCTTGCTCTTCACCGATCAGGCAGTCTGCACGGCGGTCCTGGAAACGCTGGCGACGGATGCTCAGAAAGAATGGCTGTATCCCGAAATGCACCGAGGCGCTGTTTTCGGCATCGCCTTGACCGAGCCGGAGGCAGGCTCCGATGCTGGATCCCTGGTCTGCCGCGCAACTCCTACCGATGACGGGTTCTCCCTAAGCGGCCGAAAGATCTTCATCACGAATGGGGACTCGGCCGATTATCTGATCGTCTTTGCTCGAGTAGCAGAGGGTATGGGTGCCGGGGACATTGCCGCTTTCCTCGTGGAGCGCACTACCGAGGGCGCGACGGTGGGGCGGCACGAGCAGAAGATGGGCTTGTGGGGCACCAGCACCGTCGAAATGGAGTTGGACGGTTGCCTTGTTCCCCACGATCGTGTCCTCGGTGACATTCAAGGAGGATTCAGGGCGGCCATGGTTGCCCTCGAGCGCGGGCGGGTAGCGATCGGCGGAGTGGCGATCGGCATCACTGAGCGGGTCCTCGACCTTCTGACCAAGGCCTTTTCGAGCAGCGCGATGCTCGATACATATGGAAACGTACGGCAAGCCGCAGAATTCGGAATGGCTGATATCTACACCGAGCTGAGTGCGGCGCGTCTGCTCATACTTGAAGCCGGAAACCGAGCTGCCGCAGGCAATGACGGGGTGCGCGCCATAACTTCGGCCGCCAAGGTCTTTGCCACCGACGTCGCCATGCGCGCCGCGTCGAATGCTCTCTCGATCATCTCCCCGGAGTATCTCGATGGTGACGACTGGAACGAGTTAGAAAGGCAATTCAGAGACGCAAAGATACTACAGATCTTTGAAGGAGCTAACGAGCTGCTGCGCTGGCTGATCGCGCGGGAATTGCAGCGCGCACCGTGATGGAATTCTGCCCAAAGTTCAGCAACGACCATGCCCTGGAGGCCCGGTGGAGACGCTAGAACGCTTATTCAATCCTGGATCGATTGGGATAATCGGAGCAAGCTCGAATGACGCCGCCGTGGGTGGTCGAGCACTCAGAGCGCTTGTTGACTATGGCTATACCGGCGACATCGTCCCGATCAATCCTCAGCGAGAGGAGATCCTGGGGCTCCGTTGCTGGCCGTCGATCACTGACTATCCGGGCGAGATCGACGTCGCTCTCATACTGCTCGATCCCAAGCGGACGGTGGCCGCCGTCGAACAGGTTGCCGAGAAGGGCGTGCCCTTTGCAGTGCTGCTCAGTGCCGGTTACTCAGAGGTAGGCAGCGAGGGCAGGCGCATGCAGGATTCCATCGTTGCGATCGCAGGAGCCTCGGCACTGCGGTTCGTCGGTCCCAACTGTGGCGGCCTTGTCAACGTCACCGAGTCCATCCCCATGGGGTTCTTCCCCAGCCTGCGACTGGGTGCGCCCAAGCGCGGCGGGGTCGCATTGATAACACAGAGTGGTGGCGTCGGGGCGGTGGCCTTGAACAAGGCCCACGACAAGCACATCGGGCTCAGCCGAATGGTCACTACCGGCAATGAAGCCGATCTCTCCTCTGGGGACTTCATGCAGTGGCTCGCCACCGACGATGCGACGACGACCGTTGCCGCCTACATCGAAGGCTTGGCGAAGCCGGGAGCGTTCTTAGAGGGCCTGGCGGCGCTGCACGCAGCGGGCAAGCCCGTCGTGCTCATGAAGGGCGGGCAATCGGAGTCGGGGAGAGCTACCGCCGAATCGCACACCGCAGTGCTCGCCCCGAGCTACGAGATATTGAAGAGCGTCGCTCAGGAGTACGGGGTCACGCTCGTGAATGACATCGATGACCTGCTCGATATCGCCGCGTTCCTGGACTCCGCCCCGCCGTATCGCAGTGGGGCAACCGTGGGGGTTACCACGTCTGGCGGCATGGCCGTGATGCTCGCTGATCAACTCAGCGAGAACGATGTCGAAGCCGCCGACATCTCCGACGCGACAGAAAAGGTACTCAGCGAGATTCTGCCGCCGTTTGCCCATGTTCGTAATCCGGTCGATATCACGGCTCAGTACCTGAACGATCCGAAACTATTCGAGCGCACCATCACCGCGCTGTCGGCTGACCCGAATATCGCGTGCATCGCGCCGGCCCTCGCGATGGTGGGTGACAACGCTGAGACAATGGCGGATCAGCTCATCGAACTCCACACTCAAAAACCCGACATCGCACTGGCTGTCTCGTGGTCGCGATCGAGCCTCGTGGAAGCGGGCCCGAGGCGTTTGCGAGAGGCGGGCATACCGGTCTTCGAGCGACTGGACACCGCTGCCAAGGGCATCGCCGCCTACACATCAGGACAACGTGCTGGTGTCACCGACACGGAGCCCAGTCGCCAAGTAGAGGTGGGTACTACACCCACCGAGGGTCATGTCCCAGTCCCAGCCGGTGACGTTGCCAGGCCCGAATTTGGCATCGAGCTGATGGCCGAGATGGAGCGACTGGGGGTTCCGGTCGCCCCGATCACTGAGTATTCACCAACGTCGGACGGGCATGCCGCCCAGCACTATCCAGTCGTCGTCAAAGGCTTTCTTCCGGGCGTAGGTCACAAGTCCGATGCCGGATTGGTCATTGCCGGTATTGGTTCTGGAGATGAGTTGGAGGCCGCGATCCACTCCATGCAAGCAGCCGCCGGCCCGGCTGAACCGCAGCTTCGAATTGGGCTGCAGCCCATGATTAGCGGCGCTGTGGCGGAGTTGATCATGGCGGTGCGCAAGGACAGCCACTTCGGCTGGCGCACGGTCGTGGGTATTGGTGGCCTGTTCGCCGAAGTCCTCGCAGACACCCGCATCATGCGTGCACCGATCACCCAGGACGAAGCCGTGCAAGCCATTTCCGGTCTGCGCGCATATTCCCTGCTCAACGGCTACCGCGGCCGTCCGGTCGGAGATGTGGCGGCCGCCGCGGGTGTCCTGACGCGGTTATCCGAGTTGACGGGATGGCTCGATGCAATCGGCGAGGCGAAGGGGCAGCCGATTGATTCACTCGAGTTGAATCCCGTGCTCGTGCTGCCCGACGGGGGTGGTGCGTGGTGCGTCGACGCGCTTGTCGCCACGAGTCCCGCGAAATGACCTGGGAGCGAGCGATCTCGATCGTTCCGTCCCATGTGACCACAAGTGTCGTCCTTGATCTGATCCTCGGAGGCGTACAAAGTGTTCGGTGAAACACTGTCTGGAGTCCGTGTGCTGGACGTAACCAGGATGATTGTCGGCCCCACTACGACAATGCTCCTGGCAGATCTCGGAGCAGAGGTCATCAAGGTCGAACTGCCCCGCGGTGATGACATCCGCTACATGCAGACGGGTTCCGACCCGGACGACTGTCCCTTCTTCGATGCCGTCAACAGGAACAAGCAGGGCATCATCCTCAATTATCGGCTCCCCGAAGGGAGGGAACTCCTACTCGAACTGGCCGCACAATCGGATGTCTTCGTCCACAATTACACGCCGGGTGTGATGGAGGATTGGGATCTCGATTACGACGCTGTCCGCGCCGTCAATCCAGCAATAATCTATTGTTCCATTTCAGCCTTCGGTGAACGTGGTCCGCTTCGGCAAAGACCGGGAACCGACGTCCTCTTTCAGGCTGCCAGCGGGATGATGTCGGTCACCGGTGAGCGCGCTGGCGATCCCATCAGGGTGGGGGCGCCGATCATCGATGTGGGAACAGGCATCAGTGCCGCGTTGGCTATCACCGCAGCGTTATATCGTCGTACGACGACGTCGGAGGGCACCTATATCGGAACCAGCTTGTTTGAGCAAGCGGTCTTCCTCCAAGCGCCGATGTTCACCTGGCACTCGCGCCATTCTCTCGAACCACCACGGCTCGGCAATCAGAGCGCTATCGCCCTCATCGTTGATGCCAGAATAGAGGACGAGACGATCGTCCTTGCCGTTCCTACAGACAAGTTCTGGGCGCGGTTGTGTGAAGTTCTCAGCGTTCCGGGCCTCATCGATGATCCTCGATTCGCGACGAATTCCGGTCGTCTTGAGAATCAGGAGACGTTGGTACCTATCCTGCGTGAACGCTTGGCCACCTTGACCTTTCAGGTGGCTTCGGACTCGTTGACAAAGAACCAGATTCCATGGGCACCAGTTCAATCCTATGATGATGTCGTCGAGATGGAGCAACTCGCTGCGAATGGCATGTTGCTTCCATTCGACCGTTCCGATGACGTCACTGTGCGCCTCGTTGCCACACCGTTCCGCATTGGCGGTGAATCAGCGACCATCTCCCGACCCCCGCCGATCATGGGCCGTGACACCGAGGAGGTGCTTCGCACCAAGCTCGACCTGTCCGCCGAACGGATCGCAGAGCTCAACGCGTCCGGAATCACGGCCCCGGCCCCCCTGTGAGCAGCGATCCAACGCCGGACGGATCCGGTACGCCTATCGCTAGCGGCGGCATCGACTGGCGCTTCGCCGGCAAGAACGTCATGGTCACTGGCGGTACCCGCGGACTGGGCCTTGCGATGACGGAAGGATTCGCTCGGGCCGGCGCAAATCTGATCATCCTGGCTCGTGATGAGCGTCGGCTCGAGCAAACCAAGGAGCTGGCTCGCGGCCTGGGTGCCGAGGTGTTGACCGTTGCCTGCGATCTCGCGGACACGGGCAGTATCGAGGACGCGGCCCAGCAGGTCCGCGCGCATGTCGATCATGTTGACGTGCTCATCAACAACGCCGGAGTCCTACAATTCGAGGACTACTTGTCTGCTCCGGCGGACCTGACGTCCCTCACCATCAGGACGAATGTGATCGGCGTGTTGGAGATGAGCCGCCACATCGCAGCCGGTATGGCTGCGGCCGAATCTGGCTGCATCATCCATATCGGTTCGATCGCGGCAATAAAGGGTCGGAAAATGGAGGTCGTCTATTCCGCCTCCAAGGCTGCCCTGCTCGGAGCAACACGCAGCATGGCCTTGGAATTGGCGACATCCGGGATCCGCGTCAATGTGATCTCACCGGGCCTGTTTCTCACCGACATCAACCGAACGGCACTGGCCGATGATCAGATCCGCCAACGCCTCGTCCGCCGTATTCCCCTCAGGCGCGTGGGTGACCCGAAGGAAGTCTTCAGCCTGGCCGCCTTTCTCGCGTCGGAAGAAGCATCCTTCATCACTGGCCAGAACTTCGTCATCGATGGGGGCGCGACTGCCACTTAGCAGAGCGCGGACGAGGAGACCGCTACGAAGTCCGCCACACGGTCACGAATGAGAATTGTAGATTCCAAACGAAGGAGTACTCAAATGGAAGATGTCCTCTTCGCCATCGACTCCGGCATTGCCCGCATCACGATCAACCGTCCGGACAAGCACAATGCGTTCCGTCTGCAGACGATCAATGAATTGATCGAATGCTTGGAGACGGCGGAGGATGATGCCTCCGTCGGAGTGATCGTCCTGACGGGCGCCGGCGACAAGGCATTCTGCTCCGGTGGTGATGTGAACCATGAGGCGGTGTTCACTCCGGCGAGCGCGTGGGCGCTCAACAGGAGGCTCATGTATCTCTCTTCTTCGATACGCAACAGCGGACGGCCGGTCATCGCGAGGGTCAACGGTTGGTGTGTCGGCGGAGGTAACGAACTGAATGTGCTGGCAGATCTGTCCATCGCCTCCGATCGTGCACAGTTCGGGCAGGCGGGAGCGAAAATAGGAAGCGTCCCGGTGTGGTACGGAACCCAGATGCTGCCGCGACTGGTGGGTGAGAAGAGAGCGCGTGAAATCGTCATGCTCGCTCGCAAGTACACAGCTGCCGAAGCGTTGGAGATGGGCTGGATCAATCGGGTCGTGCCCCATGACAAGCTCGATGAGGAAGTCGATCTCTGGTGCAGCGAGTTGCTCCAACGCAGTCCCACCGCGCTCCGTATCGCAAAGCTGAACATGAACTTCGAGTCCGACATGCTCTACCCCTCGGTCCTCCATGGATTCCGGATGCTGAACATGGGACTGCACGGATCCGCAGAACAGAAGGAGGGGATGACGGCCTTCCTCGAGAAGCGTGACCCCGACTTCAGCGAGTTCCGGTGGTGACCGCGAATCCGGCCCGGCTCGCCTCAAGGACTACAGAGTGAGTGGGAAGGAACGAGAGGAGAGCTATGCCGACGGACGGGTGGTCCTGAGGGTCGAGCAACGCTTGGCCACCATCGAATTCCGTCGTCCGGACAAGCTGAACGCACTGACCCTCGACATGTTCCGAGGGTTCGCGCAGGCTCTGGAGCGAGCCGGCGCTGAAGGCGATGTGCGGGCCACGATCATCCTGGGGGATGCTCGTGCATTTTCGGCGGGAGCAGACCTCGCCGAGATCGGGGCCGATCCGCAGGCGGGCCGGACCTTCATGCAGGAGAGCCTCGACTGCATTGGTGCACCAGAGCGGGCTCCCTTTCCGGTCATCGCCTGCGTGTCAGGACTGGCGTTGGGCGCAGGCTTCGAGATCTGCTTGGCCTCGGACATCGTGGTCGCTTCGGAGTCCGCCCGCTTCGGCGCGCCAGAGCCCAAAGTTGGCCTCATTCCGGGGTTCGCGGCATCTCGACTCGCAAGCGTCACGAGTCTTCGGACGGCGCGCCGCCTGCTTCTCACCGGTGAGTTGATCAGCGCCGAAAAAGCCCAAGCACTGGGGGTCCTCTCGGATGTGGAAGTCGACTTCGACTCGGCGTTGACGCGAGCCCGGTCGATCGCTGGCTCGATCGCTGGATGCGGTCCACTCGCGGTCGCGCGATTGAAGCACGAACTCCGAAGCGCCACAACGC
>Ga0190275_10001128_pt1 | contig 20514 bp, 17 predicted proteins | sample Popmic550T_FD_133745 | JGI IMG/M metagenome (GOLD analysis project Ga0190275, IMG submission 133745) | Populus adjacent soil microbial communities from riparian zone of Yellowstone River, Montana, USA - 550 T | ecosystem: Environmental > Terrestrial > Soil > Riparian zone > Trees stand | place...
AGACGCTCCCTCAAAGAGTTCTGCAGTGCCACGGCCTCCTGGGGCGTGACGTTCCAGTCATGCAGGAGCTTCAGTTCCATGATCCACCACCCACCCCAATATATACCCATGAGGTCTTCAGGAGCGAGCCCTACTTCCTGAGTAGGTTCATGGGCGGTCCCTGAGGTTCCGAGCGCACGTCATGCACGCTCGACCTCAAGCCAGGGAGGAAGCAGTCCCTTCTCCCGGTCGTTAATGCCCGCTCGAGAAGGAAGCCTGACGCTGACGCCTACGCGTCATCAGGCTGCGGAGAGCCGGTCAAGAATGAGGCAGACAGGCGTGCGAGCCCCCGGTCACGGGAATGAGGGTTCCTGGTAGTACCCGCTCAAGGCACCGGCGGATAAAGGAACTTGAGGATCTGGTCCGAGCGCGCCGCCCAGGCTGCCTCATTGTGCCGAGCTCCCTCGGCCTCGAGGTACTTGAGGTCGGTATTCAGCACCCAACCCTTGGCGGCGAGCGCATCCCTCAGCATACGGGTGTCCTCCACGGTCTGCTGGGACTCGGCGACGGACCCGTCTTCATTGGTCCCAATGTCCAGCCAGATGCGCAGCGGGGGCTTCTCGCCGAGGTTGTTGACGCGCGTGACGATGTCTCGCTCCGCCCACCACACCGAGGGCGAGACGACGCCGAGCCTCGTGAAGGTGCTCGATCTCGTGATGCCAAAGTACATAGACACGAGCCCACCCAGTGACGACCCGGCCACACCGGTGTACCGGGCGTCCGGCTTTGTTCGGTAGGTCATGTCGATGAGCGGCTTGACCACCTCCACGAGCAACCGGCCGTAGTCGTCCGCCTTGCCACCACCATACTGCGGGGTGGAAACCTGAGTGTACTCGGGGATGCGGTCATCGGTGTTGTAGACACCCACGATGATGATGGGCTCCATCTGCCCGGCTTCGGTGAGTTGCTGAGCCGTCTCGTCCACGCCCCACTCGACGCCAAAGGCGGCCGTCTTGGCGTTCATCAGGTTCTGTCCGTCGTGCATATAGAGCACCGGGTAGCTGGTACTCGTCTGGGCATCGTAGTTGGGCGGCAGCCAGACGATGAGCTTGCGGCTCTTGAGACCCACGGAAGAACCATCCGCGTCGTGGTACTTGATGTTGCCCGTGAGCGTGTCTGGCTCCGGCTCGACAGGCCCCAGGTCACGCCAGCTACCCACCTGGACCTCTACCTTGGCCGGCGCGGCGACGGTGTGGAGGTGATTGTCGACCTCCCGGCCCCGAGGGTCCTTCTCTACGAAGTCCCATGAGCCGCGAGTGACCTTGAACTCCAGGTGGGTGTCCGTGGCGAAGGCCACACAGGTGCCATAGCGGCTTCCTCCGGAGAGGCTCTTGGCCAGCTTCACCCCGGCTCCATTCCAGTTGCCGAGCTCCGGCTGGTTGCCGGAGAGCCAGATCTCCGCGTTGGCGGGCGTATTGGCGGGCACATCGACCACGAAGGAGATGGGCGTCTGGGACGGGTCAGCGGCCAATGACCAGCGGCTGACGGTCCACCTGCGCTCGATGTCCTTGCGAGCCTCAACGGTGTAGTTGTGGAACGCAATGGGTTCCTGCGCGGACGGATTGGTCAGCACGATGTTGTAGTTGAGAACCTTCCGCACGGGGAACATGGCGGAGCCTCGGAAGTGACCGTCCACATCGCGCGTCAGGGCAAGGCCCGGAGGCTTTCCATTGCCGAGGGCCGGGTCATTGCCGACGATCGCCACGATCGCACCACAGGGCGTATCCGCGGGCACGGTCACGTCGAACTTGACCGGCACACTCTCGTTCGTCGTCGGAGGAGGAAGGTCCTCGCTCTCGCAGCCCAGCAGGGAGGCTCCGAGGAGGGCCACGAGGGAGAGAGTGACTCTGAAACCAGGAAGGATCCTTGTCATGGACGCGGAGCATACCCGCCTGTTCGCCCTCCTTTCGACGGGGGTATCCAGGATGTCAGGAAGGCGGGGAGCCCCACGTCCCCAAGCGCCTGGACTGGCCGCTGCTCTGCGGCTTCGCTCCTGGTGAAAGGATGGGATGGCGATGACGACCCTCAACATCACTTATGACGGGATGTCCGCGGACCTGCCGGTGGAGATGGACGGGCACGTGTCGGACATGGACGTGCGGCGCATCGCGGTGGAGGTCGTGCGCTCGGGTGGCGTGCCCGGCATGCGCCCGGCCCACCTGCGGGATGACGCCTTCCAGAACTACGTCGTGGACCGTTTCCGCGGTCCGCGCGGCGAGGACCGCATCTACCTGCGCCCGAAGGTCCCCTTCGGCGCCTGAGTGAAGAGGCTTCCATGCGCATCGTCTTCTGTGGGGTAGGAGCCATCGGCTCCACGGCGGCGGTGTTGTGCCGCAATCTGGAGGCCACACTCGCCTTCATCGACTTCGACCGAGTGGAGTCCAAGAACCTGCTCGCGCAGGCGTATGTGAAGCCCTCGGTAGGGAAGAACAAGGCGGAGGCGCTCAAGCTGCAGCTCCTCAACCTGCACGGCGTGAAGGCCGACTCCTTCAGTGTTCGGATCACCCGGGACAATGTCGAAACGTTATGCGGCGGGGCAGACTTGCTCGTCGACTGCTTCGACAACCGGGAGAGTCGGCAGGTGCTCAGTGACTATGCGCGCAAGGCAGGCAAAGCGCTCGTACACGGAGCACTGGCGGGAGACGGCTCGTTCGGACTGGTGCGCTGGGACGAGCGCTTCGTCCCAGATGCCGAGGACCAAGTGGGTCAGGCCACCTGCGAGGGGGGCCTCCACCTGCCACTCATCGGACTGCTTGGGGCCGCGCTGGCACGCATCATCCAGGACTTCGTGAAGCACGGTGTCCGGCGCGACGTGGTGGTGAATCTGACTTCGGTGGCGCCCACCATGGGCACATGAATAAGGCCTCGGAGCTTTGTGCTCCGGGGCCTTTTTGTTTTTTCGCTCAACGCGTCTGGCGCTGGGCTCATCTGAAGGAGGCGGCCTTGCCTCCTTAATAGAGCTTGGTGGGAGCCTGAGTTCCCTCGAGCGCAATCCTCCTGGAGGGACCGTCGGGAAGGAGCTGGGGCCCGCCTGAGGGCGCGTGGAAAAACCACGTGCCTGTCAGGAAGGATTTATTGCGGCGTCTTTTCTCGCTGAAAGGAGCGGTGACCATGGCAACGGTGACGATGCAGAGCGCGATGAACCCCAAGCACACTGATAACTTTGCCGGTTGCATCGATTCGCTCCCGCGCACCGGCCTGGTCACCGCTCCGGTTTTCTCCGCCGGACTGAAGTGGTACCGCGACAGACTACCCGGCTTCTGAACGCCGACGCCTCCTCCCCTCCCGAGGTGCCGTCGACCAGAGGCCGGGCTCCCGAAAGGGAACCCGGCCTCTCTGTTTTCCGAGCTTCACCTCACGGGGATGTAGAGCGTTACGGAGACGCGCTGGCCTGTAGAGCCGGAGCCGCACAACGGCCCTCTGAGTTCGACTCTCAGCGTCCCCACTCCCAGCAGTTCCGCAGTTCCAAGACAGATCCTTGGTCTCTGACAACTGAATCGCAGTGGTGAAGTTCGTCCGCCCGCTTGCACGGGGGCGGTCAAACGCCTCCGTAGCTCATTGGTCGAGCATCCGCCTCTTAAGCGGACGGTGAGGGTTCGATTCCCTCCGGGGGTACTCGCAGCACATGCGGGTGTCGTCTAGTGGCAAGACTCCGGCCCCCCAAGCCGGCAACACGGGTTCGAGTCCCGTTACCCGCTTCACGCAGGTTCGAATCCTGCTCTCGGTACTCATTCGGCGGTAGCTCAACTGGCAGAGCACGCGGCTGTTAACCGCGGGGTTGAGGGTTCGAATCCCTCCCACCGAGCATCATGGCTTGTTCCGCCTGGGGCGGCGGCGGTCTGCAAAACCGTCTGGTGGCGGGTTCGACTCCCGCACAAGCCTCTCAAGATTTCTGCCTCGTTCGTCTATCGGCATAGGACGCCACACTCTCAATGTGGAAAGGCGGGTTCGACTCCCGCACGAGGCACTCGCAGCAGATTCACGGGATGTAGCTCAGCTTGGACGAGAGCGCGCGCTTGGGGTGCGCGAGGTCGCTGGTTCGAATCCAGTCATCCCGACTTCTTTCTCTGGGTGTGGCTCAGCTTGGTAGAGCGCACGGTTCGGATCCGTGAGGTCGCAGGTTCAAGTCCTGCCACCCAGACTCGTAGCACCGCGGGGCATGGTCCAATGGTAGGACTCTCGTCTGATACGCGAGCGGTCCTGGTTCGATTCCAGGTGCCCCGACTGATGTTGGAAACACCCCATTGCTCTTGGATGCGATTGGATCGCAGCGTGGCCGTCTACCACGTGAACAGGGTTCGATTCCCTGCAGGAGCGCTCGCAGCACCCGTTTTGCCGCCTTGGCGTAGATGGTTCGCGCGCCTGTCTGAAAAGCAGGAGGACTCGGTTCGATTCCGGGAGACGGCACTTCTCTTCACCAGTTGTAGGCCGCGCTCCGGGAGCAGCTTGGACTCCAAATCCGAGCGTGCAGGGTTCAACTCCTTGGCGGCCTGCCATGCCCTTGTAGCTCAGCGGGAAGAGCACCGGTTTCGTAAACCGGGGGTCGTCGGTTCGATCCCGACCGGGGGCACTCGCAGTACCGAAGGTTTTGCTGCCGTGGCCGAGAGGTGAGGCACCTGAGCGCCACTCAGGACAATGCGGGTCCGAGTCCCGCCGGCAGCTTCATGGGCTCGTAGTTCAGCGGGAGAACTCTCGGTTTGCACCCGAGCGACCCGGGTTCGAATCCCGGCGGGTCCACTTCCTTGTCACGTTGGTTCCGTAGCTCAGTTGGATGAGAGCACACGGTTGCGAGCCGTGGGGTCGCAGGTTCGAGTCCTGCCGGGACCGCTTCTTTCTTGCCCTTGTAGCTCAGTGGAACAGAGCGCACGGCTCCGGACCGTGAGGCCGCAGGTTCGATTCCTGCCAGGGGTATTCGAGGCTTCCGTAGCTCAGTGGATGAAGAGCGGGCGCGTCCTAAGCGCACGGTCGCAGGTTCGAGTCCTGCCGGAAGCACATTGCAGCGTTTCATTGCGGAGAGGGGCCGGGCGCCCCACCGGGTCTCATACGCCAGGGTCTCAGGGTTCGACTCCCTGCTCCGCAACTTCTCATGCACGCCGAGCCAGCTGGAGACGGCGTCGGTCCCACACACCGATTTTGCTGGGTTCGATCCCCAGGGCGTGCACTCAGGCCGGAGTAGCCCAATTGGTAGAGGCGCCAGATCGAGAGTCTGGAGGATGAGGGTTCGACTCCCTCTTCCGGCACTTCCTCAGGTTTCATGCCGCGGTAGCCCAACTTGGTAGAGGCGCTGCACTCAGAATGCAGAGGGTGCGGGTTCGAATCCCGCTCGCGGCACTCCAGAAGCTCCCTTCAGAAGCTCCTTCAGAAGCTCCCATAGTCGTCCGCGTGGCCCAATCGGGAGAGGCGGCTGGCTCAAACCCAGCTCAGGTGCGAGTTCGAACCTCGCCGCGGACATTTCCCAGAAAGGACCCGTGTCATGGAGACGCTGGTGTTGAGCCAGGCCTACGAGCCCGTTGCGCGGGTGCCGTGGCAGCGCGCGATGATGCTCATCTGGCAGGGCAAGGTCGAGGTGGTCGAGGAGTATGAGGACCGCTTCGTTCGTTCGGTGACCCTCGAGCTGAAGATGCCGTCCATCATCCGCTTCATGAGCTTCTTCCGGCAGCGGCAGCGCGGCATCAAGTTCAGCCGGGACAACGTGTACGTGCGTGACGGCTGCAAGTGTCAGTACTGCGGCAAGAAGGTGTCGCGGCCGGAGGCAACGTACGACCACGTGATTCCCCGCGCCCAGGGCGGCAAGACGACCTGGGAGAACGTGGTGATCGCGTGCGTGCCCTGCAACCAGAAGAAGGGCAACCGGCTCCCGGCGCAGGCTGGGATGGTGCTGCGCACCACGCCGGTGAAGCCCAAGCGGCTGCCGGAGTCGCTGCATTTCACCTTCAGCTATGAGAAGGGCATGCCCGTCTCGTGGCGGAAGTTCCTCCGTGACGTCGCGTACTGGCACACGGAGTTGGAGGAGTGAGGCCCGGGAAGAGGGGGTCACCAGAGGTGGTCCCCGCCACCGCTCCGCCCCGGAACGGAGCAACCGGTGGAGCGGGGGTGCGCCAGAGGCGGCCCCCTACCCGTAGAGCCTCCCCGCGCGCCGGCAGGCGGGTCCGCTGCTGCCGGCACCTTTTTTTTGGAAGGTCAACGTCGGAGGCCGACGGCCCGTTTCGAAAGCGGTGCGAGTGCTCAGCGCTTGGGGTTCGAGTCCCCTGCCTTCCTTGTCCTGTAGTCTGGAGCGTGCATGCCGGGTGGCCGGCAGCCTGGCTGGAACCCAGGTGGGCCCCATGGGCCCGTGGTTCGACTCCACCTCGCTCCGTGTCTCCTGGAAGTGTGAACTGGTGATGGCACCAGGCCCCGTTGCTAGCGGGTGCGGACCGGCTCCCGGTCTGAGGTTCGAGTCCTCCGCCTTCCGTATTGCATTGTCCCCTCACCACTGCGGTTCAGCAGGCTAGAGTGCCGCTCCTCGGGGGCGTTTCAACATGGCGACGAGGAAAAGCGAGGACAACGAGCGACTCATCGATCGCGATCTCACTGCGCTGGCGCGGGACGGAAAGCTTCCGCCCGCGCATGGCGTGGACTCCGCTGTGGCGGAGGTCCTGGGGCTGCTCACCCGGGGCGGTAAGCACCCGCTGCTCTCGGGCGAGCCGGGCGTAGGAAAGAGCGCGCTGGTCCAGGAGGTTGCCCGCCGTATTGCCGAGGGCCGTGTGGACGCTGCGCTGGCCCAGGCCCGCCTGGTGGAGGTGTCCGCCGCCAACATCCTGGCGCGCAGCACCCAACGGCAGGCCGCCGAGAGCTTCGAGGAGCTGCTCGGCTACTTGAGCCGGCACCCCTGCCCCATCGTTTACATCCGGGATCTGCCCTTGGCGCTCGGCGGGCCACTGGCGCCCGTAGCCATCCGCGCCCTGCGCACCGGGGGTGTCCGCTTCATCTTCGAGACCGAGCCCAAGCGCGTGCAGGAGCTCCTGCGCGCGGACGAAGCTCTGGCCGAGCGCCTCCACCTCATTCCCCTGCAGGAGCCTCCGCTGGAGCGCTCCCGATGGATCGTCGGCCGTGTCGCTGAGGAGTTGGAGCGGGAGATGCGCCTGCCCATCGACCCAGCCGCCTGCGACGTGGCGCTGCGCCTGTCCGCCAAGTTCCTCCTGGCCCAGCGCATGCCGCGCAAGGCGATCGAGCTGCTCAAGGAGACTGCAGCTGAAGCGGCGGGAGCGGCTCGGGATCGTGTAGGCCCCGAGGATGTCCTCACCCGCTTCTGCGCCGCCACACGCTTGCCACGTTTCGTCGTGGACGACGCGCTGCCGCTGGACCTCGAGGAGACAGAGCGCTTCTTCGGGGAGCGGCTGCTCGGCCAAATGGACGCGGTGGCCGCAGTGCTCCGATCGGTGGCGCTGCTCAAGGCGGGCCTGAACGACCCGCGCCGACCGCTCGGCGTGTTCCTCTTCGCCGGACCCACGGGCGTGGGCAAGACGCAGCTGGCCAAGCTGCTCGCGGAGTACCTCTTTGGCTCTGCGGACAGGCTGGTGCGCCTCAACATGGCGGACTTCCCCAACGATGGCGACGAGAGCGTCCCCTTTGGAGCCTCCTGGGCGCCTGCCATGGAGACCAAGCGCGGCGAGCTGACCAACCTGCTCGACGGCAAGGTGTTTACCGTGCTGCTGCTCGACGAGTTCGAGAAGGCGGCTCGCAGCGTGCACGACCGCTTCCTCCAGCTCTTCGACGAGGGGACCTTCGTCAACGGCGCTGGAGAGATCGTCTCCTGCAACAACACGCTCATCGTGGCCACGTCCAACGTGGGCGCCGAGGTGTACCGGGAATCGGGAATGGGCTTCACGGTCAACCGGCGTGAGGAGGAGCTCGTCTCCGAGGTAGACCGGCGCATTGCTGACTCGTTCCGCCCTGAATTCCTCAACCGCTTCGACGCCATCTGCCACTTCCGACCCCTCACGAAGGTCGAGATCCGCAAGATCGCCCAGCGCGAGGTGGGCCGGGTGTTGGAGCGCGAGGGTATCCGTGCCCGTGCGCTGGACGTGGAGGTGACACCGGAAGTCGTCGACCTGCTGGTGGATCGCGGCTATTCGCCTCAGTTCGGCGCGCGTTATCTCCAGCGAGAAATCGAGAAGACTCTGACCGCCGCACTCGCGGTGGAGATCGCCCGCAGGCCGCTGCGACCTGGAACGCCTGTGCGCGTGGAGGCTCGCCCCGGAGGCAAGGTGGTGGCAGTGGCCGAGCCTCTGGCTCCGCCTCGCGAGGCGACGGCACAGCTCTCCCTGCCCACGCCGAAGGCCGCGTCCGTCAAGCGTCGTCTGGACCGCAAGTCCCTCTTGCACGAGATGGATCGGCTCGTGGGACGAGCCCGCGCGCTGTCCGTCTCTGCTGAGCGCCCGCAGCTCGAGGAGAAGCGCAACCAGCTCCTCGCCGAGACTCAAGCCCCCAACCTGTGGGACGACCCGGAGCGTGCGGCAGCGACCCTGCGCACCTTCCGCACGGTGGAGGCCCAGATCAACGAGCTGGAGCGACTGGAGCAGGCCGCCACCTTCGCCCGCCGACTGGTGCGCGAGGCGAAGAACGAGGTGCAGCTCGCGTCCGCGGCCAAGCAGGTCGAAGATGTCGCTCGCGAGGTCCAGATGGCCGAAGCCCTCCACGCCTCGGGCGCTTCCGCCCATGACAACGAGGCGCTGGTGGACATCTGCGCCAGTGAATCCATGGAGGCACAAGACGCCTGGGTACAGGAGCTGGCCACCATGTACCTCGGCTGGGCAGAGAAGCGCGGCTACGAGGCCACGCTCGTGGCCGAAGCAGTGGCTCCTGCCCGCGTCGTCGTGCGCATCGCCGGGCCTGGTGCCTACGGCTTCCTGGCAGGCGAGGCTGGCATGCACCGGCGCATCGAGGACGAGAAGCGGCAGCGTGCCTACGTCCGCTTGCACCGGGGTGGAGCACCCGAGGTTCTCGAGAGCCTGGAGGTAGAAGGACGCCCGGTGAAGAAGCATGAGGGCACATTCCTGGAGCGCGTGCGCACGGAGGTCACGGTGAAGGACGCTGCCACGGGCCGGGTGCTCACGCTGACGGGCGCAGGCGAGATGGACGAGATGAAGGACATCGCGACACGGGTGGTGTCCGGCCAGGGAGGAAGCACGGACGAAGCAAGGCGGTACTTCACGGGCCGCGGCGCTCGCGTCGAGGACCCTCGCACCGGCGCAGGGACGCCACGTGTGAAGGACGTCCTGCGAGGTGACCTGGACATCTTCATCGCGGCCTGGATCTCCCGCCCGCCTCCCGAGCCCCCTTCCGCAGCTTGAGCTCGGCCCTCCGCGGGTCCCTGCCAGCACGATAGGACTCCCCCAGCTGGCAATAAGGCAGGCCCTCGCTCAAAACGCTCGGGCGGCGACGGGCTGCCGTCCATAATGAGTAGGGCATGCTCCACGTGATTCCACTGGGAGGCCTGGGAGAGATCGGCCTCAACGCCATGGTGCTCGCCTGCCGTGGGGAGATGCTCCTCGTCGACGCCGGGCTCATGTTCCCGTCTGAGGCCGCCCCCGGTGTGGACATCATCGTCCCAGACTTCACCCACATCCGGCAGAACGCCTCCCAGCTCAAGGGCATCGTCCTCACCCATGGCCACGAGGACCACACCGGCGCCCTCCCCTACTTGCTCAACGAGGTCCCTGTCCCTGTCTACGGCACCCGCTTCACCCTCGCCATGGCCCGCCAACGCCTGGACGAGCTGGGCGTCGTCGCAGATCTGCGCGAGATCGAGCCCCGCACCCCCTTCGCCGTGGGCTCCGTCTTCACCGTCGAGGCCAGCCGCGTCACTCACACCGTGCCGGATGCCGTGGGCTACATCGTCCGCACTCCCGAGGGCACCGTCATCCACACCGGGGACTTCAAGCTCGACCCCGATCCCATTGATGGCCTGCGCACGGACCTCGAGCGCTGGGGTGAAGCCGGCGAGCAGGGTGTCCTCTGCCTCCTATCCGACTCCACCAACTCGGAGAACACCCAGGAGACGGGCAGCGAGCGCGTGGTCGAGCAGACCTTTGACCGCCTCTTCCGTGAGGCCCAGGGCCGCATCGTCGTGGCCCTCTTCGCCTCCAACCTCCACCGCGTGCGCACCATCCTCAAGCTGGCCGAGCAGCTCGGGCGCAGGGTAGCCCTCCAGGGTCGCAGCATGGTGCGCAACGTGGAGCTGGCGCGGCAGCTCGGCTACCTCGGCGTGCCCGACTCCCTCTTCATCCCCCTGGAGGCCGTGCCGAGCCTCCCTTCCAACCGCGTGGTGCTGCTCTCCACCGGCGCTCAGGGTGAGGCGCGCGCAGGCCTGTCCCTGCTCGCCGCTGGCAACGGGCCTGTCCGCCTGGATCCGGGAGACATGGTCATCCTCAGCTCCCGCCCCATCCCCGGCAACGAGCGCGCCGTGGGCGCACTGCTCGACCAGCTCCACTGGACGGGGGCCCGCATCGTCTACGCCCAGGTGGAGCCAGGCGTCCACGTCTCCGGACACGCCAGCCAGCCCCAACAGCGTCGCGTCCTCGATCTCGTTCGCCCCCGCCACTTCATCCCCATCCACGGAGAGCTGCGCCACCTCCACCGCCACCTGGCCACCGCGCGCGAAGCAGGACTCGCTCCCGAGCAGCTCCTCCTGGTTCAGGACGGCGACCTCGTCACCTTCGAAGAAGGCCGGGGCCGGTTCACTGGCAGCGTCCCCACCGGGCGCGTCCACAAGGACCTCTACAGCGGCGCCATCGTCAGTCCCGAGGCCCTCCAGGAACGCACGAAGCTGGCCGAGACAGGCCTCGTCGTCGCCGCCGTCGTCATCGATCGCGCCTCCCTTGCGCTGATGGCCGGCCCTCAGCTCTCAGGCCATGGACTGTCCCTCGACGAACAGGTCTTGCTGCCCCGGGTGGCCGACGAGGCGCGGAGCCTCTTCCTGCAGCTCTCCCCACAACTGCGCGGGGATGACGCCCTGGTGCGAGAAGAGGTGACTCGTGCCGTCCGCCGTGCCTTCAAGCTCTTCACCTCCAAGCGCCCGCTGGTGGTGCCCATGGTCGTCAAGGTGTGATAAGGGCCCTTGCGCCCATGCCTTCCTTCGACGTCATCTCCAAAATTGACCAGGCAGAGCTCGACAACGCGGTCAACCAGACCAAGAAGGAGCTCAGCACTCGCTATGACTTCCAGGGTGCCCAGCCCGACATCCTGATCTCTCCGGACCGCGCCTTGCTGACGGTCAAGGCCAACAGCGAAGAGCGGGTCAAGGCAGCCAAGGAGGTCCTCCTGTCCAAGCTCGCCAAGCGCGGCATCTCCCTGCATGCCCTCGAGTTCCTGGAGATCGAGAAGACGGGCCTCCACAACGTCAAGCAGAACATCAAGCTCCAGCAGGGCATCCCCGTGGAGAAGTCCAAGGAGCTCGTCAAGCTCCTCAAGGACTCCAAACTGAAGCTTCAGGGCTCCATCCAGGGAGAAGAGCTCCGCATCAGCGGCAAGAACAAGGACGACTTGCAGGCCGCCATGGCCCTGTTCCGCAAGGAGCAGGACCGGCTGAAGCTGGACATGCAGTTCACCAACTTCCGGGACTAGCCATGCGCGCTTCTCTCCTCAGCCTGTGCCTCCTGCTCGTGCCCGCACTCGCCCCCGCCCAGGAGCAGCGCCCATCCAAGGCCGTCCCCGCGATTGCCAAGGCCCCCAAGCTGGACGGCAACCTCAAGGACTTTGCCCCCACCCTCACAGTCCGCCCCCCCGCCGCAGCGGATGCCTCCGCGTCCTTCGCCAGCCGGGTGGCCTGGCGCAAGGAGACGCTCTACGTGGGCGTGGAGGCCACGGATGATCAGCTCCTCTCGGGTGATCTCGTCACCGTCACTCTCTTCTTCCCCAGCGCCGGCCCCACCGCCATCGGCCACACCTTCCGGTTCGCCTTCGATGGCAAGCGCGCCTCTCCCCCAGAGAGCGGCACGTCCGCCTTCGCGCAGGAGCAGGTCGAGGCCGGTGTCCAGCGCAAGGACAACGCGCTGAACCTGGAGATCGCCATCCCGGTCACTGCCTTCCCGCGCTTCCCCGCCGTCGAGCCGCTCGTCTTCGATCTCTGCGTCACCTTCGAAGACCAGGACGCCGTGGGCCAGAAGGCCACCTCCGTCTCCAACTGCAAGGACGGGGGAATGATCGGCGAGGCCCTCAAGCTGCCTGACGAGTTCCGCAAGAATCTCAAGCTCAAGCCCCCCGAGGGAGTCCTCTCCTTGGAGGCAGCGCGCGGCGGCTGGCTGGGCTGGGGCGTGCTCCACTACCCGGTCTGGGTGGAGGCCGACAAGCCCCTGACCTCCGAGTCCCTCCGCTCCATGGTCGCCACGGACTCGGTCGAGCCGGGGAAGGTCAACGTCAATGTCCCAGAGTCGCTTCTCCTCCTGGGCGATCGCACTCTCCTCACCGTCGTCTCTGGCAAGGATCCCTACTCCGTCGAGGGCAAGTGTGACGGAGATCTGGAGCTCCGGCTGGGGCTCTACCTCCTCCTGAGCAAGGGTAAGACGGCCCAGCGTGCCCTCGAGTGGCCGGCTGCTACATGTGCGCTGGGACGGGCCCTCTCAGTCAATCTCGAAGAAGACGGCGCCTTGAGCATCGGTTACTCGAACGGCGCAATCATCAACTTCGCCTGGAGTGGAGACCACTTCGAGCGAACGGAACTCGGAAAGCGGTAGACGCAGTGCCCCAAGACACCAAGAGCCTTTACATGATGACCCTTGGCTGCCCGAAGAACCGGGTGGACTCCGAGGTGATGCTCGGTACCCTCAAGCAGCGGGGCTACCGCCTCGTCCAGGAGCCCTCCGAGGCCCAGGTCATCGTCGTCAACACGTGCGCCTTCATCGGTCCCGCCAAGCAGGAGTCCGTGGACTCCATCCTGGAGATGGCCGAATACAAGAAGTCTGGCGCCTGCGGCACGCTCGTCGTCACGGGCTGCCTCTCCCAGCGCTACGGCGGCGAGCTGGCTCAGGAGATGCCCGAGGTGGACCACTTCCTCGGCACCAGCGCCTACGCGCAGATCGGCGACCTGCTCGCCGCCGAGGCCTCCCCGCGCCAGGTCATCCCCGATCCAGACTACATCCACAACGCGAGTACTCCGCGCGAGAACTCGATGCCCTCGTACACCGCCTACCTCAAGGTGTCCGAAGGCTGCGACAACGCCTGCTCCTTCTGCATCATCCCGAAGCTGCGCGGCGGCCAGCGCTCGAGGACCGTGGCCGACATCGTCACGGAGGCCGAGCGGCTGGCGGACCAGGGTGTGCAGGAGCTGAACCTGGTGGCGCAGGATCTCACCGCCTACGGGCACGATCTGCCCGGCAAGCCCAAGCTCCATGAGCTGCTCAAGGAGCTGGTGAAGGTGGATGTCCGGTGGATCCGCCTGCACTACGCCTACCCGCGCGTCTTCCCGGACGAGCTCATCGAAGTCATGGCGACCGAGAAGAAGATCGCCAAGTACCTGGACATGCCGCTCCAGCACGCCAGTGACAAGCTGCTCCAGTCCATGAAGCGCGGCCGCAACTCGCAGTTCCTTACGGACCTGCTCGCCAAGCTGCGCGCCCGCGTGCCAGGGCTGGTGATGCGCACCTCCCTGATCGCCGGACTGCCGGGTGAGACGGAAGAGGACTTCGAGCTGCTGAAGGAGTTCGTCAAGACGCAGCGCTTCGAGCGGCTGGGCGTGTTCCAGTACTCCGACGAGGAGGGCACCGCGGCGTTCGACCTGCCCAACAGGGTGCCGCAGAAGACCATCGAGCGCCGTTGGCGCGAGGTGATGGCCATCCAGAAGCGCATCAACCGCGAGCAGAACAAGAAGCTCGTGGGCCAGCGCATCGAGGTGCTCGTCGAAGGCCCCAGCCCCGAGACGGAGCACCTGCTGGTGGGCCGCCACGAGGGCCAGGCTCCCGAGATCGATGGGCAGGTCTACATCAACGATGGCCTGGCCTACCCGGGCGAGTTCGTCACCATCGAGGTGACCGAGGCGCACGACTACGATCTCGTTGGCCGGGTGGTCGAGCGGCCGGACCCGAAGCAGCGCAAGCACAAGGCCCGTGACGCGGCCCCCGCCCCCATGGCCACCTGGACCTCGCCGCGCTGAACGCAGGGCGAAGCCGTTCTTCTTCTACTTTGGGTCCTCGGGCTCCCGCTCCCGCTCTTCGGGGGGGGGAGGCTGGGAGGGTTCGGGCTTGCGGGACGCCGCGCCCACGCTTTCTCCCAGCGGCGTCGGCTGGCACTCGCAGAGCGTGCGCCGCGTGCGCGTCTCATGGATGAAGGCGCACGTCAGCGGGCACTCCGGCAGGTACCCATCCTCGAAGAGTGACAGCGCGTAGCCGCGGACGGCCGAGAGCTCCGCGTGGCACTCCGGCATGGACTGGGCGAGCTTGGGCCAGGGGATGCGGTGCTGCGTCGTCGCACCACGGCTCGTCGGGGTGAAGGTGAACCCGACCCGACACCCCGTCTGCAGCAGCTTCCCATCCTCGCCCAGGGGCTCGACGTGGAGCCGTCCACCCTCGGGAAGATCGCGGTACACCGTCGCGGAGACGGAGAGAGAGCCATCCGGATCCCGCCGCGTGTGCAGCCCATAGCAGGACTCCTCATTGAAGCCCTCGGTGCCGAGCCGGGCACAGCGCTGGCGAGCTCCCGAGGCGAGGACTCGCGGCCGACGGAGCAGCAGGACTCCCGCCTGCACATCGATGGTGGCACGGAAACGGCCCCATACGTCTGGCCCGAGGCGCCCGAGAGAGCTCGGAGAGGCCCACCCACTCGCCTCAGCCACGAGCGGACCCACGCCCACCCCCTCTGTTACCTCGACGGAGTCCACCAGGATGGCGCGCGCGGGCAGTCCGGCTGCCGTTTCCAATGGGCGCAGCCCCTGGGACTGGGCGGGCCCCAGCCCAATCCGGGAGAATGGGTCACGCGTCGCGAGCACGAAGGGCCCCGTCAGCCGCGCCTCCCCCTGTGCAACCCGGGCCGCCAGCAACGGCCAGTCGCCCTTGGGCTCACGGCTCAGGTCCAGCAGGTGCGTCTCCTGGGAAGGATCCGCGCCGGGAGCAGTGAGCTCGGACATGTAAACCTCTCGAGGACGTGACGGAGTGAACGTCACCTCACGCCGCAGCGGATCCACCGTGAGCGCATAAGGGGTCAGCACCTCTGCCCCCAGCGTGACGGCGCAGGCGGTTTCCCGAGTGAGGCCCGCAGAAAAGTCCGGCAGCGAGACGTCCCCGACTTGCAGCCCCGCCAGCGGCACCATGGCCCACTCCCTCATGCCGCCGGGATCGGGCGCGCGCACCTGGCCCTCGATTGGAGGGGGCGCCCCCTCGAAGCATCCCGTGGCGACCAGGGAGAGCGGCCGATCCACATCCAGCAGCACCGGCACCTGCTTCCCCCCCAGGCTGCCTGGAACGGAGAGGCGCAAGGCCGGCGAGGACAGCAGCGGGAAGGTCCGGCCGGCAAAGCTGCCCTGCTCGGGCGCAGGCGTCGTGCTCCGGTGGCAACCGGCCAGCATCCCCAGAGCCACCAGGAGCGCGCGGCGCACGATGGGCTACTTCTTCTGCTTGGTGAAGTCGTCGACGCGCGTGCCCTCGGGCGGGTTGATCTTGAAGCTCTCCGCCTCGACGCCCACGTTCGTCTTCAGGTTCAGGAAGGCGATCGTGTTCTCGCTGCCATCCGGATCCACCACCGTGCTCTTGAGCACCTGGGCCGTGTTGGTGTCCACCTCCAGGCGCACCTGCCGGAAGCGCGGATCCGCCTGCGCCGGGTCCAACACCAGGAGCGTGCCCTTGCAGTCGGCGCACGTGCCCTTCTTGATGTGAAACTCATCCGCCAGCTTCCCCTGCCCGAACAGGAACGTCACCGAGGCGGAGAGCTTGCTGGTGTCCACGCTCGCCACTGTGAGGTTCTGCGCCTCCGGGTCGTACGCGTACACCTTGCTGCCCGCGAGCACGAACGTACGCGTCGAGGGCTTCTCGTACTCCCAGCGCATCAGCCCGGGCTTCTTGTAGGTGACCGTGCCTGTGGATGTCTGCGTCCGGCGAAAGGTCTTGTACTTGTAGTCCTGCTTGAACTCCGACCTGAAGTCCTGGGTCTTCTCGTAGAAGCCCTGCATCCGCTCCACCAGCGCCTTCACCTCCGGAGCGACGCTGCCCTTCACCACCTCGGCAGACTTGCCCGACTCCGCGGCAGGCGCGGTGGCCGCTGGCTTCGCCTCGGTGGCAGCAGCAGGCTTCGTTTCGGAGGGGGCAGCAGGCTTGGACTCGGCGGCGACCACGGGCTTCTGCGCCAGGACCACCTGGGACACAGGCTGCGCGGACAGCAGGGACACGAGCAAGGTCTCGATGAGCATGGCGGTGCGATCTCCGGGCGGGCCCGGAGGCCCGTAGTGGCTTCTACCGCTTCAGACGGGGGCTTCGCCCCCCTCATTCACGGCTGCTTTCCCTTGAAAATCCGCTTCCTTTGCTTGACAGCCAGCACATAGAAGCGCTCGCGGAGGGCCTGGGCCTCCTCTGGAGTCAGATCTCCCACCCTCCCCAGGTGCTCTTCCCGCCAGGCGATCGCCCGGCTGATGCACGCCGAGGCCGCAGCGGAGATGTTGACGCTCTGGCTGAAGCCTCTCATCGGGATCCAGAAGGTGCCGTCCACCCCCGCGAGCACCTCCTCGCTCACTCCGTAGCGCTCGTTGCCGAAGATGATCGCCAGCTTCGAGTCGAAGCGCAGCGAGTACAGGCTCGTCGACCCCTCCCGGATGGCCGAGGCGTACAGCGCGAACCCGCGCCCCTTGAGGTGCTCGCGGCACTCGGCGAACGTCTTGTACAGCTTCACGTCCAGCCACTTGTCGCAGCCCTGCGCCACCCGCGAGTTCGGTAGGAACGGCGCCTCTGGGTTGACGACGACATGCACCTCCTGCACACCCATCGCCTCGCAAGTGCGCAGCACCGCCGCCATGTTGAAGCTGTCCTCCAACCGGTCCAGCACCACCGTGAAGGTCCGCGTCCGCTGCTCGACCACGCGGTCGATCTTCTCCTTGCGCACATCGAGCAGGAACGTCTCCGGCTCGACAGCCTTCTTCTCGAAGGGCTCGTAGCGAGGACCGCCTCCACTCATCGTGTCAGGACCTCCGCCCCTTCACGCGCGCCGACTTCGCCGCGGCCTGCTTCGCAGGAGCCTTCTTCGCAGGAGCCTTCTTCGCCGCGGCCTTCTTCGCGACGGCCTTCTTTGACGCGGCCTTCTTCGCGGGCGCCTGCTTCGCCGCAGCAGCCTTCCTGACCGGAACTTTCTTGGCTGCGGCCTTCTTGGCGGGGACCTTCTTCGCCGCAGCCTTCTTCACCACGGCCTTCCTGGCGGGCGTCTTCGCGGCTGGAGCCTGCTTCGACGCAGCCTTTCTGTCTGGGGCCTTCGCGGCCGGGGCCTGCTTCGCCTGCTCCTTCCCCAGCGCGACCTTCCTCGCGGGCTTCTCGGGCGGCTCCACATGGAGCTTGTCCGTCCGGCCGGTGAAGAGCACCTCGGCCGTCACGTCCAGCAGCGCCTGGAGCCCCTCACCCGTGGCGGTGGACACTGGGAACACGGCAAACCCCCGCTCGCGCATGGCCGCCGTGAACCCCTCCAGGCGCGCACGCGCGTCGGGCAGGTCCAGCTTGTTGGGCGCCACCACCTGCGGCTTCTTCGCCAGCTCCGCGCTGTACTTCTCCAACTCGCGGTTGAGGATCTCGTAGTCCCCTACCGGATCACGCCCCTCTACCTCCGCCCCCAGGTCGATGAGGTGGATGAGCACCTTGCAGCGCTCCACGTGGCGCAGGAACTGGTGCCCCAAGCCCACGCCCTCGCTGGCTCCCTCGATCAACCCGGGGATGTCCGCCATCACGAAGGACAGGTTGTCCTTGTACTGGACCATGCCCAGGTTCGGCACCAGCGTGGTGAACGGATAGTCCGCGACCTTCGGCCGGGCCCGGCTCACCCGCGATACCAGCGTGCTCTTGCCCGCATTCGGGAAGCCCAGCAGCCCCACGTCCGCCAGCAGCTTCAGCTCGAGGAGCAGCGTGCGCTCCTCGCCCTTCGTCCCCTCCTGGGCGAAGCGCGGCGTCTGCCGCGTGGAGGTGGCGAAGTTCATGTTGCCCAGGCCCCCACGCCCGCCCTTTGCCGCCACGAAGCGCTGGCCCGGATCGCTCAGGTCCGCCAGCAGCTCGCTCGTGTTCGCGTCGCGGATGAGCGTGCCCGTCGGCACCTTGAGGATCATATCCTCCGATGCGCGCCCGTTGCAGTCGCTCCCCATCCCGTTCTCGCCACTCCTGGCGCGGTGGTGCTGCTGGTAGCGGAAGTCCAGGAGCGTGGTGAGCTGAGGATCCGCCACGAACACCACCGAGCCCCCATTCCCTCCATCCCCTCCACTGGGCCCCCCACGCTCGATGAACTTCTCCCGCCGGAAGGCGACAGCACCATGCCCGCCGTCACCGGCCTTCACGTAGGTGCGGACCTCATCGACGAATTTCATATGCTGGCCTCTCCCCGGACGCGGGGAACCCTGTTTCGGAAACGCAGAACGGGCCGCCCTCGTGTCCAGCCGCCGTCAGGCGGTGGACCGGGAGCGACCCGCTCGATTGCAGCCAGGCCCGCCCGAGGCAGGCCCGTGGGAGACGACGACTAGGCGCTCGCCTGGGCCGGGTAGACCGAGACCTTCTTCCGGTCACGCCCCAGCCGCTCGTACTTCACCACCCCATTCACCGTGGAATAGAGGGTGAAGTCACGCCCCAGCTTCACGTTGGTGCCGGGGTGGATGACCGTGCCGAGCTGCCGCACGAGGATGCTCCCCGCCGTCACCTCTTCGCCGCCAAACACCTTCACGCCGCGGCGCTGCGAATTCGAGTCGCGCCCGTTGCGAGACGAGCCCTGTCCCTTTTTATGAGCCATGACACCTGTCCTGCGAGAACCGGCGCGCCCAGAGGCGCCCGGGAAAGATGGTTCCGACGTTAGCCGGAGATGGAGGTGACCTTGACCTCGGTGTACGGCTGGCGGTGGCCTCGGCGGCGCGTCCAGCCCTCCTTCTCCTTGCGGAAGTGGAGGACGCGGCGGTGCTTGTCCTGAGCGAGGATCTTGCCCACCACCTTGGCGCCACCCACCGTCGGCCGGCCCACCTTCGGGGAGTCCGTGCCGCCCAGCATGAGGACGTCGTTGAAGGTCACCTCGGAGCCGATATCCCCCGCCACCTTCTCGATGCGGAGCACATCACCCTCGGCTACGCGGTACTGCTTACCGCCCGTGCGAATCACTGCGTACATCGTCTACCCTCGAGTCGATTCGGGTTGGGTCAACCCGTGGAATCCACCGCGCATTTCAGACGGCAGGCCGTCCGCATACGCAAAGGACGGCCGATCTACGGGAGATGATCGGGCGAGTCAAGGTGGATGCAGGGGCACAGCCCACATCCACAAGCCGACAGCTATCCTACCCCCCCCCTGTCCGGAAGGCCTTCTCGCAAGTGGGCAGGTACCCGCTAGGATGCGCCCCGCTTTACCCATTTGAGCCCTAAGGAGGGCACATGACGAAGCAGTTTGCCTGTGTGTTTGCGGTGGTTTCCCTGGCTTTGACGGGGTGCGGTGGTTCCTTGTGCCAGGATCTGGCAGATACCTCCGAATCGCTGGGCGAGAAGGCCAAGGCCTGTGGCGCCACGCCGTCGGACCCGATCACTGAAGAAGAGATCAACCAGTGCGAGGAGTCCCTCGACTCGTGCACGGACAGCGACAAGAAGGCGCTCGAGGACTTCATCTCGTGCCTCGACGAGCTGCCCACGTGCAGCACGGCCAACCAGAGTGCCTTCGCGACGTCCCTCCTCGCCTGCATCGCCAAGATCGAGAACGTCAGCGCTTCTTGCGGCGATACCTCCTCGGGGAGCATTGAGCGCCAGATTGCGCGCTACGGCATCTCTCGCTAAGTCCGAGGTCCTGTCTGCCTCACCACGGCCCAGACGCGACAGTGTCTGGGCCTTTTTCTGTCCAGCCTCCGGGGCCTCTTTGCTCCCGGAGGCGCTCCCTCAGGTGGATGCGCGCTGAGCCAGGGCCCGGCGCAGCGCCCGGTACCGCTGGAGCAGCGCAAGATCGAGCGGGTCCACCGCAAGCCCCCGCTCGTAAGCCTCCACGGCGCGCGCGAGCTGGCCGTTCTTCTCGTAGGCGTTGCCCGTCAGGATATGGACGCGTGCCGTGCCGGCCGCGTTCGGGCGCCGGATCAGGAAGTCCCGACGCAACCCCTCGAGCTGCGTCACGGTGAGGCCCGCGGCCAGGCAGCGCGCCACGCCCTGGAAGTTGCCCCGCTCGGCGTCGTAGGCGGCGCGGCGCTGCGGCTGGCGGAGCGGCTCGAAAACCTTGCGAATCCGGTCGAGCAGCGGCTCCGCCTTGGCGCGCAGCACCGGGGAGGTGGGGCGCTCGCGCAACCGCTCCAGCGCACTGCAGGCCCGGCGCA
>Ga0190275_10001129_pt1 | contig 20499 bp, 13 predicted proteins | sample Popmic550T_FD_133745 | JGI IMG/M metagenome (GOLD analysis project Ga0190275, IMG submission 133745) | Populus adjacent soil microbial communities from riparian zone of Yellowstone River, Montana, USA - 550 T | ecosystem: Environmental > Terrestrial > Soil > Riparian zone > Trees stand | place...
AGAGCCGCGACGACGCTCGATGTTACAACCTTCGCTAGTCCGTGTCCCCGGCAGTCCGGCCTTGTAGATATGTTGCCCACTCCCGCAACGCTTTCGTTGTTCGACACCACGTGCACGCCGGCGACGGCAACGAGTTCATTGTCGTGACGGACACCGCGAAAGAAGCCTGTTTCGAGTTGGAATGGCGCGAACGCAATTCCACCTCCATCCCCGGTGGCGTATAGATCTTCAATCTCCTGAAGATCACGCAGCGTGAGAGGTTCGGCCTCTCCCGCATGCGGGGTGAAATCCTCGACGATCATGCGCCGAGCACGAAGATCGGCCGAATCTCAAGTGCACGAAAAACGAGAGCGAGGTTGTCACCGCTCGACCACCAGTCGCAATCCTTAAACAGATCCTCATCAAGATCAGCGAGCGCGTAAAGGGACCACTCGCGATCCGTGTTGAGATAAGCCCGAATGACCGATTTATCGGTGAGTCGATGGATCAACTACACAGCGTACACTGGCGTTCGTCGGTCGATCCAGGACCGAAGGCGGGCGAGCTCCTGAAGAGAGAGAGCGTCAAGGGAAGCCGTAGGATGACGGACCCGCGCGCTCTTGAGAATCCCTCGAGCGACGAGATTGTGCTTCATGGCGGAGACGCCAAGCCCTGGCTGCAACTCGAAGCGGATTAGCGGAAGAATATGGACAAAGAGGTTCCATGCCGTATCGTGGTCGCCGGATTCTAGCGCATCCCAGATTGCGACAAACTCCGGGATCAGATCGCTGCCGGGCATAACCCCGCGTGAACCGCGTTCGTATTCTTCGATAAGAAACTGTCCATTAAGGCCACCGAATAATACCGCCGAGCAACCACCGTTCTTTAGCGCGGTAAATTTTGGCGCGGTTGGCGGGGCTTCTACTTTCACGAGTTGCACTTCCGCGACCTTCTGCGAGAGCTGCGCAAGCAGGCTTACCGGCATCGCGACCTGAGTCATCAACGGCGCATCCTGCACCATAATCGGGATCCCGGAGCCCTTTCCGATCTCGGCGAAGTAGTGAACCAAACCTTCGCCATCGGTTTTCAAGTAATACGGCGGCAACACCATGAGCGCTGATGCACCCATATCTCGAGCCTCGATACTGGTTTCCACGGCTACATCCGTCCCCGTGTGGCCAGAGCTGACGATCAGAGGCACGCGGCCGTCGACACGCCGTACGATCGCTTCCATCAGCAAACGACGCTCCGTTGACGATAACGCATAGCCCTCACTCGCATTCCCAAACAGGCCGAGCCCGTGCGCGCCCGCTTCGAGGAGGTAGTCGACGAGCCGAAGTTGGCTCTCCATATCAAGCGAGCCGTTTTCGTGGAACGGCGTATTCAATATTGGGTACACACCCTGAAACGGGGTCTTGGTGGACATAAGGATGGACGCTATCCAGCCATGGTCGCATTTCGGCTGGTGCATGTCAAATCTGAAATAACAGAAGCCTGAATACTCATCCGGGCTGCGTAGTGATAAAACCATACCGTGCAACGACCATTCTTCACCCTCCTTGCGATTCTTTCTCTATCGCTACCCGCCGTCTGGCCAGCAAACCCAAGCTCGCATCAAGATCGATACAGACCGGATAATTGGCGAGGTTCACCCGCATGTCTTCGGGAATTTCGCTGAGCATCTCGGCGTTGTATCTACGGAGGCATCTTCGAGGAGGGAAGTCCTCTGTCCGATTCTGATGGGTTTCGGAAAGACGTGATGAAGGCCATCCGCGACCTTGGAGTCACGCTGCTGCGATGGCCTGGCGGCAACTTTGTCTCGGGATACAACTGGAAGGACGGAATCGGACCACGCGAGCAACGACAGCCGCGACCGGATCACGCATGGGGGAATCTGGAGTCGAATCGTTTTGGCACCGACGAGTTCCTCAAATATTGCGAGCGTGTCGGGGTAGAGCCATATCTCTGTATCAACGCAGGCTTGGGAACGATCGATGAAGCTCGCGAATGGGTCGAGTATACGAACGAATCCCGCGATACAAAGTGGTCCCGAGAGCGCAAGAAGAATGGCCGTGAAAAGCCCTGGGGTGTAAAGTATTGGGGGCTCGGAAACGAGATCGATGGTCCCTGGCAACTCGGTCACAAGAACGCCGAGGATTATGCCAAGTTCGCGCTGGAAGCGGCAAAAGCGATGCGCCGTGCGGACGAGTCGATCAAACTGATCGCTTCGGGTTCGTCAAACTTCCGGCAGGGTTGGGACTGGATCGGCTGGAACCGTACGGTCCTTGAGAAGCTTCGTAACGATATCGACTACATCTCGCTCCACACCTACATCGGAAACCCCAATAATGACTTCGAGCGGTTCATGGCGGTCTCCCGCGAACTCGACGAACGGATAGAGATTGTCGCCGGTCAGATAAAGGCCGTGCAGAACGGTATGAATCCACCAAGGCCGATCTATATCGCATTTGATGAATGGAACGTCTGGTATCGCGCTCGTGGTACAGGCGAGTTCAACATAGCGAAGACAGGGCTGGAGGAGAACTATAACTACGAGGATGCCCTGGTGATGGGAGCATTCTTCAATTCGTTCATCCGGCACGCGGATGTAGTGAAGATGGCCAATCTCGCGCAACTGGTGAATGTGATCGCCCCGATCTTCACGAACAAGCAAGGTATGTATCTGCAGACGATCTACTTTCCGCTTGCCGAGTATACGAAGCAGCGAGGAAATATCGCCGTCGATTCCCTCGTAGAGGCGCCGGAGTATCAACCTTCGGGAGGCGGCCGCACAGTCGGATATCTCGACGACTCCACCACCTTCGATCGCAAGTCGAGGACGGTATTTTTGAATGTACTGAATCGTAGTCAGAAGTTGGACATGGCGACGAAAGTCGAAAATGTCGAAGGCCGCATCCCCGCAGTCGTTGATGTTTGGGAGCTGAACCATCCCGACCTGAAGACCACGCATACCTTCGGCTCCGACAATAAAGTTCGTCCAGTTTTGAAGACCGTGAATGTCGCACCCGCCGGGAATGGTTTCACTTACGTGTTCCCAAAGCAGTCCTTGACAATCTTGAGAATGAAACTCGGGCAGTAGAATCGGCGGCCGGAAACAAAAAGGCGGTCCGGTAGGAGTCCGGACCGCCACAACTTCAACGGGTGGAAGAAGAAGATTGTTTAGCTGCGTTCGTCGACGCGCAGGTTGTTGTCAACCGAGAACACGCCGGAGACGCCATTGGCTCGAATGTTCGCCATGTTGCGGTCCGCCTCGTTCGCGACGACGCCAGCCAAAGTAAGATTGCCGTTCTTCACGATAATGCGAATCGGCGGTTGCGGTCCCCAGTTGTACCGGGAGAGCGGCCCGAATCCGTAGATCGAGTAGAATGCCGCTCGACGAATTCGCTCGTCGTTGGGTGACAAGGGTAACACTTCGATATTGTTTACGACCTTCTCAATTCCCTCAATACGGCTCACCACGCGCCCAGCGTCCGATTTAAGAGTGGGGCGGGTTACTTGTCCGCTGAGAATGACTTCATTGCCATTTACCTGGAACTCGAGGTTGTCGAATACGCCGAACCAGTGCAGCATGACCAGTTCATGCCGGACATCCCGTTCGATTGCGGTAAGCCCATCCTTCTTTTGGGCTGTGCTAACTGCGCCGTGCGCGAAGGGTGTTAATAGCAGCGCTGCGGCGATGGTCAATATTGTATTTTTCATTTTCTTATCTCTTCCGTCTACATCCTTTTAGATGGAGGGAAAGGTTAGGGGTTGCAGGCTTTACGAAAGTTTACGGAAGGTTTACAAGTGCCTTTGGCTGTACAGGTCCGATTGCCTTGTATGCATCAATCCGGCATACTGATGCATATGAGAACCACGCTCATTTTGGATGACAAGCTGCTCACGCGAGCCAAAGAACTTACAGGAATCGCGGAGAAGACCGCTCTTGTACACGAAGGTCTGAAAGCTCTGATTGCGCGTGAAGCAGGGAAACGGTTGGCTGCTTTAGGCGGTACAGAGCCGGGGCTTCAACCGGTTCCTAGACGGCGTCCGACGTGACACTGGTAGACACATCGGTCTGGGTCGACCACTTCCGTCAGTTCAATTCATCGCTCGAGCGTCTGTTGGTAGGGGGCAGCGTCCTTATCCATCCCTTTGTCGTTGGGGAGTTAGCCTGCGGGAACTTAAAGAATCGCCAGGTGACTTTAGGACATTTGAATGAGCTGCCGGAAGCAATACCGGCGACCCACGATGAGGTGTTCCAGTTGATCAATGATCGAAAACTTTGGGGACAAGGGATTGGTTGGACAGATGCCCATTTGCTTGCGTCCGCAATGTTGGCAAATTGCACGTTTTGGACGTTGGAACAACGGCTTGCCGCCACGGCGCGAGCAACAGGAGTAAAACTGTTTGAAGATACGGCCAAGCCGTCCTAATCCGCAGCGAAGGAGGACGTCTTTGCTGTCCTTTCCAACAAGGCGATTTCAGGAATATCTTCCGCGACAGTGACACCTTTTTCCTTCATTCGGCGCGCAGATACCAAGACACGCTTTTCGAAGGTGCCAGCGGCTTCGTTGTAGGATCTTGTGGCGCGATCCAGATGTGTGCCCACCATCGCAAAGCTCTCAGCCAGTTTCGCCAGACGTTCATACAGTTCACGTCCAATACGGCTGATCTCAAACGCGTTTTGTGCAATCTTCTCCTGCCGCCAGCCATAGCCGATCGCTTTTAGAAGAGCAATCAAAGTCGTCGGCGTGGCGACCAGGACTTTCTGGTCGGCTCCGTACTCGATTAGGCTGGGATCATGTTGCAACGCGGCGCTATAAAACGATTCTCCCGGAAGAAATGCGATCACAAACTCAGGCGCGTGATCGAATTGCGCCCAGTATGCTTTCTGTCCGAGCTTCTCGACGTGCGCCCTCACCTGAGCCGCGTGGTGCTTCAGCTTGGCGGCTCGAAGGCTGTCGTCCTCGAGTTCGATCGCGTCCAGATAGGCGGCCAGCGGAGCTTTCGAATCGACGACGAGACGACGTCCGTTCGGCAACTGCACGATCATGTCCGGCCGTGATCGCGTGTCTTCCCCGTAGAGCGTCTGTTGGACCCGAAAATCGCAGTAGTCGACCATACCTGCGATCTCGACGGTGCGACGCAGCTGCATCTCACCCCATTGGCCCCGTGTGTGCGGCGTTCGCAGAGCTTTGACCAGATTCGTCGTCTCCGAACCCAGAGACTGCAACTGCGACGTGAGCATGCCATATGCGGATACGCGTGCCGTTTCGAGTTCCTGGATCTTTGTATCCACTTGCGTCAACGAATCCTTCAGCGGACGTACTAGTTCGTCAATCGCCATCTGCCGTTTCGCCAGAGCTGTATCGGCAAGGTCCAGGAACATTTGGTTATTCGCCTGAAGGGCCTGCGCCGAAAGTGCCTGAAAGGATTCAAGCAGTTTGGTCTGCGCCTCACTCAGAACCCGTTTCTCGGCCTGCAGTTCGGCGTTGCGCTCGCGCCACTGACTAAGATCAAGTGCGAGCTCAGACGCTCGGCGCTCGGTGTCGGCAAGGCGGACTCGCAGTTCCTCGGCGCTGCCAACTGTCTCCCGCAGATTCATCACGTCTTCCGACAACTCGGAGATACGCGCGTCTGCCGACGTCAGACGCTGACGAAGATCATGCTCCCGCATAAGAACTGCGTTCACGTTTTGACGCATGTACAAATAGACAGCGGCCGCTGCTAGGAAGGCGGCTAAAGCTGTCCAGAAGAAAATCATTGCGATCTATTCCCTTACAACGAAAAATGGCGACCTGGTGTTCGGAGGTTCACCAGGCCGCCTTAGTTCCCCACCAGCAACTAAAAACTCAACTACATCCGCTTGTGCCTCCGCAGTTTCCGCACTTATAGCAAGATCCGTTCCGCGTCATGATCGACCCGCATTCGGCGCAGAGAGGCGCATCAGCCACGGGCTGATCGAACTGCAACGCTTGCTGTGGACTGGGCTCGGTCGGCTTCAGCACCGGCGTATCGCCTGCCTCGCCCGCCGCATATTCAGGTCCAAGGAACTTGGCCCCGAGCCAGCGGAAGATGTAATCCATAATCGACTTCGCATACGGAACGGTGGTGTTGCCGGTCCAGCCGCTAGGTTCGAAACGGACATGGCTGAATTTATCGACGAAAAACTTGAGCGGTACGCCATACTGCAATGCGTAGCTGATTGCCGTGGCGAAACTGTCCATCAATCCTGAGATGGTGGATCCTTCCTTCGCCATGGAGATGAAGACCTCCCCTGGCTGGCCATCTTCATACATGCCGACGGTGATATAGCCCTCATGGCCGCCGATAGAGAATTTATGCGTGACCGACTGCCGTTCATCCGGAAGTTTGCGACGGACCGGCCGCGGAACAATCCTCTCGACCACTCGCTCGATAACCTGCGGCTGGGCTGCCGCCTTCTTCTCTTTCGTTGAGCCCGAGCCCGAGCTCAGCGGCTGCACACGTTTGGAATTGTCGCGATAAATAGCGACTGCCTTGAGACCCAGCTTCCAGCTCTCCAGATACGCGTTCATGATGTCGTCAACTGTGCTCTCTTCGGGCATGTTGATCGTCTTCGAGATCGCGCCCGAGATAAACGGTTGAACGGCAGCCATCATCTTTACGTGACCCATGTGATGGATGAAACGGGCGCCGTCTTGAGGACGGAAGCTACAGTCGAACACCGCCAGATGCTCATCCTTGAGATGCGGCGCGCCTTCGATTGTGCCGGTCGCGTCGATATGCGATACGATCTGCTCTACCTGGTCCGGCCGATACCCGAGCTTGATTAAGGCCTGCGGAACGGTCTGATTGACGATCTTGATCACGCCGCCGCCAACAAGCTTCTTGTACTTCACCAGCGCCAGATCCGGCTCGATACCTGTCGTGTCGCAATCCATCATGAAACCAATGGTTCCAGTCGGCGCAATCACGGTTGTCTGCGCATTCCGGTAACCGCTGATCTTGCCTTTTTCGTAGGCAAGATTCCAGGATTCAAGCGCTGCCTCAAACAATGCAGGTGGCACTCGGCGGCTATCGATATTGCTGACAGCATCACGATGCATGCGGACGACATCAAGGAACGAATGTTCGTTGCGGAGGTAGCCGGGGAACGGCCCCGTGGCTTCAGCGATCCTGGCGCTGGTTAAATAAGATTGGCCGCACATAACCGCAGTGATTGCGCCCGAAAAATCGCGTCCTTGATCACTGTCATACGGAACGCCCATCGACATTAGCAAGGCGCCGAGATTCGCGAAGCCAAGACCTAACGGACGATACTCATGCGAGTTGCGTCCGATCATCTCAGTTGGATAACTTGCGTTACCCACGATGATTTCCTGAGCTGTAATGACAGTATCCACGGCGTGGCGGAAGGCTTCGACGTCAAACTGCCCGTCAGCGCCGACAAACTTCATCAGATTCAGCGAAGCAAGATTGCAAGCCGAATCGTCAAGGAACATATACTCCGAGCAAGGATTAGAAGCGTTGATTCGGGCCGTAGTTTTGCAGGTATGCCACCGATTGACGGTCGTATCGAACTGCATGCCAGGGTCGCCGCATTGCCAAGTTGCTTCCGCGATTTGCTTCATTAGTTCACGCGCTTTGTAGCGTTTTACGGGCTTATCTTCCACCCTGGACTTTGTCCAGTAGTCTGCATCTTCGACAACTGCGTGCATGAACTCATCGGTGGCGCGCACGCTGTTGTTAGCGTTCTGGAAAAAGATCGAACTGTATGCTTCACCGTCGAGCGAGGAATCATATCCTGCATCGATGAGGGTATGAGCCTTCTTCTCTTCCTTGGCTTTGCACCAGATAAAGGTTTCAATGTCGGGATGATCCGAATTGAGGACAACCATCTTCGCCGCCCGGCGAGTCTTACCGCCCGACTTGATTACACCCGCGAACGCGTCGAAGCCCTTCATGAAGCTGAGCGGACCGGATGCCCGACCGCCCCCGGAAAGAATTGCGTCTTCTTCTCGGATGTAAGACAGGTTGGTTCCTGTGCCGGAGCCCCACTTAAAGAGCATGCCTTCTGTTTTGGCAAGATCGAGGATGGACTCAAGGGAGTCCTTAACAGATACGATGAAACATGCCGAGCACTGCGGCTTGGTCGTTCCGGCTTCCAACTTCCTGATCGAGTCGGTCACTTCGTCCCAATACCATCCGTAGCCACGCGCTTCCTTAACGCCGACATTGAACCAGACCGGCGAGTTGAAGCACGCCTTCTGGGTCAGCATCAGATGGGCCAGTTCATTCCGAAAGTTCTCGCCGTCCTGAGCGGTCTTGAAATACTTGCCGCTCATGCCCCAGCCTGCGATCGTGTCGACGACACGGTGAACGAGTTGGGCCACGCTCGTTTCGCGATCGGGCGACCCGGCCTTGCCATGAAAATATTTGCTGGCGACTATGTTGGTCGCTGTTTGTGACCAGTCCGATGGAACCTCTATATCACGCTGCTCGAATATGACCGCGCCTTTGTCATTGCCAATGCTGGCGGTCCGAAACTCCCAGCTCACTTCGTCATACGGTGTTTTGCCGTCTTCCAGCCTAGCTGTGAAATAGCGGGGAAACTCGATTCCCGTGCGCTGGGCGATCGGCAAGGATCGCTTCAACTCGTCTCTCGCGCTCAGGTCAACGCTTAATAGGCCCATTTTTGTCTCCATTCTGCTTTCTTAATGTTTTGTTGGCCTTACAGAAATCCGAGGTCTGGCTATTTCCCCGAATTCTCACGCTTGTGAGGGTACCCCTATATGTTGTGGTCTGTCAAGGAAAATAACCATATGCAGTACATAGCGTTACAGACAAATGAATAGTACTTATGCAAAGATAGTCCCGCTCGTAAGCTGAACAACTTAGATTCTGGGGGAGTGCTTCGAGTATATACCCGTAGCTTCCAGGGCGTTACCATCGAAGTCTGTCACGACTTCTGATCTTGATCGTTGCCTTAATTGTCTACGGCTCGCTGTACCCATGGAGGTTGCGAGACCCCGGGCCAAAGGGACCGCTCGAGATTCTGCTTCAATCGCGCTCCGGGCCCTTTCTCCTCGGTGACATCCTTGTTAATATCGCGATCTATATCCCTATTGGAGGGTGTGCGTACCTTGCATTTCGGCGGTCTGTTCTGAAGCCCGTGCTGCTAGGGGTTGCGCTCTCCGCAACAATCGAATTGATTCAGGTCTATCAAGTTAGTAGGAGGCCGAGCATCTATGATTTGCTCGCCAACGGCGTCGGGACAATGCTTGGTGTCGCAGTCGGATCGATGTTTGCCGCCACGTCGAACCGTTTGCGTGCCGCGCACGCCGGGGCTCTGGTCATCCTGGGTTGTTGGATCGCTTATCTTTGTTATCCCTACGTCTTCGACCCAAGTTCACTGGCGGCGAAGTCAGGCGCTTTTCTAAGGTCCAACCCGGTCGCGTTGATACCGCTTGTATCAGCATTTGCATCCTGGTTTGCCGCTGGCCTGCTGTTTTCGGAAGCTGGTTTCCGCGATGTCAGACGATGGCTCATCGCCAGTTTGGCCTTCATCCCCTTGCAGTTATTTCTTGTAGGTAGGCAGCCAAAATCGGCGCAGGCAATTGGCGCATTCGCGGGAGTAGCGACATTCCTCTCGATGAACGCGATACGTACTCGACTAGCGCCACTCGCTCTTCTGGCTGCGCTGTTTGTTCGGGGGTGCGCTCCATTCCATTTCCAGCCTGTTGCGGGCCGTTTCTCAAGATTTCAGCGCTCGGTGTTGAGGAACAGCGGGTGCGGGTCATCGCCGACATTACTTCTCCTGAAAGCGATTGGCAGCGGCTGGGAGAGGGCTATCGCGTCGAAGCCGTATTTATTCTCTGGCAAGGTGATCAGGTACTTCAAGTGCCAGCAAGTTCACTCTTCCGAGCACGCGAGCAGTGGTTTGTGTTCGTTATCGACAGCTCTCGGTTGCACGACGGCGCCCTGTTCAAATTGGTCATCGGAGCACACTTTCGGTGGAGATCCTATCGGGGCTTAAAGAAGGAGATACCGTCATCCCCCATCCCGATGAAACTGTCGTCGACGGTAAACAAGTGCAATCTCGCAGTTGAATGAGTTCGCGATGGCTCTGATCCTGTTCCGAATCAGAGCCACGGACTGTGAGCTTATATTCCCTCAGAATACGAATCGGCCGACAAGCAGATGATGCATGCGTCCGGTGCCAATGTCAGAGAAACTGCCTCGTGTTCCGTTAAACGTGCCGAAGTTAGCGCGATTAGTTAAGTTGAATTGCGTGTTGGGATCCGCAAACTGGGGCTCCTTTGTCAGATTGTTCACGTCCCAACGGATCTCAAACCGGGCGCGTTCGGTAATTCGGAACTCTTTCGAAAGCGATACTTGCGTCCAGCGCATTCCAGGAGCTTCGAACGTATTTCGACCAAGAGTGCCTGGCGTAAATGCCGCTGGATACGCAAATGCGTCGAAGTTGAAGTAGCGATTCTGAGCGCTGATCGGAAATCGATTAGGGCCGATTTCCCACTCTGACGGCTGAGCCTGCGCGTCCGGCAGGATCTGATTCGGTCGGAGAGTCCCATTCGGCAAGTAATTGACGGGACTTCCCGCAAACGTCACCGTCACAGGAGGCCCCGATTGATATGTCTGGGTCCATGCTCCGTCCCACCCGCCAAGGAACCAATCCTTCCATCCGCCGCCGCTCATCCACCGACGGCCTTTGCCAAATGGAAGGTCCCAGGTAAGTACGCCGACCGCCCGGTGCTGGATGTCGTAATTCGCTCGCGCTTTCTCAAGACGGCGATTGTAGAAGGTCACACCACTAGCAGTTCCATCATCGTCGGCATCGTTGATGGTTTTGCTATACGTGTAAAAGACGTTGAACGCTACTCCCGCTGAGTACCGCTTCTCTACCCGCCATGTACCGCCGTGATAAGTATTGTGGCCGTAGTTAGAGAAGTGGTTGATCGTTCCAAACTGCGGGTAGGGCCTGAAATTCTGATAGCTCTGGAAGATCTGCTGCAGACGGGCCGGATCGTTCGATACGTCCAACGGTATCACGTTAATATTCCAATTATTCAATAAGCCAACGCCCGCGGAGCCTTGATACCTTCCTTCAACAACAACCGAGTTTGTTAGTTGATACTGGAGGCCGGCTGACCAGGTTGCCACATACGGCAGACGCATGTTGGGGTCATACCAGGAGGCGTTGCGTCCCGAATAGTTTGTTCCTACGAAAGGGACACTGCCATCGGGCGCCACGTTGAAACTGTATGCGGGTGGTCCTTCCGAGAGCCGGAACACGTGGCTCGGATCGCCAACAGGAGCTTGAATGCTCGCCGTGGCTTGATATTCTTCAAAGTTCTGGTTCAATCCATTCGTGAACAGATCCGAATGTGTGATTCCTAAGCTGCTGCGGAACACAGCCTTCGGACTTAGAGTCCACGCCAGCCCGAGTCGTGGCTGGAAATTGTTCAGATCCTTTTTAGCGAGGGAGCCCGGCTGGTGAACGATAGCGCCCATCATCCCCGTTAGTGGATCTCTCGCCGTCGGATCGAATTGGGACTGTTGGCCGTACTTGGTCTGGAACGGCGATTCATAAGACCATCGGACACCGAGTTCCAGAGTAACGTTTCGAACGGGTCGCCATGTGTCCTGAACATAGAATGCATGCGACCACCAGCGCGGCAACCAATTTGCGGATGTTGTCGTGTAATCCGCTTGCACTACGGTTCCGAGCAGCAGCGAAGCAAACGCGTTTCCGGTGTTTGCGCGAAACGGAAACTCGGTGCCTCCAAATCGGTACGCGCCGCTGGGCAGCGACTCGATCCGCGAGTTATAGCGAGTGCGAATCATTTCATAACCGGTTTTGAAGGTGTGGCTGCTAAAGACCTTCGTGAAGTTTTCCTGGAATGTGATGTCTTCAGCGCGCGTGTAGGATTGGCCTCCCGGCCCTAGTCCGTAAAAGCGCGTACCTGAGCCATTCTGAAAATCGGGAAAGGTCTCAGGACTAACGTTCGGGATGCCGAGTTGCTTCGCCCAGTCCTGATTGAACGTTTCCGGCAGCGCAGTAAAGGCGCGACGATTGAATCCTGCGCGAACTTCGTTGATGGCGGTGGGACTAAAGGTGAAGGTATCCGATACCGCAATGTTATGAAAGTCGAGGGGCCGGACGTACACGTTGCCGAACTGCAAAGGATCAGTCAGTCCGCGGACGGGCCGCTGTTCGCTTCGATGGCGCACAAGCGAATATCTCCCGAAGATCTTATGGGCGGAGCTGAACTGGTGATCGATTTTGGCGTCGTACCGCTCGAATTTATACAGGCCCGTGAAGTCGCCTTCAAGGTTGTTATTTGGCCCGTTCGCGGTCACGTCTCCAGTACGGCTCGGCTCTAGCCATGGCTTAAGCGCGAGGAGGTTTCGCGCAACCGGATCCACCCGGTTGGCGGGAATCCTGTTGCCCGGAAACGGGTCGCGAATCCAAGCGCCCGTTGCGTCACGCCGAGTCGTAGACGGGTCGTAGATCGGCAGTCCAACTCCGCCGAAGTTGAAATCGCCGTTCAACATATCCAGGCTGGGTACTGTTGTCGTGACTGTCTCAGCGAGCTTCTCATAGTGCTGTTGAAAGCCGCCGAAGAAAAATGTCTTATCCTTAACGATGGGGCCAGAAACTATGGCGTTCCATTCGTGATAGTCGAATGGGGACGTGATCCGGGACTGTTCCAGATAGTGACGATGACGCAGTTTACCGCTGGTATAGCGATCTTCAATAGAGCCGTGGAAAGAGTTCGTTCCACTCTTAAAGACAACGCTCAACAATCCACCGGATGAGTGACCGAACTCGGCAGGAGTGCCGTTGGTCCACATCTTGAACTCCTGGATTGAGTCGAGAGAAGCAACCATCGTTCGCTCATAATCATTTACTTGCCCGACCGCTGGTTCTTTTCCTCCGATGCCATCCATGGAATAGCCGATTGCGCGTTGACGTTGGCCCACGGCATGCGCTCCGTTAATGTTGCTGGTGTCGGGCATATAGAGCAAGACACGATGAACGAATTTCTGCATCACAGGCAAACGCTGCACCGTACCGCTTTCGAGTACTTGGCCAACACCGGCATTCTCAGTCTCGAGCAACGGAGTGCTGCTGGTGATGTTGACCGATTCTGTGACGTTGCCCACCTCAACCCGAATGTTGATACGTGGGGTTTCATTGATACGCAGCACGATGTCCCGCTGCACGGACGTCTTGAAGCCCTGCGCTTCAACGGTCAGCTGATAAGTTCCTGAACTCAGGTTGGGAATGTAATATTCGCCCGACTCGCTAGATTCGCCCTCGTATAAGAAGGCGGTTTCCTGGTTCTGTACAGTGATCTTGGCGCGGGGAACCGCCGCGCCGGACGAATCAGTGATAATCCCGATTATGCTAGCCGTACCGGTGGTCTGCGACCATGCGACCGCAGCAAGCAACGTGGCAAACGCAAGTATCCGAAGCATGACTTACCTCCAGAACAATGTCTAAGCTAAGTGTAATCGTAAAACAAAACGATCGAACTTTGTGCTTCTTTGTATTTTGAAGAGTGAGCAAGGAATAACGATCAGCAAGGAACTCCAAGCGCCGCGTGTTCGATCTGAAATACAAAGAGGGCCCAGGAGTCCTGGGCCCAAAGGGAAGAAACAGCCAGAAAAGTTTTTTGAAACTGCTCGAAATTTAACGAGAACGCCCGCCGCCGCTCCGTGAACCTCCGCCACCACCCCCACCGCGGCTTCCGCCTCCGGCACTGTCCCCACCCCGGCTGCCACCGCTGAAGCTACCGCTACGACCGGCGCCACTGTAGCCACTTACTCCACCGCTACCTCTGGGAGCGCTCATCTGTGGGGCGACGGGAGCGGAGCGCGCGCCGCTACCGACGCCTGAAAAGCCACGATCGGAACTCCGTTCACGTACGATAGGCGGACTAATGCGGACAGAATCGCCTCCAAAGGATTCGCTTCTACCCTCCGTTCGCGAATTTCCCGACTCTGAGAATCCGCCGAAACGTTCGGACCGGGGAATCGCGCCCGACCGGCCAGAGCCTTCGGCGCTTCGCCCCGATCCTGAGCCGGAAGAACTCAAGTCCACTCCGTCAGGCGAGCCGGTTCTCCCGCTGAACCCGCGCCACTCCGTATTTCGCTCGCTGCCTGCATCACTGGTACGGAGAGAACGGCCGGTATCCTCACCCACGCGTCTCCACCCGCGATCAGAGTCGGATGAACGGTCCGCAGCGCGATCCTGTCCGACTCCGGTGCGGGCGCCGTCGACCGACGGCTGTCCGAACTGCCCGGCGCGATCTGCACGATCCCCGCGCGTCGCAGTTGTACCTGGCGACTCAACACGTGGAGAACCAAATCTCCTCCAACCGCTGTCGTCACCCCGGACCGCATCACCAACCCGGCCACTATCCCCGACGCCGACGCGGCCGGGGGCGCCATCACTTCTAGTGGCTTGCGCATCGAGCGATCTCGTTCCCTCACCGACACGACGCCACCCACGATCGTTCGCGGACACTTCAGACGCACGGTCACCACGTGGAGTTGAAGTGTCAGCACGTCCGCTTTCTGGCGCGAAGGTTCGTCGAGCGGCCTGTTCGATCCCACTTCGTTGATCTTCGAAAGCTACTCTCTCGACAGCCGCAGGCGGACGACGGCTGAAGAACTGCGTTGAATCGCGTCCTTCCATGGGTCGCACAGAGGCTTCGCGATCGGCCAGCCTCATACTGTAGCGTTCCGGAGTGACTGGCAATTGACCCTGCACAACGCTGGCACGGGAAAACTCACCATCCCTGACTCTAGCGGATGTTCCAACCCGGCCCCGGCCAAAACCGTCGCGGTCGACTACGGTAACTCCATGGTCCACACGTGAATTGCGGTAAATGTTTGTGACGTTCACGTTATTCACGATGCGGACATTGTTGTAGCCATATCCTCGATATCCGTGATTGCCGTAGTAACCACGGCCGTACCACGGGTAATAGCGCTCATACGGAGCAAGCGGAACCCATCCAACGTTTCCGAAGCCAAAACCAACATTGACCGAACCGAAGCCAAAAAAGGCAACCAGTCCAGGACTCCAGTAGTGCCGCGTGCTCAACGAGCCGGGCCACCAGCACCATCCGTACGGATTGCTATAGAACCAACGGCCATAGTGATATGGCGCCCACCCCCAGGGATCGTAGCTAACCCACGACCAGCCGTAGTAGTCGACCCAACTCCACCGGCCGTGTCGATAGGGCGCCCATCCCCCGGCCACACGCGGAGACCACGCCCATCCATAGCCCTGAACTTGAACCCATCGTCCGTGGTCGTCGAGATCGTCGGCGCCGTAGATATCACGGCTTACGTAGGAGTAGGACCGCGTCCTTTCGAGATCCCGATCACGGCTCTGATTCCAATGGTCCCATTCATCGTTGGCGATCTCCTTGGCGATGCGAAATTCAGGCTCCGCAGTCGTGCCGCGCGCCACCATTGTCTTGCCATCTGGCAGGCGCTCACTTCCCTTTGGTGTAAAGATTTCGGCCTCCCCGGAACGCACAGTGATTTCGGAAGTTCCGTCATCGCGGACTGTGATTCGGTACGTTCCACGCTTTACAGGCCGCACTGAGACGCTGGGCGTGCTCAGTTCGACTTCGGCGTCGTGATCGCGAAGAACTCGGAAAGTGACGGTACCGCGCGCGACTTGGAGGAGATATCGCTTGTACTCAAGCTCAGCCAATCGAATTTCTGCGTCGTGCGAAAGGCGAACCATGTTTGCCCAATCGAACTGGACTTCTGCCCGGGCAGTTGGGCCCGTGATGAGCCTGTCCTGAACGACAAGAGGAGAATTGATTGCGCCCGCGATCAGGTCTCCGGAGTCACCACGCCGCACCGAGACATCTCCGTTAATAAGACTGATTCGCGCCACACCACGGCCCGGACTATCCGGCACTCCCGCACCGTTGCTGTCGTTGGCAATGGCAGTAGAGATGAACCCGATTAGGAGGGAGAAATGGATGAGCAATCGAATCAACATAGTTCGCGACTCTAGCGAACCCTGTATGTGCACGCAGAACGCCAATCCGGATGTAATGTGTTTACAATCCTTTACAATTCAACACCGATAGGTAAAAGTGGTTGAAAAGCACCATCGTGGTTGCTACAGGCCATTGCAGTGCGCAACTGACTTTGAGGATAGAGAGAGAGCTTCTGGGGGTAACGCGAAGCGGGGCGACACACGATCGCCCCAAGTTTGGGAGATTGAACTTTAACGTTTCGGACCGAAGTAAACGACAAATCCGACAAGGAGGGTGTTCATGTTTTTCGAGCTGGCGAGTTCGTTGCCGCGGTCGAAATAAGGCTCGTTGGACATGTCGCGGCGATACTCGAAACGGGTCAACAGACCTTCCACCATTTTATAGTCAGCCGTTATCGTGAACTCCTTGAGTTTCTGTACTTGTCCAGTGATGAATCCGTCGGAATCGTTGTACCAGTCAAAACGCGGGCTGAAGGCAACTTTCTCGTTGGGCATAAACCGGGCCGCGACAGAATACCCGTAGAACTTCTTGTCGCCATTCAGTGGGTCCTTATCGACGCCATAATCGAAGTTGAATAACGCGTTAAAGTGCGAGCTGGGATTGAAATTGACGACCGTATCCCAGAAATGACGAACTCCAGGAGCCTCGATCTTCACGCCGCCCACTGTGTCCGTCTTCTCGTTCCCTACATAGTAGGTGTTGTACCAATTGAACTTCGATGTAGTCAGTCCTGCAGTCAGGCCAACGGTCTTTCCGCTGTTGTTGTCTTCCACATTGTTCCAACCGTTTACCAGTTGGAAACCTGCCGAAAAATTCTTATGAAGGGGAGCCGTTGCGCGAAGGCCCATGTGGTAATACGGGCCGTTTGCGAATAAATAAGATCGAGAGTAGTTCCAGTTCAAATGCGTTTCTGTCACTTCGGCGCCGGCGCTGGTAACGAATTTTCCGAAGTCGATTTGCAGACCTTTGAGCGCCTCTGGCTTAACGCTTACGTATGCTTGCAAAATGTGCTTATAGACTTCTATTCCTGCCGGCTCCGTCGCATGAAATATCTCCATCGCGCGCCCACCGGCCAACTCAAACTTGAAGCCAACGGGATCGACCGTGTGCTCCATTGTGAGCTTGGCCATGTTTAAACTAAACTGGTTGGCTTTTGCGTCAAAATTCCTTAAATTATTATTCTTGCTAGCTGGATGATTGAAATTAAGACTGTAATACCCGTCCACCAAGCCACTGAAATCGATCGGCCCAGCCGACCATACTGATGCTGCCGCAGGCGCGGGATCCGGGGGCGGAGTAGTTGTTGTTTGTGCCACGGCCATACCAGCGACCATCAGCGCGATGCCCACGCGGACACACTTAGAGCTGCTCATTGCGAAGCTGTTCTCCCACTGAAAAAAGGATTCGTCGACTGGGACGTTCCTCATAGTAGGCGCAGTGCCGACGCTCATTCCAATAGAAAATTTGGATCGCTCCGATTGAAACGTTTCACTTCCGTAAACGCTCGCCGCATTGCATAGTAGAGAAGACCAGCAGTCAAATTACGAAGAGGGGTGTGAATGCTCTCGACTAAATGTTTAAGGTTTCTGCTGCCTTTATTGGCTACAGCGGCCTACGCGCAGGACGACAAGATTGCAGCGCTCGAAGCTGCGGTTAAGTCGGCACAATCATCTGGTGACAACGCCTGGATGTTAGTGAGTTCGGCGCTTGTATTGATGATGACCGGGCCCGGGTTAGCTCTGTTTTACGGCGGCCTTGTCCGGCGGAAGAACGTCCTCGGTACGATGATGCAGAGCTTCATTCTCATGGCTGTTGTGACAGTGCTCTGGGCGCTGTTTGGCTATAGCCTGGCCTTTGGAGAGGGTTCTTCATTCCTGGGCGACATGCGCTATATGTTCCTGAATGGAGTCGGAGCCGAACCGAACGGAGACTATGCGGCAACGATTCCTCAGCAGACCTTCATGGTGTTCCAGCTGATGTTCGCGATTATTACCCCTGCACTCATCAGTGGCGCTTTCGCTGAACGTATGCGATTCAGCGCTATGCTCCTGTTCTCCATCTTGTGGCTCTTTATCGTCTATTTGCCGATGGCTCACATGGTGTGGGGAAAGGGTGGTCTTCTCAATGCCTTTCTAGGTGGAAGTATCCCGTGCTTTGACTTTGCCGGCGGCACGGTGGTTCACATAACCTCCGGGTTCTCTGCGCTCGTGTGCGCGCTTTATCTAGGCAAGCGAATCGGCTTTGGAGGCGAGGGCATGAAGCCGCACAGCCTCGTGCTGAGCTTCATCGGCGCTTGTCTGCTCTGGGTAGGCTGGTTTGGATTCAATGCAGGCAGCGCGCTCGGCGCAGGCGCTCTGGCAACCAGCGCCTTCGTAGCAACGCATTTTGCAGCGGCTACCGGCGCACTGGGCTGGGTGGTGGCGGAATGGTTGAAGCATGGCAAGCCGAGCATTCTCGGTGGGATCTCCGGCGCTGTCGCCGGTTTGGTCGCAATTACGCCTGGTTCGGGTTTCGTCACACCGATGCCGGCGCTTTTAATCGGATTTCTTGCAGGTCTGATCTGCTACTTCATGGTTGTGGTCGTAAAGAACAAGTTCGGCTATGACGATTCGCTGGACGCGTTCGGCGTCCATGGAGTCGGCGGCAGTCTGGGCGCAATCCTCACCGGCGTGTTTGCTACCAATGCCGTCAACAATGCTCTGAAGGACGCGAACGGCAATCCGTTGCCGCTGGGCTTGGTTGACGGTAATGGCGCTCAGATTATGAATCAGGTTATCGGGACGGGGATTGCGATCGCGATCGCAGTGGTTGGAACGTTCCTCATTTTGAAAATCTGTGACATCGTGGTTGGTGTCCGTGCGGACAGCAAGGAAGAGACGATGGGCCTCGACCTCAGCATGCACGGTGAAGAAGGCTACAATTTTGAGGCTTAGGACACTATGAAAAAAATTGAAGCGATCGTTCAGCCGTTCAAGTTAGAAGAGGTTAAGGAAGCATTGAAGGCCATCGGGATCGACGGTATGACGATCACCGAGGTTCGCGGACATGGCCGCCAGAAAGGACACAAAGAGGTCTATCGGGGACAGGAGTACACCGTAGACTTGCTGCCGAAAGTCAAGGTCGAGATGGTGGTGCCGGACTCGCGTGCGGATGAAGTCATCCGTACTTTGGCCGGGGCGGCGCGTACCGGAAACATTGGCGATGGCAAAATTTTCACTTACGATGTCGCCGAAGCCATTCGCATCCGTAATGAAGATCGTGGAGAATCTGCCCTTTAACCCGGAGTCGATACGGAGCCAGTTTCTAATGAGCGGCAACGCGGCTTCAGCCGTTCAAGGACGAAGTACACTCGTCGACCAATTGGTCACGCAGGCGTTTCGAACGCACCTTGCGCCGGCCTTTCCCCACGGCATGTCTGTCCTTGCCGTGGGGGGCTACGGCCGGCGTGAGTTATTCCCTCACTCCGATGTCGATCTTCTCCTATTAATCGACAAAGAAATTCAAGGTGACGCGCAACGGGAAGCTCTTTCGATCTTCTTGCGCTCTCTTTGGGACAGTGGACTTCGACTGAGTCAATCGGTCCGGACCACCGCCGAATGCTGCCAGTTCGATCAAAACAATGTCGAACTCAGCATTAGTCTGATTGACGAACGTTTTTTGATCGGCGACAGCGATCTATACGAAAATCTTACGGCGCGGCTTCCAAAGTTCTTCCGGTCCAATCGCGCGACACTGATTCGTCACCTGATCAAGCTGACTAACCAGCGGCATACGAAGTTCCACGACACGATCTATCATCTGGAGCCAAATATCAAGGAAACGCCCGGGGGCATGCGCGATCTTCACGTCGTGCATTGGCTCTCAAAGTTGAGGGCGAGTGACTCGAGTGTCGAAGCCGACTTGCGAGAGGCGCGCGAGTTTCTCTCCAAAGTCCGCTGCAAGCTTCACTATCGCTCGGGTCGCGACTCCAATGTTCTCACCTTCGACCTGCAGGAAGAGATGTCACCCGACCCTGCAGCCTGGATGCGCGAGTACTACCGGCATGCAAGAGAGATTTTCCGCTGCGCCAAGCAGCAGATGGAACTCAGCGAGAACCTGACCGAAGGTGGATTGACGCGACAATTCCGAGAATGGCGGTCAAGATTATCGAACGCCGATTTCACGGTGGCTCGGGAACGTCTCTTTTTCCGATCGCCTCAACAGATTGCCAGTGACCCTGCCCTCGTCCTGCGCTTGTTCGAGTTCGTTGCAAGACACGGCATTCGGTTATCGCTCGAAGCCGAACGACGCGTCCGCGATCACAAATTGTATCTCGAAGAATATTTCGCGAGTTCCCGCCCGCTTTGGCAAAGCTTGAAGGCTTTGCTGCAATTGCCGCACGCCGCGCTCGCATTGCGAGCGATGCATGAGACCGGACTGCTCCAGATCATCATCCCTGTCTGGGAGCAGATTGAATGTCTCGTCGTTCGAGATTTTTATC
>Ga0190275_10001130_pt1 | contig 20464 bp, 21 predicted proteins | sample Popmic550T_FD_133745 | JGI IMG/M metagenome (GOLD analysis project Ga0190275, IMG submission 133745) | Populus adjacent soil microbial communities from riparian zone of Yellowstone River, Montana, USA - 550 T | ecosystem: Environmental > Terrestrial > Soil > Riparian zone > Trees stand | place...
ACCGCCCTTACTTTGATCTGCGCCGCCATTGTCGGGGCGGTCTTTCAGCGCCGCTTCCCGTTCCCAGACAATGAGTTTCTCGTTGTGCTGACAGCGCATGTCAACCCATGGCTGTATCAGGGCCTGAAGTGGACCTGGGTGACGATGCTTTACACGACGCCTGCCCTCGTCTTCGCTGGGGTTTTCTCAATGATTTATATCTATGTTTCGACTGGAACACGGCGGGCGAAAGGAGAACTCCCGCCGTTCCCTGCTCCGGGTGATCACGAGAGCTTGCGTCTCGTGATCGGTGAAGTGCACCACCCGCGTCGCGTGGAGCCGGTCGACGATCCGCGATGGTTGACGATCCCCGAGCGTGGCATGTTCACCGGCATCGCTGTGATCGGCTCGATAGGATCGGGCAAAACGACAGCGGCGATGCGCCCGTTTGCTACGCAGATTCTAAGCTGGCGAGCTAAGGACCCGGCGCGACGTGTCGGGGGGCTGGTACTCGAAGTGAAAGGAGACTTCTGCTATCAGGTGAAAGACGTACTGCAGAAAGCTGGGCGACCGGATGATTATGTGGAGTTGAGCATGGCCGGCGAGCATCGATACAATCCGCTGCACAGTGATCAGGAAGCTTTCGCCCTGGCGTACTCGATAGCCTCACTGCTGAATCAGCTCTACGGGAAAGGTAAGGAGCCGTTCTGGCAGCAGGCGTACACGAACCTCGTGAAGTTCATTATCGTTCTGCACAAAGTTGTGGACGATTACTGTACGCTGTTCAACGTCTACGAGTGCGCGATCAACCCTGATCGGTTAAAGCAAAAGATAACCGAAGGAGAGCAGATGTTCGCGGGGATCGCTTCTGCCCAGGCGCACATCGTAATCGATCCGCTTGTCTATGTGGCAGTCGATGCGCTTGAGTCGATGGCCTGGGAGACGGACGGCAGGGGCAAGATGCGAACGCCGTATACCGACGAACTGGCTGCGCTACTCGATGCAGAGAAGGGCCTATATCAAGTAGAGGCTGCCCCCCAGCCGGAAGACCCAGAGCGGCTGAGCACGAGGCTTGCTCAATTCGAAGCCGTGAAGCGCTGGTATCAGCATGACTGGATGCGGCTCGACAACAAGCTTCGTACGTCCATCGTCGAAGGTATCTCAGTGTTCCTATCGCTGTTTGACGACTCGCCTCTTCTGAAGCGGCTCTTCTGCCCACCGAAGGAGTGCTACGACCCGATTGCAAATGCTGACGGGCGCTATGGGCGTCCGCTGCCATCTATGAGCGCGATTATCGAGAGCGGCAAGGTGCTGGCGCTCAATTTTCCGATGAGCAGCAACCCGGCAACGTCTCGGATGATTGCGTGCTTGTTAAAGCAGGAATTTCAGCGGGCAATGCTGGACCGAATTCCACAGATGGCGGCTGAGCCTGAGCGTCACTTCCGCGAGGCTGTGTTTCTGTGCGACGAGTACCATGAGCTCGCGACCGTTGGAGAGTCGGACCCAAACGGAGATGAGAAGTTCTTTGCGCTGTCACGACAAGCGAAGTGCATCCCCATTGTGGCGACCCAGAGCATTAGTTCTTTGAAGTCGACACTTCCGGGCGAGAGCTGGCGCACACTGCTGCAGTGCTTCAGAACGAAACTGTTCCTGTCTGTAGCCGACGACTTCACGGCCAAGGTCGCGTCCGACATGGCCGGACGGACAGAACAGATGACGCCAAGCTACAGCATTTCGGAGAGCGGTCAAGATGTGCGCGTGTCGGCGCTCAGCGGACGAGCACAAGCACACAAGGCCGGCGTGACGCTGAATAAGAATTACAGCCTGCAAGTTCGCCCGCTGTTTGAGCCGAAGCTGCTCATGGAACTGGGGAACGCTCAATGCGTGGCGATCCCATACGACGGGGTGAACCCGCTACCGCCGACGATGTGTTACCTGAAGCCTTGGTTCGTTGACCGGGAGATGAGCTATTTCGAACAACGGGAAAGGCGGCTAATATGACGTCCAACTTCGATCTCATCATCCCTTACGTGAAGCCGCTGGCGCCGTTGATCGCCGACGAGGAAGTGTCCGAAATCATGGTAAATGCCTCGGGCGTCGTGTTCGTGGAGCGAGATGGCCGTCTGAGCGCTATGAATGGCTTGGTTATCCCGGAACGGCAACGTCAAGCGGCGGTTCGCAATATCGCCCGCCTTCTGGGAGACGACATCGACGAGCAGCGACCACTACTGGACGCGCGATTGCCCGATGGATCGAGAGTGGCGGCGGTAATGCCGCCAGCGAGCGTCGGCGGAACCATTTTGAATATCCGTAAGTTTCGGGCGAAGGTGTTCACCGCGGCGGAGCTCGTCCGGCGGGGGATGATGTCTCCCGGGATTCTAGGGACCTTGCAGCGTGCCATCGAGGCACGCAAAACGATTCTTATCAGCGGAGGCACTGGAAGCGGCAAGACGACGCTACTGAACGCGCTGGCGGCGTTCCTACCTCAGGACGAGCGCATTGTACTGATTGAGGACACGGCGGAGATCTCGATTGAGACGCCGAACCTAGTGCGGCTCGAAGCACGTCGGGCCCAGCCGGATATGCCGGCGATCAGCATCCGGGATCTCCTTCGCCAGACGTTGCGTTTACGTCCCGATCGCATCATCCTCGGCGAGGTCCGCGGTGCGGAGGCATTTGATCTGCTGCAGGCGCTAAACACCGGTCACACGGGGACGCTTTCCACGATTCACTCGAACTCGGCACGGTTGGCCGTGGAGCGCCTAAGAACATGCATTTCGGTGGCCGGGGCGGGTCTTCCCGATCACGCGATCGCGCGGAACATTGCAGAAGTGGTGAACGTGCTTGTTCACATTGAGCGCCGCGGTGGACATCGCGCTGTTTGCGAGGTTGTGAAGCTTGGCCGATACGATGCCAGCCGAGATAGCTACGAGTTCCAGGAGGTGTAAGCCGTGCCCAGATTTGAGGCTCCGATTGATTATCTACGATGTGCGTACGAGCGGGAGGACAGGCTTGCTGTCGTTCTGATTCACCGGGGGACCGGCGCCGTGAAGCACGAGTTCAGGACTGCGAGTGAGATCGCGGCAGCCCGGTATCAGGCTCACTTGCGCGCTGCGAATGCGAATGGCGCAGATATTTACGTGACCGTGAACACGCTCAAGCCGGATGCAACCGGCCGCACGAAGTCGGACGTGGACACTGTTCGCCACGTCTACCTCGACGTGGACAGCGGCGGAAAGGACGCTGTTGAGAAGATCCTGAACAGCGAAGGGATGCCCCTCTCCCACAGCGTGCTCGAGACGAGCCCTGGGAAGCATCAGATCCTCTGGCAAGTGGAAGGATTCGAGAAAGAACAAGCAGAGCGTCTGGTCCGGGATCTGGCCGCCAAACATAACGCCGATCAAGCCGTATGGGATTGTGCTCGCGTACTGAGACTTCCGGGATTCCGCAATTGCAAGTACGAGCAGCCGCACTACGTGAACGACGTTTGTGAGGATCGAGCGGAGAGAGTCTATCGGCCCGAGGATTTCCCGTCATACCAGGTGGAGCGGATCGCCCCGAAGTTTGGAGAGACGACACCGCGGGAGGGAGTCAGCACGGGCGGTTCTCAGAGCGAGAAGGATTTTGCTTTCGCGATGCGTCACCTCGAGAAGGGTGACTTATCGCCGGAAGCGATCGAGCAGAAGATTGCGGACTACAGGCGTAGCCGTGGTGATAAGCCGCACGCGGACAGCTATGCCCACCGCACTGTCATGAACGCGCGGGCACGGTTAGTCGCCCGGCCGGTGGACGCGCAGGAAGAAGTTCGCGAACCCGCGCGAATGAGCAGGTAGCGATCATGACGCAATGGACGATAGAGCATTTTTCTTATGATTGTTTCAGGCCGCCTAGCCTCTGCAGGGCGATAAACGGTATCCTTTGACCGCTGGCGGCCTAACAGATATACACAAAGGGAGATTGCTTAAAGGGGCAGCTATGCGAACCGACGATGCTGTTTACTTCCGTTACGATAACCTCGACATTGATGTAGTTTCCACTCAGGAGTGGAGGGACTGGCACGCAGGCGAGGGTCGGTTCCCGCCGAGTCGCGGTTGGCAAGGGCCTATTCCTATCATTCGATTGAAATCTTTTCCGACTACTACAGCCAATGTTGCTGCGATTGATCTAGAACGGGCGCTCCCAATCGAAATGCCCACCGAGAAGAGAGAGCCATCACAGGCGGTTCGCGAACAAGATATCGAAGTCATTGAAGACGAAGACCATCAAACCAATAGATATTTCGAGGCTTCTCTGGATCTAGCTTTTGACCTAACCGGCGCGAACTTTTGCCGCACGTCTGAAGAAGAGTTAATTATGGAAGGCGTACTGTCTCCGGTTAAAGATCCATCAGAATTTAATAGGTCGCGGTCACACATCATAGGTCGACGAGCTGACGAAATCTACGCCGTTCCCGACGTTCAATGTTCGCTCGGACCGGAGTGGTATTGGGGCCGGATAATGGCGTATACCGTCCAGAGTCCAGAATACATCGCGCGGCGTGCGGACACGCATCCCTATAAGAGCCTGCGACTGGTGGTTCTACGGTTAGACCGAGCAGTTCGCGATGTCCTAAGTCCTCTCTCAAACGTTCAACACTGTGCGGTCTGGACAAGCCTAGAGGCACGCCGTTTTCTTCGTGAGTATCTAAGGGAGATGTTTCCGGATAGTGATATCCATGAGCTTCTGTACATTCTTGACTACGTTGAAGCTCTGATCCGCACTGAAGTCAAGTCGGCACTCAGGTACAAGCCGAGTATCGACCAAAATTGTGACGGACATCCGCCTGAAAACCCGTGTATTAAGTACGCCGACAATTCGGGCCAGCGCTCGATCACGGTTGGTCAACGGCGCTCGAACGCAGACCCGATTCGCCTTAGGTTGACACGCGAAGTCATCTCTCTCGCAAACACGAACCCCAGGCTAACGCAACTGCAGATTTGCAAAGCACTCGACAGTTCTAAATTTCCTACGCCACCTAATACGAAGTGGAGTCAGGCTGGGGGGTGGGCAAGGGCATTTCGGAATCCCAAGTTTAGGGGCAGCGTTGCCAAATGGCTCTCAAACGTGAAGAAACAAAGAAGGTAATTACTCGTTAGATACTATTTTTTCGCCAGTAAGTGCTTGGTGCTGTATTTGTTACCGGACCTCGGTTGTTACCTGAGGTTCCCTTAGGAGCACATTCGCTCTATAACGGGCATGTGCCCGCAATTAAGCTACAGGAATCTCAAGAAGTAGTAGAAGATCGCTACATCTCGCGAGAGCGTCTGGCGCAAATGCTTGACTGTTCTCCTAGGACAATCGACAAATGGCGGTCCTACGGCCGTGGACCTACGCCGACAAAACTGCCTACCGGATCGATCCGGTACGACATCAATTCAGTTAAGCGATGGATTACCGGTGCTGATCGCTAGATACGCACGCAGTGGAGGTGCATTTTCGCGCGCGCCACGCAGTAGCAGATGAAGGCAAAAAACAAAAGCGCCGCTTTATCAGAGGTCGGCGCTTTCAGAAAGGTGATTGATGCTACAACAACTAAATATACGACTCGGCAAGCACCGAGCGCAACAGACAAAAGAACAAGCGGATAACGAGAGCCATTTCTGCGACTGGCGAAACGGCAAGATCGATGAGTTTCGCGAGAACCGGGACTATCATCTGCGCGCCTATCACAATTGGCTGCAGTTCATCCTCAAGCACGGCCTCTTACACTCCGCCCAGGCCCGTGCAGCCGAGCTCTGTGAGGAGCACGAACGGCTTTACCATGCGGTCGACATCTTGATCGATACGTTCGCGGCGATTCCGGAAACGAAGCTTCGCTCGTTGTTTGACCGGGAACAACGGAGGAATGCCGCTTGACCGGCGTGCATCGTGGGGTTGCTATCAGCGACTGGAAGCCCTTCTCGAAAAACACGCTTAAGGGCTTTTTCAGCGTCACTTTACCGAGTGGGTTGGTATTGCACGGGGTCATGTTGCACGAGAAGAGTGAGACGCGGTGGATTTCCTTCCCGGCGCGAGAATACCTGGACCAGGCAGGAGAAACGCAATACGCGCGCATTGTGGAATTCGTCGACCGCGGCACTGCAAACAAGTTTCGAGATCTCGTGCTCGAGGCGCTTGATGAGTTGATTAAGGCAAGTCATGAACCGCGTTGAAACGGCGGACGCCCAGACGGGCGCCGCTCCTGCTCACATCCTTACGCCAGAAGCGGCCTGGAGCTTAGGGTTGAGCATCATTCCTGTCGGACTCAACAAGAAGCCTCTCGTGAGCACGTGGAAGCCATTTCAGACGAGGCAGGCCACCAAGGCTCAGTTACGTGAATTGATGGCTATGAACCCGGCAGCATGGGCCACGGTGACCGGGCAGTGTTCAGGCGTCATCGTCGTGGACTTCGATGGTCAGAAGGGTCGGCAGACCATGCGAGCCCTGGGACTCGAGCCGCACGTCCTGACCGGCAGCGGTGGCTACCACGTTTATTTTGCCCACCCCGGGTGGCATGTGCCAACGCTGAACTGCAAAACGGACATCGAGCTTGGAAAAGCTTGGCCGGGCCTCGACGTTCGAGGAGACGGCGGCTATGCGGTATTTTCAGGCAGAAACGAAACCGGCGAGTACAGGTGGCTTCGCTCACCCGAATGGTGTTCGATTCTGGATCTGCCAATTGATCTTCGAAAGATGATCGGGCTTGTCGATCCAGCGCTAGTCAGGAAAAGTGGGCACGTCCAACCACCTACAAAGCCGGCGCTCCCCGCCACTCCTCGAGACCAGCGCGTCGGCGCAACGATCCTGATAGACCGGGCGCTTCAGTTGAGCAGGTCCGAGGGCCGGAACAATGCCGGTTTTTGGCTAGCTATGCAGTTGCGCGACAACGGCTACAGTCAACCCGAGGCCGAGAACTCCATGCGTGATTACGTATCGGCCGTGCCGCCTGTGAATGCAAAAGGGCAGCGTGAAACCTACACGATCTCGGAAGCGCAAGCCAGCGTGAGGGAGGCGTTTCGATCTCCAGCTCGCGAGCCGTGGGGCCACAAGGACACGCCACAGAGAAGCTACACCGCCGCCACCGGCCCGGCCTCGCCTACACATCAGCGATCGGAAGAGTCAACTGCAGAGGAATGCTCTGAGGGACTGGACCTACTTGCCTTCGGCTTTAACGATCACGGCAATTCCCAGCGGCTGCTGAGTGTATTTGGATCTACCATGCGCTACTGCCACCCGTTCAAGAAGTGGCTGATATGGGATGGCCGGCGCTGGGAAGTGGACGAGTCGGAGCGGGCTCGCCGGTTAGCTATCCAGGCAACGTTGGAGTTTTTGCGTCAGGCTATCGAAACTGGCAATGAGCCGGCGAGGAAATTTGCAACTCAGAGCCTCGACGCGAAGAGAATTACAAACATGTTGGCAATGGCTCAGTCTGAGAACTTTATCAGCCCAGCCGCTTTAGATACGAATCCTGACCATCTGAACTTCCTGAACTGCACGGTTGATCTGCGCTCAGGCACGCAGATACCTCACCGCCCCGAAGATTACATCACGAAACTGGTTCATCATCGCTACGAACCGACCGCTCAGTGTCCGCGTTACTTGGCTTTCCTCGCCCGAATAATGGGTAGCCACGCCGATGCAAATGAAGCCGAGCTCGATAGAGCACAGCGGTTGGTCGATTATCTTCAGAAAGCAAAGGGCTACTCCTTAACCGGCCGCACTTCGGAAAAGGTCGTGTTCTTCACGCACGGTGGCGGGAATAACGGCAAAACAACAGACTTGAATACGATCCGCGAGATTCTTCCGGAGTACAGCGTCGTCCTGCAGATAGACACGCTGATGACACGGCAGGAATCGAATAACACCCAAGCGGATCTTGCTGATCTCCGTGGCGCACGGTTCGTTATGACATCCGAAACCGAGGAAGGCCAACGCCTTGCAGAAGGCAAACTGAAACGAATCACCCAAGGCATGGGGAAAATAAAGGCCGTTCGGAAGTATGAAAATCCCATCGAGTTCCTGGAAACCCACAAGCTTTGGATGGATTGCAACCACAAGCCACGGATCACGGGCAGCGATAACGCCATCTGGAACCGCCTTCACCTGATTCCTTACACAGTCACGATCCCAGCCGATGAGATAGACCGAGAGCTTTCCACGAAGTTAACCAGTGAGGCCGAGGGCATTCTCGCGTGGCTTGTTGAAGGCGCCAAACGCTGGTATGCCGAGGGGCTCGGCCGACCACTCGAGATTGAAGCCGCGGTTCAGGACTATCGCGACGAAATGGATCAAGTCGGTCGGTTCATCGAAGAGTGCTGTGTCGTTGGCGATTCCTTTCAATGCAAGGCTCGCGCGCTTCACCTTGCCTACAAGAAGTGGGCTGAAGATGCCAGCGAGTACGTGATTACCGAGACTGCTTTCGGACGCCGTATGGCGGAGAAGGGCTTAATAAAACAGCACACCAAAAATGGCAGCGTTTATGAAGGCATTGGACTCCGGTCATGAGTTTAGGTGACGGGTTCGCTCGAGGTGACGGGTTTGACGGTAAAAGTTCAAAACGTTCTTCACCACGCGTGTATGGAAAACTTTCTAGAAAAACCTGTCACAACCCGTCACCGAGGCTAAACCCGTCACCTAAGGATTCGGTCAAGAAGGCGAAGAAGGGGTTTGATGGCTCAAACCTGTTATGCGCCGGACTAATTCTTGCGGCTCCCGACAAGTTTGGCGGTCCTGAATCTCTAATGGTGAAGTGGGCCTCCCTCGTCTTTGCCCGCAAAGTTCCCCTACCTGAAAAGAAGGCGGCAGCTTAATACTTCACGAACTGTGGTCACTTAGCCACACTTGGATTACAGACGTTACAGGTATGCGTTACAAGCGTTACAAGGCGGGCGATGCCCGAAATCTCCAAAGTCGAGGTCGAAGCTCATGAAGTCATGTTTGGGGTGCCTCAATTCTCCACGCTGTGGAGCTAAGTCAAAGCGTACCGGCCTACCCTGCCGAGCGCCCGGCGTAAAGAAGGCCGATGGTGGGTATGGAAGGTGCCGTATTCATGGAGGGCTCTCGACCGGACCCAAGACACCTGAAGGCAAAGTTCGAGCAAGCCATAAAAAGCACGGCAAGTACTCCAAGAGTACGAAAGACTACAAACGCGAGGTTCGGGATCTGGTTCAGCAATTACGCGTGGAAATTCCCCGCCTGACCCGCGAGTTGAAACGCGCTGAACGCACCCCCTGCGAGCCGTCCAGCGAGTAAGAGATCCACCAGTTTGCCTGCGCCCGTAAGTACTACAAAGGAAAGCACACATACCGTATCTGTAGATAAGGTATTGACAACCGGGGTAGTTGATCTCATACTTCTGGTGTGACTAAGGCTTTCGGATACATCAGAGTGTCGGGTGATTCGCAGATTGACGGGGACGGCTTCCCGCGTCAGTTGGCCGCCATCAAGGCATACGCAGCGGCACATGATATCCGAATTGTTAAGGTCTTCAGGGAGGAAGGCGTGTCGGGAATCCGGGAAGCGAAGGACCGGCCGGCCTGGGCGGAGATGATGCTCGCGCTCCTCGGCAATGGAGTAAAAACTGTCATCATCGAACGTCTCGATCGGCTTGCCCGCGAATTGATGGTGCAGGAAAAAACGATTGCAGACTTGCAGAAGCAAAACTTCAATTTGGTGTCCGTGCAAGAACCGGACCTGATGTCAGGTGACCCGTCCCGTATCGCCTTCCGGCAAATGATGGGCGTTTTTGCCGAATACGACAAAAGCCAGATTGTGTTGAAGCTGAGGGCCGCGCGGATGCGCAAGAAGGCTAAAGATGGCCGCTGCGAGGGCCGGAAACCGTATGGCTTCTACCAAGGTGAAATGGAGCCTTTGGACCGAATGAAAACTCTGCGTGCGACTGGACTCGGCTTCGACCGCATTGCTGCACAACTGAATGCTGAAGGCTTGACGCCGCGGAGTGGCACCCGCTGGCATGGTGTCGTTGTCAATAGAATCCTGACCGGCAAACCCCTGCGCTGAGGAACCCATGAAAGACCCCCAGGGGGTAAAACCGGTTACCACCCTTTTGCGCCGGCTTTAGATCGGCACGCGAGCGTAGGTATTCCGGCCCTGTAGGCTTCGATTCAAGTTGTGGCGAGATTACCAACCCCACTTTTTTGGTAGCGTCGGATCGACATCCGTCTCTAGAAGTACTTGCACGGTCTGCATATCCACTGAAATCGCTTCATGCTCGCTTGGTAAGCCATGGATACGATGCACTTCAGCGACCAGTTCGCCCATATAATTCAGGGCTGTCAAGCAAGACGCCGCCACCTCATCATTTCCAAGTTCCATGACTCTCCAAGTCCGTTCTACGCCAACCTGCTCACCAATAGCCGAGTGTTCCTCATCCAAGAAGCTGCCGTATGCGATTATTCTTTCCATCTCAAGTGCTTTGTATGTGTCTACGAATGGTTGCAAAGTATAGCCAAAAGCAAATTTAAGTCGTCTGCCACGAAAGACTCCACCGTAGGCTGTACTTGTTGCGGCTAAAGAGCTACGCTTAACGACAACATTTCGAGCGACAACGAAGCGTTGCAGTGTTTCATTCGCTCGCATCTCCGCCTGCTTGCCCATATACCATCTATCAAATCCGGCTGGCTTGTTTTCCTCGGATTGAAGCATGAACGTTATGTTCCGCAGGGCTTGAATAAAGGCGTTCAGATTGAACTGAAACTCCTGTGGACGGTGGTAGTGCCACAAAAGCTGCCAAAAGAAGTACTGCGCCTCGTTGTATTTTTCATGTGTCGAGGCGACCGGACAAGAAACGGGGCATTGATCAGAGATAGGCAAGGATCAATCCTAAGCTACTACTGGTTTACACAGAATGGGGCGCCGCGCCGGAAACGACCGCGGCGGTGTGAAGCAACGTTTGGTGCTCCATCTTAAGCGTATAAAACATTTCCGTGCGTTTTCGTTTCAGAATACAATAGGGTATGTCGGTCGAACTCCCACAGGCGGTTGGATTCGAAGGGTTACCGGATCCATTGCGAGTTCAAGCGCTGGGCATGCTGCGGGCGGGCACTTCAAGCCGTAAGGTAGAAGCGTTTCTCCTCGGCCACGGCTATCGGGTTAGCCACAACACCCTCGCCCGTCACGCTCGAGCATCGAGCAACACTGGACTCCAGCCAAGTAGCGCGGCTGTTGAGCCAGTCCAGGCTAACAACGAAATCGAAACCAGCGGATACGAACAGCCTGGCGAGGTGAAGCCGCATGGACTCGTAGCGACCGACCCCTTCCATGCGCGAATCATAAACAAGTACGGGCGGCTAGATAGGGTACTTGAGCAGGCGGAGAAGGTGTCTGATTTCAAAGCTGTCGCGGCTCTCGACCGCGCGGATACTCAGTTGATGACATTAGAAGCTGATGTCACCGGCCGCCGGCAGCAAGCGACCACAAACGTCTCGGTACAGCTCGTATTCGGTGCAACGCAGCCACAACCAAGGGTTGATGAAGGCGAGATAATCGACATACAGCCTGTGCGCGAAAGGTAAAGGACTCTCAATTGGAAACACTCTCCGACCGATATTGAGAATCAGATCTAAGGCCTGGGTAACGGGAACAACTACGGTAGACACATCGATTGCGCAGGCCCTGTCCGCGTGCCCTCCTATGCAGAAAACGATCGCGACAGCGTGGCGGCGCCGCAAGTGATCTCAGCGGTTGGAGATGGCGCGGGCTATTCCATATTCTTAATTCCAAAACTCACACTCACCTTTTCAAGAGCCTGAAAGCGAGCCGATACGCTCCCCCGCCGCATCTTCTCAGCGCCGAACGAATGTCGCAGCTAAGTAGAAAGTTCTACTTCGCCGCGACATGAGATGATCAAAACAAGAACTTCAGAGTTACTTGTGTTAGGCTACTGCAGATAGCGCGATGTCACCTGGCAGCCAGCCGTCCGACACTACCATCTCCGAACCTTTGAAGTTTCAGCTTGAAGTCTTGAAGTCCGAACTCACGGATGCGAATTCAACAATCCGTGCGATGGACGAGATGACGAAGAACTTGAAACATTGGACGATTCTGACCTGGGCTGGAGCTGTTGGCGCAGCGATAACTGCCGTGGACCTTAGACCATACATCTGGTTAACAGCGGTTATACCGCTTCTATTTTGGTCGGCCGAGGTGCACTATCGGCTGATTCAGCGAGTTTTCATAATCCGGACCCACAGAATCGGTCGATACCTGCGCACAGCGGACTTTCGCGATTCATTCAGAGTAGGTACGCTGATCCGTACTCGGGATGGCAAGCAACATGATTTTCCGTTGCTGCATCCCGACTTCGGTCCATCAGAGGGAGTGCGAGCCAAGCTTCAAGTAGCGATCTATCCGGAAATTATCTGGTTTCATCTGCCGCTGGCGGCAATAAGTGTTGGCCTTAAGCTTGCATTCGTCTATGGTTGGGTGGCCCTGGCACATAGCTCCGATTTGATGATTTAGTCGTCCTGCGTTCCTGGTAGGTGTTTGCTGAATAGCGAATGAACTGGCTTTCGCGCCAACCGGTAAGTTCGGACCACTCACACCGAAGCGAATTCCCTCGCGGGCAGCGTTCATGAGTGTGTGGCGGATGAAGGTGTACAATTCGAACCGCGCGTGGACGGCTGTCATCACCGTCTGCCGCTGGTTTCAGTTACGCCCGTGGCAGGACTCGCCAATTGGACGGCGGAATCGGATACCGAGCGGGTCCACGCCCGATTTTGCCGCCGCAACCTCTAACATCAAGCCTGTCCAGCTTCCCGCCAGAGTCGCTTTACCGGGCATTTAATTGCCCCTGGCCGAATTATGATTGTCCGCGATCATCAGGACTCGTGCGCGCTACCGTGAGTAATCGTTTTGTGAGTTCGCCCAAGGCACGAACTCTACCTGACCAACCCAACGCCTCTTCGTTCGATTACCATATTGGCCCTCATACCTGAACAGTCGTAGAAGCGCGAGTTCAACGAAATACTGTGATAAGAGCCAGCAGTCTGCAACAGGACCCTCGTCGTCGGCTTTCTCCGGATGCACCAGACTGTTTCGGGTGGCCGTTATAGCTGATATTCCATCCTTCCAGCCGCGGTCGCTGACCACCTTCGTTAAGTCCACAAGTGATTCGGGTACGTTTGTAGATATATCTAATTCCAGCAGCAGCAAGCGTATGCTTTTATCGGCGCTGAGTTTCTTGTAGCGGCTTCGGCTTAGAGTCTTGGTATCCTCAACAAGATAAGTCCAGCTTAAGTTCTCGAGCGCAGCTTGGCTGAGTATCAAAGACCCATCTGCGCCAGCGGCCATCGAGTTTGCGCCTATGTACCAATAGATCGCTTGAGAAAGTGTTTGCTTCCAGGTTGGATCGTTCCACCTTTCAAGAAAACCAGGCAACACATGGTTAAGGCTTTCACCATGGTGGATGTCGAACCAACCGAATACTGAAATGCCAGAATCGATTCGAGGGACCCGCCAGCTTTGCCAGACCGGATAGTTGCCATCCAAGCCCGTCGACAATAAAGGGCCTGTCCAACGACCACAGGCGAACGACAAGAATACAATTAACGCATCGACCCACACATTCAGTTCACCTCGAGTGAACGGCTGTCCATCGGTTCGCGCGATCTCTCCGGTAGCCGTGATACCATACCCTCCACATCGTAGGTGCTTAGAACGCTCACCGATGTCTGATGTGTTGTAAATTACCGTTCGCCATCCGTGAGATTCAAGCACCAGAGCATTAACACCTCGTCCTTCAATTCTTCCGTCTGCCTGACCGTCTCGAACATAGAACTGAGGAAAGTTCGGCAACGTGAACCCTGCCTTTTCAACTGCGACATCCTTTGACATACAAGGAACGTCGTCGAGCAGCGGCATAAGGTAAATAACCTGTGGTCGATTAGAAAACGGTGTTGCTTGAGCGATCAAACATTCCACTGGAGTGTCGCACTCGTTTATCTCCAGCGTCACTGTTTCGTCCATGTCGATAAGGTGGTGGGGCGGGATCTCAGCTTCGAAAATCAGGCGTGGCTTCGGCTTGAAAGCGATCAGCGCGGTTGCATTCGTGTCGATATGTTTGCTCTTCAACCGTAACCTAACGGGTTGTGTAGCAATGTTAATCGGCCCGTCCACTGCCGGTATGCGGGGGATATATGGAACACGGATGTTGTTCATGAATTGGGAGGAAACCAACATTGATGGACACTCGGATCTTTCGATGACACGAACAACAACGTTGTGGGCGTCTTCCAAACCACGAGTAAATCACGCTACGTCGCGCCGGCAATTACGATTAGAGCCCACTCATTGTAGCTAACCTCCGCCGCCCGTGGGGTGGAGCCCGGTAGTTTTAACAACTTCCTTCTCATTAACCTTTGAACACCCCACCGACTACTCCTCTGTCACCGCGTCGCACTGGGCGAAGTGAGTCACAGGAAGAATCCCAGCGAGCAATCGGATCTGCTCCACCGCCGCTGTCTGATCGCAACATCTATAAGCGCAATCACTTCTCAACGCTATGGAATCGGGCCGGTGTCTCAAGTTTGTCGATCTCGGCCGCCACGTTTCTTGTGGTGGCCTTCGGTATCCGTTCATCTGCCTTCTGAGTTTCTTGTTCTCCAGCCCTTGACTCGAAAATTCGTAAATGTATTTCCGAAGTTGAACTTCCCCGAATTGCGCGGAAGTTCTATCTCAAGAAGTCTCTTGGGGATGTAGCTGCCTGGCGATCTTACTTAGGTTGAAGTTCGTTGCGCATGGCACTAATAAGGACACGCAATTTTGTTCCATAAGGACCGCCTGAAAGGACCGTGGCCTCGTCGGGGCTACTACTAGACAAAACCGCTGCCACTTCGAGCCGCAATGTATTGATCTCTTGGATTGCCTTTTGCATTTCATCATCAGCTAAGATCCAAACTAACCAATGAAGGCGATCGAGTTCGCTAGCGGCGCTATTGAATCTTGTGAGTTCGTCGACGCAGTGAGTCCCAGCACGCAGCTTAGAAGCGGCGGGGATGATGGCGCTCATGAAGGCTTCTAGCTTCAGGAGGTACTCTGCGTATCTTTTTACGCGTTCTGTCTTCAGCCACTGACGATCCCATTCACCGCCACTGATTTTTGCCTCGATCGCCTTCGTCTCTGCGGTAATCACGCGCAATTCCGCGAGGACGTTCTCAATGTCCTCATGTGTGGCCTTCCGCTTACCTTTCTCTTCGGAGTATGCCTTCAGGAATGGCTCCCAAACAGACTTCGTAAGCCACGCGAGTACAACAACCGCGAGCACAGAAATGCTTCGCCAATCCAAGTCAGGCATATCGATCCCGGATCACTCAGCCGCTGGTTTCGAATTCTGCTGAAGTGCCCAGGCGAGGAGCCACTTAGTCGTCGCGGCCCGGGAGTCGAAACGGTGTTTATACCTGAAGTCATCGATCGTATTTAAGAGCGACTGTTCTATGACGAAGTGAAGAGATGGCTTATCGCTTCCCATTTTGGTAGACCAGTATAACCGCAACAACGATCCTCTCGCCTGTGCGCCTTCCGAGTTCAGCTTCAACGGCTTAGGCCGGTGAGAACTTTGAATACCATGCGCACTAGAAAACAAAGCGACGGCTAATGAATTCTAGGTCGCACCTCGTTTACGGCAGGGCTGTCCGCTCTGCCGTACCAACTCTCCCCTCTTTCATTCAAGCGGCCACAAGATAAGCCGTTAAGCTCCTCGTGCCGCAGCATTGGGGAGAAAACAAGCCAACGCGATCGACATGGGTGCAGGCCTTTGTTAAATGGCTATGCGTGGCCTGTGCGGCGCTGCTGTCTGCGGGTCAACTTCTCTATTTGCTCGATAAGCCATAGGCGAACAAAAGGAGAATATCGTGCTATCCTCTTCCTCGTATGGCCGACGACCCGTTAACCCCGTCGCAGCTAGAGCAACTACGGCGAAACCTCGCTCTTCTCAGCAAATCTGGAGTTGAAACCGCTTATCAGCAGGCTTACAAGGATTGTGAGATGAAGGGAGACAAGTTGCCGCGGCCGGTCGCGATCCAACAACTGGTTCAGGCCTGGCGACAGTTGTGGATGTGGACAAAGAAGCGATAAGGAATTACTGAGTCTGCGCCTTCTCAACCTGTCGCGATTCCTTCAGAACGCGTTTCAGTAAGCGTATGAGCTTTTGCGCCTTTGGATCGGCCGGCAGCCGCTTTTCTATGAGCCGACCCGAAAGGCGTACTGCTGCTCTGAGGTCACGGTGCGAACGGATGAGATCGTCCATTGAAGGGTAGTGCGCAAGCTTCGCCATAAATCTCGGGTTCTGACTTCAAGAGATACCACCTAAGTTCTTCTTTTAATCGCCTCACGCTGAAGCCGCCGATTTTCCGCCTTCAGTTCCCCGACTAACCGTAATCAGCGCCTTGTTCTGGTCTCGTAAATAGATCAATTCCCCTACCTCGGGTGCCCCTATGAATGTGTGGACGTGATGAAGATAGTCACGTGCCCATTTCGGAAGCTTGTTGATACGCTCGTTGAGCTTTTGAATCATACGAAATACGCCACGAAAGAAGCGTACGCGAGCGTTCGAATCGGAGATTATCCCGGCTAACGCGACCAGCGCTATATGCTCCCCCATGTTGTATGCTTCACCAGTGGTTGCAAAGCCTGATCTTCTCGTATTACTCGGAACCGGGGCTACGATGCCGCACATTCCTGGCGTGGCGAAAATCACCGAGTCACTACGCGCATTCGAAGTTCGCAAGAGGCACTCGGATCAGCCGCCGCAGCGCATCTTCGATCGTATCGCCACCGAATGCGCAACGAAGCTCGCTGCTTTGTCCTTGAAAGATGGCAAACCCCACCCGCCACCCAACTTCGAAGACCTTCTCGGTATCGCAGAATATTACTCGAACGATCTTGCGAATAAGACATTAACCGACCTGTTCCAGGAAAGGCCCTTTGGAAATCCGTGGGAAGAGTACCGCGAGGCATGCTTCGCCATCCTACGCTGGATTTCCAAAGCTTGCGATGAGGCCGAACGCAAGCCACTTCCCATTGTTCGCGGATTGGAAGAACTCGCCGAGCATTTTCGTCTTTGGGTATTCTCGCTGAATTACGACGATGTCCCGGAGCACTCGAACAGGATCAAATTCTACTCCGGCTACGACACTACAAAGGGTACCGGGCGGGTCCATGGCGATTCGCGTTTCTACTCAGTTCAGCTCTACAACGGCATGAATCAGTTTCACGACACCGATGCCAATCTGCACCTTCAACTACACGGCTCGGTACTGTTCGGCCCGGATTTGCTAAGCCATGGAGTGTTGCCCCGATTCCCAGACCGGGAGTTGGCCCGAAAGAGTTGGGACGACGAGCGCCTCCGTTACGAGATCACCCGTCAGCCAACCTCGGGTGGCAAGTTAATACCGTGTTTGCCGATGGTCACCGGGTACGGCAAAACCAATTCGACACTCGCGGAGCCTTACGGAACCTATATGGGATTGCTCCGCCGCGTCGCAATGCTGACGCCTGCTTGGCTTATAGTTGGTTACGGGGGCAGCGATCCTCACGTGAACGCGTGCCTCAAAAGCGCGATGCTTCAAAGCATCGAAGTAAATCACGTCCACGGTTTTCAACATGCGGTCGTGGTCGACTACTTCGACCTGAAGGGACCCACTCTTCTTGATCTGAGTCTAAACAATCCGCTTGGCAACGCGCTTGCCACGAAGTTCTTCTTCTCTTGGGCTGGATCGGACATTTTTAGTCGCGACTCCCGAAAACATGTTCGGGAATGTGCCATCTTTAGAAACCATGACTTCAATCGCTTGTCGAAACGATTGTCGGTCTGCTTGGATGGCACTGAGTGGGCGATGACGTCTGGGGTGTCCGAGCTTCTCAAACGATTGAAGATGTTTCAGAAGGCCAGTTCGGCCACTCAGCATATCGGGTAACATTCATCTCGATTATCGATCAGTGTCCGCACAGCCTCGCCATCGTAAACGATATTGAATTGATCACGGTCAGCCACACATCAATCGTCGCGTAGCGTTAGGAGCAACACCTTTGTGCCGATCTCCCTGCCTAAACAGTGGGCGAAACGGCCAGTATTCGATACAATCGGTTTCACAAACCCTGCACAATCAACATGCGCGAAATGCGGAAAGACGAGCTTCCAGTACGTGGATAAGACTGTTCCGGGATTGAAACGTCCCCTTATGGTTTATCCAATGCGCCGGTTGCGGTGCTGTAGTTGGAGTGCTAGATGCACGAAGCAAGTAGAGCAGGATGCTCGCTGCACGCACCTCCTCGTTTCTCCCGCCGAGACGTCAATGTAGCTGTGGGGATTTTGTGGGGACAAGCACCAATAATATCGCCCATATGGGCTAACATCGCGCTAACATCCCGGCGAAAGAGTGTGAAACAGGGTGAGATTAGCGCAACTGGGTGAGCCCAGAATCAACATCTTAGGACGTAGTGAGGCAGTGTAAGCCACCCGTTAGCGCTTTCAAGTCCCGCCCCGGGCACCATTACTTTGTTGGTCGATTGCCTTCATCGACAACCCAAGTACCACAGCTGACGCACTTTCTACGTATCAGGAAGTTAGTCGGACCCATATAGCTATAGCCAGCAAGAATAAGCCAGCCTCCACAGGAACACTTGTCCGGACTCGCTTTTTCGAGCTCGCCCGTTATCATTGCAACGCTCATTTACCTGATTTCGGCTGAGCGGCTGCCGCACATTATAGGGGTAGCGAACAATCTGATGGACCAACTTTCCCTCAAGTGAACCCCTACCACTTCCGATAAGGGATTATGGTCGAGCATCGCTTACATCCTCGATTTGCTTGTTCACGGATCGTAGAGGCTCAGTTTTACCGGGCTTTGCGACCTTGTGGAGTTCGAAAGGCAGTCGTATTGGACATCTCGAAGGGGGGATTGCTCCTCCGCTTTGAAGATCCGCTTCCGCAGTCAGATCACTTGGTCTTGAACGCGGCTGGCCACCAGCTTTCGTATGAGATACGCCATTATTATCAACGAGATGGGGTGTTCTATGCGGGAGTGCAACTCGTTAAATAGCTGCTGTCAGCACACTTCGAAGCTCGTCTTGCGACAACACCACGGGATTGGCTTTCATGCTGCTCGCGCGGGACGCGCTCTCGCATAGGACGTCCATGTGCTCATGTCCTATGCCATACGCTGACAGGCTGGGGATTCCCAGGTCCGCGCATAGGCTCCCGACCCAGGACACCCCGGCCTCCGCTTCCGACTCACCGGTAAGGAGCATGGCGATCTCTGAGTACCGGGTCAACGCAGCGCCAGCCCGGATGTTGGCTGCCATTCCGTGTGGCAGCAACGCCGCGCAGACCGCGCCATGCGGAGCGTCGAACATGCCGCCGATTGGGGCCGCAAAGCCGTGAACCACACCCAGCCCGGCATTGGCGAGGGCCAATCCACCGAGCAGGCTCGCGAAGGCCATGTCGGTCCGAGCCTCAAGGTCGCCCCCGTCGGCGTGAGCCCGGCGCAGTGCTCTGGCTACACGGCGGATGCCTTCTAGACACAACGTATCAGTTAGGGCATTGGCCTTCGATGACACGTAAGGCTCAATAAGCTGCGTTAGCGCGTCCATGCCGGTACTGGCTGTGAGCGCGGGAGGGAGTTCGAGAGTCAGTTCGGGGTCCACCACCGCAACTCGGGGGAGCATCATTGGGCTACGCAAACTGGCCTTGACTCGATGTTCGGGCACGCCCAGCACGGCGTTACGCGTGACCTCGGACCCGGTTCCGGCAGTCGTCGGCACGGCGATGAAGGGTGCCGGGGCGTTCTCGAGAGCGGCGCCTTTGCCAACGACTTCGAGGTAGTCGAGCGGCTCGCCGCTGTTGGTTGCTAGCGCGGCTATGGCCTTCGCGGCGTCGATCACGCTGCCGCCGCCGATGCCCACAACGGACTTGCAACGCTCCCTTCGGAACATCGCCACGCCATCGCGCGCCATCTGCACCGTGGGTTCCGACGGAACGATGAAGCGAGCTATGCCGACCGGTAGAGAGGGTTGTCGTCGCCCCGTGACAAGCAATGGACGCGAGCCCACGAGGTCCGGAAGCGACTTCGAAGTTCCGGCGCCGAAGACGATCCTGCCCGCGGTCGCGAACTCAAACTGCACTGGAGTATTTGATACTGCTGCGGGGTTCAGCCATCATGTCGGCGACCGTGTCCCGCCAGACCTGATAGTGCCGAGTCTCCTTGTGCGCGGCCGCTGCTTCGGGAGTCCGATAGACCTCAACCAGCACAAAGCGAGAAGGATCGTCCGTCTGTTGGATCACGTCAAAACGCTCGATGCCCGGCTCCTGGATGCTGTTGCGCGCGTTCTCCACTGACGCCTCGCGAAACGGCTCGATAGCGTCGGGCTTCACATGGACATGTACGTGGACAATGAGCAGCACGCGCCCGCCGCTGTGGTCCGCATGCCGAGCCGTTGGAGAGATCGATCG
>Ga0190275_10001131_pt1 | contig 20439 bp, 16 predicted proteins | sample Popmic550T_FD_133745 | JGI IMG/M metagenome (GOLD analysis project Ga0190275, IMG submission 133745) | Populus adjacent soil microbial communities from riparian zone of Yellowstone River, Montana, USA - 550 T | ecosystem: Environmental > Terrestrial > Soil > Riparian zone > Trees stand | place...
CTCGGTGGCGAGACGGGCACCGTCGTACTGGTTGACCGAGACCGTCGGTACCGGCGGGGTGGCACCGCCGACAGCGACGAGGGGAATGTCGTGTGGCGCGAACTCCAGTGCTTCGGCCGTCGTCACGTGGGGCGCGATCACGACGATGCCCTCAACCGCCTGCCGCTGAAGGGATTCGACGGCTTCGGCGATGGACTTGCGGCCCGGCCGGCTCACGCTCGCGACGGTGATCGCGAAGCCGGCTTCCCGGGCCGCGCGCTCGATACCGTAAAGCGTGCTGGCCGGTCCGTAGAGCGTCGAGTCCATGGTGACGACGCCGAGCGTGCCCGTGCGCCCGGTGACCAGCGCTCTGGCAGCCGTGTTCGGCCGGTAACCGAGGCTGTCGATCGCGGCCTTCACCCGGTCGCGGGTGGCCGGCCGGACGAGCTCGCTGTCGTTGATCACCCGGGAAACCGTCATGTGTGAGACGCCCGCGAGCACGGCGACATCAGCCAGACTCGGGTGGCGCCGTGGGGAGGACGCCGGCGCCACGGACTCGCGCTCGATGTCTGAACCGTTGGACACGTTTCCAGCTCCCATCATCTCGTCGAGCTGAATTCTGCCATCTGCCGCACTCTTGTCAGCCCGTGACCGGCCCATTACTCTCGGAACGCGCTGTTAGCGCTAACAGACTCTTCTCCCGCCCCAGAAGAATCAGGTGATCACTTTGTCACGCCGAATTTCGTTGCTCTTGGCCATAGTCCTCGCCGGGGTCCTGGCGATCTTCCCAGCTCCCGTTGCCTCCGCGGCCGCCGGGGACGGTACGCCGTCGGATCCGAACATCAAGTACTTCGGCCGCTGGGACACCCGTACGTCGAGTGCGTACAAGTCCGAGTGGGCCGGTGGCTACGTGGTGGTCGGGTTCACCGGCACCACGGTGAAGTTGCGCCAGCGCAACAGCATCGACCTGTTCGCCAGCATCGACGGTGGTGCGTTCGTGCCGTACACGAATGTCAGCGGCACCGTGAACCTGACGCCGAGACCGCTTGCCTCCGGCACGCATACCTTGCGCGTCTCGTACCGCCCGGTGGCCGGCTCGTATCGCGGTGACGCCGTTTTCCAGGGCGTCATCCTGGACTCGGGCGCGCGCACGGTGGTGCCGAGGATCCCGTCGAAGATCATCGAGTTCGTCGGCGACTCCATCACCGTCGGGCAGCGATCCAGCCGGCAGGCGTTGACCGCCTATCCGTGGCTGGTCGGGGAACGGCTCGGCGCCGGGCACACCCAGATCGCAGTCGGCGGTGCTTGCCTGTTCCCGGCCGCTGACGGCTGCCTCGGCATGCGGGACCGCTTCCTCAAGACCGGCCTGGACGCCAGTACGCCGGACTGGAACTTCTCGCGGTACCAAGCCAGCACGGTGGTCATCAACCTCGGCACGAACGATGTCGGGCACAGCGTCTCCGGCGCGGACTTCAAGGCCGCGTACATCACTCTGCTCAAGCGGGTCCGGACGAAGTACCCGGCCGCCAACATCGTTGCCCTGCAGACCTTCCGGAAGCGCTACATCACCGAGACCCGCGAGGCCGTCGCCGCCGTCGGCGACTCGAAGATGCGGTTCGTCGCCACCGACGGCTGGATCAACGAAGCCACCGACACGGTGGACAACGTGCACCCCAACGACGCCGGTCACCGCAAGATCGCCGACCGGCTCGCCCCGATCGTTGCCCCGCTCATCGGCGTGGCCAGTGCAGCTAGCGCTCAGGGAGCTGCCCCGGCCGATTGCGCTGTGAAGGCCACGCCGCGTGCGGTGGCGGCAGGCCCCAAGGTCTGGCTGGTCGGCGACTCCACGATGGCGAACGGCTCGTCGACCTGCCCGGTGGGTTGGGGACGGCAGTTCGATGCCCTGTTCAACGATCAGGTCACTGTCGTCAACAAGGCCGTCGGCGGCCGCAGCATCCAGACCTGGTTGTACGAGTCGAACGTGACCGGTACGAAGAACTCCGCCGGCGAGTGCATCGTGAACCCGAAGGTGTACCACCAGCGGTGGCTGGACATGCTCAACTCCTCGACCGGGATGCAGGCCGGCGACTACGTGTTCATCCAGTTCGGCATCAATGACGGCGACCCGAACTGCCCGCGGCACGTGGGCACGGCGCTCTACCAGAATCTGCTCCAGATGATGGCCAACGCTGCCAAGGCCCGAGGGGCCCACCCGGTCCTGCTGACTCCTGTGTCGGCCATCAGGTGCAGCGGCAGCACCGCAGTCGGCACCAGGGGCTTCCTGACCCAGACAACGGCAGCGGGCTCTGCCACCGGGTCGCCGGTCATCGACCTGCACAAGCTGAGCTACACCCTCTACAACACGCTCAGGCTGTGCCCCAACAACGGCGACTACAACAGCGGTGCGGTCGGCGCCTTCTTCTGCAAGGACCACACCCACTTCGAAGCTGCCGGCGCCGACAGGATCGCCCGGGTCGTAGCCCAGGCCCTGCGAGACCAGAGGATCCCGTTGTCGAGCTTCCTCAGGTAGCGGTACCACTTCTGATCAGGTGCGGTTGAGCCTGATCGGGTGTGTTCGAATCGTGGTGTGCCGGGCCAAGGATCGACGAGGATGATCGGATGTCGATCCTTGGCCGCTGGCAGGCCTTGAGCACGGGGGCGCGCGAGGACGCGGTACGGGCGGCCCGAACGCGGGTAGGTGTTCCGGACCTCAGGGAGCCGGAGGTCTGGCGGGATAGGGATCCGGTGGCGCGGGCGGCGATTCTGGCCGAGGCAGCCGCTGATCGCGAGCAGCCCTGGCCACAGACGTTGCTCTCGGCGTACGCGCGCTATTGGCGCGACGGGGTTCGGACGGCGTACGAGGGTCCGGCGGGTGAGCTGCGCCGACGGACTAGTGCAGCGGTCCTTGCTGCGGTTCTGACGGGTGAAGACGTGTACGTCGACGAGGCCGCCGATGGGTTGCTGCTCTTGTGCGAGCAGACCACCTGGTGCTGGGCCGCGCACGAGGTGTTGGCGACGGCCAGGGGAGAGGTGGTCGCCGACCCCGCTGAGCCGTTTCTCGATCTCGGTGCCGCGGAGACGGTCGAGATCATCGCGTGGGCCGATCTGGTCTTGGCTCCTGCGCTCGACGAACGCTTCCCGGGTCTGCGCCGCCGCCTTCGGGAGGAGAGCCGGCGTCGCGTACTACGGCCGTTCGTGGCTGACCGGCGATGGCACTGGCTCGGCCTCGATGGCCACCTGCACAACTGGAATCCCTGGATTCATGGGCACATACTGGCCGCGGCGCTGTTCCTGGAGACGGATCCGGACGCCCAGACCGAGATCGTCGATCTGGTCGTCGACGGTCTCGATCGCTATCTGCGCTCCCTCCCGGCGGACGGTGGATGCGACGAGGGCTATGCCTATTGGTGGAACGGGCCGGCCCGGCTGGCTGCCGCGCTCGAGTTGCTCGATCGGGTGACCGGCGGGGAGTTCGCCCCTTGGTCCTGTCCGCCGCTCGCCGAGTTGGCGCGCTATCCGCAGCGGATGGCGCTGGGCGATGGGTGGTACGTGAATGTCGGCGACGGCCCAGCGCGGCCCACTCCCGAGGTGCCGTGGCACGTCCTGCACCGGTGGGGCCGTCGGATCGGGGATCCGACAGTACTTGCGCAGGCGGCCGCGTATCGGGATCAGCCGATCGCGCCCTTCTTCGGCCTCGGCCGTGCGCTGGCCGGGTTGCTGGACGACGACTGGTGGGCCGCCGAACCTGGTCCACTTCCGTTGCCGGAATCGAGTTGGCTTTCTGACGTTCAGCTCCTGGTGGCCCGGGAGAGCACGGGGTGGACGCTCGCGATCAAGGGCGGCCACAACGATGAGAACCACAATCACAACGATGTGGGCTCGTTCATCGCAGCGCTGGACGGTACTCCGGTACTGATCGACCTCGGTCAGCCGACGTACACGGCGATCTCGTTCTCCGATCGCCGGTACGAGCAGTGGGTGACTCGGAGTGAGTGGCACAACGTTCCCGTGGTCGACGGGCAGCAGCAGCCGCCTGGGGCGGGTTCGCGGGCGACGAGCTTCGTGGTGCAGGGGGATCGGGCCGAGCTGGACCTGTCGGATGCCTACCCGGGTGGGGAGCTGCAGCGGGTGGCGGTGCTCGATCGGCGGCAGCGGGAGATCCGGGTGGCCGATACCTGGGCCGAGGGTGTCGAGGTCGACGAGCACTTCGTGATCGCGGGCAGTCCAGTGACCCATGCGCCTGGTGAGCTGGTGGTCAGCAGTCTGGCGGGCGGCCTCGCCCGGATCAGCTGGGATCCGTCGCTCGGGACAGGCAAGCTGGAGAAGCAGTTGGTGGATGACGACCTGCTCGCCGGAGTCTGGGGAGCAGCGGTCCATCGGCTGATCATCAAGGCCACTAAGGGTTTCGAGCTTACGTTGAGCAGATTCGAGGAGAACACAGGTGACTGACGCCGCATACACCGGGCTGACTCGCGACTCATGGGCGGCCGTTGCGGACAACCTGTTGTTGTCGATGCGACCGTGGGCTTCGCCCGATCACGCTCGGATCGACTTACCGGGGCCGTCCAGTGCCTACGGTGCCGAGAGCGACTCCCTGGAAGCCTTCGCCCGGTCGTTCCTCCTCGCGGCGATCAGGCTGCGCGGTGACGACGGCAAGGACGAGCACGGCCTCGCCGACTGGTACGCCGAAGGTCTGCGGGCAGGTACTGATCCCGCGTCGCCGCATGCCTGGCCGCGTCCGGATCAGCTGGGACAGGCCAAGGTCGAGGCCTGTTCGATCGCTCTGGGGCTGCACCTGTCGAGGCCGTGGCTGTGGGATCGGCTGGACGACGGGGTTCGCGACCGTGTAGTGGCGTGGCTGGCGACCGTCGTGGGGGAGAAGTACCCGCCGATCAACTGGGTCTGGTTCCAGATCGTTGTGGAGACCTTCCTGAAGTCCGTCGGTGGACCTTGGTCGCCGGCCGACATCGAGAGCGGTCTGGCGGTGCACGAATCACTTGCCCGTGACAACGGCTGGTACGCCGACGGGCCGGAGCGGGCCTTCGATCACTACAACGGCTGGGCCCTGCACGTCTACCCATTGCTCTGGGCAACCATGGACGAAAGTCTCTGCACGCCGGAGCGGGTGGAAGTCTGGCGCGAGCGTCTCGGGGTCTTCCTGAACACGGCCGTTCACTTGGTCGGTGCCAACGGATCGCCTTTGGCGCAAGGCCGGAGCCTGACCTATCGCTTCGCCGCGGCGGCGCCATTGTGGATGGGCGCGATCACCGGCGCCACTGACCTGGCGCCCGGACTGTTGCGTCGTGCTGCCTCCGGCATGCTCGGCCACTTCCTCGATCGCGGCGTGCCCGACGAGCGCGGCCTGCTCACCCTCGGCTGGTACGGCGAATGGCCGGCCATCGCTCAGTCGTACTCCGGGCCCGGCTCGCCGTACTGGGCCGTGAAGGGCATGTTGGGGCTGATGCTGCCAGCGGATCACCCCGTCTGGACAGCGCCGGAGGAGCCGCTGCCGGTGGAATCCGGGGATTTCACGCTGGAGCTTCCCGAGCCGCGGTGGCTCGTCAGTGGGACGCGCTCCGACGGCATCGTCCGGATCGCCAACCACGGCACCGACCACTCCGTACCGGGTGATCAACGGGCCGATTCACCGCTCTATGCGCGGCTGGGCTACTCGACCCACACGATGCCGCCGATGAGTGCACCCTTCTGGGCACAGGCGCTCGAGAACAGCATCGCCATCGTCGATCCCGGCCTCGGATCGTCCCACCGCAACGGGTTCACAGCGACGGGACCGAACACGTCGGTGGCCACGACCCACTGGGTCCGGACGGATGAGGATCAGAGCGCGGAACACGGCTCCGGCCGCGCCGGCTCGGTTGTTCCTGGTCCGACCATCACGATGGGTTCGCTGCTGCGTGGCAGTCATGAGGTCCGTACCGCGATGATCCATCCGGGTGCCGACCTGGACCCGGCCTGGTACCTGGAAGTGAGCGGCTGGGCCCTGTCTGCGGACAAGCCGTTGATGGAGGCAACAGACCAGACGGCTGCGCAGGTCGGCTCGAATGACCTGCTGTCAAAGGTCACCGGCGGCATTGGCTTCCGGGCGGCCGACGTACGGCGCGCCGGGAAAGCCAGTGCCACCGGCAACCACACTGCCATTCCATTGCTACAGGCAACTGCTAGACCGGGAGAGCTCTACGTTGCGATCGTGACCCTGTCCGGTCTCTCGCCGGAGCCGGCTCCAGAGGTGCGGCTCGACGGTACGACCGTGGTCGTCGAGTGGGCCGACGGCAGCACCGGCGAGCTGGTGCACTAGCCGTTGTTGGTGCGGCCGACGTAGACGTTGCGGGCGCGGTAGTAGGTGTCGCCGGAGGGGCCTGACCCGGATGCGCCTTCCATCTGCAGGTTGATGATGACCCCCATCGGCTTGCCGACGAAGTTGGAACCGCGGTGTTGGCCGACCCACTTGCCATCCAGGTAGTAGTGGATCTCGACGTCCGTCGCACTCACCTTGGTGATCCAGGCCCGGTAACCGTGCCAGCCGCCCGGGTTCGACACCGAGACGATGGTGTTGTCCCAGCCGCCGTCATAGGTGTTGAACCAGTTGCGGGCATCACCCTTGTACTCCAGGATGTCGCTCTCCGGCGGCCAGCTGTTGACCCCGGTCAGCCAGAACGCGGGCCAGGTGCCGCGGCCGGACGGCGCCTGGAACTCACCCTTGACCTCCCACTGGGGGAACTGATCGTTGACGACCACCTTGGCTTTCGAGTTGATCGCGCCGGAGTGGTAGTGAATGGGCAGGAAGGGGTCCTTGCTGCTCTTGCCTTCGTCCCAGTTGATCCGCGATCCCTTGAGCACCAGGACGCCGCCGGACTCCAGGTAGACGTGGTTGTGGTCGGTCCTGCTTGCATACATCCGGGCGGTGCCGTTGTGGTCAGAACCCCAGGGATACAGGTAGTTCCAAGCCGACTCCAGGGCGGAGTAGCTGCCGAAGGTGTTGGCCGGGATCACTGTTTCCCAGGCTTGTTCCTTGGCTTGCGCGGCCAACGGGCCGGCGACGGTGGCACCGGCGATCGTCGTACCGGCGGCGAGCAGGAAGGTTCGTCGGTCGAGGGTCATGGCGGATGGTCTCCTTACGGAAGGGGCGGTTCCGTCAGCGTCCTGATTCGCTCGAAGCGCGGCAACAGTGCGTACACACTCGATCACAATCTATGCGAAACGCTCAGCCCCAGGTGGAACGCGCCGGGGCGGGCAGCGGCATCGACGAATCGCGGATGATCAGCTCGGGGGTGACCAGCACGCGCTGGATCGGGCGGCGCCGGCCTTCGGTCAGCCGGGCCACCATCAGCTCCACTGCTGTCCGCCCGACCATCGGCTTGGGTGGCCGGACCGCTGTCATCGCCGGTTCCGCGAGCTGGGCGACCTCGTCGTCATAGGCAACGATCGCCAGATCGTCCGGAATCGTCATGCCCAGTTCAGTGCAGTACTGGGCGACCGACATCGCCTCTGGGTCGGAGTGGATCACCAGCGCCGTCGCACCGGCTGCCCGGCAGCGCTCCAGCAGCTGATCGATCAGGGCGCGATGCCCCGGCTCGTCCATCCGGACCGAGTCGCGGACCACCAGGTCGCCAGGGATGCCCAGATCCGCACAGACCAGGTCCCAGCCGCGAGCCAGGTGAGCTGAGGTGGGGCTGCCCTTCGAGAGCAGCAGACCGATGTTGCGATGCCCGTGATCGTGCAGGTGCCGGACCGCCATTTCGAGGCCCAGCGCGTGGTCGCTGCGGACCCACTCCAGCTGGTGCGGCGTCGGCGTCCAGCGGGGTGGTTGCCGTTCGACCAGGATCACCGGGACCGGCAGATCGCCGATCCACTGGATCATCTCGAGCGAATCGCCTTCTAGATTCGGTGCGAGCAACAGCCCTTGGACCTGCTGCGCCTCGATCAGCCGGGTGATCTGGCGCCGGTCCTCGGCCCAGTCGTAGGTCGAGCCACGCAGCTGGATGGCCACGCCCTGGGCTGCCGCGGCGGATCGTGCGCCGCTGACGATGGCCGGCCAGTAGTAGTCCAACGAAGGTACGACCATGCCGATGGTGAACCGAGGTGCGCCCGAACCGCGCCGGCGGGACTGTGCGGCCGGAGCCAGTTCGGTCGGCAGGGTTGCACCGCCGTGCACCTTGGTGAGCAGGTTCTGGGCCGCTAGCGCCGCGATGTCGCGCCGAATGGTCAGCTCGCTGACGCTGAGCAGGTCGGCCAGCTCCCGGACCCGGACGGCACCGTGCCGGCGCAGCTCGTCCATCACTCGCTCATGCCGCTGCAGCCCGAACATGCGGTCGTCGGACATGCCTGCCTCACTTCCGATGAACGAATCTGAATGTTTCTGACCGAGTTCGTACGAACTCTAGAGATCATGAATGACCAGGACATCTCATGTTCACATGAACGCAACGGTAACCGCTTGCCGGGCATCAAGCCCAGCCCTCGGGCGAACAACATGACAGCGCCCACCGCGCTGGTGGTGATGAACCGGGACGCGTTCGAGGCGCACTTCGATCCGTCGAGGCTCGAACTGCTGCACGGGCTGGTCGCCCTGCCGGAGCCGCTTTGGGTCGACGAGCTCGACTCGCCTGAGGCCCGGGCCCGCCTCGCCCTCGCGGAGGTCCTGGTCACTTCGTGGGGCGCACCTCGACTCACCGCGGACCGGCTAGCCGGTGCACCGCGGCTGCGCGCGGTCTTCCACGCGGCGGGCAGCATTCGCTCGCTGGCCGACGATGCGCTCTGGGATCGCCAGATCGTCGTCACCACTGCTGCGAACGCCAATGCCGTTCCGGTCGCCGAGTACACGCTGGCCGCGGTCATCTTCGCCGGGAAGAAGGCGCCGTTCCTGGCCGCGAACGCGAAGACGGCGTACCGCGGCTGGAGCCACCCGCAAGGCTTCGGCGACCTGTCGAACCTCCGCCGCACGATCGGCGTTGTCGGCTTCTCCCGGATCGGCCGGCGCGTGGTGGAGCTGTTGCAGACACTCGAAGGCGCGACCGTACTGGTCGCTGACCCCTACGCCGATGCCGAGGCCGTGGCGGCTGCCGGTGGGCGTCTGGTCGAGCTGGACGAACTGCTCCCGCTGGCTGATGTCCTCTCGCTGCATGCACCCGCCTTACCCAGTACCGACCGGCTGATCGGCGGACCTGAGCTGGCCAAGCTCCCGGATCACGCGACCGTCATCAACACGGCTCGCGGCACCTTGATCGACTCCGATGCGCTCGCGGCCGAATGCAGATCCGGCCGGCTGTTCGCCATCCTCGACGTGACCGATCCCGAGCCGTTGCCGCCGGACTCGCTGCTGCGAGCCGTGCCGAACGTGATGATCACGCCGCACCTGGCCGGCTCGCTGGGCACCGAGATCCACCGCCTCACCGACCACACCCTCGGTGAGCTGACCCGGTGGCTGGCGGGCGAACCCCTGCTCGACCAGATCACCGCCGATACCCTCCCGCTCAGCGCCTGAGCCCCGAACCCCGCAGTACCCCGGCAACCCGCAGTACCGGCACCACCCGTAGTACCGGCAACCGCAGTACACCGTCCGCAGTACCAAGTCCAAGGAGTACGTCGTGAAGCGACACCTCATCCCCAGCCTCGCCGCCGCCGCGGCACTGGCCCTGCTCACCGCCTGCGGTGGCAGCAGCGGCGCGTCCGACCAGGCAGCCGGAGGCACCCAGACCATCAAGGTCGCGCTCTGGAACTACGCCACCACCCCGGAGTTCAAGGCGATCATCGACGGCTTCCAGACGGCCAACCCGACGATCAAGGTCGAGCCGGTCGACATCCTGGCCGACGACTACGCCGAGAAGGTCACCACGATGCTGGCCGGCGGTGACACCACCGACGTCCTGACGATGAAAAACGTCATCGACTACTCCCGGTTCGGTACGCGCGGTCAGCTCATCCCGCTCACCGACGAGGCGAAGAAGCTCGACGCGGCCAAGTACCCCGGTCTGAGCTCCTACGACCTGGAGGGCAAGTACTTCGCCCTGCCGTACCGGCAGGACTTCTGGGTGCTCTACTACAACAAGACCCTGCTGAAGCAGGCCGGTGTGGACGAGTCGAAGCTGAAGAACCTGACCTGGGAGGGTTACGCCACGCTGGCGAAGAGCCTGACCAAGGGCGATGGCGGCTCCAAGGTGTACGGCGCCTACCAGCACACCTGGCGATCGATCGTCCAGGCAACCTCGGCAGCGCAGACTGGCGGCGACCTGCTCAGTGGCGACTACGGCTTCTTCAAGGACCAGTACTCGATGACACTGGACCTGCAGAAGAACGGCACTTTGATGCCGTGGGCAACAGCATCCAGCCAGAAGGTCACGTACAACACGATGTTCTCCACCGGCAAGGCCGTGCTGATGCCGATGGGCACCTGGTACGCCTCGACCCTGCTGGCCGACACCAAGTCGGGCAAGACGAAGGTCGAGTGGGGGATGGCGCCGCTGCCGCAGCGAGCCGCTGACGGCCAGGTGACTACCTTCGGATCGCCGACGGCGTTCGCGGTGAACAAGAACTCCAAGAACAGCGATGCGGCGAAGAAGTTCGTCGAGTGGGCCTCCAGCGAGGCCGGCGCGATGGCCGTGGCCAAGGCCGGCGTGACCCCGGCGCTGAACAGCCAGCAGATTCTCGACACGTACTTCGCGCTGCCCGGCGTCCCGAACGGTGACGTGGCCAAGCAGGCGTTCAAGCCCGGCAAGGTCGTGCTGGAGATGCCGGTCAGCGACAAGTCCTCCGACGTCGACCAGATCCTGACCGAGGAGCACGAACTGATCATGACGGGGGAGAAGTCGCTCGACGACGGCCTGGCCGAGATGTCCAAGCGGGTCAAGAGCGAAGTCCGCTGACGATGGCGGTCACCACCCTGTCCGCCGGTACCAGCAGGCGCCGCAGCAGCACCTGGATCGGCTGGAGTTTCATCCTGCCGAACTTCCTCGGTTTCGCCGCGCTGACGCTGGTACCGGTGATCGCCGCCCTCGCGTTGTCCTTCCTCGACTGGGACTCCTACAGCACGCCCCGCTGGGTCGGGCTGGACAACTTCGAGCGGATGATCCACAACGACACCTTCTGGACGGCGCTGAAGAACACCGCGTACTACGCCGTCGGGCACGTACCGCTGACGTTGTGCGCGGCGCTCGGCTTCGCCGTCCTGCTCAACCAGAAGTTGCGGGGAGCGCGGTTCTTCCGGACCGCGCTGTTCTTCCCGTACATCACCTCGCTGGTCGCGGTGGCGGTGGTCTGGAACATGCTGCTCAGCCCGGACCTCGGCCCGGTGAACCAGTTCCTCCGGGCGATCGGGATCGACAGCCCGCCCGGCTGGACCACCTCGACGACGTGGGCGATGCCCGCGGTGATCGTGGCCAGCGTCTGGCGGGATCTGGGCTACTACATGATCCTCTACCTGGCCGGTCTGCAGACGATCCCGGCGGAGCTGTACGAAGCGGCTGAGGTGGACGGGGCCAATGGCTGGCAGCGGTTCTGGAGCATCACCGTTCCGTCGTTGCGGCCGACCACCTTCTTCGTGCTGATCATGTTGACCATCTCCAGTTTCAAGGTGTTCGACCTGATCCAGGTGATGACCGAGGGCGGTCCCGGCCGGTCGACGCTGGTGCTCTCGCAGGTGATCTATCGCGAGGGCATCGTCCAAGGCCGGTTCGGCTACTCGTCGGCGGTGTCGATGGTGCTGTTCGTCATCGTGCTGACGATCACGCTGATCCAGTTCCAGTTGCAGCGCAGGAGCGAACGATGACCCTGACCGTTTCACCTCCCGCGCCGGTCCAGACGCCGGCCGGCCCGCCGAGCCGGTCACGGAAGGCAGTACCGGTACGACGCGCGCTCGCGTACCTGCTGCTGACTGTGCTGTCGGTAGCGGTGCTGGTTCCGTTCGCGTGGATGGTGTCGTCGTCGCTCAAGCTCGACGCCGACGTGTTCAGCGTGCCGATCCAGTGGATCCCGGCCGAGTTCCACTGGGAGAACTTCAGCAACATCTGGGAACGCATCCCGTTGCTGACCTATCTGCGGAACTCGGTTTTCCTGAGCCTGACGATCACGGCCCTGCAGGTGCTGACCGGGAGCTTCGCGGCCTACGGGTTCGCCAAGGTGCGCTTCCCCGGCCGGGATGCGTTGTTCCTGGCCTACATCGCCACGATCGCGGTGCCCTGGCAGGCGTACATGGTGCCGCAGTACATCATCATGCAGAAGGCCGGCCTGGTGAACACGCATCTGTCGCTGATCCTGCTGCAGGCGTTCAGCGCGTTCGGGGTCTTCCTGATGCGGCAGTACTACCTGACGATTCCCGACGAGTTGTGTGAGGCCGGCCGGCTGGACGGGCTGAGCGAGTACGGGATCTGGGCCAGGATCGTGCTGCCGCTGTCCAAGCCGGCCCTGGCCAGCCTGGCGCTGTTGACCTTCGTCAACACCTGGAACGACTACATGGGTCCGTTCATCTATCTGACCGACAACAAGCTGTGGACCATCCAGTTGGGCCTGCGGTCCTTCGTCGGTCTGTACGACGCGGAGTACGCGATGATCATGACGGGCTCGGTGCTGTCGGTGCTGCCGATCCTGGTGATCTTCCTGCTCGGCCAGAAGTACTTCGTCCGCGGTATCGCGACGAGCGGGCTGAAGTGATGGCCTCGCCACTGGCCCGGGTCAATGTCCGGGCGGATGCCTGGGAGCTGATCTGGTCGTTCGCGCAGCGTGTGCTGGTGGTGAATCTCTGTCTGGCGCTCGGCGGGCTGCCGCTGATCGTCGCGCTGTCCCTGGTCGCAGAGCCTTGGCGCTATCCGGTCTTCTTCGGAGTCCTGGCACTGCCACTTGGTCCTGCGATGGCTGCGGGGTTCAGCTACCTGGCCGGTGACCTTCCGCTACTCGCTTCCGGGCGGAAGGTTGCCCGGCCGGCCTTGCTGGTCTGGGCCATCACGCTGGCCGCGGCCGGAGTACTGGTTGCCGACATCTCGGTTTTGTATGACGCGATGCCGGGTGCCGCGCTGGTTCCTTTGCTGGCCGTACTGACGGCGCTGGTCCTGGCCGTCGGGCTCTGCTCATTGGTGCTGTTGGCAACGGAGCCGGGCATGGCGCGGCGCGCTCGGATCCGGCTGGCCGTATATGCGACTGTCCGGAGCTGGCCGCTCACCCTGTTCAGCTTGGGGATTCTGGGTGCGGCGGCCGTCCTCGTCTCGCTGCATCCTCTCGCCGGCCTGGCGACAGTACCGGGCTGTGCCCTGTGGGTCGTGCTGACCAACACCCGCCTGCAACTCGCCAAAATCCTAGGAGAGTCATGAGATCTCGTGTCCGGCTCGGCGCCGCCCTTGCCGTGGTGGGACTGTTCCTGCTGTCCCTGATCACGGTGCCCGCCTCGGCCGAGCCGATTGCGCCGTACACCTCCTTCCGTCCCGGGCAGGAGTGGCGCGACACCGCGGGCAAGGTGGTCCAGGCTCATGGCGGGCAGGTCGTGCCCGCTACGGACAAGCGCGGCAAGCGCATCTGGTACTGGTACGGCGAGGACCGCAGCAACGGGTACTACGACAGCCCGGGTGTGCACATGTACTCGTCGTACGACTTGTACAACTGGAAGGACGAAGGTGTCGTCCTGCGGGCGATGCAGTCGAAGGAACAGTTCACCGAGGACAAGTACTTCGCCAAGCTCTACAAGCGTTACAGTGCCGCGGAGCGCGAGATCGTCTGGCGTGATCTGTCGACCAACAAGGTCCGTACCGACGGCTGGGCCGCGCCGTCGATCCTCGAGCGGCCGAAGGTCATCTACAACAAGGCGACCCGGCAGTGGGTCATGTGGGTGCACTCCGATGGACCGACCACGCCGGAGATGACCTCGACTTACGCCCGGGCGGAAGCGGGAGTTGCGGTCTCGGACTCTCCGAACGGTCCGTTCCGGTGGATCGACTCGTACCGGCTGAACCGCGTTCCCAGTGACTCGGTGCCGTGGTGTGGTACCTCGTCCGCCTTCGACCCGGCGGGCGGCATGGCGCGGGACATGAACCTTTTCGTGGATGACGACGGCAAGGGGTACATCATCTACTCGTCCGAGGAGAACCGGACGATGTACATCTCCAAGCTCAACCGCGACTACACCTATCTGTCGGCAGCACCTGACAAGGCGGTCCAGGGCAAGGACTTCGTCCGCACGCTGCCTTGCTCGCAACGGGAAGCGCCGGCGATGTTCAAGTCCGAGGGGACCTACTACCTGGTGACGTCGGGAGCGACCGGCTGGGATCCGAACCCGGCGCGGTACGCGACAGCCAAGAGCATCCTCGGTGCGTGGACTGACCAGGGCAATCCCATCCCGGGGGCCGGTGCCGCGAACACGTACCGGTCGCAGAGCACCTCGGTGATTCCCTACGACCGCGAGAACAACAAGTTCATCTTCATGGGTGACCGGTGGACGCCGAACGACCTGGGCAACTCGCCGTACGTCTGGATGCCGATGACGTTCGGCGAAGGCGGCAGCCTCACCATCGGCCCGGACACCGAGTGGAGCCTGAAGGACCTCAAGCCGTACAAGCGCTGGACGGTCGACACGGTGCTGCCTGACCACGTGTGGCTGCGGGATACGAGCAACCTGCCGGCCAAGGTCGCTGTCACCACCGGCAAGAAGACTCAGACGCTTGCTGTTACCTGGGACGCGTCGACCGTCGCGCAGCCAGGCCCGGCCATGGTGCGGGGGACTCTCGCCGACGGGCGGACCTTCACGCGCTCTATCGCCGTCGTACCGCACAACCTGCGCTACGTCGTCAACGCCGGCGGGGCGGCCACGGCTGACTGGACCCGTACCGCCGAGGTCGCCGCGACCGAAGGCAGCCTCCTCAACTCCGTGCCTGAGCAACCGGTCGGCGTCGACCCGAAGACCGGCACCACGTGGGGCTTCACCGGCGCCAGCGGTACGTATGGAGGTCCCGCTGACGGCCTCTACAACACCCTGCGCTGGGCTAAGAACAAGGAAAGCCTGGTCTACGACTTCACTGGTCTCGAACCAGGCACCTACACCGTCCATGCCGGCTACTGGGACCCCTGGCCGTGGGCCAACCGCGCAGCCAGCGTCTCTGTCAACGGCACTGTGGTCGATGCCCAGCGCCTCTTCACCACCACCTACACAGCCGCCGAATATCCCAACATCACCGTCGACACCAGCGGCAAGATCACCGTCTCCGTTGCGCCGACCAGATCTCCCGACATCCAACTCAGCTGGCTGATGGTCGCCAAGACCGGCTAGCCGCCACCAAGCAAGAAGCCCAGGTCAGGTGACCTGGGCTTCTTGCTTGCTACTGCGGTTCAGTGCTGCGGTTGGTGCTCGGTTCAGCGGGTGGAGGTCACTCGCCGACGAGCTGCGGGCCGCCGCTACCGGTGTAGAGGTAGTGAACGGTCGCGTCCTGCGTGGCCGCGAAGCTGCCGATCGTGTTGATGACGGTCTTCGAGCCGACCGCCTTGCTCATGGCGTAAACGGTCGCCGTGTTGGTGGCGTTGTTGAAGCCGGTGAGCAGCGTGCTGCTCGCGCCGCAGCGCTGGGCCACGAGCTGGTTGTAGGACGCGAAGCCGGTCGAACGGACCGCCTTCAGGGTCGCCTTCAGCGGCACCGTGGTGGGAACGTGGATCGTCCACAGCGCGCCCTGCTTGGTGGTGGCGAGCAGAGTGTCGTACGTCGCCGTCGTGGAGATCACCGTGATCGCCTTGAACGAGCTGTAGCCCGGCGCGTTGCCGTAGGTCGCGACCGGACCGGTCGGGCCCTTGACGCTGTAGCGGTACAGCGAGCCGTTGGTGTGCAGACCGTACAGGTTCATGCGGCCGCGGCCGGTGGTCGGCTCGTAGTAGTTGGCGCTCGTGATGGTGCTGAAGCCGCCATAGCCGGTGCCGAGCTTCTTCGCGCTGACCACAGGCGTGTTCGAGTTGTTCTTGTACGTCTCGGCTGCGGCGTACAGGTTGCCGCTCTGCAGCACGAACCCGGCGAAGTAGTTCACCGTCGCGGACGGCTCCCAGTAGTACCAGCTGGAGCTGGCGCGGACGCCGAACAGCTTGTAAGGCGCAAGCTCCTCCACACCCACCGGCTTGGTGGCGGTGACGGAGTAGCCACCGTTCATCCCGGTCGCGGTTGTCGCGCCGATCAGGACGTCGCAGGCGGCCGCGGCAGCCTGCGCCTTGGTCTGCGGCGCCTGCGTGGCCTTGAACGCCTCCTGGGCGGACGGCTTGGGCTTGTCCAGCTCGCCCGCGCTCGCCTGGCTGGACAGCCCAGCCCCCGCGACCAGGCTCAGACCGGCTACCGCCAGAGCGAATTGACGGATTCTCATCAGCAGATTCTCCCTAAGTACTCGATGCCCCCCGAGGACGTCTCGCACCGACGAATGTCGGGAGAACCCTACCCAGCCACCAGTCCATACCAGAAAAAACTGCAGCTACTTGCAATCACACGCGGAGTGTTACGGACCGCACAGCCGACCGGCCAGCTCGAGTTCACCTCCGCTCCATCCACCCCCAGAACCCTTCGATCAGCCCCATCGGCACGCTTCCCGTCCGATCGTCCGAGGGACCCTTCAATGCACCCGCCACTCTTCCGCGCCCTCACCACCACAGCCCTGCTCCTCACCGCTCACGGCCTCCTTGCCCTGCAGAGTCTGGTCGCAGCGGCGGCTGATGCTGCGGTGGTTGAGGCGGTGGCGGTTGGTGATGGGCTTTGGGAGGTGAAGCCGGGCGTGAACGGGTTGGGTGTGGATCGTCCGAGTTACAGCTACACGCTGCCACGTGGCGGCCAGCTTCGTGACTCGTTGGTTGTGGTCAACCGTGGCAAGACCCCGCTCGTCCTGTCGCTGTACGGCGCCGACGCATTCACCACCGACGCGGGTCGGCTCGATCTCCGGGGCGCGGAGGTGAAAGCGCGGGACGTTGGCGCCTGGGTTCAGCTGGAGCAGCGCAAGGTGCAGGTCCCGCCCGGCCGGTCGGTCGACGTACCGTTCCGCCTCGCCCTCCCCGACAGCGCCGCACCCGGCGACCATCTGGGAGGGATCGTCACCAGTACTGCGGACCAGCACCAAGCCATCAAGATCCGGCTCCGAGTCAGCGGCGAACTCAAGCCAGCCCTGTCCGTCGACGACCTGAAGGTGCACTACGCAGGCACCCTGAGCCCACTCGGAACCGGTAGCGCCACCGTCAGCTACACCCTCCGCAACACCGGCAACGCGATCGTCTCCGCCCGTCAAGCCGCCTCAGTCACCGGTCCTTTCGGCCTCTTCGCGACCCAACCAGACCAACTCGTCGACTCACCCCAACTCCTCCCCGGCGAAACCTGGAAAGTCTCCGCTCCGATCCACGCAGTCCCACCCACGCTCCACCTAACCGCCACAGTCGCCATCACCCCACTCCTCAAATCCACGCCACTCCGCGCTACGACCACATCACCCGGAGCCACGCCGCTAGGAGCCGTGCTGCTCCCGGCCGCGGTGAGCAGCGCTCAGGTGCGGGCCATTCCGTGGACCCTCCTCTGTGTCCTGGCCGCCTTCGCAGCCATCACCGCCTTCCTGATCGCTCGTCATCGCCGCAGGCCACGGCCGGCCCACGCTCGGTGAGTCACTCGCACAGCTGACGGACCGCCTCCAGTTCTGCGTCCACGGTCGCCAACTGCTGGGTTATCGCCTCCTCGGGCGCGTCCTGCGGGAACTGAAGGGTGAACAGGAACTCGCTCCCCGTCCCGTTCGGCAGAACGCGGCTGTACGCGCCCTGGCTGGGGTCGTCGGCGGACAGGATGTCGACGGTGCCGTGCTCGCGGGACGTGCGGACGATGATGCGGGCCTCGCCCTGGTCGTTCTCGACGATCCAGTGGTCGCCGTCCGGGCGGATGGCGCGAGCGAATCCAGGAGCCCACTTAGGCAGGGTGGATGGATCGCCCACGAGGTCGAAAACGGTCTGTGGTGAAGCAGCGATCGCGATGGATCGGGTCTTGGTCGCTAGCAGATTAGTATGCATGTGCCTATCATAAGCACATGCACATCATTGTCCACCGCTTATCATCCGAGTCATGCAGCGCGAAGAACTGGGATCGCTGTTCGGGCGGATCATTCGCCGGCTCATCGCCGCCGAGAGGCCGCTGCTGGACGGCCACGGGCTTTCCATGTGGGGATACGGGGTGCTCAGCCACCTGGCCAAACAGTCGGCGTCCAACCAGCTCGCGCTCGCCACCGCGATCGGCTACGACAAGTCCCGGCTGATCCCGCTGCTCGACGAGCTCGAACAGGACGGGCTGGTCGTGCGCGAGCAGGATCCGGCGGACCGGCGTAATCGGCGGGTGCGGCTGACTCCCGCGGGAAAAGCCCGGCTGGCCGCGGCACGGGCCGACATCCAGGCGATGGAGGACGACCTCCTCGGCGCCCTGAGCCCCGCCGACCGCCGTGCCCTGCTCAGATCGCTCACCCGCCTGGCCAACGGCTGACCACCTCGGCCCGGCCGGGTGGAGCGGGCTAGCCGGTGATGTCGGAGGCTAGTTTTTCGGCGTCCTGCCGGGTGAACTTGGAACTGATCTGGACCTGGCCGCCGATGATCGGTGACATCACCACGGGTGCGCTGATCACCCGGCCGCCGACCACGATCGCAAGCTGGTTCTGGGGTGTGGGCTTGGTCGCGAGGTCAGTGGTGAGCCGGGCGAACGACTTCGAGCCCTCGTCGTCCAGGCGCAGGTTCACGACCCACGCGGTGTCCTGCCCGGCAGCCGCCTCCACCTCAGTCACGTGAGCGCCGTCCAACTCGACCTTCCCGAGGAGATACCGGTTGCCTTCGGAATCACACGCGGTGTCGCTCGGCGCCGGGGTGGCGGTGCAGTCACCCTGCTCGGCTTTGAGTACCGGCCGGAACTGCACCGCCTCCGGTGCTGACGGCCTGCCGCCGGCCTTACCGGCCGGCGGCTGCGAGTCGTCACCACGCACCAAGAACAACGCGCCCACCGCCACCACGACGACCAACACGAACCCGAGGATGATGACCAGGATCAGCGGACCACGACTCCGCTGCGGCGGACCGTACGGTGGCATGCCTCCGTACTGCGGCGGCGGGAACTGATTCTGCTGAGCCATGCCATCGAGCCTAAGTGCCGGCCGGTACCACCGCAGGCTGATCGGCTTCGCGCTCGACGGCGACGGTGGGCAGGAGCCGGTCGAGCCACGCCGGGAGCCACCAGTTGGCGTCGCCCAGCAGCTTCATCGCGGCCGGTACCAGCACCAGCCGCACGATCGTCGCGTCCACGAAGATCGCCACGGCCAGGCCGAGTCCGAACATCTTGATGCTCGGATCGGAGCTCGGGACGAAGCTCAGGAAGACCGAGATCATGATCAGCGCGGCCGAGGTGATCACCCGGCCGGTGCTGGTGATGCCGCGGATCACCGAGCCCTCGTTGTCGCCGGTACTCAGATACTCCTCGCGCACCCGGGAGAGCAGGAACACCTCGTAGTCCATCGAGAGCCCGAACAAGATGGCGAACAGGAACATCGGGATGAACGAGACGATCGGAATGGTCGTCTCCAGCCCGATCAGACTGGCACCCCAGCCCCACTGGAAGACCATCACCAGCACCCCGAAGGAGGCGCCGATACTCAGCAAGTTCAGCAGCGCTGCCTTGAGCGGCACCACGACCGACCGGAAGATCAGCGTCAGCAACAAGATCGACAGCAGGATCACCGCACCGATGAAGACCGGCAGCCGATCGCTGACCCGGTCACCGACGTCGCCGAAGCTCGCCGTCTGACCACCCACATGCGCCTTGGCCGGACTCTGAGCGAGCACGCCCGGAAAGACCTCCGCGCGGAGTCGTTGGACGGTGTCCATCGTCGCGTCGTCTTGCGGTCCGGTCTTCGGCACTGCGATCAGCGTCGCGACCCCGGTCCGAGCGTTCACGGCAGCCGGCGCAACAGAGGCGATGCCCTGGTCCGCCTTGATGGCATCGTGCAGCGGCTGGACCACACTCGAATCCTTCGAGATGTCGACCGCGATGACCAATGGCCCGTTGGCGCCAGGACCGAAGCCCTGCGCGACGAGGTCGTAGGCCCGGCGCTCAGTACGGTGCTCAGGGAGAGCGCCTTCACCAGGTGTGCCGACCCGCAGCGTCAGTACCGGCGCGGCGACCGCGAGAAGCAGGACAGTGGCGCCGATCGCATAGGCCTTCGCGTTCCGGGAGACGTGCTCACCCCAGCGCTGCCACCCCAGGCCCGAGCCGACCGGCCGAGCGCGTTTGCGGTGAATCCCGAGCCGGTTGATCCAATGCCCGGCCAGACCGAGGAACGCCGGCAGCAGGGTGAGCGAGGTGAGCACCATGATCATCACGATGATCGCGATGGCGATGCCGCCGGCCGTGATGAACGGTACGCCGGCGACCGCCAGCCCGAGGATCGCGATCACCACCGTGCCACCGGCGAAGACGACGGCCCGGCCCGCGGTGGA
>Ga0190275_10001132_pt1 | contig 20432 bp, 18 predicted proteins | sample Popmic550T_FD_133745 | JGI IMG/M metagenome (GOLD analysis project Ga0190275, IMG submission 133745) | Populus adjacent soil microbial communities from riparian zone of Yellowstone River, Montana, USA - 550 T | ecosystem: Environmental > Terrestrial > Soil > Riparian zone > Trees stand | place...
CCCTGCACGTCGGGCAGCAGCATCCCCGCGTCGTCCACGAAGCAGAACGACCACTCCTCCCCCGGCTCCAGCGACCGGATCAGCGGGTGGCCCGACTCCTCGAAGTGCTTGGAGGCGTGGCGGTTGGGCGAGCTGTCACAGCAGCCCACGTGGCCACAGCCCAGGCAGATGCGCAGGTGGAACCACTGGCCGCCGGTGGCCAGGCAGTCGGTACAGCCCTTTACCGATTCGGGCAGCTGGGTGATCCGGACCGTGTCGAGGTGGGTGCAGGTGGCCATGCACGTGGTCTACACCATCGGTCTCAGCGCAACACGGAGTCCGAGCACCTCGGCCACCAGCCGGTCGACCTCCTCGGCCGCCTCTACGGACGGCACGCCGTCAGCGAAATCCCGTGAGGTCAGGTAACCGGCCACCGGCACGACGTGGGCACCGAAGAAGGCCAGCACGTCGCGAAGGTGGCGCTCGGCGCCCAGGAAGTGCCGAGGGGTGGCCCCCATGGCCAGGATGGCCACCGGCTTGCCCTCCAGCGCCTCGACCGGGAGGAGGTCCAGCAGGTTCTTGAGGACCCCCGTGAGCGATCCGCGGTAGACGGGCGTGGCCAGCAGCACCGAGCGGGCCACCGTCACGCGCGTGATGACCTCGGCGGTCACGGCGTCGGGGTCGGACCCGTCCGCGAACGGCAGCCGCACCTCGGCCAGGTCGAGCAGATCGGTGGGCCGGACCGAGCGCTCCAGGCCGTCGGCCACGGCCCGTCGCAGGCGACCGGGTGGGGTCACGCTGCCCACCACGGCGAGCAGATCGGGCGGGTCCATTCCGGGCGGCACGGACATTAGTCTACAAAGTTGATAGAGATTAAGAAGAATGGCATCACGGGCACTCTCCACCACCCGGCGGGCACGCGCCCGGCACCGCGCACGCGCGCGCCGGTCCGGCTCCCGCGGGCTGCTCTCCCGCCTGCTCGACTCCTGGGCCGCACGCTGGATCAGCCCGCTGGCCATCCTCGCTCTGTGGCAGCTGGCCAGCGCCACCGGCGTGCTCAGCCCCGACACGCTGGCCGCCCCCAGCGACATCCTGGCCACCGCCTGGGACCTGACCACCGACGGCCAGCTTCCCGATGCGCTATCGGTGTCGCTGCGGCGGGCCGCGCTCGGCTTCGCCGCCGGCGTGGCCGCGGCGCTGGTGTTCGGCACCATCGCCGGCCTCAGCCGCGTCGGCGACGCCCTCGTGGACCCGCCGATGCAGATGGTCCGAACGCTCCCGCTGTTCGGCCTGGTGCCGCTGTTCATCATCTGGTTCGGCATCGGCGAGACGCCGAAGATCACGCTGGTGGCGGTGGGCGTGGTGATCCCGCTCTACCTCAACCTGATCGCCGCGCTCCGCGGCATCGACCGCGAGCTCTACGACGTTGCCGCCGTGTTCCGCCTGAGCCGGTGGGAGCGCATCCGCGACCTGCTGATCCCCGGCGCGCTGCCGGGCACGCTGGTGGGGCTGCGCCAGTCGCTCGGCGTGGCTTGGCTGGCGCTGATCGTGGCCGAGCAGGTCAACGCCAGCTCCGGCCTGGGCTACATGATCAACAACGCCCGCGACTTCAACCAGACCGACGTCGTGGTGGTGGGCCTGCTGGCCTACGCCGTGCTGGGACTGCTGACCGACGCCCTGGTGCGCGCGTTCGAGCGGCGTGCGTTGCGCTGGAGGGACGACGCATGAGCGTGGATGTGGCCACCGAGCCCGTCGTCCGCCTGCGCGGCCTGCGCCGCAGCTTCGGCGACCTGACCGTGCTGGATGGCCTGGACCTGGACATCGCGCCGGGCGAGTTCGTGGCCGTGCTCGGGCGCTCGGGATCGGGCAAGACCACGCTGCTGCGTGCCCTGGCCGGCCTGGACCGCGACATCGAAGGAGACCTGCGCACCGGCGGCACGCCCGCGGTGGTGTTCCAGGACCCGCGGCTGCTGCCCTGGCGCAGCGTGCTGGACAACGTGGCGGTCGGCCTGCGCGACCAGGACCCCGAGGGGCGCGCCCGCCGCGCGATCGCCGAGGTCGGCCTCGAGGGACGCGAGGACGCCTGGCCGCGCCAGCTCTCCGGCGGCCAGCGCCAGCGTGTCTCGCTGGCCCGGGCGCTGGTGCGCGAGCCGGACATCATGCTGCTGGACGAGCCCTTCAGCGCACTCGACGCGCTCACGCGCGCCTCCGCCCAGACGCTGGTCACCCAGATCTGGCAGCGCCACCAGCCCGCCGTGCTGCTGGTCACGCACGACGTGGAGGAGGCGCTGGTGCTGGCCGACCGCGTGCTGCTCATCGACGACGGCCACGTCGTCTACGACGAACCGTTCGACCTGGAGCGCCCCCGGCGGCGCGACCACCCCGAGCTGGTGGCCACGCGCCACCGGCTGCTCGAGCTCATCGGCGTCCACCAGGACGCCTGACCACCCCGAACAGAAGGAGCCTCACCGATGCGACCACTATCCCTGCGCCTCCCCCTCGCCGCCGCCCTCGCGGTGCTGACGATGGCGGCGGCCGGCTGCGGCGACAGCTCGTCGTCGGGCGAGGGCCCCAAGGTCGCCAAGCCCGCCGACTCCGCGAAGGGCGTGACCCTGCGCGTGGGCGTGCAGAAGGACGGCATCCGGCCGCTGCTCGAGAAGTCGGGCGCGCTCGAGGGGGTGCCGTACAAGATCGAGTACTCGGTGTTCGCCTTCGGCCCGCCGCTGGTGGAGGCGGCGGGGGCGGACAAGATCGACGTGGCCTCGGTGGGCAGTACCCCGCCGATCTTCGGCGCCGCCGCCAAGTCGAACTTCCGCGTGCTGGCCACCAACCAGTTCGCCAACCAGCAGGACGACTACCTCCTGACCAAGGACGGCGCCATCAAGGACGTCGAGGACCTGAAGGGCAAGAACATCGGCGTCGCCAAGGGCAGCTCGGCCCATGGCCTGCTCCTGAACATCCTCGAGCGCGCCGGGCTCAGCCAGGACGACGTGAAGATCTCCTTCCTCCTGCCACCCGACGCGCTGGCCGCCTTCACCCGCGGGCGGATCGACGTGTGGTCGGTGTGGGAGCCGTTCGCCAGCCAGGGACGGCAGGCCGGCGGGCGCGAGATCGCCGGCGGCCCGCCCGACGAGCACGGCACCAACTTCACGATCGCCTCGACCAAGGCGGTCGAGGACCCCAAGCGGGCGGCCGCGCTCAAGGACTACCTCGAGCGGCTGCGCCGGGGCTACCAGTGGGCCAAGGCCAACCCGGACGAGTTCGCCAAGGCCTGGTCCGAGGAGACCGGGCTGCCGGAGAAGGTGACCAGGGAGGCCGTGCCCGGCAAGGTGGTCCAGATCCGGGCGGTGACCGAGGCCGACGTGAAGAACCAGCAGGACCTCGCGGACCTGCTGGCCGACGAGAAGGTGATCCCGACCAAGGTGGACTTCGGGGGGATCGTGACCCGAGGCCTCATCGACCAACAGGAGGCAAGCAAATGACGCTCAGCCTGCACTGGTTCCTGCCCACCTCAGGCGACGCCCGGGCCATCCTGGGCGCCGGCGGGAAGGTGGGCGCCCACCACCGGCGGGCGGGCGACGCCACCGGCGAGCGGGCGCCCGACATCGACTACCTGGGCCAGATCGCCCGCTCGGCGGAGCAGCTGGGCTTCGAGGCGGCGCTGACGCCCACGGGCTCGTGGTGTGAGGACGCGTGGGTGACCACGGCCGGACTGACCCAGGTCACGAAGAAGCTCGACTACCTGGTGGCCTTCCGGCCCGGCCTGACCTCCCCCACCCTGGCCGCCCAGATGGCCGCCTCGTTCCAGCGCATCTCGGGCGGGCGGCTGCGGCTGAACGTGGTGGCCGGGGGCGACGAGACCGAGCAGCAGCGCTTCGGCGACTTCCTGGGCAAGGACGATCGCTACGCCCGCGCCGACGACTTCCTGGCCATCGTGCGTGGGGCCTGGAACTCGGACTCGTTCGACTACGACGGCCAGCACATCCGGGTGCGTGACGCCCAGGTGCCCGACCCGCCCGAGTGGCCGCCGATCTACTTCGGCGGGTCCTCGCCGCCGGCGCTGAAGGTGGCCGCGCGGCACGCCGACGTGTACCTGACCTGGGGCGAGCCGCCCGAGCTGGTCACCGAGAAGCTGGATCGAGTGCGCGAGCTGGCCGACGCCGAGGGCCGCGAGCTGGGATACGGCATCCGCCTGCACACGATCACGCGCGAGACCTCGGAGGAGGCCTGGGCGGCGGCGGACAAGCTGCTGTCCAACCTCAGCGAGGAGGACATCGAGCGCGCCCAGGAGAACCTGCGCGCGTCATCGTCGGAGGGCCAGAAGCGGATGCTGGACCTGCACGGCGGCAGCACCGACGGCCTGGAGATCTACCCCAACCTGTGGGCGGGCGTGGGCCTGGTCCGCGGCGGGGCGGGCACGGCGCTGGTGGGCTCCTACGAGGAGGTGGCGGACCGCATCGCCGAGTACCACGAGCTGGGCCTCGACGAGTTCATCCTGTCCGGGTATCCGCACCTGGAGGAGGCCTACCACGTGGGCGAGGGGGTGCTGCCGATCCTGCGCGAGCGCGGCCTGGCCAGGCCGCTGGAGCTAGCTGCGCAGGCGCAGCACCTCGGCGCGTAGTTCGGCAGCCTCGGCGCGCGCCAGAGCCTCCCGCGCGCGGCGGCGGGCGCCCTCGGCCCGCTGGACCGCGGCGACCCTGCGCAGCTCGAGCTCTTCCTCGAGCTGGGAGGCTGTCGACAGCCTGCCGGGGCGCGAAACCGACTCCATCTGTGCGTCCAGCAGGTCCTGACGCTGGTCGCCGCCGTCCTGGGCCAACTCGATCTGGTCCTGATGTGCATCGCTTCGGGCCTGGCGACGGTCGAGCTCCGCCTGGCGGTGCATGAAGTGCACCGAGCGCCCGAAATCGTCCGTGCCGGTCGCGGCACGTTCCTCGTCCACCTCGGCCTGCTCGCGCTCGACCGCGGCCTGGTCCACGTCCGCCAGCGCCTGTTCGCGGTCGGCAACGCTCTGGTCGAGGTCGGCGATCGCCTGCTCCTGCACGAGTCCGGGCGGCTTCCTGTCGCCCTGCTCGGTCGTGTCGTCATCCGTCATGTGCGTGCTCCTGTCGTTTCCGGGCCCAGGGGCCCTGGGCGGGCGATGTGGTAGCCCTGGGCGAGATCGACACCGATCTCGCCCAGCAGCGCATAGGTTTCGGCGTCCTCGACGCCCTCGGCCACGGTCTCGAGCCCGAACCCCCGGGCCAGGCCCACCACGGCCTCGACCACGTGCCGGCTGGCGGGGTTCGTCGTCAGGTCGCGAACGAACTCGATGTCGATCTTGAGGTAGTCGACCGGCAGTTGCTTGATGTAGGTGAACCCGCCGTAGCCGGTGCCGAAGTCGTCCAGGGCGAGCTTGCAGCCGATGGTGTGCAGGCGCTCGGTGAACGCCACCGCCGCGCCCTGGTCCTCGACGATCGCGGTCTCGGTGATCTCGAACACGATCAGGGACGGGTCGGCGCCGGACGAGGCGAGGCAGGCCTCGATGTGGTCAAGGATTTCCTGATCACCCACCGACCGCGCCGACAGGTTGATCTCCACCGGCCGGCCCTCGGCGGCGAGCGCAATTCCCCGCCCGACGACCCAGCGGTCGATCTCGCCGATGAGCCCATACTCCTCGGCGATGTGCAGGTACTCGCCTGGAGGGATGATCTCTCCGTCGGGCTCGCGCATGCGCAGCAACAGCTCGTTCTGGACCACGTCGCCGCCGGCCACGTCGACGATCGGCTGCGCGTAGAGCACGAACCGGTCCTCGGCCAGCGCATCCTGGATCCGCGCGATCCAGGCCAGCTTGTCGGCCTCTGCCTGCAACCGGTCCTCGGTCGCCTTGCGCTCTGAGATGTCGTCGAAGACCACCACACAGCCCTCGTCGTCCGCGGTCTCGAACGGGGAGCTGGTGTAGGCGACCGGGAGCTCGCGACCGTCGCTGCGGATGAACATGTCGTCCTCGACCCGCATCGTTCGGCCCTCACTGCGGGCCTGCAGGATGGGGCACTCCTCGATGGGAAAGTCGGATCCGTCGGGGCGCCGGAAGTGAGCGACGCCGTGGAACACGCGCCCGTCCAGCTCGGCGAACGGCCAGCCCAGCAGGCTCTCGGCAGCCTCGTTCATGTAGGTCAGGCGGCCCTCGGCGTCCAGGGTGAACATGCCCTCGCCCATGCTGTCGGCCACCGCGCGCATGTAGTTGCGCGCCGCTCGCAGGGCGCGTTCGGAGGCCACGCGCTCGGACACGTCCACGGAGACGTTGACCCGCCCCGCCGGTCGGTCGTCGGCATCGAGCATCACGCGGCCATGGACCGCCGCCGGGAAGGTGGAGCCATCCCGGCGCTGCCGGTCGAACTCGCCGCTGGCCCGGCCCAAGCGATTGACCTCTCCGTCGTAGAGGGCGCTCTCGTTCGACCCGGCCGGGCTCAGCACCTCCGCGGCGACCAGCCCGACGATCTCATCGGCGGTCCACCCGTAGAGGTCCTCAGCGCCGCGGCTCCACCGGGTCACCAGGCCCTCGTTGTCGGTGGCCACGACGGCCACGTCCACCTCGTCGAGCAGCGCCGCCTGGGTGGCCACGTCCTGTTGGGCCAGGTGGCGGTCGGTCACATCCTCGTGCGAGACCACCACGCACGCGTCGCCCGGCCCGTCGAAGCGGACCGCGCGCAACAGGAACCAGGCTTCGCCGTTGGGCCCGGCGCACGGGTACTCCTCCACCATCTCGTCCTGCTCGCCGCCCATGATCGAACGCAGCCCGGCGGCGGCGGTCATGGCGTCGGGCTCGCCGGGTGCGGCATCGCACGCCTCCAGGTAGTTGTCGCCGAGGTCCTCCGGCTCGGCGCCGCCCGCCGCGGCGAACTCGACCCAGGCCCGGTTGGTCATGATGATCCCCCCCTGATCGTCCAGAACCGCGATGTGGGCCGAGAGGGAGTCCAGGGTGGTCTGGAAGAAGTCACGCGCCGCGGCGGTCTCCCGCTTGGCGAGTTCCTGCTCGGTGACGTCCTGGGTCGAGCCCCTGATGCGGATCAGCCGTCCGCGCGCATCGTGGACGGCCCGCATCCGAGTCTCGAGCCATTGCATCTCACCCTCGGGGCTCGCCATCCTGGCGCGGCGCACGGTTTCGTTCTTGTCTCCCGCCGCCAGCGCGGCGTGGTCCGCCCGCGCGCCCGCAAGGTCCTCCGGCTGGAGGCCGGCGAGTATCTCCTTCAGCGGCACCGTGGTCCCCGTGAGCGTGTGGTGGGCATTCAGCGCCTGGAAGACCTGGACCTCATCCGTCTCGGGGTCCAGCTCCCAGCTGGACAGCCGCGCGACGTCGTACGCCGCCCGCAGGCGCTCCTGGCTGTCCACCAGGTCCTGGTGGGACCGCATCTGCCCCGTGACGTCACGGAAGGAGACCACCATCGCTTCGATGTCTCCCTCACCGTTCCTGAGGGGCTTGACGTTGACCGAGTAGCGCGCGTGCGTGCCATCGGGCAGCTCACCCAGCACATCTACATCTCGGTGGGTCGTCCCGGTCCTGAAGGCGATCCGGTCCACCTGCACGGGCTGGCCATCGGCGGCGGACCGCCAGTCGTACCGGCGCCACCAGTCCGGGTCGGCGCGGGCCGCGCCCAGATCGATCGCCAGCATCGCGAGGGCGGCGGAGTTGGCCTGCAGGAGGTTCCGCGCCGCGTCGAGCACGACGATCCCCTCGTCCATCACGTCCAGGACGGACTCCTGCATGCGCAGGCTCTCCGCCAGTCGCTCTGCGGCGTGGCGCTCCTCGGTGACGTCCTCCGCAAGTACCATCAGGCCGATCACCGCGCCTTCGTCCTGGATCGGCGCCATCCGCAGCCTGTGGGTCGTGAGTGTCGTAACGGCGGCGTAGTCGAACGCTTGGACCTGGCCCGTGAGCGCCGCGCCGTAGCGGGGCTCGAGCACGTCCCAGGCGGCGGAAGGGACGACGTCGCGCACCCGGCGTCCGATTATGTCTGTGTAGGCCAGGCCGCCGAACGCCTCGCCCTCGGCCGCCAGGATGTGCAGGTCCACGTCCACGATCAGCGCGCCGGCTCCGGCCAGGCCGGCGACGAGCCCGTGGCCGAGCTCCACCGCCTCGTCGAGGCGACGGGTGGCCAGCCTGGTCACGACTTGGGCACCCTGCTGACGAAAGTCATGCGAACCCCTCTGCGACCGGCGCCGGTGGGCGGCGGTCCCGTGACGAGACATTGCGAGGCGGCTGCCGGTGCGCGTTGCGGGGTAGGTCCGGTGCGGCCTCGATCCGCCCGGCTTCGCTCCTTCGGCTATCGGCAGCGTGGCCGCCGAACTTGAGCGTGCTCTGGGCTACCAAACGGGTGTTGATAGGCCGCCTATCGTTGGAGCCATGACACAGGCAAAGCCCGGCCGGGGCATGAGCATCTGGCTGTTCTCGTTCCGCTACGCCATCCCCGCCGCACTCGTCCTTTTCGGCCTGGTCTACGCCATCGTCGACTGGCCCGTGGGCGCCGAGGCGTTCTCCCTGTTCGCCGGCGCCGGGCTCTCGATCGTGCTGCTGAACGTGCTGTTCCGGATCGGCCTTCAGGGCGACGCCGAGCGCGAGCAGGAGCAGAGCGCCCGCGACCACTTCACCGAGCACGGCGTGTGGCCCGACGACCAGCCCAAGGCACAGCGGGGCTGGAAGCTGCCCGAGGGCGTGGCCACGCCCGAGTCCGAGGCCGAGGAAGCCCGGCGCGCCGACGGCGCACCGGGCTCCTGACCCTCGGGCCGCCTCAGGCGGCCGGCCTACGTCCGCGAGCCAGCGCCGCGGCACCCGCGGCCAGCCCGGCTGCGCCCAGGCCCAGCGCCACGATCACCAGGCCCGTGGAGGGCCCGTCGTCCTCCGGTGGGCCCGCCGGAGAGCTGGTGCTCGCCGCCGCCGCCGCCGCGTCATGGCCGCCCTCGGCCGCCGTCAGGGTGACCTGGGGCGCGGGCTTCTCGGCGTCCGGCGGGCCGATCCAGCGCACGACCTGGCCACCCTGGTAGGTCTGCAGCGATTTGAAGGTGAGCTTGGAGCCCGGCTTGCCGTCGGGAACGCGAACCGACAGGCCGAAGTCCTGGAACTGGCCGGGCCTGACGATGCCCTGCTTGCCGTCGCCTGTCCAGGTGATCTGCGACACCTGCTCGGTCAGCTCGCCGTCGTCGGTCTTGACCGGCTTCGCCAGCTTCGTCCTCTTCACGTCGACCTTCCAGCCGGGGACCGGCTCGTAAGACACGAACGCGAATCCGGGCGGCATCTGCACCTGCACCTTGGTCGTGCCCCTGTCGGGCTCCTCGTTGGGCACCCTCACGTCCAGCCGGGTGAAGCCTCCGGCCGGCGCCTGCTCGGGCTGCAAGGTCACGTGGGCCTGGGCGGCCGCCGGGGCGGCCAGCATGGTGGTTGTGGCCAGGGCCGCGATCGTCGTCCTTCTCATCGTGTTCTCCTTCGTCTCTTGAGCGGTGTGCGTCGGTCACTGCTCAGGGGTCGGGGCGGCCCGCGCCCGGCCGCCAGCAGGAAGCTCCAGAGCGCGCTCACCGGACCGACACCCCGACCGTGGCCGTGTACTGGTCGAACTCGCTGACCAGCGCGTCGACCTCGAGCCGCCAGTCGCCCGCCGGGGCCAGGGTGGCGGAGGGGACGGTGTAGTGGCCGGGGCCGGTCTTGCGGGCCTCGAGCTTCAGCGGGCCGATGCCCTTCGCGGGCAACCGGGCGGTGACGTCGACCTTCTTCGGCCGGTCGTACTGGGCGCCGCTGCGGCGGTCGAGCAGGTACAGGTGGATATCGTTGGCGCCCACCCGCGCGGGCGCCACCGTCATCTCCAGCCGGGCGGGGCCGAGGTCGGCGCTCCGCGACGCGGGCCCGGCGGTTGACCCGGCCGGAGGCGCGTAGCCCACGAGCGCCGCGGTCACGCCGATGGCCACGGCCATCAGCGCCAGCTCACCCCGGATCACGCGCCGCAGGGCCAGACCTGGGCCACCCGGGGTCTCCCCCGCCCCGGCGCGCTCGCGCAGCCGGGGTAGCGTGCGCCGGTGGTTCACGGTGCCCGCGGCCACCAGCAGCAGCACCAGCGCGGACTTGATCAGAATGGCCCGCCCGTAGCCCGTCGAGACCAGGTCCCCGAAGGCCTGCAGGTGGACGACCGACTGCAGGACGCCGGTGGCCACCAGGGTGCCCACCGCCGCCAGCGCGATCGTCGAGAACCGGGCCACCACGGTGGCCAGTAGCCGCGTTCGCTCGCCGGTTCCAAGCTGCCGGGTGGCGAGCGGCAGCACCAGCACCAGGACCGCCACGCCACCGACCCAGGCGCTCATGGCGGCCACGTGCAGGGCGTCGGTGGCCAGCATCAGCGCGCGCGGATCCGTGGCGTTGGCGTGACCGGCAAAGGCCGGAGTGATCACGAGCGCGGCCACGGCCGCGGCGGCCACCGCCACCGGGGCACGGCCCCGCCGGCCCGGCGCGAGCACCACGGCCAGCGTCACGAACGCCGCCATCCACACCGCCCACGCCCGCCCGAAGCCGGTGGCCAGTACGTCGTGGAGCACGTCCGGGTCCAGCGCCGACCAGAACGACGTGCCGCCCGCCTCGGCCCCCTGGAGCACCAGTCCGGCGGCCGCGAGCGCCGCGCCCGCCAGGCCGGCGCCCACGCCGATCCCGCGCCACCGTCGCCGCGCGGGCCCCGGGGGCGGCATCCACGCCAGCCAGGCGAACAGCGCGCCCCCCGCCAGCAGGGCGGTGGCGGCGTAGGCCGCGCCCTTGACCACCGAGAAAGCCGTGTCCGTGACCGGCCCGGCGCCGTCGTTGCCCAGCAGCCCGGCCACCGCGGCAGCGGGGCGGCCGCCCGAGCGCCCGACGGTGAAGGTGAACCCCCCGCGCACCGGATGGGAGTCGGCCGAGACCACCCGGTAGGTGGCCGTGTACGGCCCGTCGGGCAGGCCGGGGCGCAGCGTCACCGCCGCGCTGGACGCGTTCGGCTGGGTGGTGGCGCCCCGGTCCACGCGGCGGCCCCTGGCGTCGAACACCCGCACGGCGCCGAAGCGCGTCTCCACGTTCTCGCTGAAGCGGAACACCACGCGCCCGGGCTCGCGCGGCAGCGCCGCGCCCTGTTCGGGCGCGGTGGACACCACCGTCGCGTGGGCGGCCGCCCCGGCCGGCGCGGCCAGCGCCGCCACCACGACGGCCAGGACCAGCGCCGCCTTCACCAGGCCTCCTCCACCGGCCCGCGGGACCGCCGCCGGCGGACCATGACCACGAGCGCGATCCCGCCCAGCACCAGAGCCGCCAGGGCGATCCCGGCCGCCGGCGGAAAGCTGCCCCCCGGCTTGGGCACCCAGTAGAGGTCACCGCCGATGGCCGCGGGCCGGCTGCCCACCCGCACCGGGACCCTCCAGTCGAACACCTTGGTGCGCTCGTCCGGGTCCTTCACCTTGCCCGGCCGGTCCTTGACCATCCAGTGGATGCGGTGGTCGTGCCAGTCGAAGGCGCCGGTTTCGTCCAGGGTCCTCCAGACCGGTGCCGCCTTGGCGTCGGCCTTATTCGGCACGTCGACCTCGGCGTAGCGGTCCTCGTTCAGGTACAGCGCGGGCGAGCGCTGGTTGACCTGCACCCGCCCGCCGGGCTGGATGCGGGCGTACGGCTCGCCGTTGTAGCCGTAGATGGTGACCGTGCGGTCGCCCTCGTTGCGCACCTGCAGGCGGTCGTCGCGGTCCTGGACCGTTGCGGTCACGCCCGCGCCGGCGGGCGCGGAGCGGACGGTGGATAGGTAGTTGACGCTGCCCCCGCCGTGGGCGAGGGCCTGGGGTGCGAGCAGCGCCAGGGCCAGCAGAGCCGGCACCGAGGCGCCCCGCATGAGCTTGGGCACGGAGCCTCCAGGGATCGATGGGTCCCCGGGGCTGTCCGGGGACTAGCGGGCGGCCAGGCGCGCGGGCGGGCCGCGTTCGGCCAGCGATGCGGCCACGAGCAGGCCGCCGCGCGGGAAGGCGCGAGCGCCGGCGCGCGAGACCATCACCGGGCGTGCGGCGCTCCGGTCCGTGCGGGTGGCCCGGCGGGACGCCAAGCGCTCGATCGACTGCTCGCCCACGTAGCGGCCCGACAGCAGCGGCAGCGCGAGGAGGACCACGGGCGCCGCGTACAGCAGCTCGCCTCCCACGGCTCCGGCGGCGAACGCCAGCAGCAGCGCCGCGGAGGCGCCGGCCAGGCCTACGAGAAGGCGAACGTCACGCCGGTCCACCCGGCGATCGTAGCTGGCGCTAGGCCAGCTCGGCACCGAGCGCGGTCCGCTGGGCCAGCAGCGGCGCGGCGCGGTAGGCCTCGCCGCGCTCGCGGCGCAGCGCGTCCAGGACGGCGGTCACGTGGTCCAGCCCGATCTGGCGGGACCAGGCCACGGGGCCGCGTGGGTGGTTCACGCCCAGCTCCAGCCCGGCGTCCACGTCGGCGGCGGTGCCGTTGCCCTCGCCGATCAGGAACGCCGCCTCGTTCACCAGCTGGCCGACCACCCGGCCCAGCACCAACCCGGGCGCGTCACCCACCTGCTCCTCGTGCTGGCCCAGGGCGGCGACCAGCGCCCGCGCGCGCTCCACGGTCTCCCCCGGGGTCGCCGTGGTGGCGGTCAGCTCCACCAGCCCGCCCTCCCGCAGCGGCGGCAGCAGGTGGAAGCCGGCCGCACCCGGGTCCAGCGCGTGCAGCGAGCCCCGGTCCACCAGCACCAGCCGGTGCTCGGCGGCGTCGGGGCCGCCCCCGTCGCAGTCCACGGCCAGCCAGGGCTCGCCGGCGGCGGCGAACCCGGCCCGCTCCAGCGCCGAGCGCAGCGCGCCGGCCACAACGCCCTCGCCACGGACCGTGACCACACGGCCGTCGCCGCCCCCGGGCGCCGGCGGCTCGGGGTCGGCGGGACGGTGCTGCCGGCCCTCCGGGTAGGCGTACCAGCCACTGCCGGTCTTGCGCCCCAGCGTCCGGGCGGCCACCATCCGCGCGGCCAGCGGGGACGGGCGGTATCGCGGCTCGCCGTAGGTCTGGCGGTGGAACTGCTCGGCCACGGCGTGGTTGGTGTCGATGCCCACCAGGTCCATCAGCTCGAACGGGCCCATCCGGAAGCCGCCGCCCAGGCGCGCGATCCGGTCGATCTGCTCGACCGTGGCCACGCCCTCGGCCAGCAGCCGCAGCGACTCCAGCGAGAACGGCCGGTTCACACGGTTGACCAGGAAGCCGGCGATGTCGCGGGCATCGATCACGTGCTTGCCCATCGCGCGGCCGACCTCGCGCGCCGTCTCCAGCGCCTGCTCCGACGACGCCTCCCCGGCCACCACCTCGACCAGCCGCATGACCGGCGCGGGGTTGAAGAAGTGCAGGCCGACGACCCGCTCGGGCTGTGCGACCCCGGCGGCCAGCTCGGTCACCGAGAGCGAGGACGTGTTGGTGGCCAGAACGCAGTCGCCGGCCACCGCCCCGGCCAGCTCGGCGAACAACTCGCGCTTGAGGTCCAGGCGCTCGGGAGCCGCCTCGATGACCACCGCGCAGGGGGCCAGCTCCGCGGCGGCGTCCACGGTCTCCACGCGCTGCACGATCGCCTCGGCCTCCGCCGCGGTCATGCGTCCCTTGGCCACCGGCCGTTCAAGCCCCGTCGCGATGCGCTCGCGGGCGGCGCCGAGGGCCTCGGCGACCGGGTCGTGCAGCAGCGTGCGGGCACCGGCCTGAGCGGCCAGCTGGGCGATCCCCAGCCCCATCGTGCCGGCGCCGACCACGCCGATGGGCTCGGGGACGGACATGCGCCGGAGCCTAGCCCCGGCGGCCGGTCAGCCGCCGACCCAGCGCACCCGTGCCGCGGGACGGCTCGGGCTCGACGCGCGCGCGCCATCGGGCTGCTGGGCGTCGGCCTCCCGCAGCCGCGCGATCCGCAGCTTGAGCTCGGCCCGCTCGGCGTCCAGCTCGCGCAGTCGCTCGTCCAGCGCGTTGCGGACGGCGGTCAGCTCCGCGGTCGAGAGCAGCCGGCCGCCTGGCGAACGACGATCCGGGGAGTCCGCCCCGAGGGTGCTCCGGTAGACCAGCCGCGACTCCAGCGCGGCGATCTCCTCGTGCAGCTGGCGCCGGACGGCGGCCTCGTTCCCACGCGTGAGGACGAAGGTCCCGCGCCCCTGTTCGGAGCGCACGATGCCCTCGTTCTCGAGGCGGTGGTAGACCGCCCGCGCGGTGTTCACGTTCACGCCCGCCTGTCCGGCCAGGGCACGGACGCTGGGCAGCAGATCGCCGGGCGCCAGGGTGCCCCCTCGCACCGCGTCGCGCAGCTGGGCGGCCAGCTGCGCGCCGACCGGCACGTCGCTGGACCGATCCACCGAGAGTGCGAGCGATGCGGCCACTTCACGCAGTGTAAACCAGTGGTCCGCTGTACTGGTTCTTTACTGTGTTAGTGTGATGGCACAGTGATTCGCGCAGTCGCCGACCGAGCTTTCCTTCCGACCAAGAGCACGCTGGAGCAGGTCGGCGACATGATGATCCTGACCGGCAAGACGATCCTGTCGGCCATCCGCCCGCCCTATCCGTACGGGACCGAGTTCGTGCAGCAGTTCCTGTTCGCGCTGCGGCTGTGCTGGTTCCCCCTCACCATCTCGACGATCGCCTTCGGCTACGGGGCCCCGGGGCTGCAGGCGGCCAACCTCCTGATTATCTTCGGGGCCATCGACCGCCTCGGCGGCTTCTTCGTGCTGGCCTCGATCCGGGAGTTCGCACCCAGCGTGACGGCCATCATCCTGGCCGGCGTGGCCGGCACCGCCGTGACCGCCGACCTCGGCGCGCGCAAGATCCGCGAGGAGCTGGACGCGCTCCAGGTGCTGGGCGTCGACCCGATCAAGAACCTCGTCGTCCCCCGCTTCCTGGCGCTGATGATCGCCACCGGCCTGTTCAACATCTACGCGCTGGTGTTCGGGATCTTCGGCGGCGTGCTGGCAACGCTGACCTTCCACGCGCCGCTGGGACCGTTCTTCGCCACGCTGCTCAACAACGCCACCACCACCGACCTGTGGGGTTCGGTCGTCAAGACCACGCTGTTCGGCGCCATCATCGCGATCGTGTCCTGTTACAAGGGCATGACGGCCTCGGGCGGCGCCGAGGGCGTCGGGCGAGCAGTCAACCAGGGGGTGGTGATCGCGTTCCTCGGCATCTTCGCGGTCAACTACGTGTTCACCCAGACGCTGCTGGCCACCCACCCCGAGATCTCGGTGATCAAGTGAGCGCGCCCGCCCTGCTCGCACCGGGCGTCGCCGGCGGCGAGCGGGCCGCGCGCCGGACGCTGCGGGCCCAGCTCGAGCACCTCGAGGCGGAGCTGGCCGGCCTGGAGCCCGCGGCGCCGCCCGCCACCAGCCGGCCGTCCTCGCCCCGCCTGCTCTCGCTGGCCGAGCTGGAGGTCGCGCGCGACCGGCTCGCGGACCAGGTCGCGCGTGCGCGCGGGACGATCGGCGCCGAAGCCGAAGCCGAACAGGGCAACCGCATCCTGCTCGAGGAGATGCTGCTGGCACCTCAGCGCCACCGCTGGAGGCGGGTGACGAGCGCCGCCGTCGGCCAGTCCGGCTGCCGGCAGTGGCACGTGCGACCGCGGTTCGGTCTCCTGGGCGTGCTGGGCAACTGGTGGCGCGTCCACGTGTCCAGCGGCTGCCCGTAACGCGGTTTCACCGGCCGTCCGCGGGGGAACCTCCCTCTGCGATGAGGCGTACGACCACCGGCGTCCTGCCGGTAGCGCTCGGCGCCACGTTCCTCGTGCTGGTGGCCTTCACCAGCGCCATCACCACCGCTCCGGACACGGCCGGGTCATTCGGCGCCGGGATCGCATGGCAGACGTGGATCCTGTCCGGCATGAGCCTGGGGCTGGCCGCCGCGCTCATGACCACCGGCGCACTGGCGGACGAGCGCGGTGCCCGGTGGGCGATGGGTGTGGGGTGCGTCGGCCTGCTCGTGTCATCAGTGCTCGCGGCGCTGGCACCGACGATCGGCGTCTTCGTCGCCGCCCGGATACTCCAGGGCATCGCGGGAGCCGCGATGCTGGTCGCCGCGCTGGGCTACATCGCGCTGGCGGTCCCGGTCGGCGTGGACCGCACCCGGGCCACCGGGCTCTGGGGAGCGATGGTGGGCGGCGGCATCGCGGCCGGGCCGCTGCTGGCCGGCGTGCTGGCCGAGCTGTCGGACTGGCGCCTGGTGCACTGGGCCGAAGCCGCCGGCGCGCTGGTCCTCGTGCTGGCCGTGCCGCGCCTGCCCGATCTCAGGGCGCCGATCCGCCGGCCGATCGACCCGCCGGGGGCGCTGACGCTGGCGCTGTCGATGTCCGCGCTGACCGCCGGGCTGGTCAGCGGCCGCTCGAGCTGGACGGCGCCCGTCACGGTCGCGCTGCTGGCCGCCGGCGTCGCGCTGCTGGCGCTGTTTCCGGCCGTCGAGGCACGCCGGCCGGTCCCGATGGTCGAGCCGGCGCTGTTCCGCGAGCCGCTGTTCGTGGCGTCGGTGGCCGGGGCGCTGTTCCTCGGCCTGTCGACGATCGCGCTGATGAGCTACCTGCCGCTGTTCGCCCAGCGCGTGATGGACGTGTCGGTGCTGGGAAGCGCCGTCCTGCTGACCGCGTGGTCCGGCGTCTCGGCGTGGGTGGCGGTCCAGACCCGGCGGCTGCCCGCCCGGCTGGACGGCCGCCACCGGCTGATCGCGGGCTGCCTGGTGTGCGCCGCCGGGCTGGTGGCGCTGGCGTTCGTGACCACCAGCTCGGGCTGGGCCGTCCTGGTCCCCGGCCTGGTCGTCGTCGGCGTGGGCAGCGGCCTGATGAACGCCGCGCTCGGCCGGCTGGCCGTCGAGGCGGTGCCCCCCGAGCGGGCCGGCATGTCCAGCGGCGCCACCAACACCGCCCGCTACCTGGGCGGGGCCGCCGGGGTGGCCCTGACCGTGGCCATCGCCACCGGCGGCGGGACCACGCGTGGCGAACTGGTGGCGGGTTGGAACGTGGCGGCGCTGGTGGCCGCCGCGTTCGTCGCCATGGGCGCGCTGGTGGCGTTCGCGGGCAACCGCTAGCGCGTTTCGCCGCGCCTTCACCGGGAAGATGCGCCTTGCATGACTCAGGGGGATGACGCACAGCCGGGCGAGCGCCGTTGCGTGAACTGCGACCGGCGCTGGTACAGCGCGGCCCTGCTCAGCGACGAGGAAGCCACCTGCCCCGCGTGCGGCGAGCAGCTCGAGTCACCGAGCGACGACTGAGTGGTCAGGCCGCCTGCACGCTCACCGGCACCGCGTTGTAAGCCGCGTTGCCGGTCAGCCGGTCGAGCACGGCCGGGTCGGTCAGGTCGTTCACGCTGACGCCCGGCTTGGAGGCCGCCAGCTTCCAGCTCACGCCGGGCCGCGAGTGGCCGAAGCCGTGCGGGATCGAGATCACCCCGCGGCGCATCTGGTCGCTGACCTCCAGCGGCAGCTCGATCTCACCCACGCGTGAGGCTACGCGCACGGGGTCGCCGTCGGCCAGGCTCCGCGCCGCCGCGTCGTCGGGGTGCAGCAGCGCCGTGCAGCGGTCCGCGCCCTTCATCAGCCGGGCGCTGTTGTGCAGCCACGAGTTGTTGCTGCGCAGCGAGCGGCGGCCGATCAGCGTCAGGTCGAATCCGTCGGCCAGCGCGCGGTCGCGCTCGACGGCCATCTCGCCGAGCCGGCGGGCCTCGTCCAGCAGCAGTTCGGGCGCCAGGCGCACGCGCTTGCCGGGGGTGGCCAGCGCGCCCGGCAGCCGCGGCTCGAGCGGGCCAAGGTCGATGCCGTGTTTCGCCTTCTTGACCTTCCCGACCGTCAGCCCGCCGAACGGGCCCTTGCGCAGGATTCCGTAGGGCCCGATGGCGAAGGCCGCCTCCACCAGCCGCTCGGGGCTGGACAGCCCGACCATCGAGCCGACCCCGACGGCGCCCGAGACCGCGCGGCCCCTCACGCCGTCGCCCAGCCGCCTGGTCAGGCCGGTGATGATCTCCCAGTCCTCGCGGCCACCCTCGCGCTTGGGCACGGCGGCGGGGCTGAAGCGCACGTGGTTGCGCACCGACACCGCCGGCATGACGATGTCCAGGTCGTCACGCTCCAGCGGTGACACCGACGGCAAGATCACGTCGGCGTGGCGGCTGGTCTCGGTCACGTGCGGATCGATGGCCACGCAGAACTCCAGGTCCTCCATCGCCTCCCCCAGCCGGTTGCCGCCGGGAGAGGAGAGCACCGGGTTGCCGGCGTACACCACCATCGCCCGCACCTGGCCCTCCCCGGGCGTGGTCATCTCGTCGGCCAGGCCGGCGATGGGGAACTCGCCGTTCATGTCGGGCAGGCCGCTGACACGCTGGCGAGCCGTGCGGTGGTCGCCGCCCAGGCCCGCCTTCTGGGCCAGGCCTAGCACCGTGCCGACGTCCACCGGCGGGCGCGTGAACATCGCGCCGCCGGGCGTGTCGAGGTTGCCGGTCACGGCGTTCAGCACGTTGATCAGCCAGTGGGTGAGCGAGCCGGTCTGCTGCTGGCAGACCCCTACGCGGCCGTAGGCCACGGCCGACTCGGCGGCCGCGAACTCGCGCGCCAGGCGGGCGATCGTCTCCGGCTCGAGCCCAGCCGGCTCGGCCGCGCGCTCGGGCGGCCAGTCCGCCGCCAGCGCCCGGACAGCGTCCAGCCCGTCGGCGTGCTCGGCGATCGAACCCAGGTCCACCAGCCCGTCCGCGAACAGCACGTGCAGCATGCCCAGCAGCAGGTAGGGGTCGCCGCCGGGGCGCACCTGGGCGTGCTCGGACGCCAGCTTGACCGTCTCGGTGGCGCGCGGATCGACCACCACGACCTTGCCGCCCCGGTCCAGGATCGCGCGCAGGCGGTCGCGCACGCCGGGCGCCGACATGATCGAGCCGTTCGACACCGCCGGGTTGGCGCCCAGCATCAGCATGTGCCGGGTGCGGTCGATGTCGGGGATCGGGAACAGCGCCAGGTCGCCGAACATCTCGATCGAGCTCAGGTGCTGGGGCAGCTGGTCGGTGGACGTGGCGGACGAGTTGTTGCTGGTGCCCAGCACGTAGCGCAGGCCGAAGAACGACAGCACCGACCACGTGTGCGCGCCGGGGTTGCCCAGGTAGGTGGCCACCGCGTCACGGCCGTGCGCGTCGCGCACCTTGCGCAGGCCCTCGGCGGCGAAGTCCAGCGCCTCGTCCCACTCCATCTCCTCCCAGCCGTCACCGGCGCGGCGCACCGGCTTGGTCAGGCGGTCGGGATCCTCGTAGAGGTCGGCCAGCGCGGCCGCCTTGGGGCAGATGTACCCGCGCGAGAACTCGTCCTCGGGGTCGCCCGTGATGCGGAGCACCTTCGCGCCGTCGACCTCCACGTTGATCCCGCAGTGCGCCTCGCACAGGTTGCACTGGCGGTGGACGGTGGCGGTGGCCATCGGGCCGATTGTCGCACGGGGCGGGCGGCTCAGGTGCCGGGGCGCCGCCGGCGCTGTGGCCGCGCGATCGCGTAGCTGCCGTCGCGCTTGCGCACGTAGCGGCGAACCACGTTGCCGGGCAGGTACACCTCGACGGACCTGACCTCGGCGTCGCCCAGCTTCCGCGCCGTGCGGGCGATGGCCTCGTCGGCCGCTCCGGCGGCCGGGCCGCCGGGCAGGTGCAGGGCCAGGATGCCGCCCCTGCGGACCCCCGGCAGGTCGGCGTCGAACTGCGTCGGCCGACCGGCGCGGCCGACCACCTTGCCCTCGATGGCGCGGGCGATCTGGTCGCTGCTCGGAGGCGCGGCGTGGCCGATGCCGCGGCCCTGGTAGCCGCGCCCGGACCCGGTCACGGTGGTCACCTCGACCCGGGTCTGGCGGCCGAAGCGGCCGGTGACCACGAAGTCGGGGGTGCGCCCGTGCGTGCTGCTCGGGACCGGGGTGATCCTGCTCACGCCGCGCCGGCGGGCCAGGTCGGTCAGCGTGCGCAGCTCGGACGCGTGCCCGCGCGTGTGGGTGGGAAGGAAGCGGCCGGGGATCTTCGCGTTGGCACGGGTCCCGGACGACGTGCGGCGGAATATGTCCGCCAGCGCCCTGCGCGACTCGGCCGAGTCGTCCAGGCGGCCGCCCAGACGTGGGTCGGCGATGAAGTCGTCGGCCAGCCGGGCCGGGTCGGTGCGCTCCAGCGCCCGGATCGCGTCGATGGCGTTGTCAGCGTCGTGCGCCCCGTCCAGGGCCTTGGCCCCCTTGCGGCCCAGCTTGATGGCCTTGAACAGGTCGCCGCCCACGGGGATCGCGCCGATGCCGGAGGACAGCGCCTCCTCGCCGTTGCCCTCGGCGGCGTACCAGAAGGCGTTGCCCACGTCGAAGAACGGTCCCGCGGGGCCGGCGAAGCCGCCCGCGTCCAGGGCCAGGTGCCCTTCGGCGTTCTGGCTCTCGCGCTCCTCCTGCTCGGCCTGGTCCGCGAGCTCGCGCCGGCGCTCCTCCTCCATCCGGGCGGCCTCGTCG
>Ga0190275_10001133_pt1 | contig 20416 bp, 16 predicted proteins | sample Popmic550T_FD_133745 | JGI IMG/M metagenome (GOLD analysis project Ga0190275, IMG submission 133745) | Populus adjacent soil microbial communities from riparian zone of Yellowstone River, Montana, USA - 550 T | ecosystem: Environmental > Terrestrial > Soil > Riparian zone > Trees stand | place...
AGAGAGAGAGAGAGAGAGAGAGAGAGAGAGAGAGAGAGAGAGAGAGAGAGAGCGTCTCAGACGGCGTCGTCCAGGTCGGGGTAGGTCATGATCGTGGCCGGGTTGCTGTTAACCAGGAGCACGCCGTACCCCTCTTCGCGCAGCGCGCGCACGGCCTTCGTCCCCGAGTAGTCGAACTCGGCGCCCTCCCGACTAAACGATGTGCCCGCTGCCGAGGATGAGGCTGCCCTGCGAAGTCGGCCCACCTGGGCACTGGCTTCGCTAGCGTCAGGATGCGAAGGCGCGCGTTCGCACGAGCGCCGGCCCGCCCCTGAAGACTGGGCCGGCGCAGGCGTGACGCGGCAGGTACGGGAAGGAAAGATCACTCCTCTTGCGGCACACGTCGATCACACACGAGGGGCGACTTGCGTATTCGGCTTGGAAACTCAAATTGAACACCAGAACCTGCCTACGGTCCATCTTAACTTTCACCGATCCTGCTCATGGCTACTGAATTCACAAAGGAATCTCTCCCTGCTGCAGTTCAGAGTCTTTTTGAACTAAACCAGTACACGGTCGAGGGACCGCGAAAGGTGCATGGGGCTGAAGTCGATCTCATTGCGAGGTCAAAGTCAAATGTCTTTGCGCCGCCAATCTATATCGAAGTGACAGTTGAGTACGTGGATAATGATAAATATGGTAAGGACGTCGGAAAGCTTGCAATGGTCCGGGAAGATATAGAGCGAGACGCTCAGCTGTTAATCGTCTCCTCTAAGGGTTTCTCGCTGCCAGTCCGGGAACGAGCGAACAAAACCCGGATCCGTACATTAACCTATACCGAGCTATTTCGCAGCTTCGAGCGGTTCGAACCCTATGTAGAATTGTTCTTAGGCTCAGAGTCGCCACGGGCAAAGGAAATAATCTCTCTCGACACGATCTACGAGGAACCGTTCTTTGAGGATACGCTTGGCGCTCACAAAGCCACAGCATATCTGCATGACTGGCGGCTGTCCTCTGATCCGAAGCAGCGATGGCTTGTTGTACTTGGTGAATATGGAACCGGAAAAACTGCTTTGACACGCATTTTGCAGTATCGATGGCTGCGCGAGTATGTGCATGATTCCAGTAAACCGATTCCGTTTCGCATTGAATTGCGTGATTTCACCCGCCAGTTCGATGCCCGAGGACTTGTTCATCACTTTCTTGACAGCAATCGCCTACCGCATCTACCACTTGATTTCGTTATGTCCCTGATCCGAACAGGACGTGTGGTATTGATCTTGGATGGATATGACGAAATGGCTCAGTATCTCCACGCCCGAGAACGACGCACCTGCTTAGAAGCGCTCGCCGAACTTTCGGCTGATGGGGCTCGAGGCATCCTTACGAGTCGCCCTAATTATTTTACTGAAGGGGAGGAGTTGCAGGTATTCGAGACTCTCTACACGCGATTACAGCAAAGTAAGTACTACCTCGGTGCGTCTGAGCGTGCCCGCATTGAGCAGGAACGTCGTGTTGATCAGTTGCTGGAGCAGTTCATTGAACGATTTGAACGGACGTTAAGGGATCTCACACCTGAACAAACCGAAGCTTTGGTTGATCGCGCGTTAGCCCACGACGAGCCCGGGCGTGTGGCAGTGCGGACAATTCTTTCGCGGATATTTCGTACCGGAGATGAGGGGGCGAGTGTTTCGCTTTCAGGCAAGCCTGTCATAGTAACATATCTGTTGCAGGTAGTGGAGGAATTGACCCAAGGAGAAGGAGAAGGACAGGGAGAAGCAGAACGTTTCGCGGACGAGGAGTTAAATGAATGGCAAGTGTACAAATTGATTGTAGACCTACTCATGTTGCGAGATTTGTTCCAGCGCTCGAGCATGATAGCACCGGATGAGCGTCGCAATTTCTTACACCTGCTGAGTGTCTTTCTTTCGCAAAAAGATAACCCCGTTGTTGGCGAAAACGAGTTCAAGGATCTAATCGCAAAGGTATTCTCCGCTCAACTCCGGCGACTTGAGAATCGCCCCGAAGAACTGGAGCGGTTATTTGCCGATTTGCGTAGTTCGGCAACACTGACGCGGGCAGAAGATCCCTCCCGATCTGGATGGCGTTTCTCTCACAACTCACTTCGTGAGTTCCTGCTTGCTGAGCACTTGCTCCTAAGTTTCAGGAACGGGACATTTATTGATGACTCTGTTCCTATTACTGACACGATGCGGATATTTGCGGCTGCATCAGGTCATGAAGAGGTTGCCGAGTTTGGGCGGAAACTAGCAGCCTATTGGGGGCAGCGGAGTTCACATCCTGGGATTGGGCGCTTGCTGACGTTGCTGTGGGATGGATTGTGCCCGCCAGGAGGTTCTGAGACTCGTGGTACTTGTCTTACAAACATTACGGGTCGGCCTGCGGCATTGAACCGCCTCGTACTTAGTCGCCTCACGTTGTCTTCGCTCTCCGAGCCGAGTGATCTTGGTGGGGCGAACTGCGCCGACTCGGAGCTATACCAACTCGATTTCTCGGGCGCCTTGCTTCAAGGAGCTGATTTTTCTCGAAGTGTTCTGGAAGAAGTCAAATTTGTTGGCGCAGATTTGTCCGGTGCTTCAATGGCACAGGTGTTCGCAATCGATATCGACATCTCCGATGCGATACTGATCGGCGCTGATTTCCGAAGGGTGAAAGCCGCGGATATCTCAGTCATCGGTAATCATCCGAGTGGAGACGCCACTCGCCGCAGGTTCGAGGGCATTGATGCTCTTGGGTATATCCGCCGCTGGGGAGCTCTAGTTGATCGTATCCCGATTGAGGCCGTGCTACGCCACCACCCCAGCTATGAGATCGTTAACAAAGTCTTGGACCGGCTCGCAGAACAGAGTGTGCACCAGCGTCGTGGAATTGAGCAACGCGGGGCCGCAGCGAAGGACGTTCCATTTGCGCGTGCACTGGTGGACCAGCTATTGAGGGCAACTCTTCTCAGCAATCCGCGCGGAAACGCAGAGTTTCTCGAGACAACGGAAGCTGGACGTGGCGCGTTTAAACGATTCGTCGAAACTGGACAACTGCCAGAGCCAGTGATCAATTTGTTGCGCCGAGATGATGAGGAAACGTGGTCTGTATAGAAGGTCGATTCACAGTGAATGACACGAGTAAGGGGGCTGCAACATCGCTTACCAAGCGCGGTTTTGTGGTCGCTACGATGCACGCCTCAACCGTCGCACCACTCTCGCGCGCCGCGGCGTACGCAGTGAGGCACACCAACTCGCCTGCCGGATCGCGCACCTCCCAGCCAGCGGGTGTTTCTCCGCTTGGCGACAGTGTGGGCCGCCTGCCGCTAGGCGGCGGGATCGTGGGTGGCGGTGGTCTGGTCAGCGCGCATCGAGCCTGCCGGCTGCGCAACGGGAGGGTTCCGGTGTCGGCCCGTCGTAACACCTGCCGAGCATGAAAACCCCTCCGCGAGCAGTTGCAAAGCTGCGTGCCGAAGGTTGGGAGCCCACGTGAATACGCGAGGATAATGTAATGATGACGACAGCTACAATGAGATGAGGACCGTGAGTGCGAGGAAGGCACTTATGTATTTTGGTCACAGCATCATCGCGGAGACGTACGCTATCGTTCCCCTTGGGCACTTGGCTGAAATAACCAAGCGCGACTGGATGAAAGCGTAAAGAGACATTGAATACAGCAGTCCCCACTAAGCGGGCCCTGTCTAGGTCTCGAGCTCCTGGGAAAGGAGGCAAGCCAACCGAGATCCCCGACGCCGCGGCGCGGCGGGCGCGGCTGGGGCACGTCTACTGGATCGGGGGCGGGAGCGGGGCCGGGAAGTCAACCATCGCTCGGCGCGTGGCGGAGCGGCACGGGCTGCGGCTCTACGCTACCGACGACGTGATGTCGGATCATGCGCGTCGCAGCACGCCCGATGAGTGCCCGCTACTGGCCGCGTTCGCCGCCATGGACATGGACGAGCGATGGCTGAACCGGTCTCCGCAGACGATGCTGGAGACCTTCCACTGGTTCCGGGGCGAGGGCTTTCACTTCATCATCGAAGACCTCCTGCGCCTTCCGACGCGGCCTGGCGTGATCGTGGAGGGCTTCCGGCTGCTGCCGCGGCTGGTGAAGCCGCTCCTCGCCGATCCCGGCCACGCCGTCTGGCTCCTGCCCACGCCCGAGTTCCGCCGCGCCGCGTTCGAGAGCCGGGGCACGCTGTGGGAGATCTCACGGAAGACCAGCGACCCGGAGCGGGCGCTGGCCAACCTGCTCGAGCGCGACCGGATGTTCACCGAACACCTGCGCCAGGAGGCGAGAGATCTCGCCCTGCGGGTGATCGCGGTCGACACCACGCTGGCCGAAACCGAGTTGGCTGAGCAGGTGACGGAGGCGTTAGGACTCTGAGTTCAGGCGCACCGGCGGACTCTCTCCAGAGGCTTCGGAGAACCTGAACGATCGACGTCGGAACGCCACCGAACGGCGGGCGTGCGGATCGCGCGCCCGCCGTGTACTTTGTTTGCCGCCCCTCCAACCCGTCACCCGCCCCCGCCCGGCGCGGCCGAAAGCCAAAGCCCCGCGCGCTGGATCTGCGCATCACGATCGCTGAGATCGAGCCGCCGGTCTGGCGTCTGGTCCGCGTGCCCGACGCGTATACCCTGCACCAGCTGCACCGCGTGATCCAGCTCGTGTTCGGCTGGCTGGACTACCACCTGTACGCGTTCGCGGTCGGCGGCCGCCGCTTCGAGGAACCGCTGGAAGAGGCGGAAGGCGAGGATTCCACCGCCGTCCGGCTGCGTGACCTGCCGCTGGGCACCGGCGCAGCGTTTACGTACACCTACGACTTCGGAGATCATTGGGTGCACGAGATCGTCGTGGAAGAGCCGTACATCTCCACGCCGATCGACGAGGACGAAGACCCGTTGCCGGTGCTCCATGGCGGAGAGCGCGCGGGACCACGCGAAGACTGCGGCGGGCCCGATGGACATCGCGAGATGTGCGAGGCGCTGCGCGATCCCGATCACCCGGACCACGGCACGTACCGGCTGTGGGCGGACGTCTACGATCCCGAGCGGTTCGACGCGTGGATGGCGCGCAACAACCTCACCCTGGCCGCGGCGTGGGGCGCGATCTGACATGGCGAAGCATGGCCAGAAGAGCCTCTCGCGCGAGAAGCGGCTGAAGTCCGCGAAGAGGTGGCTCGCGTCCTACCGCGGCAAGAACGTGGTGCGCGGCTACAGGAAGTGGTTCGGCGTGAGCGACGTCTGCGCCGTCCTGGAGCTGCGGATGCTGGGCGTCGACATCCCCGACGCACGCCTGGAGCAGGCGCGCCGGCATGAGCGCGCAGGTTGTCCACCACCAGCCGTAACTTTTCCATCGCGTCCTCCTGGGGCCAGAAACGGGAAAGAACTTGCAAAAACAGACGTAAACAACGTAGTCGTCACCCGACGGTGAAACAACGATCCCGTCCTCGCTCCCGTCCCGAGCGCCGGCCGCGGCCGCGGCATCGGGCAGGATCGCTCGACAGCCCCGCCACACCGGGAGGTCGCTGTGCGCAAGCATCAGCCGGTATCCCAGTAGATTCCCCCGCCCGCGGCCGCATCGCTCCGGACGCCGACCGTTCGGGCGCTGCCGTTCACTGCGGGCACTTTCATCCCGCGCCACGGGTCGCTAGACTATCCCGATCCAGCGACCCATCGACCGTCCTCAACCATCCAACCCCGCTGTTCCCCGCGTGACCGAGTACCGCCCCGACAACCCGCTGATCGTGCAGGGCGACCAGACCGTGCTGGCCGAGGTCGGCAGCCCGCGCTTCGCCGAGGCGCGCGACCGCATCGCGCCGTTCGCGGAGCTGGTGAAGAGCCCCGAGCACGTCCACACCTACCGCATCTCCCCGCTCTCCGTCTGGAACGCCTGCGCGGCGGGCTCCGGGCCCGACGAGATCCTGTCCGCGCTCCACGAGTTCTCGAAGTATCCCGTCCCCAGCGTCGTGGAGACCTCGATCCGCGACGCCGCCACGCGCTACGGGCGGCTGCGGATGGCGCGCGGCGCGGACGGGCTGGTGCTGGAGGCCGACGAGCCGGAGCTGGCGGAGCTCGTCGGCCGCGTCCGCGGGGTGGCGCCGCACCTGGGCGACCGCGTCTCGGCGACCGCCTTCCGCGTTCCGGCGGCCGAGCGCGGGCGGCTGAAGCAGGCGCTGGTGAAGGCCGGCTGGCCCGCCGAGGACCTCGCCGGCTACACGGCGGGCGAGCCGCTCCCCATCTCCCTCCGCGAGACGACGCGGGCGGGGGAGGCGTTCGCCCTGCGCGCGTACCAGGCGAGCGCGGCAAGCGCCTTCCACGCGGGCGGGAGCGAGCGCGGCGGGAGCGGCGTGGTGGTGCTCCCCTGCGGCGCGGGGAAGACGGTGGTGGGGATGGAGTGCATGGCGCGCGTGGGCAGCTCCACGCTGGTGCTGACCACCAGCGTCACCGCCGTGCGCCAGTGGATCCGCGAGCTGCTGGACCGGACCACGCTGCACGAAGACCAGGTGGGCGAGTACAGCGGGCAGGCGAAGGAGATCCGGCCCGTGACCGTGGCCACCTACCAGGTCCTCACGCATCGCGAAAATGCCGACGCGCCCTTCCGGCACCTGGAGCTGTTCGACCGGCGCGACTGGGGGCTGATCGTCTACGACGAGGTGCACCTCCTTCCCGCCCCCGTCTTCCAGGTAACCGCCGGGCTGCAGGCGCGCCGCCGCCTGGGGCTCACCGCCACGCTGGTGCGCGAGGACGGGCGCGAGGACGACGTCTTCGCCCTGATCGGCCCCAAGAAGGCCGACGTGCCGTGGAAGGAGCTGGAGGGGCAGGGCTGGATCGCGAAGGCGGAGTGCACCGAGGTGCGCGTCCCCCTGCCCAGGCAGCTGCGGATGCCGTACGCCACCGCCGAGCCCCGGCAGCAGTTCCGCATCGCCAGCGAGAACCCCGACAAGCTGCCGGTGATCCGCCGCATCCTGGCCCACCACCCCGGCGAGCCGGCGCTGGTGATCGGGATGTACGTGGAGCAGATCCAGTGGATCGCAAACCAACTCGGCGTGCCCGTGCTCACCGGCAGCACGGGGCAGCGCAAGCGCGACGCGCTCTACCGCGACTTCCGCGAGGGGCGCCTCCCCGTGCTGGCGGTGAGCAAGGTGGCGAACTTCGCGGTGGACCTTCCCGACGCGGCGGTGGCCGTGCAGGTCTCGGGCACCTTCGGCTCGCGGCAGGAAGAGGCCCAGCGGCTGGGGCGCATCCTCCGCCCCAAGGCGGGCGCCAACCAGGCGCACTTCTACACGCTGGTGAGCCGCGACACCGAGGAGCAGGAGTACGCGATGAAGCGCCAGCTCTTCCTGTGCGAGCAGGGCTATGCATACCGGATCGCGGATGCGCGGGAGATTTGAGTGCCAGCGCCTGGTGCCCAGTGCCCGGTGCTGAGTTTGGGAGTCGAGTGATTCCGGGGGCGAGATGAGGCTGGCGGAGGTGGACTGGGACGAGGTGCTCGCCGCGCTGCCGCGCTGGGAGGCGCTGTCGCCCGGCGCGCGGAAGGCGTTCGTGGTCATCAAGCCCGGCGGCGCGGCCGACCTGGCGCCGCTCCGTTCGGCCCGGGACGAGCTCGTGGCCGCGGGCTTCGTGACGCCGCCGGGGCCCAAGGGGCGCCTCTACGCCCACGCCCCGGAGCTGCGGCCGCTCCTGGTGGCGCTCCGGGCGATGGACCGGCTGCGGCCGCTGGATGGGCCGGGCGGCGCGCTCTCCGACACGTACGTGCAGGACCAGATGAACGTCGAAGAGGCCGTCACGCTCATGGGGCGTTCCAATTCGCCCTACTACGGGGTGGACCGGGGGATGGTGGCGGCGACGGTCTCGTCGGTGGACTGGCTCAACGGGTTCCTCGCCGTTGCCCCTGGCACGCCGCTGCTGGAGTGGGAGCGGGCGCACCTGCCTTACACGCAGCAGCCGCGCGTTGTATCGCCCGCGGCGGGAGACGCGCTGCGGCGGCTCCTGCATGCCCTCGCCGAACACCCGCGCGGCGTGCCGCTCCGCTCCTTCCACGCGCTCCTTCCCGACGTGGAACCGAGGCTCCGCCTGACCGCGTTGCGGGCGGGGCTGCGCTACCTCCTGCTCTTCGTCTCGCTTCGGCACGACGACGATCCGGAGGCGGTGGTGGGGCTTCTCCCCAGCATCATCCGCCGGCTGGGACCGCCTCCTCCGCCGCCCGCACCGGTACCGGTGGCCGAAATCTTCGAGGCGCCGTTCCGGATCTCCGACATGACCACCGTGCTGGTGGAGGCGGCGGCGGAGCCGATCCCCGTGCGCGGCAGCGACGGGAGCCTGTACGTCCGCGCGCAGCGGGCGCTGGCGGCGCGGCTCGTGCGCGCGCCCGCGTGGACCGCGGCGCTCCTGTTCGACGTGAAGACCGACGAGGATGGCGAGGACGACGCGCTGGCGGCCGAGCAGGAGCTGGAGATGCGCATCGGGATGGCGCTGGAGGTGCTCACGGCGCTCGGCCTGGCGACGATCGCCAGCGAGCGGGAGAGATGGCGGCTCTCCGCCACGAAGGCCGGACGCGCCTGGCTCGCACTCTCCGAGGGGGAGCGGCTGAAGCGCGTGCTGGACGCGTACCGCGCCTCGCCCCAGCGGACGCCGGCCGGATGGAGCACCTCGCGGGCGACGATCGACTTCCTGGCCGTGCACCTGCCGTTCTCGATGCAGGAAAAGAAGCCGGACCTGCGCGCCGCGCTCACCGCGGCGTTCCTCTCCGTCCCCGCCGGCGGGTTGGTCGCCGCGGATGCGTTCGCGCGCCACCACGCCGAGCTCCACAACCCGTTCCTGGGCCCCGATGCGGCGTACCTCCGCACCCGCGGCGGCGGCTACTACGGAACGCCCCGCACGCGCGAGGGATGGGAGACGATATGGGCGGGGATGCTGCTGGCGTTCCTGCGGCTGCGCCTGGCGCCGCTGGGCGGCGCGCGCCTCGGGCGCACGGAGGACGGCGCCGTCGCGTTCGCCATGTCCGACGCGGGGCGCTACCTCCTGGGCGGCTCGGACGAGTTCCGCCTCGCCGCGGAGGCGGGTGGCGAGCTGGTGGTGCAGCCCGACTTCGAGATCGTCTTCCTCTCCGCCGCGCCGCGGATCGAGGCGGAGCTCGCGCGGCTGGCGGAGCGCACGGGCACGGGGCACGTGGGCGCGCTCTTCCGCATCACCCGCGCGTCGGTGCTGCGCGCCGCCGAGACCGGCATCACCGCCGAGAAGATGCTGAAGACGCTGGGCGAGGTGTCGCGCGCGCCGGTGCCGGCGAACGTGGCGCGGCAGGTAAAGGACTGGTTCGGCGGCACGCGCCGCGTCCGCATCCGCCCCGCCGTGCTGGTTGAGTGCCCCGACTCCGAGACGGCGGCGCGGGTCACCGCGCTCGGCGGGCCTCAGGTGTCCGCGGTCACGCGCACCCTCCTGCGCCTGGACGGCGACGAGAAGAGCGTGGGCGCGCTGGTCAAGAAGCTGCGGGCCAAGGGCATCTTCGTGCAGAACTGACCCGTCCCCGCCCGCATCGCACCGTCTCCACCCCACTCGGCGGGCGAGGACTCGACGCACGTGGCCGGCCCAGATGGGGATCATGATCGCGGCCGGTGCTGCTGACCGGCCGCGCGGACGGCGTGCGTCGCGAGTATTCCACGGTGGAGAAACCGGACCGGGGTTGGCCGCGTACGTGGGGGAACGCTGCAAGGCCGTCCCTTCCCGCGAGCTCTTCCCCGAACCCCCCAGGACATGATGCCGAAGCTGACCGTGCTGCTGCTTGCCACCCTGGCCGCCTGTTCCACGATGCCGCCGGGCACCGCGTCGCCTCCGCCGGCCATGCCTCCGGCGCCGGCCGGATTCGGCCCCGGCGTGTACAGCGTCACGCTGGCGGACTCGGACCTCCCCCTTTCGGCCCCCACGGGGATGCGCACCGGAATGGTGGGAACGTGGGAGATGACGGTCGATGGACCCGGCCGCGCCCTGGTCCGCTTCAACGGACAACAGGTGGTCGACATGCCGTTCCAGATGCAGGGGAGCCAGGTCACGTTCTCGGAAGGCACCGGGCAGTACGCCTGCCAGGGCCCCGGCCGCTACACCTGGGAGGCGACCGCCGCCGGCCTGCGCTTCACCCGCGTGGAGGATTCCTGCAACGGCCGCGCGGTCGCCCTCACCTCCCGCGCCTGGACGAAGCGGCCGTAGCCCGTTGGCGCCGAGGCCTTCCCGCGGCTCTTCGTAGAACACCGACCGACGTTGGCTGAGCCCGATCGTGACCGTCGGGCTCAGCCAGGAGGCGGGCGCAGACGCCGAGCATCCGCCCCTCATCCACTCCACCACGTTCCCCTTTCCATCGACCTCCTTGCGCAGGTCCCCGCTGGAAGGCATGCATACGGCGGGGTTACGGCATTCACGCCCGCACGAGGGATGCTTCCGTGGCGAACGTCGACCAGACCATGATGAAGGTGCAGCGGATCCTGACGGGGCCGATGGGGCTTCGCGTCTCGCTCCAGGGCAACACGATGAACATCACGTTCACCGACGTGAGCACCCGGGTGAGCGTGACCGTGCAGGACTGGGGCGTCGACAAGAACGGCGATCCGCAGACGCTGGTCCGGCTCTCGTCCCCGGTCCTCTGGGAGGTCCCTCCGTCGCCGGGCCTGTACGAGTGGATCGCGAGGGAGGGCGGCAACTACTTCTTCGGGCACATCTCCGCGCACGACGACAACGACGCGCCGGGCAAGCTGTTCCTGGTGATGTCGCACACGCTGCTGGGCGACTACCTCGACGAGGAGGAGCTGTCCTCGGCGATGTGGGGCGTTCTCTCGACGGCCGACAAGCTGGACGACGAGCTCAAGGGGAAGTTCGGCGGCAAGCGCCTGGCCGACTTCGCCTGAGGTGCGGCGATGATCCGCACGGTGATCCACGACGCGGCGCTGTCGGCGGCCAAGGCGTACTCGCACGCCACGGTGGAGCCGCGCCACGTTCTGTACGCCCTGGCCAGGCACTTCCGCCAGCGCCCCGAATGCGAGGCGTGCTTCGCGCCCGCGAAGCGCGCGCTGGAACCCGCGGGAAGCGCGTACGGGACGCCGACCGTGAGCGACGCCGCCACCACGCTCCTCGACACGCTCAAGTCCGACGATGCCGGGATCGCCGCGCTCCACCAGGCGTTCCAGGCGACGGGCGACCCCTCGGGCGGCGGCGTCGCGGGGCAGGCGCCGCAGACGGCCGAGGAGGAGGCCGTCCGGGCGGGCGTCGCCGCCGCCCCCGCGACGGGGACGGAGACGATCGCCGACATCCTGGCCGAACTCGACACACTGGTGGGGCTCGGGCCGGTCAAGACGCAGGTCCGCAAGATCATCGCGGTGGTGCAGGCGAACGAGCAGCGGGAGAAAGCGGGGCTGAAGCCGGTGAGGCCCGGCCTGCACCTGGTGTTCACCGGCCCGCCGGGAACCGGCAAGACGACCGTCGCGCGCATCGTGGCCCGGCTCTACGCCGCGGCCGGGGCGCTTCCCGGCGCGAAGTTCACGGAGGCCAGCCGCTCGGACCTGGTGGCCGGGTACGTCGGCCAGACCGCGATCAAGGTGCGCGAGGTGATCGACCGCACGAAGCCCGGCGTGCTCTTCATCGACGAGGCGTACGCCCTGACCCCGAGGGGCGACGTCGACTTCGGCCACGAGGCGATCTCCACGCTGGTGAAGGCGATGGAGGACCACCGCGACGAGCTCGCGGTGATCGTCGCCGGCTACGAGGAGCAGATGACTGACTTCATCGGCTCCAATCCCGGCCTCCGCAGCCGCTTCAAGACCTACATCGCCTTCCCGAACTACTCGGCGGCGGAGCTCACCGAGATCTTCGAGCGCATGGCGGCCGACGTGGGGATCGGCCTGGGCGAGGGCACGTGCGCGACGGCGGAGCGGGTCTTCGCCCGCGCCGCCGGTAAGCAGGATTTCGGCAACGCCCGGTTCGCGCGCTCGCTCTTCGAGCAGGCATACGGCAGGATGGCCGCGCGCGCCGCCGCCGACGGCGCCGTCACCGTCGACGAGCTGACGGACCTCCTCGCCGGGGACATCGACGACGATCTCTCGATGCTCGCCCCGGAGACTCGCCGGGTCGGCTTCTGAGATCCTGCGGATAATCGAAAACCCGTAGCGGAAGCCCAAGCCTCGGCTCCCTCTACGGGTTTCGATGTTGCAGCCGGCAACGGGACCGACGCGCATCGCGCCGGCATCGCCACCGTCCGACCAGCGCGAGACAACTTTGTCTCACGATGCGGGACAATTCTGCTCCACCTCGACTTCGCGGCGGACACGCCGATCCTTCCCCGATCCGATAACGACTTCCATCACAAGCAGTTAGATCGACAGAGGCACTACCCCGCGTCGAGGCGCAATAGATGCGCCCTCGTCCGCGGATGTGTTCGATGCCGCGGAGTCCTCGCGCCCGTACCGGATCTCTCCCGGCCGAATCCACCCGGTCCGGCTGGTCCCCTCAACCTGCGGCGTCTGTCGGCGAGCGAGCCGTAGCCGCTGCTCCGAAAGTCGCCGCGCACGGCCGACGGCGCTTCTCGGTTCTCCGCATCAAACCGCCAGAGACACCGCGATTCTGCCGTCCCGCGCCGCGCCGGGTCTCGCCCCTCGAGAGGACAGGATGAACATACGAGCCTGGAAGGTCCTGCTGTCGGCCGGCGTGATCGCCGCCGCCGCGGCGCCTGCGGCGGGCGCCATCGCCCGCGAGCGCCCGCCGCCGCCCGCCGCGCACCATTCCGCGCGAGAGAACCCGGCCACGCACAACATGATGCTGGTGGGCGAGAACACCGCGTACCTGTCGCACCTGCCGATGTTCGAGGCGCTCGACGACGCTGGCACTGCGTACCACACGCCGCATCGCTTCCAGGTGATCCTGGAGGTGACGTTCAGCAAGAACGGGCGGGACGTGACCCGGCGCTACCTGGACGATCGCAAGCGTCACCCGGCCGAGAAGATGTACACGCTGAACCCGGCGGACTTCGTCCTTCCCGACCTGTTCCCTGCCGGCTCGCGGGCGGGGCTGGACCGTTTCGCGGCGAACAAGGTCTTCCGCGGCCACCTGGAGCGCGGCGGGCAGCCCATCCCCGCGCTGGACGGCGTGCAGGTGAACGTCCGGCGCGTGATCCGCTCGGCCACCTTCGACCCCGCCGTGCAACAGCCGCAGCGGCTCAGCTACATCCTTTTCGGGAAGACGGGGGAGCTGTTCCTGGCCCACGCCATCTCGCGCCCGCCCGACTTCGACCAGATCCTCTCGGTGCACGTGGACGGACACACGTTCACGGACGACGAGCTCGCCCGAGGCGTGGAGATCACCTTCCCGTCCCTGGCGAACACGTCCACCCAGCGCATCCGGCAGGACGCGACGGGCGAGGGAGAGGCCCGCGTCGCCGGCGCGCAGCAGGCGACCAACGTGCGGATCCACGCGGCCCGCGAGCTCTACTTCGAGGAAGGCGAGCTGCACATGCCGGCCACGTTCGACAACACGGCCGAGGAGACGCAGGCCGAGTTCTAATACCAGGTCGGGAGATTGACCGTGCATTCCTCACCGACCTCGCAATCGTGAGAACCGGTATAACGGCGGCGGTTCTGGCTGCGTCCGAACCGTACGCCGGCCCCGTTCGCACGAGCGCCGGCCCGGCCCCCCGAGGGGCTGGGCCGGCGCATTCGTGCTCACACCCGTGAGCACGCACCGGGAAGGTGCGGCGGACGGAGCGGCTACCGGTACGCGGCGGCGATGCGCTCCAGGCCGGCGTCGATCTCCGCGCGCGGAACCCAGCGGCCGCGCGCCATCACCCCGTCGATGCGCGAGACGTTCGCCACGTCGGCCAGCGGGTTCGCCCGCAGCAGCACGAGGTCCGCGCGCTGGCCCGGCGCCACCGTGCCGAAGCGGTCCTGCGCGCGGAAGTACTCGCCCACGCTACGCGTGCCCGACGCCAGGATCGCGAACGGGCTCATCCCCGCCGCGCGCATGTGCCCCAGCTCGCGGTGCAGCGAGAAGCCGGGGACGCTGAACTGCTGCGGCGCGTCGGTGCCCATCAGGATGCGGGCGCCGCCGCGGTGCAGCGCGCCGAGGACGCGCACGCGGTTGTCCACCACGTTGCGGCTCGCGACGGCGTTGAACTGCGGGCTGGCCATGCGCTGGCGGAAGGCGTTCGTCCACGCGTCCACCTGCTGCCGCGGCACGTAGCGCAGCTCGGGATAGGCGCGCAGCGCATCCAGGTCGGCCGTGCCGTAGAGCACCTCCCAGAGCGCCATCGTGGGCACCACCCACGCGCCCGCCGCGCGCGTCCGGCGCACGGCGTCCGCCAGCCGCGCGCTGTCCACCGGCCCCGCCTCGCCGTTCAGCGCCTCCACGTAGCCGTCCAGGTGATCGAACGTCTCCTGGCCCGAGTCGATCGCGTGCATCAGCCCCACCGCTTCCGGCACGTGGCCGCCGAAGCGGATGCCCACCTCGCGCGCGGTGCGAGCCATCGCGTCGTACTCGGGGCGCGTGAGGCCGGGGTGCACCTTCAGCAGGTCCCACCCCTCCGCCTTCTGCGCGCGCACCATCGCCGCCGCCTGCTCGGGCGAGGTCACCGACTGGCCGTTGAAGCTGGGCCCGGCCAGGTACAGCGTGGGCGAGAGCACCTCGCCGCTCGCCGCGCGCCGGCGCAGCTCGAGCTGGCCGGGCGCTCCCAGCATCCCGCGCACGGTGGTGATCCCGTTGGCGAGGTAGAGGAAGAGCACGCGCTCGGTGTACTCCGGCGGCGCGTTGGGCGGGGGAACGTGGCCGTGCATCTCCGCCAGCCCCGGCATCAGGTACTTGCCGCGCCCGTCCACGCGCCGCGCCCCCTCCGGCACCCGCACCGACGCCGCGGGCCCCACCTGCACGATCCGGTCGCCGCGCACCACCACGGTCTGGTTCCCCAGCACGCGCTCGGTGTCCATCGGCACCACGGAGACGCCCACGAATGCAGTGATGGTCGTGTCGGAAACGGGCTGGGGCGGCGCGCACGACGCGAGCGCGACCGCGAGCGCGGGGACCAGTGGGCAGGGCATGGCGGGTCCACTCCCGGTGCGAGAGACGGTGGAGGAGAATGGCGAGAGATTGGTGTACGCGCGGGGCCGCGGGGCTGTTCCCGCGGCCCCGCACCTCAACACACTCGTTGGACGTGATCCACGTGAAGTGCCCCGCGCCGGGGCCGCGGGCGCTCCACCGCCTGGCGGTACTATTGCTTATCGTACAGGATGGCGGACTCCCCGAGACAGAGACACGCGAGATGATTTACCAGGCGACGGAAGATACGGCTGGTTCCTTCCCCCTCCGCGAGGCGTTCGTGGACTGCCGCGGGGAAACTCGCGAATTCCTCATCGACTTCACCCGCAGCGACGATCACCGATCCCTTCGCGCGGTAGAGATGTCCGACGCCCACGGCCGCTACGAGTTCACCGCGATGTCGGAGGCCGACCCTTATCTGGCGCTGTATCGGTTGCGAGGGACGATCCGGCGCGAGTTGGCCACGCGATACCTGCAGTCGAACGGCGGTCGACTGGCGCTGTCGCATGATGAGCTGAAAGGCAGGATCGGTTACGGCGGCCTCGCGATCGATGGGAAGTTCGTGAGCTTCGCCGATCTGGTGGAGCTGATCCAGACGTACGAAGGATTCAACATCTCGCTCCAGATCCACGACGCCATCGGCGTCTGAGTCCCGTTACGTGAGCCAGAATGGTTTCCAGCCGAAGAAAAGACCCCGGCCCGAGTGGACCGTCCGGCGGGACTTGACAGTCCGCTCGGGAACCGCTATCATTCGTGCACGGAGAAAAGTTCAGCCTTTGGGACCTGGACAGCCTGCTGTCCGGTCCCTTTTCTGTTTTTCTCCTGCGGCGCGGGGCGCATCCCCCGCGGGAGCACAGACGGTCGGGTGAGTACGGAAATACCGCACCTTCGGCAGTCGGTCATCAACACTGGAGTAATCGGTATGCGTACCACCGGAACCGTGAAGTGGTTCAACGACAGCAAGGGCTTTGGGTTCATCACGCCCGAGGACGGCGGCAAGGACCTCTTCGTCCACCACAGCGCCATCCAGGGCAGCGGCTTCAAGTCGCTCGCCGAGGGTGACAAGGTGGAGTTCGATGCCGTGCAGGGCGCCAAGGGCCCCGCGGCCGAGAACGTCACCCGCGTCGGCTGAGCCGGCACCGCGGCCAACGCCGCGGCGCCACGAGGGCCACTCCCGTTCGCGGGGGTGGCCCTTTTTGCGTCCGTACGCTTTGCCTGGGCCCGTCCACGGCTTAGAATTGTCTCGCAACCACTTCCCCCGTCACACTAAGCGCGTCCCTCCCTCGGCCGCGTCCCGCATTTCCCGATGAACGCTCCAGCACCGCAGACGCACGCGCCGCATCCGGCCGACGGCGGGGTCGTCGGGCCGAGCGACCGCGCGTTCGGGCTGACGTTCGCGGGCGTGCTCACGGTGGTCGGGCTGCTGCCGCTGGTGCGGGGCGGCGGGGTGCGGGCGTGGGCGCTGGCCGCGGCGGCGGTGTTCCTGGCGGCCGCCCTCGCGTGGCCGGCGGTGCTGACGCCGCTGAACCGCGTGTGGCTGCGCTTCGGGCTGCTGCTGCACCGCGTGATGAACCCGGTGATCCTGGGGATCGTCTTCTACTTCGTCATCACGCCGATGGGGCTGCTGATGCGCCTGGCGCGGAGCCGCCCGCTGAAGCTCGGCTTCGACCCCGCCGCGCGCAGCTACTGGATCCCGCGCGAGCCGCCCGGGCCGGAGCCGGAGACGATGAAGCGGCAGTTCTGATCGCGAGGAAGCTGGATCAGCGGCGCTTCGACGACTCGCGTCCGAGGGCGGGCGATAGATCCTTCGGCCTGCAAATGTCGCGGTAGACGAGAGTTGGGCGAGGTCGGCCTCAGGATGACAATCGGGACGAGGCGTGTCCCGGATCATCGTGACGACTCAGCACCCTGGCACGCCCTCATCACCAATCCACGAGAGCCCCCGATGTCCCTTCTCGCCGAGCTGTGGCAGTTCCTGCGGGTGCGGAAGAAGTTCTGGCTGGCGCCGATCATCGCGGTCCTGCTGATCGTGGGCGGGCTGCTGGTGCTGGTGCAGGGGTCAGCGCTGGCGCCGTTCATCTACGCGCTGTTCTAGGCGGGTGCGGGTTCTCGGCCTCTCCGCCTTCTACCACGACAGCGCGGCCGCCCTGGTGGTCGACGGGCAGATCGTCGCCGCCGCGCAGGAGGAGCGCTTCACCCGGCGCCGGCACGACGCGCGCTTTCCACGCAACGCCATCGCCTGTTGCCTGGCAGGGGCGGGCGTGTCGATGGGCGACGTGGACTTCGTGGCGTTCTACGACAAGCCGCTGCTCACCTTCGAGCGGCTGCTGGAGACGTACCTCTCCTTCGCGCCGCGCGGCTTCCGCTCGTTCCGCACGGCGATGCCGGTGTGGCTGCGCGAGAAGCTCTTCCAGAAGGAACTGCTGCGGAAGGAGCTGAAGACGCTCGCGCCCGAGGCGGACTGGGAAAGCCGGCTGCTCTTCACCGAGCACCACCTGAGCCACGCGGCCAGCGCCTTCTACCCAAGCCCTTTCGCCGACGCCGTGGTGCTCACCATGGACGGCGTGGGCGAGTGGGCCACCACCAGCGTGGGCCACGGCGCCGGCAACCGCCTCCAGATCGAGCGCGAGATCCACTTCCCGCACTCGCTGGGGCTGCTCTACTCGGCCTTCACGCAGTACACCGGCTTTCGCGTCAACTCGGGCGAATACAAGGTGATGGGGCTCGCGCCGTACGGCGAGCCGCGCTACGCCGGGCTGATCCTGGAGCACCTGCTCGACCTCAAGGACGACGGCTCGTTCCGGCTGGACCAGCGCCATTTCGGCTACTGCACGGGGCTGGAGATGACGAGCCCCGCGTTCCACGAGCTCTTCGGCGGGCCGCCGCGGAAGGCCGACGAGCCGCTGACGCAGCGGCACATGGACCTCGCCGCGTCGGTCCAGGCGGTGACGGAGGAAGCGGTGCTGCGGCTGACGCGCGCGGCCGCGGCCGGGAGCGGGTCGCGCAACCTGTGCCTGGCCGGCGGCGTGGCGCTGAACTGCGTGGCCAACGGCCGCGTGCTGCGCGACGGCCGCTTCGAGCGCATCTGGATCCAGCCCGCGGCGGGGGATGCGGGCGGCGCGGTGGGCGCGGCGCTGGCGGCGTACCACCGCTTCCTGGGCCACGAGCGCGAGCCGCCGGCGGTGCTCGACGGGATGCAGGGGAGCTACCTGGGCCCCGCGTTCCCCCAGGCCGAGATCGAGGCGCGCCTGGCCCGCGCCGGCGCGCGCTTCACGGTGCTGGAGCCCGGCGCGCTGGTCGACACCGTCGCCGCGGAGCTCGCGGACGGGGAGGCGGTGGGGTGGTTCCAGGGGCGGATGGAGTTCGGCCCGCGGGCGCTGGGGGCGCGCTCGATCCTGGCCGACCCGCGCTCGCCCACGATGCAGAAGCGGCTGAACCTGGCGGTGAAGAAGCGCGAGTCGTTCCGCCCGTTCGCGCCGTCGGTGCTGCGCGAGCACGTGGCCGAGTGGTTCGAGCTGGACGGCGACAGCCCGTACATGCTGCTGGTGGCCGACGTCGCCGAACCGCGCAGGATCGCCACGACCGCGGACGAGCGGGCGCTGTTCGGCATCGACCGGCTGAACGTGCCGCGCTCGCAGATCCCCGCGGTGACGCACGTGGACAACTCGGCGCGGCTCCAGACGGTGCACCGCGAGACCAACCCGCGCTACCACGCGCTGCTCTCGGCCTTCCGCGATCTCACCGGCTGCCCCGTGCTGGTGAACACCAGCTTCAACGTGCGCGGCGAGCCCATCGTCTGCACCCCCGAGGACGCGTTCCGGTGCTTCATGGGCACCGACATCGACGTGCTGGCGATCGGCGACTGCCACCTCCTGCGCGACGAGCAGGACCCGGCGTTGCGGCGCGAGCATGCGGACGCGTTCGAGCCGGATTGAGGCTGTGCGCGGGAACCGGACTGAGGAATGACGCCAGAGCGGCGGCATCGATCGGCGGGCCGACAAACGGGGCAGCAAAGGCGTCCGCGATCGTATGGACGTACCGAGTGCCGGCCGAGAAGACAGGACAGCGAGGGCGGCAGAGATTCGCGAATATGCGAGTGAACTCGCCGCCTCGCCGCTACAACGGCACACAGTCCGCCTTCGCGGACTTCAATAGCGAAGGTCGATCCGGTCACGCCGGCTCTCCTCAAGCCAGATCCCTCCGCTCCGAATCTCCCACGAATGTCGAAGAAGTCGCGTAAGCAGGCTCAGACGTCAGCCCCCGCACAGCCGCCAGCCCCCAAGCCGCGGGCGGCGAGCCGCGCGCGGGCGAGTGGGCCGCCGGCACCGCCCTCGCCCGGGCGGAAGCGGCTGTTCACGGCGGTGATGATCGCGTTGCCGTTCCTGCTGCTGGGGATGCTGGAGCTGGGGCTGCGGCTGGTGGGGTTCGGGCGCTCGTACCCGCTGTTCGTGCAGGCGCCGGCGCCGGGGTACCTGCTGCCCAACGCCGAGGTGGCGCGGCGCTACTTCCGCGCGGGCACCATCGTCCCGATCCCGCAGGCGGACTTCTTCCGCGCGGAGAAGCGGCCGGGCACCTTCCGCATCTTCTTCCAGGGCGAGTCGTCCGCGGCGGGGTTTCCGTATCGCCACGGCGGCGCGCCGTCGCGGATGCTGCAGGCGCGGCTGCAGGCCACCTTCCCCGACCGCGAGGTGGAGGTGGTGAACACCGCGCTCACCGCCATCAGCTCGTACACGCTGCTCGACCAGGCCGGCGAGATCATCGCCCAGCAGCCCGACGCGGTGCTCATCTATACCGGCCACAACGAGTTCTACGGCGTCTACGGCGTCGCCTCCACGCAGCTCCCGGGGCGCAGGCGCACGCTGATCCGCGCGTACCTCGCCCTCAGCCGCCTGCGCGTCACCCAACTCCTGGCGCGGCTGATCCCCGCGCGCGGCGCCTCACCGTCCGCCGCCGGAGCGCCGCGCACCGCGATGGAGCTGATGGCGGGGGATCGGAAGATTCCGCTCGGCTCGCCGCTCTATCGCGAGGGGCTGGACCAGTTCCGCGACAACCTGGCGGCCCTCCTCTCCCGCTACCGCGACGCGGGGATCCCGGTGCTGATCGGCACGGTCGCCAGCAACGAGCGCAACCAGCCGCCGTTCGTGAGCGGCTTCGCGCCGGGCGCGGACACCGCGGCGTGGCGGCGCAGCGTCCGCGCGGGGACGGAGGCGATGCGGCGCGGCGACCTCGCATCCGCCGAGACGGCGCTGCGGACGGCGGTGCGCATCGACAGCACCGCCGCCGACGGGCTGTTCGCGCTGGCCCGCGTGCTGGATCGGAAGGGCGACGCGGCGCAGGCGCGGGCGTTCTACCGCGCCGCCCGCGAGCACGACCAGCTC
>Ga0190275_10001134_pt1 | contig 20412 bp, 14 predicted proteins | sample Popmic550T_FD_133745 | JGI IMG/M metagenome (GOLD analysis project Ga0190275, IMG submission 133745) | Populus adjacent soil microbial communities from riparian zone of Yellowstone River, Montana, USA - 550 T | ecosystem: Environmental > Terrestrial > Soil > Riparian zone > Trees stand | place...
CATCTCCGCCGAGGGGCTGACCCGCAAGAACGACCGCAGCCACCAGATGCTCGCCTTCGACGAGAACGAGCGTCCGGTGGCCATCCAGATCTACGGCGGCGACCCGGAGCGGATGGACGACGCCGCGGCGATCGTCGAGGCCGAAGGCGTCGACATCGTCGACGTGAACATGGGCTGCCCGGTCAAGAAGATCGTCAACAGCGGCGCCGGCTCGGCCCTGCTCAAGGACTTCGACAAGGCCGCCCGCGTGGTCGAGAAGATCAAGGCCGCGGTCAAGATCCCGGTGACGGTGAAGGTGCGCAAGGGGTGGGAGTCGAACGACGTCATCCCGCTGCTCAAGCGGTTCGAGGACCTCGGCGTGGCGGCCATCGCCATCCACGGCCGCACCCGCAACGAGGCCTACACCGGCGCCAGCGACTGGGGCTACATCGCCAGCGTGAAGAGCGAGCTGAAGATCCCGGTCTGGGGCAACGGCGACGTCAAGACGGCTGCCGACGCCATCCGCATGTTCGAACAGACCGGCGTCGACGGCGTCATGATCGGCCGCGCCGCGCTGCACAACCCGTTCATCTTCCGCGACATCCACGCCTACGTGAACGGCGAGCAGCACATCGAGAACGAGGTCGACCGCCGCATCGACGCCATGCAGCGCTACCTCGCCAAGATCGACACCGCCCCGCAGATCGACAAGTGGAAGCTCCACAAAGCCCGCACCGTCATCGGCTGGTTCTCCAAAGGCATCCCCCACGGCAAGGACCTCCGCACCGGCCTGCAGGACATCACCGCCGTGGCCGACGTGCAGCGTTTGCTGGACGCGGCGCGTATGCGGCTCGCCGCCTGAGAGATGAGAGATGAACGATGAGAGATGAACAGAGGCCGCCTTTGTTCATCGCTCATCTCTCATCGCTCAGCTCTCTCTGACACATGCCTTTTCCCCCTCACATCGAGCGCATTCTCACCGCCTACGCGATCCGCGCAGATACGAAGGCCGCGCTCTATGACCTCTACCTCTCCATGGGCGACGCCGTGCTGGAGGTCTTTGCCGACCTGGCCGAGGGGGTGACCGCGGCGGCGTCGCTGGAGCCGGACGACACGCTGACCATCCGCGAGCAGGTCGTGCGGCGTTTCCTGGCCCGCAATCATCCGCACTGGCTGGAGGGGAGGCCGACCGCGAGTCTCTGGCATCCCCGCGCGGCGGAAGGGCGCGCCTCGGGGGCCGCGGTTCCGCTCGGCGAGATTCCGGAGATTGCGCGCGCGATCGCCGGCGAAGGCCAGCCGCTGCCCGACGGCCTGCTGATCCTCGGACGCAACGCCCATTACGGCGGCCGCGCGGAGACGATCTCGTTCGACGTGATCCCGCGCGACCTCGAGGACGCCCTCGCCATCGGCACGGCCGCGGGACAGCAGCACACGCTCCCCGGCTCGATCGGCGAGACGTCCGGCACGTTCGACAGCGCGCACAACGCGGCGTTGATCTGGGAAGTGCAGCCGAACGTCTACAAGCCGGCCGGCGAGCGCAACCGCGCCATTGCGAAGCTCTACCGCCGTCACCGCAACTGGCACCTCGTCACCCTCGCCTCGGCGCTGCACTGGCTGGCCATGCAGCAGGCCCGGACCTTTATCCTCCGCGGCAGCGCCCTCGCCGTCACCCACGAAGTAAACCCGAATAAGCCGGTCTCCGACACCATCGCCGCCCACCACGACCGTACCGTCGAGCAGGTCGTCCGAGCCTTCAGCGCCACCCTCGCCGAGCCCGACAATGACGACGAGCTGCTGTTGATCGAGTCGTGCGTCATGAACCACGCATTGCGCAAGCATGTATTACGCGAGGGAGCGGCCAGCGCAATGTGGCGCGTGGCATTTGTCCTATAGTCCCATAGGACAAATGGGACCTATAGGACCGATGGGACCTCCAGGGACAAATGGCCCTGGACTGACAACTGACAACTGATAACGCCTCACCCCCCAGGAATCGTGTTCCAATAGACTCCGTTCCCAATCCAACACTCATGAAAAAACAGCTCTGCTCCCTCGCCCTCGTGTGCCTTTCGTCTGTCTCCGCATTTGCGGGATTCGGCGGCTATTCGCAGCAACAGGCTTTCCGGCTGGCAACGCCGGAAGAGCTGGCGATGAAGAGCGTCCCCGACGCGCCCGGCGCCGAGGCGGTCATGCTCGACTGGGTGCGCGTCGACGAAGACCCTTCGTCCTATTCGGCCGAGTACCACCGCATCAAGGTCCTGACCGACGAGGGAAAGAAACACGGCGACGTCGAGATCGTGTATGTGCCCGGCTATCCATACAACGGCCGGGTCACCGACATCGACGCGCGGACGATCCGTCCCGACGGCACCGTGGTGCCGTTCAACGGGAAGGTCTACGACAAGGTGGTGTTCAAGAGCGGCCGTCAGGCGGTCAAGGCGAAGGCGTTCAGCCTTTCCGAAGTCCAGCCGGGGAGCATCCTCGAATACCGCTTCATCCGCCGCTGGTCCGACTCGCTGCTGCTCAATAGCTATTGGCTGGTGCAGAAAGACATCCCGGTGGCGCACGCGAAGCTCACCCTGAAGCCGTACGACTCGCAGGGGCAGTTCGGCAGCTTCTTCACCTACATCGGCCTCCCGCAGGGGAAGGTGCCGGTCAAGGTGCGCGACCGTTACGAGCTGGAGCTGGTGAACATGCCCGCGCTCCGCATCGAGGAGTACATGCCGCCGGCCGAGCAGCTCCGCGCGCGCGTCAACTTCTTCTATACCGACAGCAACGTGCGCATGGACAAATTCTGGCCCGCGCAGGCGGCGACGTTCGCGCGCGAGATCGAGAAGTACATCGGCAAGTCGAAGACCGCAAACGAGATGGCGTCGACGCTGTCCGCCGCGACGAAAGACCGCACCGAGCTGCTTAGGAAGCTCTACGCGCACGCGCAGACGTTCCGCAATCTCTCCTTCGAGGCCGCCAAGACCGAGCAGGAGATCAACCGCCAGGACCTCGGCGAGAGCAAGAACGCCGAGGAAGTGCTGCGCAAGAAGGCCGGCTATGCGCACGAGATCAACCGCGCCTTCGTGGCCATGGCCCGCTCCGCCGGCTTCGAGGCCGACGCCATGCGCGTCGCGCCGCGCGACGAGTTCTTCTTCTCCGACACCCTCCCGGACGCCGACCAGATGAGCGGCGAGGTCACGGTGGTGATGCTGGACGGCAAGCCTGTCTATCTCGACCCGGGGACGCCGTTCGCGCCGTTCGGCGTGCTGTCGTGGGAGAAGTCGAACGTCGCCTCGATCCGGATCACCAAAGGCGGGCCGGTGTGGGGCAACACCCCGCTCGGTGCCGCGGGCGAAGCCTCGACGCGCCGCCAGGCCGAGCTCACCCTGACCGACCAGGACACGCTGGACGGAAAGATCACCGTCGCCTTCGCCGGCCAGGAAGCGCTGGTGCGCCGCCTCTCGAACTACGGCGAGGACGAGGCCGCCCGCAAGAAAGCGCTCGAGGATGAGGTCAAGCAGTGGTTCCCCGACGGGGCGACGCTGAAGCTGACGTCGCTCACCGGCGATGCCGCGGCGACGGATGCGCTCACGGCCACATTCGACGTCGTCCTGCCGAACGTCGCCTCGCGCGCCGGCAGCCGCGTAGTCGTGACGCCGTCCGTGTTCGAGACCACGGCTAAGAATCCCTTCGCACCGACGACGCGCCAGCATCCGGTCTACTTTCCCTATCCGCACGTCGAGATCGACGAGATCAAGCTGACCGTGCCGGAGTCGCTCGCCGTGGCCACGCTCCCGCCGCCGGCGAACCTCAACGCCGGCGCGGCCGTGTTCACCAACGAGGTGAAGCGCAACGGCAACGTGCTGACGTTCAAGCGCAGCAAGACCGTCGACACCATGGTCGTCGACGCGAAGTACTACAACGCCCTCCGCAAGTTCTACAGCGCCATACTGACCGCCGACCAGCAGCCGCTGGTCTTCACCCCGGCGGCGGGCGGCGCCCAGTGAGCGGACGCGCGGCGGCCGTCGCGCTTTACCTGCTCGCCTTCGCCGGCTCCGCCTCCGCGGCGACGCCGCCGTGGGTTCGCGAGGCGATGGCGCGCCCGGTGCCCGCAGGGACGACCGCGGACGCCGTCGTCCTGCTGGACGACACGGCGGTCTCCTTCTTTTCCGACGGCCAGATGACGACGTTTCACCGGCGGGTGGTGAAGATCCTCACCTCGGCCGGCCGCGAGCACGCCGCCGGCGGGGTCTTCCTCGACGGCGAGCGGACGAAGCTCGTCTCGATGAAGGCCTGGAGCATCGACGCCAAGGGGAACGAATACGAGCTGCGGCAGCGCGACGCCATCGAGGCCACGCCCGCCGACTTCATGCTCTACACCGACGCGAAGGTGAAGATCTTCGACATGCCGGCCGTCGAGCCGGGCACCGTCGTGGCGTTCGAGTCGGAGCGCCGCGAGCGGCCGTACCAGCCGCAGACCTCGTGGGACTTTCAGGAAACGATCCCGGTGGTGGAGGCGCGCTTCCAGCTCAGCTGGCCGGCCGGCTGGTCGTATGACGCGCGCTGGGTGAACCATCCGCCGGTCGAGCCGGCCAATAGCGTCTGGATCGTGCGCAACGTCCCGGCGATCGCCGACGAGTCGCATCGTCCCGCCGCGGTGTCGCTGGCCGGACGCGCCGGCTTCAACCTCCTCGCCCCGAATGCGAAGCCGCTCTCGTGGAGCGACATCGGCCGCTGGTACGGCGACCTCGCCGCCACCCGCACCGCCCCCACGCCGCCGTTGCAGACCAAGGTCCGCGAGCTGACCGCGAACGGTGCCGACCCGCTGCGCACGCTGGCCCGCTTCGCCCAGCGTGACGTCCGCTATGTGGCGGTCGAGATCGGGATCGGCGGCTACCAGCCGCACGCCGCGGCCGACATCTTCAAGAACCGCTTCGGCGACTGTAAAGACAAGGCAACCCTGCTGCGGACGATGCTGCGCGAGACCGGCGTCGACGCGCGCTACGTCCTGGTCCACACGACCCGCGGTGCCACCGAGGCCACGTTCCCGACCCTCGGCGCATTCAACCACGTCATCTCCGCGATCCCGGTCACGGCCGAGCAGGCCAAAGGCCTCCGCGCCGTCGTCGACCACCCGAAACTCGGCAAGCTCCTCCTGTTCGACCCGACCAGCACCCTCACGCCGTTCGGCGAACTACCGTCGTACCTGCAGGCCTCGCGCGGCCTCCTCGTCATGGATGGGGGAGGGGAGCTGATCGACCTGCCGGTCCACGCGCCCGACGCGAACCAGCTCCGCCGTACCGCCAAGCTGCAGCTCGACACCAGCGGCACCCTCACCGGCACCGTCGAAGAAGTGCGCAGCGGCTCCGTCGCCGCCGGCATGCGCGGCATGCTCCAGCCGCTCCCGGTCGCGGAGCGGGTGCGCTCCATCGAGACCATGCTGGCCTCCCACTTCGGCAGCTACTCCGCCGCCGACATCACCTTCGAGCACATCGACGACCCCGAGCGCGACCTCGTCATCCGCTACAGCATCACCGCCCGCTCCTACGCCAAAAACGTCGCCGGCATGCTCCTCGTGCGCCCGCGGGTGATCGGCCAGAAAGGCGAGACCATCGTCGACGCCGACAAACGCACCTACCCCTACGTCACCGACGGCCCGTCCCTCCACGTAGACGACACCGAGATTCGCCTCCCCGAAGCCGCCACACTCGACGAGCTCCCGGCAAAGATCGAGATCCAGGCACCCGCGGTCAAATACTCGAGCGCGGCCACCTTCGAAGGCGGCGTCCTCCGCTACAAACGCCGTTACGAAGTGACAGCGTTCGAGGTGGCGAAAGCGGGCCTGGCCGAGCTGAACCGGGCCAGCAGCAAAATCGCCGCGGATGAGCGGGCCAGTGCAGTGTTCAAGTGAGGGTGGTAGACGGGATTGAATTGAGGATTGAGAATTGAGGATTGGCTCCGCCTCATCGGACGGTCCTCGGTGTGGTTCTCAATCCTCAATCCTCAATCCTCAATCCCAGAATACCCGGCCCCCTCCCCCTGTTTAAACACGATCCATGGCCGTAACCGCACAGGAAAAGACCGTTCGCCGGGTGGGGATGATCTCCCTCGGCTGCCCGAAGAATCTCGTCGATGCCGAGATCATGCTGGGGCAGCTCCAGGCGGACAGCGAGCACGTCGAGCTCACCAGCGACCTCGACCAGGCCGACGTCGTCATCGTCAACACCTGCGGCTTCATCGACGCGGCCAAGCAGGAGTCCGTCGACACCATCCTCGAGATCGCCGGGAAAAAAGGCCACGGCGTGGAGCGGCTCATCGTCGCCGGCTGCATGGTCCAGAAATACCGGACCGACCTCCAGGAATCGATCCCCGAGATCGACGCCTTCGTCGGCCTCGACCACCTCGAAAAGATCTCCCAGGCCGTCACCGGCCTCTCCGCCGAAGAGCTCGCGCCGACGCGCCGCAAGATGTCGCAGCGCCTCTACGAAGACTTCCCGCGCGTCCTCACCCAGGGCACCGCCCACGCCTACCTGAAAGTCAGCGAAGGCTGCTCCAACCCCTGCACCTTCTGCGCGATCCCGCAGATGCGCGGCAAGTTCCGCTCCCGCAACGTCGACTCCCTCGTCCGCGAAGCCCTGCAACTCCAGAACTTCGGCGTCAAGGAGCTCAACCTCGTCGCCCAGGACACCACCCGCTACGGCGAAGACCTCGGCATGGAGCGCGGCCTCACCACCCTCGTCGAGCGCCTCCTCGCCGAGACCGACTTCCGCTGGATCCGCTTCCTCTACGCCTATCCCGGCTCCCTCGACTGGAGCCTCTTCGAGCTCATGGGCCGCGAGCCGCGCTTCGCGTCATACTGCGACATCCCGTTGCAGCACGTCTCCGCCAACGTCCTCCAGCGGATGCGCCGCCCCGGCTCGCCGCAGGAGTACCGCGACATGATCACGCGCATGCGCGACCTCGTCCCCGACCTCACCCTGCGCACCACCTTCATCACCGGCCACCCCGGCGAGGGACCGAAAGACTTCGGCGAGCTGTACGACTTCGTCGAGTGGGCCCAGTTCGACAACATGGGCGCCTTCGTCTACTCCCCCGAAGACGCCACCATCGCCGGCCGCGCCACCGACACCCCGACCCGCAAGACCGCCGAGCGCCGCCGCGCCAAACTGATGGAGCTCCAGCAGAAGATCGCCCTCTCCCGCAACGAAATGAAAGTCGGCCGGACCTACGACGCCATCATCACCGGCGTCTGCGAAGAGACCGAGCACCTCCTCGAAGGCCGCCTCGCCGGCCAGGCCCCCGAGATCGACGGCCGCCTCCTCATCAACGACGGCATCGACCTGCTGCCGAAGCAGCTCCCCGCGTTTGCGCGGGTGGAAGTGACCGAAGCCCACCCGTACGACCTGGTCGGAACAGTCGTCGCGTAAGACGGGACCGCGGACTCACTGCGCAGGGCGTCCGGCCAGTTGTGCCTTGTAATTCACATTGCCGGCGCTCGCGTATTGGCCCGTCGACAGTTGTACGACGCCCTGAACGGTGCCGTCATCATTGAACTGGAGATCGATCGAGCCCGAAACGATCTGCTTGCCGATCGCCAGCATGCCGCTGCTGAGGGTCATGAGGTTCAACCGGTTCCCAAGCGCATACTCCGGGTCGAGCTTGATGCCCACACGGCCGGACCGCCCGTCTGCGGCAAAGCTGCACACGTTGACCGCGGCCCTCTTCACATGCTCGGCACCGCCGACGATCTCGGTGACCCGGCTATTCGTAAAAAAGTAAATGGTTCCGTTCACGCCGGAACTGATCGCACTCGCGTTCGTTTTGATCGCGATATCGAGCGGATGCGCTTCCCCGCCGACATAGGTTGCGTCAGGGTTCGCGCAGGGGACGACCATCATGATTCCTGCGACCTTGAACGGGCCCTCGGTCGTTTGTCCGGACAGGACGATGTCGTACCGCGCGTCGAGTGGAATCTTACCGATCGACGCCGCAGGAGCGGCATGAACGGCCGTTGAAATGAGGAGCAACATCATCATGAACGCGCGCTTCGTTGTCATGGAACCTCCTTCGTGCCAGTCAGTGATGTCTTGCAGATCAAGACACGAAAAGAGCGGAAATGTGGGCCTCTATCCTCAATTCTCACGCGAGCCATTGAGGATTGCAGCGCAAACAGCGGCTTTCATTTTCTCGGTTAGCGACGGGACGTCGGTCGAAAATCCCTCGACGTCAAATGACGCGATCGGTTTCTGATCCTGACTCAGGACCAGGCTGACTACAGCGCGCGATCCTGCGACCTTGTAAGTTCCCTCGGGCCGGATGCCGCCTGGGTAGTCGTCCTTGTCGACAAAATCGATCTCGTGCTTTGCATAGCTGTGATCGAGGAGCGCATTCTTCAACGCAGCGGTCAACTGAAGATCATCTCGGTTTGCGTCTGCATTGAGTAGAAGCGGCCGGAGCACGATTGGTCTCATCAACGGCAGCTTGATGTCGTCCCGGTCCTTCACTCCGAGCCGGCCGATCGGGAAGGTCAGGCCGCGCGGCGCGGCGATCTGTGGACGCTGAACTCGTGTTTTTTGCCTCGCGAGCAGCGGCACATGATCGGCTGCGTGCTGGAACAGCTTCGACACGTCGACGATCTCGCCATCCAGTGCGGCACCCTTCATCCCGTGCAGCAGCGCGTAGGTCAGCAGGCCCTGGCCGAGGCCGTCCGACTCGTAACTGACGGCATCGGCCGCACTTCCCATCAGCACGTGAAAGCCGGTGCGGCTGCTGAGTTGCTCCAGCGCGCGCACGATGCTGCTGCTCTCGCTCCGCTTCCCTGGCTGGAAGTGAGCCGCGACCGCGCCGGCCGCGCACGTGTCGAGGATCATGACCTGTTTGAGCGCCCGGATCTTCTTGATCCAGTCGACCAGTTCCGTACCGGTCACGGCGTCGCGCTCCCGGCTCGCGGTGTCGTCCAGATCGACCGTGGTCGCCTGGGATGTGGGATAGACGTAGTCATCCACGATTGCGGTGCCATGTCCGGCGAAATAAACGAGCAGCACGTCCCCCGGTTGTGCGCGCTCGGCGGCGGCGAATGCCGCTTTGAGATTCGCTTTGGTCGGCGGTTTGACGAGCGGATCGCCCGTCACCAGCCGCGTCAGATGGACACGCTCGGCGCCGAAGAGCCCGCGTCCGCCGAGCTCGATCGCGCTGGCCATGTCGTTGGCATCCTTGGCCGCATATCTCAACCGCAACGACGGCGATGCGTATTCGGAGATGCCGACCAGGATTGCGTAGAGCTCCGGACGCCGCTTCTCTCCGTCGCCGGCTGTCCTGGTGACCACTGCGACGCCGCGGCTGATGGTCTCGTCGTTGTTCCACGCGACGACGTCGATCGTGTTGTCGTCGCCGGGCAACAGGTGCGCGGACGCGAGGTCGACGACGCATTCGATCCTTTCCCGCCACGTGCCCCTGCGCGTTCCGCACGCGTCGTCGGCGAATTCCTTTCGATTGACCAGCACGCGAACGTTGCCGATGCCGCCGCCGCGGTTGCGAACGGTGATCGTGATCTTCGTCGATCCTTTCACGGGTCCGGCAACCTCCACTCCTGGGCTGGGGGGGATGCGATCGAGTGCGGTGACGTCGATCAGATCCTCCTTCTTCGTGCCGAGAAGCTTCGCCAGGAGATAGGGGTCGTAATACCGTGATTTGAGCCGGTGGAGAGCGATCACCTCGTCGCCGGTGACCCAGTGCAGACCCTCGACGTCACCGCCGCGGGAGGCGTCGAAGCGTCCGTCGCGGTCGACCACCGCCCATTCCTCGTCCGCGAACGCGATCAAAGTCGAAAGCGCGCTGCCTGAGTCGATTTCCCACAGCCGCGCCGTGCCGTCGTCGCTGGCGGTGAGGACGAACTTCCCGTCGCGCGAGAAGACGGCTGCGTTCACGGAGCCGGTGTGTCCCGAAAACGTACGGATCTCCGCACCCGTCGAGGCGTTCCAGAGCCTGGCCGTGCGGTCGCTGCTGCCGGTGAGGATGAAACGGCCGTCGGGGGAAAAGACGGCGCTGCGAATCTCGCTCCCGTGCGCGTTCCAGTTGCGCAGAGCCGCGCCGCTTCTGGCGTTCCAGAGCCTGGCCGTTCCGTCGCCGCTCGCGGTCAACACCACGCGCGCATCGGGTGAGAACACGACCGCGGGCAACTCGAAGTCGAAGGTGTGTGGCCCGATCACTTTCCCCGGCTTCCATGTGGCCGTGTCCCAGATCTGTGCCGCCGCGTTCCAGCCGATCATGAGGTACTTGCTGTCGGGCGAGAAGGCGATGGAGTCGACGGGTCTCTCGCCTGCCGCGAACGCGTGCACCTCGGTTCCGGTGGCGACACTCCAGACCTTCGCGCTCTTGTCGCGCACCCTTGTTGCGAGCGACGCCCCGTCGGGAGAAAAGACCACGGAGGTCACTGCGGAGCTGTGACCAGCAAAAGTACGCAGAAGCGCGCCCGTGTTGACGCTCCAGAGCTTGACGGTCGTGTCCCAGCTGGCAGTTGCGATGGACTCTCCATCCGGCGCGAATGCGATCGACGACACCCAGTCCTCGTGTCCGGTCAGCAACCGCGCGGGCTGACCCGTGGATGTGTCCCACAGCGTCGTGACGCCGTCGCGTCCGCCGGTTGCGAACAAGCGCCCGTCAGGCGAATATGCCGCCGCCCACAAGCCGCTGCTGCGGGACGCGAAGGTCAGCGGTTTCACCTCACCGCGCGAGTCCCACTGCCTCGTCGTCTTGTCGTGGCTCCCGGTGAGGAGATAGCGGCCGTCAGGAGAGAACGCGACCGAGGAGATCCAATCCATATGGCCGGTTGCGGCACCCAGCGCTTTTCCGCTCTCCGCATCCCATAGGACAGCGGTTCCGTCGCGGCTGCCGCTGAGGAGACGCCGGCCGTCCGGTGAAAACGCGACGGAGGTGACCTCGCGCTCGTGGCGCTTCAGGGTGTGGACGACGCTGCCGTTCTCCGTGTTCCATACCCGGACCGTGTGATCCCAGCTCGCTGTTGCGATCGAGCGCGAATCGGGAGAGAACGCAACCGCGCTGACGGTATTCGTATGGCCCGGCAGCGTTCGCAGCGCCGCGCCGTTCGCGGCATCCCACAAGCGCGCGGTGTGATCCGAGCTGCCGGTCACCACCTTTCGGCCGTCGGGCGACACGGCGACCGAGCTGACGCCCTTGTCGAGTCCGGACAACGTCCGCACCGGCTCGCCCGTGGCCACATCCCAGAACGTGACCGCCGCGTCCCATCCACCGGTAAGCACGAACTGTCCGTCGGGAGAGAACGCCACCGCCACAATCGCGCCGTTCCCGTGCGGGAGAGTGCGCACTTCGGCTCCGGTGGCGCTGTCCCATAGTTTCGCGGTCTTATCGCGGCTGCCGGTGGCGACAAATCGTCCGTCCGGCGAGACAGCGACCGCATCGATGCCTTCCGTGTGGCCGGCGAGGGTGCGCAACTCGTGGCCGGTCGCGGCATCCCACAACCTCGCCGTTGCATCGTTGCTCGCCGTGACGACGAGCCGGCCGTCCGGCGAATACGCGATCGCGTGAACCGGCGCACTGTGGCCGAGCTGTGCCACCAGGTGCGCCTGGGGCTGCGTGGTGAACAGGGCGATTGCCGCGACGGCGACGAACATGAGCTGGGTCCCTTGCTCTGAATGACACGAAAGGCGCGAGACACCTCACTGTCTCGCCGCGAAGAAACCGCTACTGATTCTTGCCGCTGACGTAGATCGGGTCGCCGGTTTTGTTGTCGATGATCGAGACGTATGTGAGCAGCGGACGGTCGCTGGTCACGTCGATGTACGCGTCATCGGTGAGGCCGCCGTTCACTGCGGTGACGATCGCCCCGATCTGCCGCCAGCCGAAAATTCCGAGCGAGGTGGTGGTCTGGCCGAGAATGTTGCCGTTCGCATCGCGCACGACCACGGTGATGTTGGCCGGGTCGCGGGTGACGCTGGCCAGGCCGAGGTTCGTCCGGAACGCCGCGTTCTGCACGACGTGGTAGAGCCTCTGCCGCGTACCGGCCTCGCTGGTCTCGGATGCGGGGATGAACTGACCGAGCGTACCGCCGCGGTCGGGACAGATGTTGTTCGTGGTGAAGGTGCTGCTCGTAACGTGCAGTGGCTGCGTGGAGTCGATCAGCAGGGAGCCGCTGCCGGCGTCGAGACGGATCAGTGTCTTGACGATGTCGGAGAATGCGGCGGATCGTCCGGCGGACACGATGACTTCCGCGGAATGCGCGGTGGGGTTGTCGGTGGTCTGGAGCAGGAACATGCGCACGGTCGCGGGCGCCGAGCCGCGGTTGAAGATGCGCATCTCGGTCTGGAAGAACGTGCCGTTCTGGCCGACCGCGCGGGCGACGGCGGGGATGAAGTAGCGGAACGAGAAGGTGGGATTGTTCGACTGCGTGAGGGCCTCGAGGGCGCGGTCGACGTCGATGCGGGGGATGGAGATGCCGGATTTGGCGTCGCGGATCGAGCGGCCGGTCGCACGCAAGACGTCGCGATACTGTGCCGGCGTGCGGCCGGGCGCGGCGCCCATGAGCACGGCGAACGCGCCGGCGGTGTATGGCGCGGCGGCGGAGGTGCCGCCGAACTCGGGATCGTATCCGCCGCCCGCCTTCGCGGTGCGACAGTCATGACTCGGTGCGAGAAGACTGACGAATGGCGCGGAGTTGGAATAGCAGGTGACCATGTCGGCGGCGGTCGTCGCATCGACACAAATGGAGAAACCTCCGACGCCGATGTTCGCGTCGTACGTCGCACCGACCGCAATCGCTTTGGAGAGGCACGCCGGCATCGCCGTTCGATCCGTCTTGTTCTGATTGCCGCTCGATACAACGATGGCGATGTCCAGCGCCGCCAACCGGTCGAACGCACTCGCAAACGGCAACGCGATTTGGTCTGCGTCGCAATTCGACGTGAAGAATCCCCCTCCGGGGAAAGAGTTGCTCATGTTGACGACGCGGATGTTCGGCTGAATGCGATCGGCATTCGCGACGATCCAATCGAAGGCTGCCAGGAATTGATCGAACGTGGCGGCCCGCAGCGCAACGATCTTCGCGTCGGGCGCCACACCGTTCGAGAGCGCGGCCGTCTCTCCGCGGCCGGCGATGATCGCGGCAACCGATGTGCCGTGCGAATTCAGCAGATTCGTCTTTGCGTCGCGACCCGGAGCCGGATCGGAGGTGTCGTTCTCGAAGTTCCGGCCCGCGACGACGACAGAGTTCGGGATGCGACCGCCGCCGAGCTCCGGGTGCATGTAGTCGACGCCGTCATCGAGCACCGCAACCGATACGCCGGCGCCGCGTGCGCCTCGTGCGCGCGTAGCGGGAATGCCGATGATCGCGTTGCCTTGGATTCGTTCCGGCACCGCCTTCAAATTCGGCACCACGACCCGCACGAGCGGGTCCTCCGCGAGCCGCCGCAGCGTCTCCACGCTCGCCTGCGCGGCAAATCCGGCGAATGAGTGATACCGCCGCGTGACGACGAGGTCTGACGAGCCGAGTGCACCGAGGACCGCATCGATGCTCCGCTCCGCCTCGGACGCGAACGCCGAACGCTCCGCCGCGAACGATTCCGCGGCCAGGGCGACATTCGTCACCTCCTGATCCCAGAGCAGGACGATCACGTCCGCCGGCCCGCTCGCCGGCGTGAGCCGCGCCAGATCGGGCGACAGCTTCGCCTCCGCATCGGCGGCGACGCCATGGAAGCGTGCGAACGCGGCCGAGCGAGTCCCTTCTCCGGCTGGGCCGGGCGTCGGGCGGTCGAACTGCGCGTCGATGGAAACGGACACAAGCAACGATATCGATACCAACGCGGCGGTGCGCACGGGGGGGCCTCCTTCTGCTTTTGGTAGAAGGACACGGAGCGTGTGGAAAAGTGGCCCCCGTTGCGTGGAGAGTCCTCGACGCGTCAGCTCAAACTGGGGGAAAATTCCTTATGACTCGCGATGCGCCGTCTCCCGCGGGGCCTCTCGTCCTGTTCTTCCTGATCGTGTTTGCGATCACCTGGAGCTGCTTCCTCGCCGTTGCGGCGCTCCCCGGGCTCGGTCTCCTGCGGACGCTGCTACTGTTCGCGGGCGTTTTCGCGCCGGCGTTTGTCGCCATCGGCCTGATCGCGTGGGCCGGCGGTTCCTCCGCGGTCGCCGCACTGCTCCGGCCGCTCTTCCACTGGCAGGTCGGAGCGCGGTGGTACCTGTTCGCGACCGGCTATATGGCGGCCATCAAACTGAGTGTCGCGGTCCTTCATCGCGGCTTGACAGGCGAGTGGCCCCGCTTCGGAACGGAACCGTGGTACCTCCTCCTCGCCGCGACCCTCGCCTCGACGATGATCGGCGGCCAGGCCGGCGAGGAGATCGGCTGGCGCGGCTATGCCCTGCCGCGTCTCGCCGCCCGGGTCGGGTTTCCGGCGGCCAGCGTCGTTCTGGGACTCATCTGGGCCCTCTGGCATCTCCCTCTCTTCTTCGTGAGCGGTGCCGACACCCGCGGCCAGTCGTTCGTCGTCTACGTCGTGCAAGTGACGTCGATCTCGGTGGCCATCGCCTGGCTCTACGTACGGACCGGCGGAAGCCTCCTCCTCACCATGCTGATGCACTCCGCGATCAATCAGACGAAGGACATCGTTCCCTCCGCGGTGCCCGGAGCCACGAACGTCTTCTCGCCGGAGGCCTCCCTCGTGGCCTGGCTCACCGCCTCGCTCCTGGCAGTCTGTGCGATCGGCTTTCTCCCGGGCATGAAAGAGCGGCCTCTCGGGAGTGCCGCTACTCTCCCTCTGCCACCGGCAACCGCACCGTAATGACCGCGCCTCCCTCGGACCGGTTGCCTGCCGTGACCCGGCCGGAGTGTTCTTCGACGATGTGCTGCACGACGGACATGCCGAGGCCGATGCCGCGCTCGCGGCGGGTGAAGAACGGTTCGAAAACGCGGTCCAGATCGTCGGGCAGGAAGCCCTTCCCGTCGTCCTCGACGGTGCAGTCAATCCACGACCGTCCGTCCTCCTCGACTTTCCTTGCCGCGATGGTGATGGTGCTCCTCGGGGAGTGTTGCAGGGCATTGTCGAGGAGGTTGTCGAATACCTGGCGCATCCTTGCGCGGTCCATCGGCGTGGAGGGGAGGGAGGAGTCGATCGCATTCCGCAGCGTCACGTTGGCGCTCGACGCGGCGCGCGTCCGTCCCGCGATGGCCTCCTCGGCCAGCACGTGGAGGGACGAGGGGGCAAGCGTGATCTTCACGGGCGTGCCGTACTCCAGCAGCGCGCGGGTGACCTGGGTGAGCCGCACCACCTGTTCGCGCAGCCCGGCCGACAGTTCCTGAAGATCGGGCGTGGCCAGGGTGCCGGCGTAGGCGTCGAGGAGCGCGGTCATGCCGAACAGCGGGTTCCGGACCTCGTGCGCGACGCCGGCCACCAGCGTCCCCATGGCGGCCATGGTCTCCCGGCGGCTGAGCTCCTTCTCCATCGCCTTGCGCTGGGCCATCTGCTCCTCGAGCTCGAGGTAGCGCTCGTCGAGCAGGCGCACCATCGTCGAGATCGAGACATGCAGGTTCTCCAACTCCGCCGCCGCCCCGGGCGCGACCGGCGTGTCGTCGTCGCGCGCTCCGCTGCTGACGCTGCCGGCGTAGCGCTCGATCTCGCCGAGGGGCCGCAGCACGATGAGCCAGAGCACGAGGTACACGCAGAGGATCAGGACGAGGTCGGCGGTCACAATGGCGATCACGGTGCGGGTCAGGACCGCGCGCAATTGTTGCCGGATCGGTCCGGGCGTGGTGAAGACGCGCACCGTGCCGATCTGTTCCCCCGCGAAGGTGATGGGACGTTCGTCCGTGAGCAATCCGGTGGTGGGAAAGACGCCGTCCGAGTGCACGAAGCGCCGGCGCTCGTCGCGGACGCGCGCGTGGGTTTTCCCGGCGGCCTTCACGACGATCCCTTCGATCGGCTGCACCTCGGCCTGGCTGTCGAGGATCTTCTCGATCTGGGGACGGTCGATGCTCCAGACCGGGGACGCCAGCGCGACCGCCAGCTCGGTCGCCTGGGCCCGCGTGACGCGCCGGAGACGGATCCACTCATCGTCGTGGTGGCGGTCGTAGTCGACCGCACCGAAGATGCCCAGCACCACCGTCGTCACCGTCACCAGCGTCGCCGCGACGAGCATCGCCACGGACGGTCTGCGGGCTGCTTTGCGAAGCGGCTCGCTCACTTGTACGTCCGTGGATCGAACCACAATTTCCGGTCGGCGAGCGGCGTCTCCGGCCCGAGGAACGGGTTGTCGATCCTGAAGATCCTGCGCTCTTTCAGCCGGAGGCGCTCGATCTTCCGCCTCTGGTACTTGTCGAAGATCGCGTCATAGGTTCCGTCGGCGATCATCGACCGCATCCCTTCCTCCGCGCGCGCCGCGAGCCGCCGCCCTTCCGCGGTCCGCGGAAACCAGAAGTACATCGGCAGGGTGTAGTAGAGGACGATCGAGTCCTCGATACGCAGGTCGGGAAGTTCGTCCTTCCGGCCGTCGTACTCGTCGAGGACCTCGACCGCCCCGCGGAGGAAGACGTCGAAGCGGCGCTGGACGAGCATCTCGAACAGACCCTCGTAGCTCGACCCGGTGACCACCCGGAAGCGATTGGAGCGGAGGATGTCGACGTCGATCCACCCGAGGCCCAGGCCATAGCGGAACGCGCGGAGATCGTCGAGCGAGCGGATGGAGGCGAACCGTTTCTCGTCCCCCTTCCGGATGAGAAAGACGCAATACCCGCCGAGGTTCCGGTCGACCGGGATGCGGACCGGGATCAGGTTCTTCTCGAAATCGGGCGTCGTGCTGAGATACATCACCGTCAGCTCGCCGGTCGCGTTCTTCAGCTCGAACGCCTGCCGCCGTTCGCTCATGAGCCGCGACGGAACCATCTCGTACGCCCCCCACTTCCCCCTCGTCTTCTCCAGCGCCGTCCGGAGGATCTCCCAGTGATACAGATACCGCACGTCGCGCGACGATTCCGGCGGATGGAAGACATACCGCATCGGCGCCGCCGCGGCGGACGCGGACGCGGACCAGCCGGCAAGTACGGCGAGCAGCGCGGCCCCGCGCAGCAGCGACGACGGCGTTGGATTCATGGGATAGGGAGATTATGAATGAAGCATGGCCGCCCGCGCGACCCATCCCGGTGCCGAATTCGTCTGCTGCCGCAGCAACAGGTTGAGCTGGCCGGTGTGGTGCTGGACGTGGCGGAGGCCGTAGATGAGGCGCTCGAGGTAGGGGATCTCCCCCTTGCCGAAGCGGCAGGGGCGATGGGCCTTCTCGTCGTCGAGGGCGCCGGTGATGGTCCGGCAGGTCTCGCGGCTGCGGCGGAGGTAATCGAGCAGCTCGTCTTTCGTGTACGGCCGTTCCGGCTTCGTTCGGGCCGGGTCGAGCTCCTCGAGGCCGAACGGCTCCAGCGGCGTGAAGCCTTCTTTCTGGCCGTAGAGGTAGAGGTCGAGCCAGAAGAGGGTGTGGAATGCGACATACCAGAACACCGGCTCCCGCGAGCGGTCGCTCCAGAGATCGTCCGGACAGGCGGCGATCGCGTTCTCCAGCATGTCGATGGCGGCGCCGAACTGACCCCAGAGGGCGTCTTTCCAGATGGTGTCCATGCGGTTGATTATCGCGCCGCCGCGTTGGGTTCGTGAGGCAGGGATCGTTGCTCGCTCGTCCGATTGGGAGCCGAGGCGTCCGTCGCAATTCCGCGTGCGTGCCGCAGTGCTGCCACAATCAGGCCTGACAATCCCGTGCATGAAACTGCTGCTCGCCCTCTTCGCTGCCACCACCATGACCGCCGCCGCTCCCGAATCGTGGACGCGCGCGGTCGAGCCGTTCCGCATTGCCGGCAATCTCTATTACGTCGGCACCGAGGAGCTGGGATCGTATCTGCTGATCGGAAAAGAAGGAGCGATCCTCCTCGATGCGCCGATGGAGGAGAACGCCGAGGCGATCCTCGCCAACCTCGCGAAACTCGGCGTCAAGCCCGGGCAGGTGCGCGTGCTGCTCAACAGCCACGCCCATTTCGACCACGCCGGCGGCTTCGCGAAAATCAAGGAAGCGACGCACGCGAAGCTCTATCTCTCCGAGGCCGACGCCGCGCTCATGGCGCGCGGCGGCCGCGACGACTTTGCCTTCGGCGACCGCTTTCCCTTCACGCCGGTCAAAGCGGACGCGTTCGTCTCCGACAACGAGACCGTCCGCCTCGGCGAACTGGCCATGACTGCCCTCCTCACCCCGGGCCACACCCGCGGCTGCACCACCTGGCGCACGACCGTCATCGAGAACGACAAACCGCTCGACGTGGTCTTCCTCTGCAGCGTCACCGCCCCCGGCTATCAGCTCGTGAAGAACGAGAAGTATCCGCAGATCCTGGACGACTACCGCCGCTCCATCGCCCGCCTCCGCCGCCTCGACCCCGACATCTTCCTCGCCAACCACGCCTCATTCTTCGGACTTTCCGAAAAGAGGGAAGGGGGGCAGAAGGGGAATCCCTTCGTCCGCAAGGGAGAGCTGGCCCGCCATCTGGACGAAGCGTGGAAGACGCTGCAGGAGCAGGCGGAGAAGCAGGGGAAGTAGGCGCGGCTGGCCGAGTCTAATCTCTCGTCGGAGGCCTGATCTTCACGAGCTTCGGCGAACGGCGAACCGGCGGCGGCGGATTTTTGGATCGGGCTCGAACCCGCGACCTCCGGCGTGACAGGCCCGGGGGGCTAACGTCTCGCCGCTGCTGTTCACCCTCCTATTTGCGGCGCGGGACCACCGTATCGAGGTCGTGTTCATTGAAATGTCCACCAGACTGAGTGACTTTGCAGCGCAGCGTGATCGCGATAGTCGAAAGCGTCGAAGTTTGATGCCGTGTTCGAGGTCGTTGACGCACGTAAGACATCCCCGACGTGTCCGCGAGGGATCGCGTCGTTTCGCCGCGCTTCTCCCGCAATTCGCGCAAGCGCTCACCGGACACCTCCGCAACTCGCTCCGCTCCCTCCGTCATCGTGCGCTCATCACCTTGAGCGCGTCGAGAAAGGCCGCTCGACCATCGCGCACTACGGCGGCAGCTCATGCATTGGTCCACGAAACTACACTTTCGCGTGGTCCACGCCGCGATCGGTCGTGGCAGCTCGTGTGCGTGCAGAGCAGGTCGTTCCATGCGAGCGAGCCGGACGAGGCGGAGACGAAGATCGAGACGTCGGAGCATCGACCGCGCCAGCGACGCTGGCGCGTTACGGCGGCATCGGTCCGCGCCAGACGATCTCGCGAACCAGCACTTCCCACACCTGCTTGCCGGTTTCGAGGCTCACACCGCGGAGCTTCGCCGGTTCCTCGCGGCCGTCGCGCGTGTACGGTGTCGTGTCGAACACGATGGTCCCGTCGCGGACGACGAACGGCGTGAATGAGAGGTGCGATCGCATCCGGCCGAGCACCCGGCCCGTCTCGCGCTCCGTGACGGTCCAGCGATACTTCTCCCACTCGGTGCTCTTGCCGGTCAGCTCGCTCTTCAGCACATGACGGTCATCCGCGCTCCCGTACCAGCGCTCGAGCGCCTTTGCCGACGGGTCGCGCTCGGTGAACAGCAACCAGCGCTTCTCGGGCTTCAAGGTTTCGGACGTGAGTCCGAACACGGGCGACAGCTTCTTCGCACTGGGCTCGAAACGCAGCACGCCGGACGGCCGCACGAAATCCGCCGCTTCAGGTGCGCTTCGTTCCGGGCGCGTCTGCATGCGGCGCCGCAGCGGCAACGGCTGGTAGTCCCACGTCAGGATGACGCCGCCGTCAGACGGCAGCGCGTTGATGGAGAATGTCCCGTCGCGCCCCTCCCCCATCGTTACATGCACGCTGGGATCGAGCTCGGCGGATGCGTCCGTCCTGCTTTCGCCGCTGCGGACGTCGAGACCGGCAACGACGAGCGTGCGGTCGCTCGCGGGTTGTGCCGATTCCACCTGGGTGATCACGAGATCCTGCACGACCGCCAGCGGCTTCGCGCGCTGGTTGGACTTCCATCGCTCGGCTCCGCTACCGAGGTCGACGGCGACAATGCCGCCGCCGACACTCATCACGTACGCGATGGGAGCGGTCGGATCGATGACGATCCCTTCGCGAAGCATGACCGGCTCCTGTGCCGCGGCCGCGGCGACGATTGGAAGAACGGCGAGGAACGTTGCGATGCGTCTCATGGTCAATTGCCTTCCATCTTAAAAAGCCACGCTCCCCGTCCCAGCAAACCCGCGACCAGCACGTCGTCGACCGGGTCGTAGGCGAGGTCGAACACGGCCGTGCGAGGGAGACCCGTGCCGAGCCGCGTCCACGCTCCAAACGCCGGACCGCGCGAAATGAAGACTCCGTTGGCGGCGCCGACGATGACCGCTCCGCCCGCGCCGCGCGTGCGGAACACGACTGCATGAAAACGTCCCGGCATCTGCTTCGTCA
>Ga0190275_10001135_pt1 | contig 20405 bp, 14 predicted proteins | sample Popmic550T_FD_133745 | JGI IMG/M metagenome (GOLD analysis project Ga0190275, IMG submission 133745) | Populus adjacent soil microbial communities from riparian zone of Yellowstone River, Montana, USA - 550 T | ecosystem: Environmental > Terrestrial > Soil > Riparian zone > Trees stand | place...
CTTCATGCCTGTCGCCGTGCCCTCCTCGAACGCGATGTGCTTGAGGTACTCGACGTTGTCGGAGGTATAGCCGCCCTCGGTCGGCCCTGCGCTGGCCGGAGCCAGGCTGTTGGAGGTGAGCAAGGTAAGAGTGAGAACGGCGATGAGCTTCTTCATCCGGGGCCCCCTAGTGCGCTGACTAGTGCGCTGACGAGTCTTTCGGGAGTAATTCGCCCGAAGTGTCCCTTTTCCCTGCCGAGGAGGAACCGCCCCCTCTGAGGGCGAATCCCTGGGGCATGAGGCCACTTCGCCGCGTCCGCACACTGGCCATCGCCCTGGTTATCGGCGTGGCCGCGGTGTCGCCAGCCGCACCGGCGGGGGGAGCCGGCTTCACGAGCCCAAACGTGACCTATGTGAAGACCGTGCCGTTCGAGGCCGGGGCGCAGACGGGAGCCCGGATCGTCGGCAAGCATCTTTATGTCGGCGGGGCCAAGTCCTTCTCGATCTACGACATCTCCACACCTGAAGACCCACAGCTACTCAGCCTTACGCCGATCGGCGTCACGTTCCCCATGGAGGACATAGATACAAACGGGAAGATCCTTCTGATCCAGGACGAACAGGGATCGGCGCGGGTGCAAGGTGGGCTGTTGCAGATCTGGGATATCGAGGACAAGACCGCCCCCGTGAAGATCGCTGAGGTGTCCGGCGTCAACGACCACACGTTCTCTTGCGTGCTCCGCTGCACTTACGCGTACGGCTCCCGAGGCAACATCGTGGATCTCCACGATCCGGCGAACCCCAAGGTGGTCGGCAACTGGGGCTCGTTCAATCCCAACGATGGCTTCGATGTGACGGAAGTGGCGCCGGGGCTCGTACTGACCTCAACGCGTGTCATGTACCTGCTCGACGCACGCAAGAACCCGGCGAAGCCCAAGGTCATCGCTCAGGGAAGCACGCACGACAACCGCCTGATCCACTCGAACCGGTGGCCGAACGGGGGCAAGGATCGCTTCTACCTGGTCCAGGGAGAAACGCCGATATCCCAGACATGCAACGAGGAGTCGGGCGCATTCATGACCTGGGATGCCTCGAAGTGGAAAAGGACGCGGTCTTTCTCGGTCATCGACGAGTTCCGGGTCGCCAACGGCACCTATACCGATGGCGATCCACCGGCCGGAGTGTGGGGCTGCACGAACATGTGGTTCGACGATCATCCGACATTCAACAACGGGGGCCTCGTCGCCGCGGGCTTCTTCGAGCACGGCGCGCGGTTCTTGAAGGTGAGTCCCACCGGCCAGATATCGCAGGTCGGTTACTTCACTCCGTTCGGGGGCGAGACGATCGCAACTTATTGGGCCACCGACGACATCGTCTACGCGATCGACCTGCATCGCGGTATCGACGTGCTCCGCTTTTCGTCGAACTAACGTCGACTAAGTAAGTCCCAACGCCAGCTGTCGCGATTGAGCGACTAAGCGGCCATCCTGGGTCCACATCTCGCCGTCTTCTTCGAAGAATCCCTCGCGTCCGAGACTGGAGTGAAACCGTCCGAGGAAGAAGTCTTCGGGCTTAGCGTCTGGAAGCGGCAGAGGCGTCCGGAAGTGCATAGTCAGATCGATCGTGGGCGCCACCACCGGTTGCGTCGCGATCGGAAAGATCGCCGGCGCCCAGGCATCGAGAAGGCAAGCGACCACGCAGGCATCGGCCACAACCGTGTCCCGCATGCGGAACCACCCGCCGAGCTCTGCTTTCTTGGAACCCGTGAATGGTGGGTCGCCGATCGTCCACCGCATGTCGAAGTTCTTTAGGAACGCAGGGACCTGATCGCCCTCGATCGGAACGGGGAACCCTTCATCCGGCGAGCCAACCTCGGGCATCGGCGCGTTGTCGAATGACAGACCCGGCCACTCGGCCGAGAAAGCGGCGAGTGCCATCGCCATCGGCTTCCCGTCTTGGTCCGCCCGGGCAGTCATGAAGGACATCGATCGCCCGGCTCGCTCGAGCTTGACCTCGATGTCGAGATCGCCGCTCTTGGGCGCCGCTACGAAATGCGTCGTGAACGACCGGATCGGCCTGGTCGCGTCGTCGAGTCCTTCGGTCAGGGCCCGCAGGATGATCGCGGACAAGTAGCCGCCATGGGGGCCGCGCACGACCCACCACGCCGGATCCAACGCCGCGGTGAAGCGGTCTTCGGCGGTTCGGCGAATCGCCGTTGTTTGTTCGAAGAACGAGATAGCGCTAGCCGATGTCTCTGACTCGAGCGACTCCGTCCAGGAGCCCCCAGATTGCACGGGCACCCGTTGCCGCTCCGGCCTCTGCCTGCTGCAGATCCTCTTCCGTCTGCGTGCTCTCGGCGAGAGCCCCGGCCAGTCCGTCGGCATGATCGACATCGAGCTCGCCGTGGAGCTCGAAGTAGTGGATGTCTTCTCCGTCGATGCCGTAGTGCTGGCGCAGGCCGGCAACCTTCGTCTTGGCAACCTCCGGGGTCTGGGACTCGTACGCGTACAACATCCCAAGCGCAAAGGGCACCGAAGCTTCCTTGGTCGCCAGGTTGAAGGTGCTCACGCACTCCTCGGTCTCGTGCTCCGCGGTCGACTCCCGCACTTCTGGTGCCGGCACACCAACCGCGGACGCGAAACGCAGCCATAGCCCGGGGTGATCGCCGCCGATCTCGTCCTTCAGGTTCTCCCTGAGGATCTCCTTTGTCGTTCCGTCCGGCACGCGGCTGTCGAGGTTGTCGAGGTAGCCGGGGAAGGCCTCCACCTGACGCCAGTACTGCTTCGAGTAAAAGGCGAGATCTTCGACCGTGAGTGTTCCTTCGGCCCATGCCTGGTAGAAGGGATGATCCAAAAGTCTGCGATCTTCCGTAGCCCGGTCGAGCCTCGAGGCGATGTCGTTCGACATCATCTGGGGGTCACCTCCATGGTTGTCTGCGTGGCCGGACGATACCGGTTCAAGCAGGCAGCAGCGATTTTCGCGTTGCGCGAGCAAAAGAGGGTCGGTCCGTCGAACGCCGACGGGCTCGGCCGTCGGCGAGGAGAAGAATGAGCGAACACGATCTCATCGTCATCGGGATGGGGGTGGGGGGCGAAGAAGTTGCCGGCCGCGCTGCGGAGGGTGGCCTCGACGTGCTCGCGGTCGAGCGGAAGTTGGTCGGAGGGGAGTGCCCTTACTGGGGATGCATCCCTTCGAAGATCATCGTTCGCGCCGGTAACAGTCTTGCCGAGGCGGCGCGAGTGCTGGGGCTTGCCGGCAACTCCAAGATCGACCCAAAGTGGGATCCGGTTGCGAAACGCGTGCGAGAAGCAACGGCCGACTGGGATGACGAGATCGCAGTCGAGAGGCACGTCAAGAAAGGTGAGACGTTCGTCCGGGGAGACGCGCGGATCGTCGCCCCGCGCACCGTCGAAGTCGATGGCGAGCGTTACTCAGCGCGGAAGGGGATCGTGGTCGCCACCGGCGGCGAACCGGCCATCCCTCCGATCGAAGGCCTAGCGGGTGTGGACTTCTGGACCAACCGTGATGCGATCGAGGCAAAGGAGCTACCCAAGTCGTTGATCGTGCTGGGAGCCGGACCGATCGGATTGGAGCTGGCCCAGGCCTTCCATCGCTTCGGAACGGCCGTCACGATCGTAGAGCTCGCCGATCACGCTTTGCCGCTGGAGGAACCCGAGAACGGCGAGGCCCTCGGCGACGCTGTTCGAGCGGAGGGGATGAAGCTCTTCACGAAGAACTCCGCCGACTCCGTCGAGGCCCGCGATGGAGGAGTCGCGGTGAAGCTGTCGGGCGGGCAGACGCTCGAGGCGGAGAAGCTGTTGGTGGCGACCGGGCGACGCTTGAACATCGCATCGCTCGGGGTCGAGAACGTCGGACTCGATCCTCAGGCTTCGTCACTCGAGGTCGACGGTCACCTTCGGGCGGGCGATGGACTGTGGGCCGTCGGAGACGTGACTGGAAAGGGAGCGTTCACGCACGTTGCGGTCTATCAGGGGCGCATCGCGGCCGCAGACATCCTGGGGCAACCCACGGTCGAGGCGGATTATTCAGCCGTGCCTCGGGTCACCTTCACGGACCCAGAAGTGGCTAGCGTCGGCCTGTCAGAGAAGCAGGCGAGGGAGGCCGGCCTCGATGTGGCGATCGGGGTAGCGACCACGTCGTCGTCGGCCAGGGGATGGATCCATGGTCCGGGGGCCGAGCACGGCGTTACGAAGCTGGTGGCCGATACCTCAGCCAACGTCCTGGTCGGCGCATCCACGATGGGTCCGGCAGCGGGAGAGGTTCTAGGCCTGCTCGTCCTCGCGGTGAAAGAGAGGATCCCGATCCCGGCCCTCAAGGATCTGATCTACCCCTATCCGACGTTCGTTCGGGGCGTGGAAGACGCCCTGAGGGGCTTGGACTGACGCGAGCGCGTCCGGTGGCAGAAGTGCGACAATCTCCCTAGGACTCAGGGAGACACGGCGGCGAACGGGAGGGTCGATGGCGACTCGGCGGGTGGATAAGAAGCTTTTCTTGATGGTGGCAACGTTGGCGTGCCTGGTGGGGGCACAGGTATTCAGCGCTGCCGGAGCGCGTGTCGAGGTGGCGTCTCGCACCGCGCAGAAACCCACCGCGGTTCCCGGAATTCATCAGGCGTATCACGGGAAGCTCCTGCGCAAGCCGGCCTCGAGCAAGAAGGCTCCGGTTAACAAGCCCGTTCCCTACAAGGGTCCCAAACTGAAGGTGCAAGCCACGCCGGTTGGTCGGGATGCGGCGGAGCCGACGATCGGAGTTCTCCCCGACGGAACCGCTTTCTTCGCCGCCGGAACTTTCGACGGTGGCGGTGGGGCCCTCGCTCGGACCGAGATCTATCGTTCGGATGACGGAAACATGACGTGGGAGTCGGTTCAGCCGGAGATCGCTCCGGGTCAGCACGAGTCCCCGCAGAGCCTCGATCCCTATGTCTACACAGACACCGCGGGCAAGCGCGTGTTCTCGGTGGACCTCTACACCGTGTCGGGCTCCTACTTGTTGTGGAGCGATGACAAGGGCGAGACGTGGAGCCGCAACCCTCTTGCATCTGCCGGGTGGTCGGTGGACCACCAGACCTTCTACTCCGGCCCTCCGCCGGAGGGCTTCGAGACCAGCGGTTATCCAGCAGTTCTCTACTACTGCACCAACCGTGTTGCGGATGTGGCCTGCACTCGATCGCTGGATGGCGGAATCGTATGGACGCCGACCGGAGAGCAGCCGTACCTCGGCGAGGACGAGGAAGCCGGAGGTTTCTGTGGCGGGCTACACGGCCACGCGGCCGTCGACACCAAAGGTCGTCTGTTCCTGCCGAAGGGTCACTGCGGAATGCCGTGGGTGGCTATGTCGGAGGACATGGGCTCAACGTGGACCCGCACCCGGGTGTCCAAGTACCCACGGACCGGCGGTCCCCACATCGAGATCGCAACCGACGCGGAAGACAACGTCTACCTGGTGTGGTGGTCACAGGCAAGGCAGTTGCCGATGCTCGCCATCTCGCGCGACCACGGGGCGACTTGGAGTAAGCCGCGACTGATCGCTCCTCCCGGGGTAACTCAGGCGAACTTCCCGGTCGTTGCGGCAGGTGACCGCGGCCGGATCGCGATCCTGTTCCCGGGGTCAACGTCCAAGAGTCACGACGACCCGTCGCGTCCTTGGAACGATTACCTCGTCACATCGACGAACGCTTTGAGCAAGAACCCGTTGTTCGTTTCCACCACGGTCAACGTTCCGGGGGACCCGGTGCGCAGAGGGGATTGCAACCAGCGATGCGGTGGCATGTTCGACTTCCTCGACCTCTTCATCTCGCCTCTTGACGGGAAGGTGTGGGCGGCTATCTCGGACACGTGTGAAGACACCTGTGCGACGCCGGCGAAGGGCCCTCAGAAGCAGGTCGGGTCCGGGATTGCGGTCAAGCAGTTGTCGGGGCCGAGCATGTGGGCGCCGGGCCACAAGCGTTAGGGGTCCTTCGAGTAATCCTCGGGGCCGATGAACACGAACATGTTCGATCGCCCGGGACATACCTCCCGGGCTGTAACGAAGTTGCGGTGCTTCCCGGTGCTGAAGAAAGCCTCGGCTTCGATGATCTCGTGCTCGAGAAGGAAGTACTCGTAGGTTTTATCTCGCTCGAACTTCTTGTAGTACCTGTAGATCGCGATCGGGGTCATATCGATGTATCCCTTGATCCGTGTCAACCGCTGACCCGTAGGGCGTGCCTTCAACGCGACGAACCCGGGCGGCACCACGAGGCCGGGAACATCGATGCCGGCGTCTCCCGGAGTCGCCTCGGGGCAGGTGGCGGGGTCGGCGGTCCGCGTCTTTCCGGCCCCCGACGAGCTGCACGCTCCTGTCACCAGAGCGACGACCACGAGTGCGGCTATGGATCTCATAGCCCCATCTTCCAGCGGACGGCGAGGGTGAAGATCGATCGTTGAGCCATGGCGACCAACACGGGCTCAGTTAGAGGCCGCCCACGGCAAGCGGATCAGGGATCTGATCGCTCCGGGGCTCGATATCGTCTTCTGCGGCATCAATCCGGGCCTCTATTCGGGCGCCACCGGGCACCACTTCGCTCGCCCGGGCAATCGCTTCTGGCCGGCTCTTCATAGATCCGGGTTCACCCCGAGGCAGCTCTCGCCCTTCGAGGAGGAGGAGCTGCTGGGCCTTGGGCTGGGGATCACCAATGTGGTGTCGAGGACGACGGCCACGGCAGCGGAGCTCACCTCCGAGGAGTTGAAGCGAGGGGCCGCGTCCCTGCGGCGGAAGATCCGGCGCCACGGCCCCCGATTCCTTGCGGTTCTGGGGATGAAGGCCTATCGGGTGGGGTTCGGCGATCCCGGGGCCCAGGTCGGACCGCAGGATCGAACCATCGACGCAACGACGATCTGGCTCCTCCCGAACCCGAGCGGGCTGAATGCCCACTACCAGCTGCCCGACCTCGCCCGAGAGTTCCGGAAGCTCTCCACGGCGATGGCGTCACTTCCTCGCCAACCGAAAGCCCCGAAGACACACCCCGCTAGATAGGAAAAAGCTCCCTGACGGCGAAGCCTTCTCTCACGGTTCGGTACTACCCCTGTAGTTCCCTTAGTCTTGGCCCCCCTCAAACTCAATGGAGAGTCGATGTCTACTCAACCAACTCCCGCAACTCCCGAAAAGCCGACGAGCCTCGTAGCGGCAGAGCCTGCGACCTTCAGCGAGAAGCTGCGGGAGAAGGCCGAGAATTGGGTGCTCCGGCGCCGCCGTTCCCGCGCCGCCAAGAAGAAGATGGCGAGCCGGAAGACGACCATCGTTCTATCGATCGTGGTGATCCTGCTGCTCGGGTCTTTCGCGTGGTCACTGGATTATCTGACGCCCACCTCTACAGGTGAGGAACTGTCCATCGACCAGCTGGCCGCGCTGGCGGCCGAGAACCGCATCCCCACGGCTGTGTTCCGCGACGAGGACAACCGGTTGGTCGGGACCTTCGCGGCACAGTCGATCATCCCCGAGCCCAAGCCGAAGCCCAAGGAGGAGCCAAAGAAGGGCGATGCGGCGAAGGGCGAGCAAGGTGATCCCAAGGGCAACGGTAGCGGCGATGGCGAAAAGGCGAACGGGAAAGGCAACGCCAACAAGAAGCCCCGGCCGCAGCCCGAACCAGAGCCCGTATCAAAGGCTCCTCTCGGATCGGGCGAATACTGGGTCACCTACCCATCCAGCGACGCAGCGTTCGGTGTCCTCTCGGACCTCGTGATCGCCGCAGGAGCCGACGTGACCGTCGACGCTCAGACATCGAAGACCATCGTGCGTGCGGTATCGACGTATCTCTTGCCACTGCTGATCCTGGCTTCATTCTTCGGGCTCCTCTTCACTGCAGGACGTGGGGGCGGCTCGGCGATCGGCGAGGTCATGTCGTTCGGAAGCGTGGGCGCCAAGAAACAGAGGAAAGGTTTCGTCGCTCCCGTCACATTCAACGATGTCGGTGGTGAGGGCGAGGCGGTCGTCGAGCTGAAGGAAGTCGTCGACTATCTGCAAAACCCAAAGCGCTACGAGAAGATCGGCGCGGTTCCCCCCAAGGGTGTTCTCCTTTTCGGGCCTCCAGGGTGTGGGAAGACGCTCCTCTCCAAGGCTGTCGCAGGCGAGGCGGGCGTTCCATTCTTCTCCGTGGCCGGAGCGGAGTTCGTCGAATCCCTCGTCGGTATCGGTGCGGCTCGTGTACGTGACCTCTTCCGTCGAGTGCGTGCCGTCGCTCCCGCGATCGTGTTCATCGACGAGTTGGACGCCGCAGGCCGCAAGCGAGGAAGCGGCGAAGGCGGAGGCTCGGACGAACGCGAACAAACCCTGAACCAGCTGCTGGTGGAGATGGACGGATTCGAGGTCTCCAGCGGCGTCGTGGTGATCGGGGCAACGAACCGTCCCGACATCCTCGACCCCGCGTTGCTGCGTCCCGGTCGTTTCGACCGGCACATCACGGTCGATCAGCCTGATGCAGAAGGCCGGACGGAGATCCTCAGGATCCATGCACGCAACAAGCCCCTGGCGGACCATGTCGACCTGAACTACATCGCGAAGCGGACCCCTGGTTTCTCGGGCGCGGACCTTGCGAATGTCATCAACGAAGGCGCACTGCTTTCGATCCGGCAGGACAAGCCGACGATCGATACGCCCGAGCTCGAAGAGGCGATCCAGCGTGTGCTCCATGGTCCGAAGCGTCGTGGGCGCGTCATGTCCGAGGAGGAAGAGCGACGCATCTCGTTGCATGAAGCGGCGCACGCAGTCGTGGCTGCGGCTCTGGGCCGTAGAGACGAGATCCACCGCGTCACGATCCTGGCCCGGACCCGAGGTCTCGCTTCGATCGGGACCCTGGAGTTGCAGCGCGAGGGCGGCGAGCAGATGTTCTTCACTCGCAACCAGCTCTTCTCTCAGATCGTGATCGCGATGTCCGGACTCGCATCGGAAGAGATGATCCTGGGCGATATGTCGACGGGGGCCGAAGAAGACATCGAGAAGGCGACCGAAGTCGCTCGAGACATCGTCGGCCGGTACGGCATGAGTCCCGCTCTTGGACGCACGCGGTTGATCGCCGCCGACGTCGACCAGTACCTCGGTGGCAACTCCACATTCGCTCAGATCTCGTCGCAGACACACGAAGAATTCGACGCAGAGATCCAGCGTTTGGTCTCGGCCGGCGAGGCCGAGGCCACCCGCATCCTGAAGGCGAACCGCGAGATCCTCGATCGCCTGGCGGCACGTCTGGAAGATATCGAGACATTAGAGGGCAAGGCCCTCGACGAGATCCTGCGAGACGTGCCGGTCGACGAAGCCGGTCTTGGAACGCCGTTCAATGCCACCGGCAATGGACGCGGGCCCGCGCCCAGCGCCGCGGCTAAGCGAACTTCGGCGAGCTAGTCCGTGTCCGGGGAAACCGGTGGGGGATTGACGAGCGCGTCTTTGAGGGATTCGGCGCTTCCGTCCGCCGCTGCTTCGATCGCGGTCTCGTCGCCCGCCCGCAGGGTCAGATATCGACCGTGATCTCCTCTGACCTTCTTGACCGTCTCGACGAACCGATGGAGGTACAGCTCCTCGGCTTGCTTCTCCAACCGTTCGAGGTCAACCACGACCCCATCGGTTCGCTTGTCGTCCCCGCTTTCGCCGGGCTGACCGGGAATGTCTGCTGCTCTTCGTCCGTCGCTACTCATGCACCACAGACTAAAGGTACGGATGCCCTGCCGGAGAACCTTCTAGGTACGAGATGAGACAGATGAGGCCCCTACGCTCGCTGGCGAACCTGGCAGTGGTCGCGGCTTTGATCGCGGCCGTGCTGGTTCCGTTCAGCGCGGCCAACGCCTCGTGCCCCCAGGCAAAGCCTGGCTTCTGGCACACGATCGGAGGACCGAAGTTCCCGAACGGTCCGCAATCGATCACATCCTTCGCGGTGGACGCGCAGGCGTCCAACCGCTTATTCGTTTCCAACGGGAAAGTCGTGATGCGTTCGGAGAACAACGGCTGTGACTGGAAGCTGATATTCGACGTCGCCTCGGACCCAACGATCCAGAAACCAGTCGTGGGTAGCACCGTCATCGAGGGGATCGTCGTCCCCGAACGAGGGTCTCAACGCATGTACCTCGTTATCGAGGAGCAATCTGGTCCGGTCTCGACACCGCACATCCTGATCGGCACCAATGGGGGTGATGACTGGCGGACGGGAGATGTAGGACTCGCTCCTGCCGGGGCGCCCGGCGTCATGCGCGTGGCCCCTAATGACCCCCTGACCGCTTATCTGTCGGTCGATGTCGCCGGTTCGGCCGACCTGCTGTACACGACGACCAACGGCGGGGACGCATGGCAGCTGAAATCCAACTCGCCGAGCACAGGAGTCATCGACATCGAGGTCGATCCCTTGAACAAGAGCGATGTATGGCTCGGCGGCACGGCAGGGCTGTTCCACTCGACCGATGGTGGGACGACGTTCACCAGCGTTCCCGAATTCGCGAACCAATCGACCGGTCCGATCGACGTCTTCCATTCTGGCGGTAAGCCGGCCCGTATCATGGCGTTCCTGTCGGCAGGCGGTGGTGGTCGTTACTCAGACGACGCCGGCCGAAGGTGGCTCGCCCTATCGGTACCCGGCCCCCCGAACTCCGTCGCGCACGGGAGTAACGCGGACAGCGTCGTGATGGCGACGGGCGGCGGTGTCTATGCGTACGCTCCGTTGATCATCAACTGGCTCGACCTAAAGGCACCGACCGGCGGGGTCAAGGGGATGGTCGCAAGTCGCCGTGGCGCAAATGCTTTCTTCGGTTTCACGGCACGAACGATCGAGGTCTATGCGGGTCCAACCAACAACAAGGACATCCCCCCGGATGTCGTCGAGATCCCGGACATCTCGCTGCTCGACAACCCGCCGAAGGATCTCGTTAGACAGGCTCGACTCACCCCAGAGACATCGAAGGTCAAGATCGATCTGGGGAAGACCAAGAAGGTGCCTTACGACCTGCGCGTCCCGCGGACGCTTACCCCGTTGGACGTGTTCTTCGTGGTCGATACCTCGTCGAGCATGACGCAGGTGATCAAGGAGGCTGCAGAGGCGCTCGAAGAGATCCACAACGGTTTGGTCGCATCGGGGGCCGCGGTCGAGTTCGGTCTGGGCGAATACCGGTCCTATCCAACCGACATCCCACCCAGGCCCGACACCGACAACTACGTCTATCAACGAGTGCTAGACATCGGCGCGACGGCTCCTCAGATGACGGAAGCGATCACCTCGCTGACGGCTGAGGGCGGTGGCATCTACGACGCTCAGCTCGAGGCCCTATGGCAGGCCGGAAGCGGGTCGGGTGCCGACGTGTGGCCTCCTGGCCCCTCGTCGCGAGACGTTCCGCCAGGTCTGCAGCCCAACTTCCGGAAGCAAGCGCTGCGCGTGATCCTGCATGTTGGTGACGAGCCCTTCGGTACCGAGAACAGTGCAGCAGATAGCGACAACAACGTCACGCGACCGGAGCCCCAAGTCGCTAAACCGGATATCCCAGACTTCAAGACAGTGGCGGAGACCCTACGCACCAACGGGATCAAGCAGCTTGGTCTCTCCCTCTATCCCGACGCAACAAAGGACCTGCGCAAGATGGCGAAAGCGACCGGCGCACTTGCCCCTCCCGAAGGCGTGGACTGCGACAGGAACGGGTCAATCGATGTCAAAGGTGGCGACCCGCTGGTTTGCGTCCTGCAGCAAGACGAAATCGACAACGCGAACATGGCTCCTGCGATCGTCGAGCTCGTCGAGGCGATCAGGTCTCGATCTGAGATCGGCTTGGCCGCAGAGGCGCAACGGCAAGGCGTCGTCCAAACCATCACCCCTGAGCTGTATGACGGCGTTCTCTTACAAGCCGATAACTCGCTCGAGTTCGAGGTGACTTACAGGTGTCCTCAATCGCTGGCCGGCAAGACCACGAAGGTGGACTTGAGGATCCGCGGGTTGATCGGCGAGCCACCGGTTGCTAGCGCACAGGTCGTCTGTGCGCCCCTCGAGAAGAAAGACGAGCCGGTGATCCCGCCGAACGTGATCCCCGGCGTCACCATCTTCCCGTTGATCCCCCTGGCCGCACCGCCGCCTCCACCCAACCCACCCTCGGCCAGCCAGGCACAGGCTCAAGCGCAGGCGAACGCCGCGTTCGCAGCGCAGGAGCAAGAGCAACCCCAGGTCGCGTTCGCACATCAGTTACATAGCGACGTCAACGCGGCTTTCGCCAAGGAGGAGGACTACGCGTTCAGCTCTTTGCGCAAGCAGCAGGAACCGCCGTATCCCTTGTGGGGGGCTGCTCTGCTGATGAGCGCCGCGTTCGGCGCTGCGATGTCGACTCGCAACCGAGTACGCGTCCGCTACGCCAACCGTCGCTAGCCTCTGCCGCGGCACCTACCTCAGTCATCCTGGGGGGCCGGGCCCCAATCCGCCACATACCCACGACCTTTATGGATCGTGACGACCTTTCCATCCCCGGGTCGGATCTTTCGCAGGTAATCCTTCTGGCGCCGTTCTGAGAAGTCCTGGTACACGATCCACCTGCCATCCGGCGACCAGGAAGGTGCGATGCCGTGGACCAATCGCGAGGTCACGCCCGAAGCGATGTCATAGACCATGACGTTCCAACCTGCGTCGTAGGCAAGCTTGGTTCCATCCGGTGACCAGTCGGGCGCATCTTCGTACTCGTCGATCTCGTCGAGGAAAGGCTCGACTTCGGATCCGTCCGGACTCATCGTGTAGATGCCTCCATCGAGCCGGCCGAGACCATGACCGTAGAAGGCGATGCGGTTCCCATCCGGTGACCAGCTCGGTGAGGCCTCGTATTGGGTATTGGACGTCAGCTGCTGCTCGTCCGATCCGTCCACTCGCATCTTGTGGATCTCGTTCATGGTGTCGTACTCGGAAGCGTCGCCGTGGTTGCGGGTGAAAACGATCCACCGACCATCGGGAGACCAAGCAGGAGCGTCGTCGCCGAAGTCGTCGAATGTCAATCGCACGCGGTTGGAGCCGTCCGCATCCATGACGCAGATCTCTTGCCTGCGGGCGTACGCGTAATAGCCGCCGCGGCACACGAAAGCGATCTTGGTTCCGTCAGGAGACCAGGCGGGGGACCTGTTCTCGCGTTTCGTGTCGGTCAGGCGATTCTCATCGGTCCCGTTGGGGTTGATCGTCAGGATCTGATGTGACGAGAAGGCGATCTTCCCCGCGCGCGATACCGGCGACCGGGATGAAACCACTGCGTCGCGTTCCGGAGCGCCCTGTGCCGGCAGCGACGGAACGGATGCGACGGTCGCTAGGGCGAGCAGACACGGCCATCGCTTCTTCATCACTCTTTAAGACTCCTGAGCACGTCTCGGCGTTGCATCAGGAGCTCCCGTCCACTTGGACTAGTGGGGGGTGACGGACTGGGGCTTTGAACGGCCGGCCCTGTGATCCTGGTCCTGTTTGGGCCACACCGCTTTGTAAGTGGCCTTCTTGTATGCGGCGACGTCGGTGAACTTGGCCACGCAGTTGCGCTTCAGTTTCTTGGTGCCGATCGCCTTGTAGCCTCCACCAACCTTGCGCTGGAGCTTGACCTTCGTTCCCTTGTGTCCGGTGCACTTGCGCAGGCCCACGGTCAAGCGGATCGTGTCGCCGCGTCGGGGATTGCGGTTCGAGATGCGAAGCCTGACGCCCGGGCCCTTCAGCTGCTCGCCCGCGCCGCCGCCTGATCCTCCACCCCCACCTCCGCCAGACACCTCGTAGAACGACTTGTCGGTGAAGCGGATGATGTCGATGCCGCGCTGGTAGTCGAGTGAGTAAACGATGCGGTCGGTTACCCAGTAAGCCGCAGAGGAGGCACCGCCGACCGGAAGGAACCAGCCAACCTCTTTGATCTTGCCCGTGCTCTGGACCTGCAGGAACCTCACGCCGTGTTCATAGCTCGAAAAGGCAACGAGGCCTCCGTTCTTGAACGTTTCGTGGGTCGTAAACCAGTGGGCGCAGAAGGTATTCGTGACGGCGTTGCCCTCCATGGGGTTGCCGTTCACCATCCGGTACTCGTCGAGCATCTTGAAGGTATGGGTCTTCGGGAACGACGCCGCGTCCCACACCATGAACGAGCCGGCATTCTCTGCTCCGCAGTCGCCGCCGGACTCCCCGCCGACGAGCAGGAACTTATCCGTTGCCTCGTGCGGCCAGAGGTTGCCGTGGATGAATCGCTTGTCTTCGTTGGCTCCCAGGCCCAGCAGTTTCGGGTGAAGGGGATCCTTCCTTGCATCGAGATACATGAGCGGCTGCGTTGAGGTGACGACGCGGCCGGGCGCAACCTCTGTTACATCGTGGCCATCCTGCGCAGGCATCCCCTCGCCCCAGTTGCCGGCAAGTTGCGGGTTCGTGGGATCACGCAGGTCGACGATGATCCCTTCGGAACCCCAGCCATATTTGCAATCCAGCACGCACGAGATCGTGTGGTTGTCGGCGCCTTGTAGTTGACCCACGATCGTGGGATTCGTCTTGTCTTCGACGTCGACCACGAACAGGATGCCGACGGTCCCGATGAGCAGGATCTTCCCGTTCGTGTCGGGGTCCTCCTCGGAGAACTGCGGCTGCTGCGGCAGTGGCAGGACTCCTTGGACCGCGGGGTTCAGGGGATCGGAGACGTCGTAGATCGTGAGGGCCCGTGCCGTTGTTACGTATAGGTAGTCGTCATGGAAGACCCCACCCGACGTGTCGGTTTCCTGAGGGAGTGTCTGCACATGCTCGACGTTCTCGGTGGCGAAGTAGCCGGGGCCGACTTGCCCTTGCGCGGTGGGTGCGGGTCCCCCCACGGTTGCACCCGCGAGAAGTACCACAGCAAAAAGAAGACCGATCCGCCTCATCACTCCAAGGTTAGCCCGGACTAGTGGCTATCGAGACGCCATCGGCGCCGAGTGCAAGGCGAGGTAGATGTCGGCACCGGTTCCCTTGGAGGGGTCGTTGCTCTTCGCCTGCTCCAGCGCGGCGAGGAAAGCCTGTTCCGGGATCGTTTGATTCAACTCCTGAAGGACGTCCATGGTTCGGGCCGCGTACCTCAGGACCTGGATCGTCTCGATCCCGGCGATGTCGTTGAAGAACCAGCCGCAACTCGTGTACATGGACATCGCGTTGCGTTGCAATTCCAGGAGGGACCCGACCTGGACCTTCTGTTCGGGATCGAGTGGTCCGGAAGCGTTGTCGGCGATCAGCGTGTCCAGATCACGCTGACCCAGAAGGACCCAGATGTACTCGTCGCGCGCTTTCCATGGGTCGTTCAACAGGGCCCCGCCGAGGCGTTCGAAGACTTCGTCGGCGGCGTGCTTCACGATGTCGAGCCCCGCTCTTAGCGAGCTACGCCAACGCTGGTTCCATCCACTGTCTCCGCCGGTGCTGCAACCGCAATCCCGGACCCACCGACCGACCCCATGGGCACAAGACCACGCAGTGCCTTCTCCTCGCCATATTGCGGCTTCGTGCTCCACCGTGGCCGTTTCCAGAAAGGCTGCGTAGTTCGTGACTTCGAGGTCGCGCTCGGGTGCTTCGACGAACAGCGCGTAGGCAAGGCCCAGCTCCGAGAAGACGTTGTGGTGACCATAGGTCTCGCCGTCGGTGGCTGCATGGACGAGGTGGTCGTCTTCGGCGCGTTGTTGGAACAGCTCGATGAACCCCTCTGCCGAGGATCCTGCTCGCTCGAACGCGATCTTGCGGGCGACCTCCGCGTCGTAGAAGAAGAGCGTCATAGAACGGCCCGACCCATCGCGATGGAGGTAGCGATAGGGGAGCCGGGGATCGACCGGTTGTGCTTCGGCTTGGATCCACTTGCCATCCCCTTTGCGCCACCGGCTCGCCTGTTTGGGGGCCAGGATCGTGAAAGAGATCCCTTCCTCGATCAAGGCTGCGAGGGTGTCGTCGTTCGCCGCCGTTTCGGGCAGCCACATGCCCTCTGGATCGCGGCCGTATCGATGTTGGAAGTCGGCAACGCCCCAACGGATCTGGGTCCTCACGTCGTGGGAAGGCGACAGGGGCAGGATGGTGTGGTGATACGACTGCGCCATCGCGTTGCCGTGGCCCGATCGTTCAAGGCTCAATCGGTCGGCCTCGAGGATCTTGCTGTAGGTCTCAGGATCAGCCTTCTCCATCCAGGACAGGAGGGTGGGCCCCACGTTGTACGAGAGACGTTCGTAGTTGTTGACGACGCGTTCTCCCCCCGGTTTCCCGTCGGCGTCCATCTCCGGGATCCGAGCGAAAGCGTTGGGGCGGTAGCACTCGGAGTGCACGCGTTCGTTCCAGTCGTGAGCGGGGGCCGCGCTCGGCTGCTCGTCGATCACCCCCGTCCAGGGGTTCTCGCGGGGAGGTTGGTAGAAGTGGCCGTGAACGGTTATCCGCGCAGCCACACGACTCCCAGAGGGGGAAGCGTCAACATCGCCGAGTGCTCGAGACCGTGCCAGGGGACGGGCCGCGATTCGACGACTCCCATGTTGCCGGTGTTGGTGCCGCCGTAAGGTTCCGCGTCGGTGTTCAGGACCTCAGTGAACTTGCCTCCTTTGGGCAGCCCGACCCGGAACCCGGTGCGGGGGACCGGCGCCAGGTTGCAGATGCAGGCCAGATGCTCTTTCTCGTCCGCGCTCGTCCGGTAGAAGGAGAGGACGTTGTTGTCGGCGTCGTTCGCATCGATCCAGCTGAAGCCATCCGGCGTGAAGTCTTTCTGGTACAGCGCCGGGGTCTCCTTATAGACCTTGTTGAGATCCCGGACCAGATTCTTGATCCCTAGGTGTTGCTCGTTGTCCAGCAAGTGCCAATCGATGCTCAGGTCGTGATCCCACTCGCTCTCCATCCCGAACTCGGCCCCCATGAACATGAGCTGCTTACCAGGATGTGCCCACATGTATGCGTAGAGAGATCTGAGGTTGGCCAGACGCTGCCACTTGTCGCCGGCCATCTTGTTGATCAGTGAGCCCTTACCGTGAACGACTTCGTCGTGGCTCAGTGGGAGGGTGAAGTTCTCGGAGAAGGAGTACACCATCGAGAACGTCAGCTGATTGTGATGGAAGCGGCGGTGGATCGGGTCCTTGCCGAAGTAGAGCAGCGTGTCGTGCATCCAACCCATATTCCATTTGAAGCCGAACCCGAGACCACCCAGATGGATCGGTCGCGACACGCCGGGGAACGCTGTCGATTCCTCGGCGATCATCAGAGCACCGGGGTGCTCCTGGTAGACCACGGTGTTCAACTGCTTGATGAACTCGATCGCCTCCAGGTTCTCGCGGCCCCCGAACTTGTTTGGCACCCACTCGCCTTCCTTGCGCGAGTAGTCGAGATAGAGCATCGACGCGACGGCATCCACTCGCAGCCCGTCGATGTGTAACTCCTCGAGCCAGTAGAGGGCGTTGGAGATCAGGAAGTTGCGTACCTCGTTCCGTCCGTAGTTGAACACCAGAGTTCCCCAGTCCGGGTGCTCGCCCTTGCGGGGGTCGACGTGTTCGTACAGTGCGGTGCCGTCGAACCGCGCCAAAGCCCACTCGTCCTTCGGGAAGTGAGCGGGCACCCAGTCGACGATCACTCCGATGCCGGCTTGGTGAAGTTTGTCGACGAAGAACCTGAAGTCGTCTGGGTTGCCGTACCGGGCCGTGGGCGCGAAGTAGTTGCTGACCTGGTAGCCCCATGAGCCTGTGAAGGGATGCTCCGCAACCGGCATGAGCTCGACATGCGTGAAGTTCAGCTCGGTGCAGTAGTCGACGAGCTGCTTGGCGAGCTCGCGGTAGTTGAGAACCTCTCCCGTCTCATCGCGACGCCACGAGCCAAGGTGTAGCTCGTACGTTGTCATGGGGGCCGGGTACGGATCGGATTTCTCGCGTGCCTTCATCCAGTCCTGGTCGCCCCATGTGTACGAGGACTCGTACACGATCGCGGCATTGCCCGGAGGGAGCTCCGTGGCGAACGCGTAAGGATCCGTCTTGAGAACCAGGTTTCCTTGGGCGGTGAGCACTTCGAACTTGTAGAAGGCGCCGTGCTCCATGTCGGGTACGAAGAGCTCCCAGATCCCTGAGGAGCCGAGCGAGCGCATCGGGTGCAGTCGCCCGTCCCATGAGTTGAACTCACCGACCACGCGAACGCTGCGTGCATTCGGAGCCCACACCGCGAACGAAACTCCCGTTACACCGTCGATCTCTGCGATGTGGGCACCGAGCTTCTCCCACAACCTGAGGTGCGTCCCTTCTCCGGCTAGATGGTGATCGAGATCGCTCAGCGTGGGGAGGAACGCGTATGGATCCCGTTGCACGAACCGCTGTCCGTTCGCGTACTCGACCTCGAGTTGGTAGTCGTCCAGGGGACCCTCTAAGGCACCTTCGAACAGGCCGGCGGTGTCGACGCTTTCGAGCTTGGCCACGACCTCGCCGTCACTCAGAACCCGCACGGTCTGTGCCTCGGGCTTCCAGGCCCGCACGGTCACGGACCCGTCCTCTGGGTGTCGGCCCAGAAGGCTGTGAGGCTCGCGGAGCTCGCCTTTGATCAAACGTTCGATGTCCTCCCGACGAGTTTTTTTCATCTAGCCGGCTCTCGTTCGAGAACCTGTGCGATTCCTCGTAGTGGGATCCGAACCCAGTCCGGTCGGTGGCTGTGTTCGTAAGCCAGTTCGTAGAGGGCTTTGTCTATCTCGAACACGTCGAGCATGGTGAAGAGCTCTTCGCGATCGGTGGGCAAGAAGTGCCCCTCATGCGAACGCGTCAGATACGCATGCAGGAAGCGTTCGCGAGCCACCGTTTCCCACATCTCGGCCCATGGCTCTAGTCGGAGCCAGTCTTCCGACTCGGGCTCGGCCTTAGCGAACAGAGCCGTGATCGCCGCGTAGTTGAACGATCGCAACATCCCCGCTACGTCGCGCAGCGGCGATTGTTTGACCCTTCGTTCCTCTAGCGATCGGATGGGCTCCCCTTCGAAATCGAGGATCATCCAGCCTCGACCACTCGCCAGGACCTGACCCAAGTGGTAGTCGCCGTGGATCCGGAGCTTCGCTCCCGCTTCTTGGATCGAGCGCAAGCCGTTGATCCGTTCATTGATCGCATCTGCGGTTCCGGCCAGTTCCGGAGCGGAATCCTTCACCAGCGCCGCCAGAGACTTCCGTGCCCGCTCGGCCCACGCCTCGAGATCGAAGCGATCGGTCGGCTCGGGGGCCAGGTCGGGGTCGCCCTCCGCTCGCGACATCGTTACGTGAAGTAGCGCCGTCACCTCTCCGAGATCTTCGAGTGACCGGAAGATCTCGTGGGCTCTTTCCTCCGTAAGGAATCGCATGTCTTCGCGCGCGTCGAGGTCGCTGGCCTCGGCGTAGAAGCGGTCGAGGTAGGCGAGGGTCTGTTCCCACCCCTCGGTGGCGTCCGGCATGAACTGTTGGGCGATCCCCAGGTCGATCGACATCTCTTGCTCCTCGTCCACACCTGCGTAGTCGATCTCGCCCACGTGGAGGGGGATGTACTGAAAACCTTCGTTCGTTAGGAACCGAGTCATCTCCAGGTCGGGGTTCGTGCCGACCTCGAGCCGGCGGAACACCTTGACGATCACGCTTTCGTCCAGCACGAGTGATGTGTTGCTCTGCTCGGCGCTCATGACCCTGATCTCCTCGCCGGGAGGCGACAGAGGGTCGAGCCCCGGGCCCGAGAACTGGAAGACGCCATCGTGACCCTTGATAGAGGTTCCGTGCGCCATGAGGTCGCCGATGATCTTCAACCGGTCGGGATCCTGGAATGCATCCGTAGCCATCCCCTCCTCGACGATCAACGGCAGGTGATAGAGGTGCTCGGGACCCTCGTCGGCGAAGTTCACCCGCACTATCGAGAAAACGAGCGCGGGTGGGCCGTCCTCGACCACACCGAAGTCCACAACCTCGATGTCTCTTATCGGTCTGCCTTTGCCCCCGAACCAGCGCGCGGACGGAAGGGATTCGAGTAACGGCGTCACATCAAGATTCATCGGTGCCCTCCACCAGTTGGAACCAGTAAAAGCTGTGTGGCCCGAACGTGAGCAGGTAAGGGAGCTCCCCGATCCGGGGGAACTTCTCACGTCCCAAGAGCTCTATCGGGAACAGTCCTTCGTGCTCCGACAAGTCAAGCTCCGCTGCCTGAGCACGGGGTGACAGATTGTTGACCACCAGGATTATGTCTTCCCCTCGACGTCGAACATAAGCGAAGATCGCAGGGTTTTCGGGATGGAGCACCTCGAAGATGCCCGTTCCGAAGACCGGATGTTGCTTCCGCACGGCTAGAAGCCGGCGGAACCATTGCAAGAAAGAATGTTGGTTGCGTAGCTGGGATTCGACGTTGATGGCCTGGAACCCGTACACCGGGTCCATCAAGGTGGGCAAGTAGAGCTGCGCGAAGTCGCAGGTCGAGAATCCACCGTTGCGGTCGGCGGTCCATTGCATCGGCGTCCGAAC